>Ga0209251_1000243_pt1 | contig 49319 bp, 47 predicted proteins | sample SaaInlV_100m_DNA_6_FD_184665 | JGI IMG/M metagenome (GOLD analysis project Ga0209251, IMG submission 184665) | Marine microbial communities from expanding oxygen minimum zones in the Saanich Inlet - Saanich Inlet SI073_LV_10m_DNA (SPAdes) (version 2) | ecosystem: Environmental > Aquatic > Marine...
CTTCTATCAAAAACAAATTATTTGGACCGCCTATCGATTATAAAGAATTGATTAAAAACGGGGCTGTTATAGTCGATGTACGGTCACCTCAAGAATTTAAATCAGGGCATGCAAAAAAAAGCAAAAACATCCCTTTAAATGTTTTGAAATCAAAAACCTCAACGCTAAAAGGCAAAGAGGTATTGTTGGTTTGTAAATCTGGAGGAAGAGCTGGAATGGCAAAATCTATCCTCAAAAAAGAAGGCATCCTGGCCTACAATCTTGGACCGTGGCAAAAAGCTCAAAATCTATAGTTTTTAAACCAAAAATTGAAATAAATCGGGCTTGTCATTCAAATATTCTCCAAAAAAATTAAATTCCTTCATTCTATTTACCAGCGGACGCAACCCGTCTGAATTTCCCAACTCAATCCCAACCACGGCAGGCGCATTGGTACGGCTTTGTTTTTTGGAATATTCAAAATGAGTGATATCATCTTTAGGCCCAAGTACTTTTTCTATGAACTCTTTTAACGCACCAGCTCTTTGAGGGAAACGCACCACGAAATAATGCTTCACTCCTGCATGTAATAAGGCCCGTTCTTTGATCTCTTCAGTTCGGGTAATATCATTATTGCTTCCGCTCAACAAACAGACCACATTTTTTCCAATAATCTCCTGCCGATACTGGTCCAAAACTGCTACGGTCATGGCTCCAGCAGGCTCTACTACAATGGCATCTTTGTTATACATGTCCAAAATCGTTTGACATATTTTCCCTTCATGTACTGTTGCCATTTCATCCAAATGCTTCTGACAAATCTCAAAGTTGAGGGCTCCTACTTTTTTAACTGACGCTCCATCCACAAATTTATCAACCGATTCAAGTGCCGTATTTTTTTTGTTTTGAATCGATACAGACATAGAAGGAGCCCCCTCAGGTTCAACACCAATGATTTTGGTTTGAGGTGACAAGGCCTTAAACACACTGGAAATCCCTGAAGCTACTCCTCCACCTCCAACAGGTAGAAAAAGAACATCAATTCCTACATGAGACTGATCAAGAATTTCAAGAGCAATGGTCGCTTGACCCTCAATCACCTTTTCATCATCAAATGGATGGATAAAAGGCAGGTGATTTTGTTCACTATAGCTGCGAGCTTCCTTTGAGGCATCATCAAAAGTATCACCTGTTAGAATAACCTCAATAAAATTTCCACCAAACATTTTCACCTGCTCAATTTTTTGTTTGGGGGTTGGTGTGGGCATAAAAATAAGCCCCTTGATCTCCAATTTTGAACAAGAGAAAGCGACTCCTTGAGCATGATTTCCTGCACTTGCACAAACAACACCTCTACTTAATTCGTTTTCGGAAAGGTTGGATATTTTATTATAAGCTCCACGTATCTTGTAAGAGCGCACCTGCTGTAAATCTTCTCTTTTAAAAAATATGGAAGACGAATACTTCCGTGATTGGGTTTCGTTAATAACCAATGGCGTTTCAAGTACTACAGACTCCAAATGAGCTGCTGCCTCACGAACCTTTTCAAGGGTAACCTTATACATGTGCTTCCTGATTTTCAACCAGTGACATAGCTGCTCTTAATTTTTTTCCAACTTGCTCTATGGAATGATTTTCAATAGCTCTATTTACATCTGACAAGCTGTATTTAGTCAAGATGGCTTCATTCGAATATTTTTCTCCCATGGTGTTTGCATCAATTTCTCTCATAAAATCAGAGAGCAAAGGCCTACAAACCTGGTCAAATAAATAGCAACCATATTCTGCCGTATCGGAAATAATCCGATTCATTTCATAGAGCTTTTTACGCGCAATGGTATTGGCAATTAAGGGCAATTCATGAAGCGACTCATAGTAGGCGGATTCTTCTTTTATTCCTGAGCTCACCATCGTTTCATATGCCAACTCTACACCCGATTTCACAAATGCCAAAAGCAAGGTTCCGTTTTCAAAATAATCGGCTTCCCTAAATCTTTCTTCTGTTGCAGGAGTTTTCTCAAAATGAGTTTCTTTCGTTTCGGCTCTCCAAGTCAATAGGTTTAAATCATCATTTTGCCAATCTTTCATCATCCCCTCTGAAAACTCACCACTAAGGATTTGACTCATATGGTTTTTAAACAACGGCGTCATCAATGTTTTTAGCTCTTCTGATAATTCATACACCTTAAGCTTTTGATTCGGTTCTACCCCTTCAAGCATTTGCGTTAGTCCTCCTTTTTTCAGCTCTTCAGCTATTGTCTCCCAACCATACTGAATAAGATTTCCCGCGTATGCAGGGTCAATATCATTCTCCAGCATCGTGTTAAAGGCCAAAATAGAACCTGTCTGAAGAACCCCACACAAAATGGTTTGTTCACCCATTAAGTCGGACTTGACCTCAGCTACAAAAGATGAATGTAAAACACCTGCTCGATGTCCACCCGTAGAATATGCATATGCCTTGGCCCATTCAAATCCCGTTTGGTTTGGATCATTTTCTTCATGAACCGCAATTAGTGTTGGCACACCAAATCCCCTCTTGAATTCTTCTCGAACCTCAGAACCTGGTGATTTTGGAGCCATGAGTATTACAGTGAGGTCCTCTCTTATTTTTATTCCTTCCTCGACAATATTAAAACCATGAGAATAAGAGAATGTAGCACCATGCTTCATTAACGGAATCGCTTTATTTACTACCTCAGTATGCTGTTTGTCTGGTGTGAGATTAATGACAAGGTCTGCACTTGGTAACAATTCCTCGTAGGTGCCCACCTTAAAATTATTTTTGTAAGCATTTTGATAAGAATTCCTTTTGGTTTCAATCGCTTCTTCTCTTAATGCAAAGGAAACATCCAGGCCAGAATCTCTCATGTTAAGCCCTTGATTCAATCCTTGAGATCCACAACCAATAATGACCACTTTTTTTCCTTTTAGGACGGATATTCCATTAACAAATTCTAATGTGTCAAGAAAATCACATTTTCCAAGCTGTTGTGTTTGCTGTTCCTGAGATAAACTGTTGTAATAATTTTTCATTTCAATATATGTTAAGCGTTTTCTAATTCATTTACTATTGATGTCAATGTTCTCATTGGTTTAGTGATGGCCACTCTTCCTGATCTCACAAATTCGAGAATTCCAAATGGCTCGAGCTCATTAAATAATTTTTGGGTTTCGTCTTTATGTCCCGTTTTTTCAATGACCGTAAATTGGGTCTCTACACTAAGTACTCTGGCATGATGAGATCGAACAATATGCTCGGCCTCTCCTCCTTGAAGTAAGATGCTTGTGGGCACCTTGAAAAGAGCAATTTCTTGATAAATCACTTCATCATCAAGATGATAAACCGCCTTAATGACCTCGACCTGTTTTTCAAGCTGAAGCGTCACCTTTTTTACCGTTTCTTCAGTTTCAGTTACCACTATGGTATATCGATGGATATCTTTTACCTCGCTATCTGAAGCAGCAATACTTTCTATGTTTATTTTTCTTCTTGTAAAAACAATGGTCACTCGATTTAAAAGACCAACCATATCCTCGGTAAAAACCGATATCGTATATTTTTTCTTCATTTTTTTATTTAAGTCTGATTTCTGAAACTGAAGCACCAGTTGGAATCATAGGAAAAACATTGTTTTCTTTACCAACCTTTACTTCAAGAAAATAAGCCCCTTCGAAATCGAGCATTTCTTCAACAGCGCCGTTCAATTGTTCTCGTTCTGTTACCTTTTTCGATTTAATATCGTAGCCCTCGACTATTTTTTGAAAATCAGGATTGACCATTGTAGTTGATGCATATCTTTTATCAAAAAAGAGCTCCTGCCATTGTCTCACCATTCCCAAAAATTCATTGTTGAGGACCACTATCTTAACAGGGATTTTCGTTTGAAAAATGGTCCCGAGTTCCTGAATGGTCATCTGAAAGCCACCGTCACCAATGACTGCGACCACCTCTCTGTTTGGTTTTGCAAACTTTGCCCCTATGGCTGCGGGGAGACAAAACCCCATGGTGCCTAATCCCCCTGAAGTTATTAAAGATCTGCTCTGTTTGAATTTGGCATATCGGCATGAAACCATTTGGTGCTGACCAACATCGGTAACAACGATAGCTTTTCCTTCAGTATGATCATTCACCGACCTGATGACTTCCCCCATAGTTAGTTGTTCTTGGCTTGGATTCAATTCTTCCTTAATAACCTCACTATATTCTTCAAATTCGAGTTCTCGAAATTCTTGTAGCCACTCCTGATGTTCTTTGCGTTCTACAAGTTGGCCCAAAGCTACCAGAGCTTCCTTAGCGTCACCCAGAACTGCTACATCAGCCTTTACATTTTTATCGACCTCGGCTGGGTCTATTTCTAGATGAATGACCTTTGCCTGCTTGGCATAACGAGATAAATCTCCAGTAACTCGATCATCAAAACGCATCCCAACCGCAATTAATACATCACACTCATTGGTAAGCTTATTGGGTGCATAATTGCCATGCATTCCGAGCATACCAACATTCAAGTAGTGATCTGAATCCAATGCTGACAAGCCCATAATCGTCCATGCAGAGGGTAAACCCGCCTTTTCTATAAAATTCTGAAATTGGCTTTCAGCACCGGAAAGAATTACTCCCTGTCCAAATAAAACCAATGGACGTTTTGCAGAATTTATGATCTCTGCAGCCTGTTGAACCTTTGACAAATTTAAGGTTGGACAAGTCACGTAGCTCCTCATTCCTTTAAATGGTTTATAGCTGAATTCAAGCATCTCAAATTGAGCATCTTTTGTGATATCCACCAAAACCGGACCAGGCTTTCCAGTACGGGCAATGTAAAATGCTTTGGCTAGTGCTCCCGGAATTTCTGAGGCTCTAGTGACTTGATAATTCCATTTGGTAACAGGCATCGAAATACCAATGACATCCGTTTCTTGAAAGGCATCTGTACCAAGCAAAGAGCTAGCCACCTGTCCTGTGATGCATACCATAGGTGTAGAGTCAATCTGTGCATCTGCAATTCCAGTGATTAGGTTTGTGGCTCCTGGACCTGATGTAGCAATACACACCCCAACCTTCCCAGATGCACGGGCATACCCTTGTGCAGCATGCGTTGCACCTTGTTCATGTCTAACAAGTATGTGATTGAGCTCTTTCTCATAGTCATATAAAGCATCATAAACAGGCATGATTGCTCCTCCAGGGTATCCAAATATCAGGTCAACTCCTTCTGCCAATAGTGAATGAACAACCGCTTGAGCTCCATTCATTTGTTGCTCGGGTTTCATCTTTTGTTTTGATTTATACTCAACTGCCTCCATGGTTAAAATTTATCTGTTACACATCCCTCTGATGCAGAGGACACCATTCTTGCATACTTGTATAATGATCCTTTTGACACCTTCAATTCGGGTTTTATCCAAGCTGACCTCCTTGCACCAAGCTCTTCATCTGACACATCCATATTTATCGTATTTGAGACAGCATCAATAATGATCTGGTCTCCATCTTTAATTAAAGCGATAGGGCCTCCTTGTTGTGCCTCTGGAGAAATATGTCCGACTACAAATCCATGCGTTCCTCCTGAGAATCTCCCATCCGTTATTAAAGCCACATCATTGCCAAGTCCTGCTCCAATTATGGCAGCAGTTGGTTTTAACATTTCAGGCATTCCTGGTCCCCCTTGTGGGCCCTCATAACGAATGACCACAACCATTCCCTTTTGAACTTCTCCATTTCGTATACCATCATTTGCAGCATATTCAGAATTGTACACCTTTGCTTTTCCACTAAAAGAAAGCCCTTCCTTTCCTGTTATTTTTGCCACAGCTCCTTCTGGAGAAAGATTTCCTTTTAATATTCTGATATGTCCACTTTCTTTGATTGGATTTTCTGTCGTTTTCAATACTTTCTGACCAGGTCGAAGACCTGGAACATCAGCAAGGTTTTCAGCCAAGCTTTTTCCAGTAACTGTTAGGCAATCTCCATGAAGCATTCCTTTACTCAGCATATATTTTAATACCGCTGGAATTCCACCAACATCATGAAGGTCTTCCATTAAATATTTGCCACTTGGCTTGAGGTCGGCAAGAAATGGTGTCTCATCTGAAATACGTTGAAAATCATTTAAAGTAAAATCAACATCCGCAGCATCTGCGATGGCAAGAAAATGTAAAACGGCATTCGTTGAACCGCCAAGAACCGTAACCAATCGAATCGCATTCTCGATAGATTTTTTACTGACAATATCCTTGGGCTTTATATCCTTTTCAATAAGATGTCTTAATGCCTCTCCTGAAGCTCTACTCTCTTCTTTTTTTGCATTACTCATGGCAGGATTAGATGAGTTATAGGGCAAAGACATTCCCAAGGTTTCAATGGCCGCTGCCATTGTATTTGCCGTATACATACCTCCACAAGCACCAGCCCCAGGGCATGCTTTTTTTATAATATTCTTGTATTTGGCATCAGTAATTGCTCCCGCATTACGCTGTCCCCAAGCCTCAAATGCTGAAACCACATCTAATTTTTTACCTCCTTCACAACCTGAAGAAATCGTTCCTCCATAAACCAAAATACTTGGTCGGTTTAATCGAAGTATTGCAATTAATGCTCCCGGCATATTCTTATCACATCCAACCACCGTTGCCAAAGCATCATAAGACATTCCTTCTACGACGGTTTCCATTGAATCAGCAATGATGTCTCGAGACGGAAGAGAAAACCGCATTCCGGGTGTTCCCATTGAAATTCCATCACTCACTCCGATGGTGTTAAAAATCAATCCAACAAGCTCTTTTTTATTGGTTCCCTCTTTCACCCGTTTTGCCAAATCGTTAAGGTGCATATTACAAGGATTTCCTTCGTATCCTGTGCTAGCGATACCAACAAAAGGTTTAGTGAAGTCTTGTTCCGTCAGTCCAATAGCATGAAGCATTGCTTGCGCCGCTGGCTGAGAATCATCTTGTGTTACTCGACAGCTGTATTTGTTTAATTTCATTTTAGACCAATTCAAAGTTTTTGTATTCTTTTTTCTGTACTCTGTTTTTGTAAGCACTCGCTAGTTCAAATCCCATTGTTTGCTCCCATGGAAGCTTAAAATAGTTATAATCAATACTTTTGATTCCCGCGACCTCAGCAGCTGTCCCCGTAAAAAAAGCACCATCCGCTTGATATACATCTTTTGGAGTAAAATATTTTTCTACGACCTGATATCCAAACTCTTTCGCCAGCTCAAAAATGGTTTGTCTAGTTATCCCTTGTAGGATATTTCCCTTGGGGGCAGTAAACAATATATTGTCTTTTTCATAAAAGAAATTTGCCCCTGAGCCCTCGGCTACATGGCCATTCATGTCAAGTAACAATGCCTCATCATAACCGGCTCTTTTCGCTTGATTTGTGGCGAGTATAGAATTTGTGTAGTGCCCAGTAACCTTTGCCTCAACAAAACACGATTTTGGATTTGGTCTTTGAAATGATGAAGTCATCACATTCAACTGTCCATCACCAAGGTATCTCTCCCATTCCCATGCGCAAAGCAGTACATGGCTTTGCTTGTCCGTTTGCAAAGACATGTTTTCCCCCATATAAACCAATGGTCTTATATAAGCGTCTTCTAAATTGTTTCTATGAAGAAGCTCATATGATAATTCTGTTAATTCATCGACAGTGTAAGGAAGATTGATATGCATTTTTCTAGCCGAATAATGAAGTCTCTCAAAATGTTCTCTTGCCTTAAAGATCATGGGGCCGTCTTCAGTTTTATATGATCGAATGCCTTCAAAAACGCCCAAACCATAGTGTAAGCTCTGGCCGTAAAGAGAAGCTGAAGTTTCTTTTGATTTCACCCATTTCCCATCTAAATAGACGACTGTGTTTTTGTTGTAATACATAATTTTCTTTTTATCAATAAAAAAAGCCGCCCTTTCGGACGGCTCTAACCTATTTCTAAGTACCATCCAAAGATCAATTGCCCACGGCAATAATTTTAATAATCTCTTTTATAATACTGTAATTCCTCATTATGGACACAAAGGTATTTGGCTATTCCAGTAAAAAATATGACAAAAATCATGTTTTTAAAAAAAACACTAAATATTGATGTAAAATAAATCGTGAAAGCATAAAAATTCTAAATTCACATAAATATCTAACCAATGAATTGTAAATTACACCTCATCATTTTTATTCTTATTTCTCAAATTAGTGTTGCTCAATTTACCAGTAGTAACCTGCCTATTATAAGCATCGATACTGATGGTGAAGACATTCCCGATGAACCTAAAATAAACGGTACTATGGGCATCACTTATGATGCAAATGGTGGTGTCAATTCAATTACCGACCCATTTAATCATTACAATGGAAATATCGGTATTGAAACCCGTGGTAATTCGACACAGGGATTTGATAAAAAAACCTATTCACTTGAATTAAGAACAGCAACTAACCAGGATACTTCCGTTAACCTTTTTGATATGGGTGGTGAAGAGGACTGGATATTGCATGCGATGGTTATCGACAAATCTCAGGTGCGGATTCCTATGAGTTTTCATTTGGCTCAGCAAATGGGTCAATATGCATCAGAATGGAAATATGTGGAGCTTATTATAAATGGGGATTATCGCGGTATTTATATTTTGGTAGAGAAAATAAAGAGGGATAACGACCGTGTGGACATTGCAAAACTAGATGAGGATGATTTGGCGGGAGATTCATTAACCGGTGGCTATATTTTGAGAATGGACTGGTTGGATAATCCTCAAGGCTTTGAATCCAATTACAATTCTCAAGGAGGAAACCCCATGTTTTTTCAATGGTATTATCCAAAAGCAAGTAAAATCAAACCACAGCAAGCGGCCTATATTGAAGGTTGGATGGATGAATTTGAAGAAGCCATATATGCCAATGATTATATGAATGGCTTAGGCAAGCGCTACACTGATTACATTGACCTAAATTCATTCACGGACTTTTTAATCATTAATGAATTCAGTAAAAATTCAGATGGTTACAAGCTAAGCTCATATGTTCACAAACAAAAAGACAGCAAAGGAGGAAAACTCGTAGCTGGGCCTATTTGGGACTTTGATCAGACTTATGGTGTTTCTCTGGTCTGCTCTAATCACATCTATACTGGATGGACCTACCTTCAAAATCAAGATTGCTGGGATTTAGAATCAATGCCTATGTGGTGGCAAGCCATGATGGAGGATGACGTATTCCAAAATCGTTTAAAATGCCGATGGACTGAATTTAGAAATACGTTTATGCATACAGATAGTATTGTAAACTGGATACTTCAAGACACAACTTATTTATCCGATGCCATTGCTAGAAACTTTGAAAAGTGGGACGACTTTATTGGAGAATCTATTTGGATAGAGCCGCAACCCATTCCGCAGTCCTATGAAGAGGAAATCAGTACAATGATTAACTGGATTACCAATAGATTAAATTGGCTGGACAGTAACATGCCTGGCAATTGTGTAAATGATACAGATTTATCTTTGGATGAATTGAACTCAAAATTCAATGTTTACCCCAACCCCGCTCAAGATCTTGTTTACTTTGAATGCGAGCCCAGAAGTAAGATTACTTTAGCAGATGTCCATGGAAAGCCGTTACATAAGTTGACAGCTGAAAACAAGCTCTCTCAAATGAGTTTGAAACACCTTTCTTCAGGAACTTATTTTATTCATTTCCAGCATGATTATCAAGTCGCTGTGAAAAAAATAATAATTCGTTAAAATCTCTGATGCTATAATAGAACAAAATTTAAGTATTCTTGGTTACTTTTGTAGGGTTCATTATTCAGAGCTGAACATATCGCGAATAAGAGTTAAAACATGTCACAAATTCAATACGTAGAAGATCAAATTCTTCCATTAAGAAATCAATTACAAAATCACGGGCTTTATCATCAATTGAACAGTCTTAAAGATGTTCAGGCATTTATGTCAATGCATGTTTTTGCTGTTTGGGACTTCATGTCCTTGCTAAAGGCTCTTCAGAATGAGCTTACAAACACATCTATTCCATGGACTCCAAAACCTAAAGCTTCTTTAGCCAGATTCATTAATGAAATCGTTCATGCTGAGGAAAGTGACGTTAATGAAAAAGGAGAGGCTAAAAGTCATTTTGAAATGTATCTAGATGCCATGAAACAGATAGGGGCAGATGACTCTCAAATCGTAAGATTTGTCGAAAACATCAAGGCAGGTCAATCAGTACAGCAATCACTACAGGTAATAGAAATCGATTCTGCAGTTAAGGACTTTGTAAAATTCACATTTGATACAATTGATTCTGGAAAAAGTCATTGTATTGCTGCCGCGTTTACTTTTGGTAGAGAAGACGTAATTCCTGATATGTTTATTGAAATTCTTAAAAAAGCAGACGCAGAAAATGAACATTATAATAAACTGAGATATTACCTCGATCGTCATATAGAACTGGATGGAGACGAGCACGGACCTCTTTCGTTAAAAATGGTTGAAGAGATGTGTGGTGATGATTCAAGTAAATGTAATGAAGTTGTTGAGGTTTCAAGACAAGCATTAAAGTACCGAATATTACTGTGGGATGGAATAGAACGTTCGATATTGAAAGCTAAAAACAAAGTTTTGTTCGAAAGTTAAAACACAAACGGTTTTAAAGGTAAAACCACTTGCGGCTGTTTTTCGTTTTTATTTTCACTATATTCGTTAGACTCTGCTACATGAAAAACTTGTTGATTTTATATGGGATTTTGCTTCTTTGTTCACCTTTATGGGGGCAAACAAACAATTTTCAACCCTGGTCTATTCAGGCCAATCTCACTTCTAATCAAGAAGCAGAAAAAAGTCAAGAAGTCGTTGAATATAAAGAGGATTGGAAGGAAATTAAAACAGACCGCACCCTAACATCTGCCTTTTTTAAAAATTCAAAAGGTGATATCCGAGCAGAATACGCCTCCAAAGCCATACACTATTATGATAATGGCATCCTAAAAAGAATCCATTCGAAACTCAAAAAAGTCAGCAAAGGATATGTTGCAGATCAGCAACCCTATCCTACCTATTTAAATAGTGACGGAAGTCTATCATTGAGTATTGATCAAAACAATAATAAACTCACTATTGGAAAGCACGCATCAATATTCAATCAAATTTCAGATGGACAATTTGATCTTCAAAACAACATCGCTTATTATGACAGCTACTTTGAAGGTGTCGACAAACAAGTTGTTTTTTCTGAGAATAAAATAAAATACGCATACCGTCTAAACGAATATATTGAGAGTGATGGGTTGAACTTTATCATTTCAGAGTCTATTGATATTCCTTCGAATTGCGAATTGGTTCCTATGTCAAATAAGTCGTCCACAAAAGATGGATTAATCTTTGGAAGCATCGCTGTAATCAACAAAAATGGCAATCAAGTTGCTGAAATACGACCATTACTTTGCTTTGACGCACAAAAGAAATATACTCTTGGGGGCTATCGAATTGTTAATGACCGAAACGGTCTTCAGCTGCAATCGTATGTGCCAAGTAGTTGGCTCGAAAGTGAAGAAAGAATTTATCCCGTTATTATTGATCCTGAAATCTCTGGACCAGCTGTTGAGTGGAACGGTGGTGACATGCCATCCTGTCTATTACCGAATTACAATTCTGATAGTATTCAAGTTACCATACCAGCAGGAGTTACTGTAAGTGGGTTTTTTATCACAGCAAGTTTTTATGCTAGTCCCTTTTCACCAGCAGTAATGAGTGATGGCGTTATGAGTTTTAGCACTTCTTGTTCGGTATCCCAAAGCTTTACCATTACCGGTGCCAATGCAGAATTACCAGGCACAGCGTATTTGGATAGTTTTGATATTAAGAACCCATTGGTCTGTTGTTTTCCTGAATCTTGTAATGACACTTCTGTTTATGTTACGATGAATCTAGCTCGAGGGGATTTTGGGACAGGATGCAATACGTCATATGTTTTTTATGATGATATTACGGACTGGCCTTTTAGAGTGGTTGTTTACGGAAAAACTCCAGAGGTTTATGGGAATGAGTTTTATGTTTCACCGTCATCTATTTGCTCCAACACATGTACATTTAATGCCACAGGCTATGCACGATATGGCGTTGCTCCCTATACATTTACACACCCATGGACAACCGAAGTAGTTACCATAGGGGAAAACACAGGATGTGGAGCTGGAGCCACCAATAATGTTTTTACTTTAACCATCCCTGATTGCCCGGTTTATTGTGATGAAAATTACACCTCTTTGGTTATTCCTCCTCCTGTAATTACAGATGCATGTGGGCAAAGTATTTTAAATATTCCAAATAATTCAAAGCCTGTAGATCCTGCTCCAAATGTAGAATCAGATTATGAAGAGGTGTATTGTAGTGGGGAGTCAATTGATATTGAATTAAGCAGTTGTCTAGAAGGTGGTGAAGTTCAATATTATGGAAATAATCTCAACGGTTTTGGATCTATCTCTTTGGTAGCAGAAAATAACACTCAAAGCTCTATTGATCAAACCTATTATACCTATGCCTCCCTTGACGATTGTTTTTCAGACACCACAGAAATCAATATTTCTGTAGTTCCAAATCCTCAAGCTGAAATTCAATTTAGCTCTAATCCCTTGGTTGTTAATTTGGATTTTGAGGCCGCTGATGTTTCAGCAACATATGTAAATCCTGTTGATTCTTGGAATTGGATCCTTGATGGCTCAGAAGTGTCATCTGACAGTCTTTATCTTGGTTCATTTGCAACACCTGGCACATATGACATTTGTCTAAACATCATGGATGAGGCCGGCTGCACCAACCTTATTTGTGAAACCCTGTTGGTCGTACCCGCAGAGCTGCAAAACATCAATGTGATTACCCCAAATGATGATAACATCAACGATGAGCTTGCATTTCAATACTTAGAATTTTATCCTGAAAACGAGATTTATATTTTTAATCGATGGGGAAACCTTCTTTACTATGCCGAATCATATGATAATTCTTGGTCAGGAGATGAGCTAAATGAAGGTACTTATTTTTACATTTTAAAAATAAGTGGAATAGATAAAACCTATTCTAGCTTTTTTCTACTGAAAAAAGAGTAGAATTATTCCAAGTTCTACCTATGGAATTTCTGATTTGTTTTCACTATTTTTGGACAAACAATAAATTTAACTAAAATGAAAACCCTCCTATTTATTATTGCCCTTTCATGTGGCATTTCTACAACTTTTTCACAATTTGCAATCGATGTGCAAGCCAAAGGCTCGGCTAATTCGACTTGGTTGTTGAACAAAAACATTTCTGACCTTGGTGCAAGCCAAGACTATGCTATGGGATGGGGCTCCACTTATGGTGTTGCTGCTAATGTTTATGCAGGAATTATTGGCTTAGGTATAGAATTTAATTATGCCATACATAATGGTGCATATGAAGGAATAATTACTGAACCGATCCTAAATTCTACTATAGACACATATAACTCAAATATCAACTTAAAGACATTACAGATTCCATTGTTATTGAAATTTCAAAGTCAGGGTGGCTCATATATAGAGTTTGGTCCTCAGCTTACGAATATTTCGTCAGCTACTTATACTAGGACTGGAACAACTCCAATTGGAACATATGAAGATGAGAAAGATGTTTCTGAAGAATACAGCGGTTCCTATTTATCCGGCGTTTTAGGTTTTGGTGCTAAAATTCCTTTGGGTGAAGATTTTCCAATTGGCGTATTAATTGGAATCAGACTTCAATATAGCTTTGGTGATCTTATGGGAGTTGATGGTTATGGATATTCATTAGGTAGTGAGGAAAACCCTCCTTCTTCATTTTTATATGACTCTCATCAACCAACACAAGCTGTTTCAGCCGGAATTGTGATTGGCGCAACATACACGATCAAGTAAATCTTATTTTTTTACATATTGGGTTAAAATGACGATCTTTTGACCGTTAACCTTTCCCTCTATATGATCAGGATTGTCATGTACAAGTGAGATGTTTCTCACGGCTGTTCCCCGCTTGGCGGTAAACCCAGCACCTTTTACTTTTAAATCTTTTATGAGCACAACGGAATCGCCTTGAATAAGCGTTACCCCATTGGCATCTTTATGGATTATATCTGATTGGTTATCTGTATGGCCAGATTTAGCCCAATTCAGCGTTTCTTCTTCTAGGAATAACATGTCTAATAAATCCGCAGGCCAACCTTCCGCCTTAATCCGATTAAGCATTCTCCATGCCACTACTTGAACAGCGGGTACCTCACTCCACATACTTTCATTCAGACATCTCCAATGGTTAACTTTTATTTCGTCAGAATCATTAATTTGAATCCGACATACTTTACAACTGTTAATACAATGATCCGTACTCGTTCCGCTTTTAGGAGCAACAACCATAACATCTAAACCATCAGTGCCTGAACACAATTCACATTGATTTGAACTTCTTTGATTCAATAGATCCTTTATTGGCATAAACTCATTTTGAGGACTAAAGATAAAATTAAGCGCCAAATATTTAAACAATTAAGGTTCATTAAATGACATCGTAACAAATTTACGGTCTGACTTTGTTGCTTTGATAAAAATTAAATAGGATGAAACTACTAACCGATGACGAAAATTTCCGTGAATATCTAATGGGGTTTAATGAATTATTTGTGCGTGATATTGGAAATGAGTACATACCCACTCAAATAAAAAAACAATCACTTAAGGAATCAGCTGAATATTTAAGTGAATACGTATATGAAAATTTCAATGAAAACTCAATAGATCTAGATGCTCCAGATAAAGTTCAAGAAAAACAAGTGATTAAATATATAGAAAGTCTTTCTAGAGGGAGGATTCACTCTTTTTATAATAGTTACATGGAGTCGTACGGTGTAATTGAAGACCTCATGATATTGAATGACCACAATAGAATAGAGTTGATTCATCGACTGACAGGACGTAAAGTGGATTATTTAGAATTGATTAACCGAGAAATACTGAATTAAGGATCGGGATAATGTCCGAACCATACGGTTGCATAACCCTTGTACATGCCTATACCAATGGCCTCCCATTTTGAATCCCAAATACCTCCGTTAACAATCACATTATTGTGGGCTTTGCTTGTTTTCCAATTTTCAAGAGCTTCTATTGGACTCAGCGTTTCTGCACCCGCACAGGCTATTTCATAACCTGGATAATTGTAATTCGTCAGTTCTTTGGGCTTATTCCACATACAACTTGCCTTTGCATGATCCGAAGTGTAGCAACACGACTCCCATGCTCCATTATTAGACCAACTATGCGCATTACATATCTCATTATGAGGATGGTTTTCAGCCAAGTCACGGCTGTGTATTTGTGCTACGGTAATTAATGATTTTGATAATGGAATTATAGAAAGTTTTTTACTCTTTCTATATTCCATAATCAATTTATAGAGCTCTTTTTCGTTTTTTGTTAATTCTTGTGAATTGGCAACAAACACACAGAAAATTACGGCAAAAAATAAAAATGGTTTTTTCATTAAACCAATTGGCAGAAATGGATAAGCTATTTTGATTTTTCCTTCATGATTTGCCTTCTCAATGCCTCAACGGCAACATTTGTTGCCTCTTCAAAGCTTTTACATTGCTTCTTTGCAAACATTTCTTTTCCTGGCACATGCAATTTGATTTCAGCTATTTTATTCTCTTTCTCACGGTCCTTATCCAGTCTTAAATAAACTTCTGCAGATACAATTTGGTCATTAAATTGCTCTAGTTTATTCAGTCTCTCTTGAATAAATGACAATAATTTTTGATCTGCTTTAAAATGAATGGCGTGCATTTGAGTATCCATATTTAATTGGTTTTATGCCCACGCGGGTGAGCTTGTGAATAAATTGAATTTAACTGTGCAAACGAATTGTGCGTATATACTTGGGTGGCTGCTAAATTGGCATGGCCTAATAAATCTTTAAGCGTTTCCAACCCAGTTCCCCTGTTTAGCATATGCGTTGCAAAAGTGTGTCGTAAAATGTGTGGACTCTTCTTATCTAAACTCGTTACCTCTCCAAGATAATAATTTATTTTTCTATATGCAAAGGTTGGGTATAGTTTATGACCACTATTGAGTACAAGGAGAGAGTCATTATTCTGAGTGACATCCTTTCTTGAAATTACATATAATTCAATTTGTTTGACCAAGCCATCAGAAATTGGAATAATTCTTTCTTTATTTCTTTTCCCTAAAACCTTAACTTGATTCCCTTGTACATCATATATCTTCAATCCTATTAATTCGCTTAATCGCATTCCCGTTTGATAAAAAAGCTCTAGCATTAAAGCATCTCTTTGTCCGCTGAAATCTTCTGTAAACAAATGCTCCATATTCGGCAATGAAAGTTCAGACTCTTTAGCGAAAACAGGCAAGTGTTTTTCGCTTTTAGGCCCTTTGACTTTAGTCATAGGTGAATGGTCTACCACTCCTTCCTTTCGAAGCCACTTATAAAAAGTTCTTAACGAGGCGAGCTTTCGATTAACAGATTTATTTTTCATCCCGCCTTCAATGAGATATACAATCCAGGACCGTATAAACGACGATGATAAATCGGAAAACTCAGCTATTTTCTCTAATTCGGCAAATTCTTTGAAAGCGTCAAGGTCTTGTCGATAAGCCAATATCGTGTGATTAGAATATCGCTTTTCAAATTGCAGATATGAAATGAATTTATCGAACATAAAAAAAGGAGTCTTATGACTCCTTTCTTTAACGTATATTTTTATAGAAGGTTACGCTTCCAATGACTGCATTCTTTGCTTATATGAAGCACGAATAATTTGTTGTCTTTTTGTAATTGAAGGCTTTTCAAACTCTTTTCTTCCACGCAATTGTAACATTACTTTGGTTTTTTCGAATTTCTTCTTGTACTTTTTTAAAGCTCTTTCGATGTTCTCGCCTTCTTTTATTGGTATAATTAACATAATAAACGGATATTTTAGTTTATATCGGACTGCAAAGATAAGCTATTTTATAAATGTTCCAACAAATTATTTCAAAATTTCTCTTGAGATTACAATTTTTTGTATCTCTGATGTTCCTTCACCTATAGTCATTAGCTTAGAATCTCGTAAAAACTTCTCTGCCGGATACTCTTTTGTGTAACCATATCCACCCATAATTTGTACAGCTTCGTTGCCACACCTCACGGATACTTCTGAGGCAAAATACTTGGCATATGCCCCCTCTTTTGTTACTGGTTTTTTATTGTTTTTTAAATATGCTGCTTGAAAAGTCAACAATTCTGCCGCCTCTATTTCAGTTGCCATATCAGCCAGTTTGAAGGCGATTGCTTGAAATTGACCAATTGGTTTGCCAAACTGTTCTCTTTCCTTTGCATATTGAACAGATGCCTCATATGCCCCTCGTGCTACTCCACAGCTCAAGGATGCAATAGAAATTCGTCCTCCATCCAGAACCTTCATTGCTTGTTTAAACCCGTCTCCCACATTGCCAATTACATTTTCTTTCGGAATACGCACGTTATCAAAAATAAGCTCTGCAGTTTCACTAGCCCGAACTCCTAATTTGTCTTTTATTTTCACTGCAGAAAAACCAGGTGTGCCTTTCTCAACAATAAAAGCAGTAATTCCCTTACTATCGAGTAAATCTCCTGTTCGAATCAATACAACTGCTACATCACCAGAAAGGCCATGAGTAATCCAGTTTTTTGTTCCATTTAGCACCCAAAAATCGCCATCTTCGACAGCAGTCGTCTCCATCCTCATAGCATCAGAGCCTGTATTGGCCTCTGTAAGGCCCCAAGCGCCAATCCACTCTCCACTAGCCAGCTTTGGCAGGTATTTTTTCTTTTGAGCTTCATTTCCATGATACAAGATATGTCCCGTACATAATGAGTTATGAGCAGCGACACTCAAACCAACCCCTCCACACACCTTTCCTAATTCCATAAGAGCTGTGGCGTACTCAAAATAAGTAAATCCAGAACCTCCATATTCCTCAGGAACAAAAATACCGAGTAGCCCAAGCTCTCCCATTTTTTTCATCGTATCGACAGGAAAGAATTCTTCACTATCCCATTTATTAAGGTTCGGACGAATCTCTTTTTCAGAGAAATCTCGCACCATTTGTGAAATCATTTGCTGATTTTCATTAAGCTCAAAATTCATATTGATTGGTTGATTTTTTCTAAATTAATAGCGCACTAAATTAATAATATTAGAGGAATGATTGTTTAACTTTTGTTCTCCCTTCAAGAAATCCAAAGCGACCAAAAAATTAAATCCAAATACGGACCCCCCACACTTTTTAATAAGTTCTGCTGCGGCATCAGCAGACCCTCCTGTCGCCAGAAGATCATCATGAATAAGCACATTTTGACCAGGCTTTACGGCATCTTCATGTATTTCAATGACCGCACTTCCATATTCAAGATCATAAGAATGGCTTATTTTCTTATAAGGAAGCTTTCCTTGTTTTCGAATGAGAATAAAAGGGACGCCGAGTTCCATAGCCAAAGGATATCCAAAAAGAAACCCCCTACTTTCAATACCAGCAACAGCATCAATTGATTCCTCTTGATACAGGTCTTTTAGATGAACTAAGACTTTTTTTGAAAGTTCGGCATCCAACATGATAGTAGAAATATCTTTAAACAAAATTCCTGGCTTTGGAAAATCAGGAACATCGCGTATAACGGATTTTAAATTTTCTTCTAACGTCATACTGCAAATTTAACCAAGCTTTATGAGGTTTTAGAATAAAAGCCTAAGAAATTTATAAAATCCTATTTCAAAGGCCTATAAACTCAAATATGGAAAAATTCTATCAAATTCTTCTTCATTAATCAACTTGGAGTCTAAGACTTCAATAAGTTTAGAGAATTTTTCTCTTTGTGCTCTCATTTTTATCAGCGAATTGGATTGATAATAATCCAGATAAGGGTGTTTTTTTAAAACCTCAATCGTACATGTGTTAATGTTTATTTTCTTAATGTTGAGTCTATTAATGGTGATTTGAGGAATTACCATTTGATAAGTTTCCAAACGCATTTTCCACACTTCAAGAAGCTGTTCAATGAATATATACCCCCCAAGCTCTTCTCTGTATTTTATGATTTGTTTTGCATAAAACTCTCCTATTCCTTTTAATTGAATAAGATCTTCCTTGGAAGCCAAATTAATATCTAATAGCTCAACTTGGATTAATGTATCTACTTCATACTTCTCTTTTTCCATTCTTAATGGATAAAATGTAGAGTCTTTAATCAAAGAAAAAACCTCTGCGGGCATTACATATATTTTTTCCAATTCCTCATTTGAATGAATGCCCCGTTCGATGAAATTTACTATGGATTGACCTTGTTTCCTTGACACTCCCAAAGCCAACCAATCATTTAGTAAATATTCATTTGGGTTAAATCTGCAGGCTGGAGCAACATACTTTTTAGCATAAGACTTCTTCTTAGATTCTTTTTCTTCTGTAAGTGATTTTTTTGATTCAAATCGCTCTATATGTTCCGATTTAATTATGGGTTTTGGAGCATCTTGAAAATAACCCAAGAGCCTGGGAAGTAACAATATAAATAACCCAAAGAGAAAGAAGACGACGACTCCTCTTCGTTTATGTTTAGAAATATAAAATGAATCTTTTATAAAATTTAAATTAAGACCAATGGTTATTTATCGTTCGGCTCCTTAGATGATCTGATGACTTCTAAATACCTCGAAAGTTGTTTTTTAACAACCGGAAACAAGAAGAATAAACCAATCATATTAGGAAATACCATGGCAAAAATCATAGCATCTGAGAAGTCCCAAATAGAACTCATACTGGCTGAAGCACCTATTACGACAAAAAGAAGAAAGAGCAGTTTGTAAGCCATATCAGCCCCTTTTCCTCTACCAAATAGATACTTCCAAGACTGAAGCCCGTAATAGGACCATGAGATCATGGTTGATACCGCAAATAATACAACCGCAATAGTCAAAAACCACTTTGAAAAAGGAATATACTCAGCAAATGCCTGAGTGGTAATTCCTGCACCTTCATAAAGCTTTCCGTCTATCATTACCTTTCCCTTAAAGTTTTTGTGCTTCTCTCCGCCAATGATGTATTCATTTCCCTCTTTTTTGAAATGCATGCCATTTATAGTAGCATAATTGGATGCTGTGTATAACGTGTCTTTAGATTCAGAAATAGGAATTAAATAGCCCTTTTTTTCCTTCGGTATTAGAAGTTCGTTAAAGTTAATGGTGTCATTTTCTACTTTTAATATTTCGCCATTAATCGCTACCCCTTGAAACTCTTCTTGAACTTCAACTTTTCCATATTGGAATTGTTGCTTACCCGATTCTCCACCAAAGTTGAAGATAATGATGACCAATGCCGTCATGGTACAAATTACCACGGTATCAATAAATGGCTCTAACAAGGCGACCAGACCTTCTGAAGCCGAATATTTTGTTTTTACAGCTGAATGGGCAATTGATGCAGATCCCGCGCCTGCTTCATTCGAAAATGCTGCTCTTTTAAATCCAACCAACAACACACCTATCACACCCCCAACACCAATGGCTTTAGGATTAAATGCTTCGGAGAAGATCAAAGAGAAAGCATCATCTATGAATGAGAAATTTGTCAAAATGATATATAAACAAGCTATTAAATACATTACGGCCATAAATGGAACTACTTTCTCTGTAACAGAAGCAATTCTCTTTATACCACCAATAATGATTACTCCAATAACTAAAGCCAAAACTACTCCGATTACAGCACCTGCACTTGTACTACTTAAACCCATGAGGTCCTTCAAAACAATTGTTGCTTGATTGCTTTGTGCGGCGTTCCCACCCCCAAAGGAGCCACCAATACAAAAGATGGCGAATAATACAGCCGTTATTTTACCCAATGTAGCAAAGCCTTTTTCTTTTAAACCTTTACTCAAATAGTACATGGGGCCGCCGTAAACGGTTCCATCCTTATCGATGTCTCTATATTGAACACCCAAAGTACACTCAACAAACTTAGAAGACATCCCTAACAAACCACATACAATCATCCAGAAAGTAGCTCCTGGGCCACCTAAAGCGATAGCCAAAGCAACCCCAGCAATATTACCGTTTCCAACAGTTCCTGAAACCGCTGTTGCTAGAGCTTGGAAGTGTGTTACCTCTCCTTCCTTACTTTCATCCTTTATAGTGTCCTTAATATCCCCATCAACAGCCAAATCCTGATTGCCCGAGCTAGGGTGATCAACATGGTCATATTTCCCTCGTACTACGTTTATAGCTTTTCCAAAATAGCGGAAATTCGGGAATCCAAAGTAAAGCGTAAAAAACAATGCGCTAAAAACCAAAAGGACCAAAACAAAAGGTGCACCAAAAACTTCAAAAAAGATTATGCCAGAAATAAAATCAGAAATAGGCTTAAACGCTTCGTCGATTTTCTGATCCAAACCTTTCTCCGATGCCAATGAAATAAAAGGCATTAATGAGGCAAGTAAAATAAAAAATACTTTTTTCATGTAATGTAATTTAAGTTTTAATGAATTTCGATTCGAAGATAGTCTTTTTAGCTTTAGGATAAAAGAAGAAGGCTCTCCTCTAAAGTTTTGGGTTCGTATCCTAGATCTTTTTTTGATTTTGACAAATCAAATCCGGTTATTGGAGGTCTTTTTGCAGGTTGATTTAGAGCACTACTATCCGTTCTATTCACTGAGGATGTGTCTAATTTAAAAAAGCTTCCAATACGCATTACGAGATCGAATATTGACATAGATTCGGGACCTGAAAGGTGATATATTCCTTTTCGTTTTTGTATACAAATCTGAATACAGCCCCAAGCCAAATCATCCGCCCACGTTGGGGATCGAAACTGATCATCAATAATGTTAAGCACTTTACCCGTGGACAAAGCCTCCTTTGCCCAAAGCACAATGTTGGACCTAGATAAATTCTCTCCCTCACCAAATACAATAATGGTACGTGCAATTGACCAATTTGAATAATTAGAATTCATCAAAATGAGCTCTCCCTCCAATTTAGATTTTGCATAGACACTCAAAGGGTTCGGCTTATCTGTTTCTTTATAATTCCCTTTTTTGCCATCAAAAACAAAATCAGTTGATAAAAACAGAAAGTGAGTTCCATTTTTTTTTGCAGCGTCAAATAGATTCTTTGTTCCTGTAACATTAACCTTCTCGCATTCTGCTGTATTCAATTCGCAATAGTCAACATTAGTTATAGCTGCTGTGTGAATGATATAGTCTGGAGAATAATTAGATATTGTTTTTGATACTTCAACAGCGTTTGTAATGTCTAAAGAGCAATAATTGGTTGAAGGACAAGAAGTATTCCTGTTTTCCCCTTGAGACGTAGCAAGATAATTTAATTTGGAGGCATTCGAAAGCTGCCTAACGATCTTTTGTCCCAATAAACCATTACTCCCGGTAATAAGAATTTTCATAGCTCCCAAATACTTCTTTTTCTCTTTGCTTTAAATGTAAAATAATGTTTATGTTCTAGTAGCCAAGCCATTATAAGATAAATCAATAAAGGAGACCCTAAGGTTACAAAAGAAAAATAAATGAACCCCAAACGAACTTTTGTGGTTCGTATCCCTAGTTTACGTGCCCACCATTCACAGACACCATAGGATTGCATTTCAAAAAAAAAGAGGATTTTTTGAATGTTTCTTCTCATTAATTCTTTAAGTATTCGAGACTCTGAATTACTTTAGAGGCTTAAATTCCATCCAATCAGGATTGGCTTCCGGTGATGTCGTAGGGTCAAACTCTTGACTCGTAATACGCGCCGTTGTTCTACGATTGATTTGATGTAACCTCTCAAACTTTGCTTTGTCTGAAGAACGAAATTTATTAATATACTTTTCGGTCAACACGATTTCTTCGCCATTCTCATTGGTCCATGTGGCAGGCTCTGCCTCTCCCATCCCAATAGGTTGAATCCTTCTTGGGTCAATTCCTTTTTCTTCAACCAAAAACTTGTAAACCGCTTTTGCTCTGTTCTCTGATAACACTTGGTTGTATTTAGCAGAAGATCTTGAATCTGTATGTGAAAACAAATCAATAGTAATGTATGGGTGGCTCGATAATAAATCCGAAAGAAATAAAAGTGAATCTTTAGACATACAGGTTTCATCATTTATAAAATCCCACTGATTTAATGGATAACGTACCTCTGGAGTCCTTATGTCTTCCTCAATGTGTACGAGCTCAACTTCCACGATAAAGCTTTGACTTTCGTTCAAACCTACCGTTGATATTTTAGCAGACTCCTTATTAATTAGGTACCCTTCCTTGGATGCATTAATTGAATATTCTTGGTCATCATTAATGTATCTTGTTTTACCACTTTTTATGTCCCATTTTATGGTTGTGCCTTTTTCATCAGTGACACCTTCCCATGAATCTGCTTCTACAGGTGAAACCGTTACTGTAGCATCTCCAATTCTGTCTTTCGGAGATCCAAACTCATGCACGATTACCCTTAAATCAAATAAGTTCGGAGGTATCGCATAGCTCCAGATATCTGGTGCATTTTGACCATTAGTAAGACGTCTTTCTGAAGTGAAAAATCCTGTTCGTCCTCTATCTGTAATTGCATAATCGTTACTTGGCGAGTTAATTGGGTAACCCATATTCTTAGGCGCACTCCACTCATTCACTTTATCTTTAACCGGATTAGAATAAAAAATATCTAAGCCTCCAATTCCTTTGTGACCATCGCTTGCAAAGAAAAACTTTCCTGACTTACCTATTGATGGAAACAGCTCGTTACCAGCAGTATTATAAGCAGGGCCCATGTTTTTTGGTTCAGTACTCCAAGTTTTGGCCTTTTTGTCGTATGTGACATACCAGAGGTCTCTTCCTCCAAATGATTTATCTCCACCACTTGATTTCATATCAGAAGCAAAAATCAGCATATTACCATCTTGAGTCAAACAAGGATGACCAACAGAAATGCTTTCATCTGTTTTCAAATTCATTTTACGGACATTGGTGAATTCACCTTCAACAAGGTCAACTACCCAAATATCACACCCCATTTTCATTCGCTCTTTACTCGGACAACGAGTAAAGTACATCGTTTTGAATTTTTTGTCAAAACAAACAGTCCCCTCGTTTTCAGAGGTATTCACAATTCCATTTTCATCAATGGAAGTTACGCCAGTAGGATCTCCATTCTTGTCAAACTCAGCAACAAAAATATCCATATACTTTTCTCCAGTTATCGGATCTCTTCCAGAGCCAAAACTTTCTTCTCGACCTGAAGAAAAATAAACTTTATATCCCTTCTTGTCCGCATAAGAAGGTGACATGTCATATTCTTTTCGGTTGATTTTTGTTTCACATTTCACCTGATAATTAACTTCAGGCTCCATCATGTCGTAAAATTTATACTCTTCACAAGCTTTTAAAGCGGTTTCTAATTCGCTTGCCCTTGCACCATTTGAAATCTTTTTGAACTCAGAATAACTTTTTTGAGCTTTTCCATAGTCTCCCATCATGCGCAGCATCTCACCTTGCAAAAAATACACATCAGGATTAACATCAAAATATTTTAGCTCAATACAAACATCATAGTTTTCATTTGCTTCTTCATAACGAGAAATCAATCTGTAGGCCTCTGCCAACTTAAATCGCACATTGCCTTTTTCTTTCAAAGACCCTTTTGTACCTATTTTATCATAAGCATTTTTCAAAAGGTCAATGGCATCAAAATATTTACCTGATTCAAATGCTACATTTGCATCCCGTAGATATTTCGGAGCGGAGTTACCCTGAGCACATAAGTTTCCTCCAATGAAGAAGAAAATTAATAAATGGAATAGTTTATTCATTTGTTCAAGTCGTTAGACGTATAATTAAGGATAACAAAAATAAAGAAAAAAAGTCATTTTTTACAATATTCTCTAAATCGCTTAATCACAGACTCAAAAAATTCAGGAAGTTCCGAATCAAATGAGATTTTTTTACCCGATAAAGGATGAACAAATCCTAAAGATTTTGCGTGTAACGCCTGACCCTGGAGTAAATTAAAATTGTTCAAGATAAACTTTTGATATTTTGATGTTTTTATCCCCTTTAAAATCTTATCTCCACCATACTCGGGATCATTGAATAAGGGATGTCCTATAGATTTAAAATGCACTCTAATCTGATGTGTTCTTCCTGTCTCCAATACACACTGAACAAGGGTTACATAACCAAACCTTTCAAGGATTTTATAGTGTGTTACAGCATGCTTTCCTTCTTCATCGTCTTTGTAAACAGCCATTACTTTTCTGTTTTTTTTAGACCTGCCGACCTTCCCTTTAATGGTGCCTCCCTCCTCAACATCTCCCCATACCAAAGCAATGTATTTTCTTTCTGTTGTTTTATCAAAAAACTGTTTTGCGAGATTGGTCAATGCCATTTCCGTTTTTGCAATAACCAATAATCCTGTTGTGTTTTTATCAATTCGATGTACCAAACCCGGTCTACCGGCAAAATCAGAAGGCAATTCAGGCAATTGATCAAAATGATAAATTAGGGCATTAACCAAGGTTCCTGAATGATTTCCGTGTCCAGGATGCACAACCATTCCCGCATTTTTATTCACCACAAGAAGAGAGTCATCTTCATGTATAATGTCTAACGGAATATTTTCAGGGATTAACTCAAACTCTCTCACTGGATATGGCAATACCAATGCTACAACATCCCCTGGCTTTACCTTATAGTTTTGCTTTACTTTGGTGTCGTTTACTACTAAATTTCCATTTTTAGCTGCAACCTGAATTTTGTTTCTAGAAAAGTTTGGAAGTCGATCACATAAAAACTTATCGATTCGAATAATCTCTTGCCCAGGATCCGCGGTGAATTTATAATGTTCATATAAATCGTCTTGACTGGGTTCTGTATTAATTTCTTCTTCCATTTAAAACTTAATCACCTTAGAGAAATTCGATGACATTTCAGGAACACAAATGAAGTAAATTCCCGGATTCAATTCCGTTAAATCAAAATGGTTTGAAAACGTCTTTTTTAACAATCTTCCATAACCATCCAATAAAAGCTTTTGACTCCCCTCCAATGCCTTTGACACTTTAATGTTTATGATATTACTTGTAGGGTTTGGAAAAAGCTCAATGGGATCATAATCCAAAGTAATGTTTTCAATTCCCAATGACGCATCCATTCCTGTCGAAAAAATGGGTCTCATCATTGCACTACCTTCAAACGGAGAGACCAACCAGTTTCCTCCTCCATCTACGCTGTAAAAAATCTCACCACTATTGTCTATATTTCTATCAAAGCCTAGATTAAGTCTTTCAGGCTCCAATTGTCTCCAACCAACAAAAAAGGAGGTTCCTATTGCTACTTTTTGAGTGTCGATAAAGAAGTAAGGTGTAAATACGTTTTCGCTATTTGCATAAATGGGAGAGCGAGGAGAGAAGACGTCGTCTTCGTATAGCACACTTCCTGGAATTCCATTGTCGTCGTCCCAAACTGTCAATAAAAACAACTTGTCTGAAACATCATTAACTGATGGGACAAATGAAAAATCAATTCCAATTAAACTGTCTTCTTGGTATGCCTCAAAATGTATAGCCAATCTTGCTTGTGCCCCAGTCGGTCCAAATGCCGCCTCTGCTGTACCGTCATCATAACTGTAATAATTGTAAAATCCTTGAGTAAATCGAATCGAATCATTGGGCTGATAGTCAAGAGTTCCCGCATTCACGGTTGTTAAAACTTCAAACTCTTCAGACGCCCCAATTAAAGTTTTGTCAAACTCGTATGCACCACTTAAATCGTTGTAGGAATTCGAATAAGAATACTGGGGGAAATTTAACAAACCAGCTGCCAAATTGATTCCGGGAAGAACGTATGTCCCTTCATTAAAACCATTATAGAAAACTTGAATACTTCCATCCGTATAACTGTTCTCATCATATCCATTGTAAAGCAAAATATTTAACGAATCCGTCATTTTATTGACAGTAGATGATTTATAATGATCCCATGGAACTGAAGTATATTTGTCAATCAAAGTATTTACAGGATAAACAAATGAAAAATCACTGAACAAAGTATCGGTGTAATCCGTGGGTTTTAAAGAAACCATATTTAAATGGAAATGATCTAAAGAGCCCGATAAACCCCCATAGTTTTTAAATCGAAACTGAAAGGCATCGGAAAAATAATTTACATTCAATACTGGTAGGTGAACCATTTTAAAAGGGCTTACGACATTACCCGAATCAGACCAAATGTGCAACCATTGATTTTGACTCTGCGAATAAAATTCCAAAACAAGAGAATCCGATGATTCAGGTTCATCGCCAAGACCAGCAGGTTGATATAAAAATGAGATATACAGCGAGTCTGAAAGATTTGCACCACTTAAATCGATTGGTTTTGACGTGAGATAATCTGCATAACCTGTAGTCGCTGTTCCAATGGCGTATGGGTAACCATTGGCATCAAGTCCATCAAAAGTCATCACTCCTAAGGTTTGAGGGTTTAATGCAAATCTGTAATTGTGATAAACATGATTATCTACCCATAATTTTTCTGAATCCGACACTGACATAAAGAATTGTCTGACTGAATCTTGATAATATGGCGGATCCTCAATCCAAATCGTATCAGGGGTATTATTAACCCCAATCGTATCATAAATATAATAAGGCGGATACAATGTCAAAGAAGAATATTGCACAGGGTAAGAAGTGAAATCCGCAACATCTGCGTTTACTGGAGTAAAAATAGTATCTGAATATGTATCGTTGGCCAAGTCAATATAGCGGTGAAAGGTGACTTGATTTGTAAAGTAATCCTGATTAGAAATAGGCAACCCTGTTGATTGGTCTAAAAGCAGATAATACAATTCACTTGTCGTTGATGGATTAGAATAATCGGGTGTGTAATCTTGTATTTTACTGACGGTGAAATTATCAAAAAACGGAAGTGTTATCGTATCTGTAAAATAAATGAAAGTACTATCAATTGACGCACTCTTCAATACCTGGTCAACAGAAACATGAGGGTTTGTGGTCATTGGCCCAATTTCGAGGCTCTGTGCTTTAAACGAAAAACACATAAAACAGATTAAAAAGGAGATAAAATAGTTTTTTAACATCATTCTATTGGTTCTTCAATTTGATTTGCCCCTGAATTAATGAGTATGACAATTTGTTGAGCACGTTCTACCGTTTTTTCAGGAACGAATTCGGGAGATTGACCGAAAACAACTGCGGTTAATGTGTCCTGCATAGTCTCACAATCATTGCAAATGGTTGAAACCGAAGTCAATCCATTAGTGCTCAATAGATTTAAAGCATCTTGATAATTCATGCCAACCACATTTGGAAGGCTCGTTAATACACCAACTTCATTTTTCCCAACAATAAGAGTGATTTCAGCACCAATCGGAATGAATTCACCTTGAGTAACAGGTTTTCCTTTGTATAATTGTTCAAGAACTGAACCGTTCGCTTCCTTAGTCGGTTTGTATTCAATCCGCGAATCAAAACCTCTGTTTTTAAGAATTCCGCGAGCAAAATCAATATGCTTAAAAACCAAATTAGGCATTTCAGTAAGGTCTGTCTTTTTAGAAAGCCTCAAACCAATAATCCGATTTTCCTTAACCTTAACCTTGGAAAAAGAAGTGGGTTCTATCATCTGCTGTTTTACAATTCCATTTGGCAAGTCCGGATCATAAATACTGTCTAATATCTCATAACTCAAACCAAGCTCTTCAAGCTTCATTTTGGCCTCGGATGACTTTTTACCCAATAAATTTGGAACAGCAATTTCTTCTCCATGATTGGAATAAATATCCAAATACTTTATCACTGAAAAAACACCAATAAAATAAAAAAGCATGGCAATACCTATATTGATCAAAAAAAACTTTGACCAAACAAATTGTTTTAAAACAATAAAGCTTCTTTTTTGAAAAAATATTTTAAGTTTTTCTTTCACCTTGTAAATATAAAGTCTTTTAAAGAATTAGAAGTTGGGTGTTAAAGAGTTTGTTCGGAAAAACTCCTCAATATACTCAACCGCCTCCTCGGAGGAGTCTACCGTCCTAAATAAATCCAAGTCAGATTCAGAAATATTATTTTCCTCGTTAAGCATGGTCTTTTTTATCCATGAGGTCAAACCTTGCCAATAGTCCGTTCCAACCAGAACAATTGGACGCCTGGCTATTTTTTTAGTTTGGATTAAGGTTAAGGCCTCAAATAGCTCATCAAGGGTGCCAAACCCTCCAGGCATGATAACAAAAGCTTGTGAATATTTTACAAAAATCACCTTCCTCACAAAAAAATAATCAAATTCTAGATTATGTGGAGGATCGATATATGGATTATGGTTTTGCTCAAACGGTAAGTCTATATTGAGTCCCACGGATGCTCCTACTCCCTCTTGAGCCCCTCGATTGGCAGCTTCCATAATTCCAGGCCCCCCTCCAGAAATGATTCCATATCCTCTTTCTGATAAATCCTTTGCTATGGTAACGCCTAATTTATAGTATGGGTTATCTTCTTTTGTCCTAGCAGACCCAAAAATGGATACACAAGGGCCGATTTTTGCCATTCTATCATAAGCTTCAACAAACTCAGACATTATTTTAAATATTGACCAACTGTCATTACTTTTTATGTCGTTCCAATCTTTTCTATTTTTAACCATATAAAATTTATTTTATTTAATAGATACGTATATTTTAAACGCAATATTATAGATATTATTCTCTAAATTCGAATCATGAGATTTCTATTTTTTCTTTGTTTTATTTCTATTCAATTTCATTCGACATCTCAAATTCAGATTAATGAAACTACAAAAACAAATCCAAAACGATTTTTAATAGCAAACACAGCTATAGGAGCGGTATCTTTTGGAAGCCTTATCGGACTTCAACAGCTTTGGTACAGTAAAGAGTCTCAAGAATCCTTTCATTTTTTTGACGACTCCAAGAACTGGATGCAAATGGATAAGTTTGGTCATACCATGTCTTCTTATGAACTGACAAAAACAATGAGTAATGTTTATGAATGGAGTGGCCTATCAACTCAGAAAAGCAGGCTCTTATCCGCTTCTGTTGCGTTAGGATATATGAGTGCCATAGAAATCATGGATGGTTTCAGTTCTGACTGGGGTTTTTCTGTCAGTGATATGGGGGCCAATCTTATTGGATCGGGATTGTTTTTGTTTCAAGAAAAGTATTTTTCCAAACAAATTTTTCAACCCAACTTTTCATTTCACCCCACCCGTTTTTCTGAAATTCGCCCCGAAATTCTTGGTGAGAATCCATTAGAATCAATTTTAAAAGATTACAATGGTCAAACTTATTGGATCTGCTTTTCTCCAGGCAATTTAGGCGTAACTGCATGGCCAAAATGGTTAATGTTAAGTTTTGGACATAGTATTGATGGAAGGCTAAAGGGTGATTCTGGAGATTATATGGGTTATAACAGTAGTCGTGAATTTCTTTTCTCTTTGGATGTGGACTTAACCGAGTTGAATGTAAGATCTAAGTTTTTAACTTCATTGTTTGAAATCATCAACTGCATCAAAATCCCCTTTCCAACATTAACATACAAAAAAGGTGATTTTAACGTGCTCCCTGTATACTTTTAGTATTAATCTGAACTTCATAAGCTTCATTCCAGTATTTACCAGTAAGCCAGAAGGTATTGCTTGATTTTCGATATGCGATTCCATTTGGGACACCCTTTTTGTTTGACTTTTGAACCAAGCCTTTAATATCAAGAATTCCTGTAACAGATCCATTCTTTGGATTTATTTCCATAATCTTGGTTAAATCAACATCAGGATCCTGTTGGCGACGTTGTTCGCTCATCCAAACATTGGCATAAACCCGATCATTATGATATTCTATTTCATTTAAATTGGTAACTACTCCTTTATCCGTGTGAACCGAAACCCTCTTGATTATCTTAAAACTTAAAGGATCCCTGTATACCAATTCATGGGTTCCATTCGACATAATTATAGATTCACCATCATTACAAAGCCCCCAACCTTCTCCCTGATAAATAAACATGGTATCCATCTCAAATGTATTCAAATCATACACAAAACACTTCTGATTTTGCCATGATACCTGGTATATGTTCGAACCTAAAATGGTTATGCCCTCACCAAAAATTGGATTTGGCTGTCCCTTTTCCCTGATCGATGATCCTGTTTTTTCATTAAGCTCTGCAATTTTCGTAGATCCGTCGTTATTCGGGTTTCCTGTTGATTCAAAAAGCTTTCCATTATGGAATTCATACCCTTGCGTAAAGTGGGTTGAATTGTGAGGATGGCTCGCTTTTAAATCATATATCAATTCCAGTGGTTTTTCTGCTGCGTTTACAATTAAATTCCTGCCATCTGCAGATATTAATTTGTTTTTTTGATACCCTCTAAGCTCCATGGAATACACCCCTAAATTCAAGTTTACATTGACCTCAAGAGAAGTAGATGATGGATTAGACCATTCTTTATATTTCTCCCCATTCACATATAACTCTATAGCATCCATTAACTTGGCATTTTTACAGTTAAAAGGCAGAGTAGCATCTTTTTTGACTGCAAAATTTAAACGGCTAGACTCAAAGCCAAAATCAATAAGTTTATCATCCTCATTTTCGGAGGTCTCCGTACAAGAAAAGAACAACGTTGACAGAAAAATAAGAGTCAGGATAAAATAAGGTTTATTCATTTTTGTTGTTTATGACAATTCTTGAATTAAATCAGCATCGATATCTGAATGTGAAGCATAGTGAATCACTTTTCCCTCAGAAAAAACAAGAATTTGAGGAGATTCATGTCGGATATTCATGTTTTTTGAAATCTCTAAAGAAAGATCCCTTGACTCTAATACATTCAAAAGCCAAAGAGAATCATTAGATGATTTAAAATAATCTGAACGCTCAAAACTTTTTAGAGCAAAAGAAGATATGCCACACCTTGGACTGTGTTTAAAAACAACATGTCGACCTGTTGTGTCACCTAAAATCTCCTGATTAAATTGACTTTCTTCTTTTAAAATCATCCAAGCCATGTTATCCTTCCGATTTAAATTGATTTAAAAAACGAATGTCATTTTCAGAATAAATCCTCAAATCATTGACCTTATACTTGAGCTGGGCTATTCTTTCAATTCCCATTCCAAATGCAAATCCAGAATATTTTTTCGAATCAATTCCACTAGCGTTCAAAACATTCGGATCTACCATTCCACATCCTAATATTTCTAACCAACCGGTATACTTACAGACATTACAACCTTTAGAATTACAAATTGTGCATGAGACATCAACTTCAGCACTCGGCTCTGTGAAAGGAAAATAAGAAGGCCTTAAACGGATTTCCGATTTGTCTCCAAACATCTCCTTTGCAAAATAGAGCAAGGTTTGTTTTAAGTCTGCAAATGAAACGTCTTCGTCGATATATAAGCCCTCCACTTGATGAAAAAAACAATGAGCACGTGCTGAAATGGCTTCATTTCGGTATACCCTACCTGGAGATATGGTCCGAATTGGAGGTCGGTTATTTTCCATCACGCGAACCTGAACGGAACTCGTATGAGTTCTCAATGCGATCTCCTCCTCTCCCTTCTGAATAAAAAAAGTATCCTGCATATCTCGAGCAGGATGTTCCGGCGGAAAATTCAATGCTGAAAAATTATGCCAATCATCCTCTATTTCTGGTCCTTCGGAAATTGAAAATCCAATTTTATTGAAAATGTCTACGATTTCTCTTTTTATTATGGACAAGGGATGGTGACTACCCAAGCTAGATTCTCCAACAGGTTTCGTTATATCTTCCTTAACTTTATGATCTTCTTTTTTAACACTCGTAATATGAGCACCATTCAATTTGTTTTCAGCAGCTGTTCTTAGGTCATTGATTTTTTGACCAAACATCTTTTTCTCTTGATTTGGAACCTCTCTTAATAACGCATATAAGCCCTTGACAAGTCCTTTAGAACCAAGAAAATGAATTCTGAATTTTTCAACATCAGAAGCAATATTAAATTTAAAAGCAGTTATTTCTTCTTCTATTTTTTGAATTTGTTCAATCATTAATCTAAAATGTAACTTATTGGCCTATTTAAATGTATTATACAAAAGTACAACAAAAGTAAATCAAATGGCTTTTAAGAAAATATTGCCGATTTTTTGCCTCATTGTTATCGCCTCAGCTTGTTACAAGGTTCAACCAACAACTTTGGAAGTAACGATAAAAGACAGTGCAGGTAATGTTGTACCAAACGCTTCAGTATCTGTGGGAGGAGAATCTACCGTTTCTCCGTCTCCAGATTTAGAAGCGGTATACGAATCAGAAACAAATTCAAACGGAGTAGTTCTATTCGATTTGAATAACATATATCAACCGGGACAAAGTGGTGTGGCAATTTTAAAGATTAATGCAGAGAAAAATGACAAAACAGGATCAGCAATTATTGAACTATCAAAAGAAACCAATAATCAGGTTGACGTTGTTATTGAGTAACACTTTAACCAAAGAAATGTAGACGATATTATTATATAATAAAATAATAACTTAACTTTGAATTTAGAATTATGGCAATGAAAAAACTCTTCTTACTTACCGTGTTGTTTTCAGCTTTATTGATAACCGGTTGTAGACCCAAAGATCCCGCAATTTTAAAGGTTTTTGTTCGGTCTTCTACGAATCAACTTGTAAATGGAGCAAAAGTTGTCGTAATTGGTGATCAACAATCGAATCCTGCAACCTTGGAATTCGTTGATACATCTTATACAAATTCATCTGGATTTACCACTGTGGATATGGATCAATATTTCGATACTTCTGGGGAGGAGAACACCACTGGTTATTTTGATATTCTTGTAAAATCAAACAATAAAGAGGCGACTGGATACACGAGGTGTAGAATCAATACAACTTCTGTAGAAACCATTTATTTACCTAATTAAAAGAGATATGAATTCTTCAAAGAAATTTTTAATCATCATGCTTGCTCTAGTAGTTACTGGAGTCTTTTCCTCTTGTAGAGAGAAAGCAGATACAATTGCCAACATCTATGTTCGAGATGAGTCTAATGCAATTGTTGAAGATGCGATGGTCGTACTCTACGGTACAAATACTCAAGGAACTCCGCAAGTAGTAGCCGTTTTTGATACCGCATACACAAATGCTGCTGGGTTGGCATCGTTTAACTATAATGACATTTATCAGCTAGGTCAAGCTGGTGTGGCAGTTCTAGATATTAAGGCCCAAAAACTAAACAAGATTGGACAGGGCATCATAAAAATTGAGCCGGAGCTTGTTAATGAAGAAACCGTTTTTATCCAGCCTTAAGCTCGTATAAATTTATACTCTTGCATTGACGTGAGCCACTTGAGTTCTTTCATCGGAATGGAAGTGTTTTCCATTGTTTTTAAATCAAATTCGTAGTCATTTATATTCACGTCTTGATATGTTTTTAAATAATCATTAATAGAAGTAGTTGGGTTTTCTCCTTGTAATAGATTGAGTATCTTGTTTAGAAAAGATTGTTCCACCTTCAATAATAAATCGCTGCTCAAAGTCCCTTGATTTAGTGTGCCATCTAGAATTAACCAGTCGCTCAACGAATTAAATTTAATTGTTTGTATGTCAAATTGTGTATCCATGTTGTAATTTTTAATCAAAACTACAAGTGAAGAACGTAAACGTTTTACGTTCTTTTGGTTCTTTATTAAAAATTAGTCAAACAAGTCTCACCTTTTGGTTAAATTTGCATCTGTAATAAACACATGACAGAAAATAAAACAAAGGAAAATAGTCAGATGTCGTTTCTTGAGCACCTTGAAGAACTCCGCTGGAGGCTGGTCAGGTGTGCAATTGCCATTGTATCTATTGGAATAGTCATTTGGGTTTTCCAGGAATGGATTATGGAAAATGTATTCCTATCCATGAAAAGCCACGACTTTATTTCGTTCCGATTAATGTGTGAATGGTTTGGGACTTGTGTAGAAGACATTCCTGTTCAACTTCAAAGCATGACTGTTTCAGGACAGTTTGGATATGCTCTAATGATGAGCTTTATGGGTGGTCTTGTTCTTGGGTTTCCTTATATATTTTATCAAATTTGGGCGTTTCTTAAACCCGGACTGAAATTCAAAGAAAAAAAAATGGCTAAAGGGATTGTCTTTTATGTCAGTCTTCTTTTCTTCTTAGGAATTAGCTTTGGATATCTTGTTGTTGCACCTCTGAGTATTCAGTTTTTTGGTTCATATCAAATCAGTGGCGACATAAGAAATGATTTCACGATAAGCTCGTATATGAGCACGATACTATCCACTGTGTTTTATACCGGATTGTTCTTCTTATTGCCCGTAATAATTTATTTACTTTCTAAGGTAGGGCTTATTACTCCTGATTTTTTAAAAAAATACAGAAAGCACGCACTTGTTGTGATCTTAATACTCTCGGCACTCATTACACCCCCGGACGTTATTTCCCAAATCATTGTCTCCATTCCGATACTTATATTGTACGAGATCGGTATTCTTGTTTCAAAAAAGACCTTTAAAAAAGAGGAGAATTAATTATATATGTACAAATACATCCTAGCTCTATCTTTCTCGTGCTGTTTGCAAGTTGTATTCGGTCAAAGCATTGTCGTTTATGGAACAACCAGTGACGCAAAAACAGGAAACATTCTCCCATTCGCTAAAGTTCAGTTTTCAAATTCTAAACAAGCTACTTTATCGGACTCTTTAGGGAATTACAAGATTACAACTCCCGAAACTGAATTAAGTGACTCCATCAAATGCAATTACATCGGATATGCCAGTTCATCGATATCGATTGAAAAACCAGGAAATTCCAGCTCTTCAGATGTATTAATAAATATTGATTTTAAGCTCAAAAGTTTATTTGTGGACTTTGAAGAAATCACCGTTAAAGCACCTGGCGAACTACCTTCAACTATTTTAATTAGAAATGTCATAGCAAACAAGGCAAATAATAACAAAGACAAATTGGATGCTTATGAGTACCGATTGTATAACAAAATTCAATTTGACTTGAATAATGTCGGTACCGATTTCAAATCAAAGAAATTAGTTAAAAAACTTGATGTAATCTTCAATTATTTAGATTCCACAGATGAGGGTAATGGGTTTCTTCCAATTATTTTAAGTGAATCCGTATCCAAGTATTATTACAAAACGAAACCAAGCACAAAACGAGAAATTATTGAAGCCAGTCAAACTACCGGAATTGAAAATTTACAAGTAAATCAATTCCTCGGTGACATGTATCTTGAATTAAATATTTACGATAATATTTATAAGATCTTTGGAAAGTCTTTTATAAGTCCAATCTCTAACTCCTGTCAAAATTATTACAAATATTATTTACAAGATTCCGCATTTATAGATAAAAACTGGTGTTATAAACTTCATTTTATTCCAAAAAGAAAACGAGACCTTTGTTTTAGTGGTGATTTATGGGTCAATGACAGCACATTCGCAATTAAACGAATCGAGGCAAGTGTATCTCCCAATGCGAATTTAAATTTTGTCAAAGACTTTTACTTTAGACATGATTTCGAAAAGGTAAATAACGCCTTTTGGATGCTCAAAAAAGAACGATTTATCGCAGACGTGAAGTTGACAAAAAAGTCAAAAGTTTATGGTTTTTATGCAAGAAAATTCAGTGAAAGGACTGAGTTTATAATAAATAAAGAAAAGGATAATGAATTCTACAATACGCAAAACACGGTTGAAATTGCGAAAGATGCAAATTCTAAAACAAAACAGGAATGGGATTCATTAAGGACAAAAAAGCTAAATAAACAGGAACTCGGTATTAACAACATGATTGATTCACTCAATCAGACACCCTATTTTAAACGACTAAAGAACCTCGCATACATGGGAACAACTGGCTACCATCCACTTGGAATTCTTGAAGTTGGTAATGTCTTTTCATTGGTTAGTTTTAATCCTGTTGAAAAATTTCGGGTAGCATTGGCATTAAGAACTTCCAATACGTTTTCAAAAAGGATAGAATTTGGCTTGAACGGAGCATATGGGTTTGGTGATAATAGGATTAAATACGGAGGGCTAATTCGATGGAATCTTTCACAAAGGAAAAGATCTTTACTCTCCATATTTTATAATTATGACATTGAACAAATTGGTGTTTCTCCTTATGCCGTCTCAATGGGTAATACTTTCTCTACGGTACTCAGCACGGCTCCTTTTGATAAGCTCACTTTTATAACCAAGGCAGGTGTCAACTTAGAAAAAGATATCAAAAAAGACATCGTGGGATTTATTGGTCTAGAATGGAAAGAATACCAACCATTAGGCCTTGCCAATTATTTACAGAGCAACGCTCAAACGGGGGCTTTTGATACCATCTCGCGGATAAAAACGAGCGAAATAACCGCTCGATTAAGATGGGCAAAAAACGAAGAGTTTATTTCTGGGGCTTTTGATCGAACCAGTATTCGCTCAAAATATCCAATCATTGCGATTCAAGGAGTTTTTGGGATTAAAGGGATTCTTGGAAGTATGTATTCTTACCAAAAAACTGAGATTCAACTGGAACACAATGCACAAATTGGCATTCTTGGCAGATTATATTACGGAGCCAAAGCAGGGTATATTTTTGGCACTCTTGCATATCCCCTCTTAAACGCACATCCTGGAAATCAATCACTGTGGCTGATGTCATCAGCATTTAACAAACTTGATTTTTTAGAATTCATAAGTGATCAATATGTCGAAGGGTTTATTGAGAATCATTGGGATGGATTTTTCTTCAACAGGGTTCCGCTCATAAAAAAGTTAAACTTGAGATTGGTGAGCTCGGCACGTATTGCTTATGGAAACCTCAGCTCTCGACATCAATCAGAAATGATATATCCAGGCTTCATACGGTATTTCAATAAAACCCCTTACATAGAAAGTGCTATTGGAATAGAAAACATATTTAAATTTATTCGAGTGGATTTGGTTTGGAGAATGACTCACAATGACCCTGGGTCAAATCCATTAGGCATTAGAGCTAAACTTGCTCTTAATTTTTAGTAAATTGGTCAAGTGAATTTATATACTGAAAACATATTTAAAAGCTATAAGGGCAAAAAGGTTGTCCAAGACGTTTCTATTGAACTTAAACAGGGTGAAATTGTTGGGCTTTTAGGTCCAAACGGAGCAGGTAAAACCACCTCTTTCTATATGATTGTTGGACTGGTTAGACCTGATAGCGGAAAGGTTTTTCTAAATAATGTAGAAATCACACATCTCCCCATGTATAAAAGGGCCCAAATGGGTCTGGGCTATCTGCCCCAAGAGATTTCAGTTTTCAGGAAGCTTAGTGTAGAAGACAATATCATGGCCATTCTTGAAATGACATCTAAAAGCGCTTCGGAAAGAAAGCACAGACTGGAGGAACTCCTAGAAGAATTCAACCTTAATGAATTTAGAAAAACTTTAGGCAATAGGCTTTCTGGTGGAGAAAAAAGGAGAACAGAAATTGCGAGAGCTTTAGCAACTGACCCCCAGTTTGTTTTGTTAGATGAACCATTTGCAGGTGTCGATCCAATTGCGGTGGAGGATATTCAGGGTATCGTTTCGACCTTAAAAAAGAAAAATATTGGCATTCTTATTACAGACCATAATGTTCAGGAAACCTTATCCATAACTGATCGGGCTTATTTACTTTTTGAAGGGAGTATTCTAAAATCTGGTACTGCAGAAGAACTAGCCAATGATGAACAAGTAAGAAAAGTATACCTCGGCAGAAATTTCGAGCTGAAGAAAAAACTATCTGATTAAATTCACAAAGCCGGTTTTCAACTCTGTAATAAAAGGATTTGCACAGCTTTTGTATCTAATTACATAGGAAAATATTCCGTCTTGGCATAACTCTCCTTTATAGTATCCATCCCAGCCTTGTTGAAGGTTGTCAGTTTGGAAAACCTTCTCCCCCCACCTACTGTATATGGATAGCTCCCATGACAATATTTCAAAGTCTGTGATTGCATTGAAAACATCATTCACTCCATCTCCATCTGGGATAAATGTATTCGGGGCATATAGAACAAAAGGTTCAATAAAAACCTCCTGTCTCAAGGAATCACTACATCCAAACTCATTGTAAACAACCTGCAGGGGGTAGTCACTTCCTGAATTTAAATAATTATGACTAAAACTTGCTTCGGGACTTGTAAATTGATTTTGATCAAAGAAATAAAAATAGTTTGTAGCTCCAATAGACTGATCTATAAATGTGACTTCATTCTCACATACATCAATGTTTTGAGGATTTACTTGAAACCCGGCAATTGGTGATGGGTATACAGTGAAAATATCTTGCTGCATTAAATACAATGTATCCTCACATCCTTCCAAAGAAATTACAGTTAAGCCCACACTATAGCTACCAACATCGGTATATACATGTGATGGACTAAAATATTCCGAACCGCTTCCATCCCCGAACTCCCAAGAATAAATAGCTGGGCCATCAACGCTGCTTAAATTAATGAACTGAGCCAAGCTTGGTGCACAATATAGGCCATTTATAAAATCAAAATCAATAGTAGGTTCTGCGTAAACATAGATAAGCTCACTTATTGAATCTACACAGTTTTCATGGGTTCCCATTAATTGAACTTCTTGAAATCCAGGAGTATCAAATTGGATTCCTGAAATTATTAAATCTGCCGATGTTGTTGTAGAAGCATTCGGTCCAAAATCCCACTCATACGATGCATTCGGAGGTCCACTAACCTGTGCTTCAAAATCATATAATCCATCGGTAATACATAAAGAATCATTATTTGTGAAAGCCAAAGAAATCGGTTCATTTAACGTGATTTCTGTTGTAGTGGTATCCGAACAGTTTTCAACAGATTCACCAATAAGCTGAACGCTATATGTTCCAGGAGATAAATAAGTGAAACTCGGATTAAAAGAGGTGCTTTGATCAGAACTTGATCCATTATTTCCGAAATTCCAAAGTATTGAATTCACATTGGCATAAGCTCCTGAAAAATCAATTGTTAAACCCAAACATTCAATTTCATCAGGTAACAGTATATCTACAACTGCTTGTTCAACAACAAAAACAGAATCTTCAAAAAAGGTATTGCAATCACCATCATCTCCGTTCAATATGATGGTATGATATCCGGAGCTCGAAAATGAAATGTTTGGAATATCAATACCATTGAAATTCTCTAAACTAGCATCAGGATCTAGCTGCCATTGAAAATTAGCTGACAAATTGCTAGAGACCCCGTTAAACTCAAAATCATTTCCTGTGATACATAAAGAATCCTCAGCTTCCCATGACAAAGAAAAAGGGTTGTTCACCGTAATTTCAATATAAGCTGTATCCGTGCAATCCCATCCGGGATTAACTATGAGTTGAGCAATGTAACTTCCTGGAGAGGGATAGGTAAAAAATGGAGTAAAAGAAGAACTGACATCAGTACTTGTTCCAGGAACTCCAAAATCCCATGAATAATTTGTGCCCCCGTACGAATTGTTTTCAAAATCAACAGTAAGACCTTGACAAAATGAGATGAAAGAACTCAATTCTTCTTGAGTGGGTAATATCGCCTGCATGGTGATATTGCAGTCAAATACCTTAAATAAAAAGTCTCTAATTGTTTCACCTATCAGTTGGCCATTTCTATACTCTTGAACGCGGACACCAACAACCATTAATCCAATAATACTTGGATTTACAGTAAACATACCATTGGCATCAATCGAACTCGTAGAGCCTGGCCCTAATGGTGAAGTGGCATTAAACCCTCCAAGCCACTGCACGGGGAAATATGGCGGAGGTGGAGATTGGTTAGGAGCGGGATCCAAAGAACTTGCTCCTGTATATGGTGAAACCAAAGTATACACCAATTCATCGCCGTCGGGATCTGTAGCCGAATGGTCAAAAATCAACTCCTGACCAACACAAAGCAATGTCGGCGGATAATTTGAAAACCTTGGACTACTGTTATTGACAATTCCTGTTTCCGCTCCAGGAATATGAGTAGAAAGAGTTAACCCTGTATCATCAGGGTTTACAATGTTTGTAACATTGGGACCTCTGCAACACCTTTGATATGAAACAGTATACCCACCAACTACTGGTGGGAGAAAAATCGTTGTTTCATATATGGCTCTTTGTACGCAAACATCAGTTGGAGCTGTTGCACAAGGGTTGTCAAAATCTATAGGCAAGGTAATATAACCCGGAAAAAAAACATTGATGTTTTCAATGAGGGAATTGTTATTATAAACAGATAGCTTTAGCGGGTCATCAAACCAAGCACCCTCGGCATTACAATCACGGTATATGGTAATGTGAAATTTATAATTCCCTCCTCCTAAATCATCATAATAGATATCACCTCCAATAATATGATCGGCTCGGCTATTAAAAGCCATCATTAAAAAAATGACGATTGCTATTCCTTTCATTTCTAGTAGTTAGACGCAAATTAGAGCGAAATGTTGTTTAATTCCACACCCCAGATTGATGTTTTGTACTTATATCCGTATTTTTTTGCAAATTTTGAGCCAATAATTGTTTTACCGTGTCCTCCTCCGGAGAAAATAATTAAACGACCAAAGAAGTTTTTCGCATAAAAATTATAATAATCACTTCGAGATGGGTTTTCAGGATAACTCAGATTGTATATTTCCGATGTTGGCTCGCTTTCTTTAAGAAGATTTATGGCGCGAATAACATCATTGCGATGAACTAAGTTTACCGGAACGTCAGCTCCTAAATTCTTCTCCTTTTTCAGTAAATGTATTGTTGGATGGCGATCCTCTGAAATCAATCCTGACAAACGCAAAATGGTATACTTTCCCGGGAACATTTTTACCACTTCCTGTTCTGCCTTGAATACAACATGTTGCTCATCCACTTTCGATTCTTCATTAACAAAGCCTTCTTGATTTTGATATACACCAGTGGAGCTTGTATACAAAACATGTTTGGACTCTAACAGATTAAGACAAATGTTTTTTATTACCTGTGCATAATTAGAAAACCCACTTGGTGGCAACATAATAATCACAAGGTCAAAAGAAGTGACTTCCACATTTAAATGAGCTGATTGAAAATCAACCTCGACAAGTTTAAGTTTTGACTCAAAAGACACCCACTTGTGAACATCCCTTGTGGCTACATATACATCCTGATTTTCACCCAACAAAGATTCAAGCAATTCTTTTCCAAGCCAGCCCACACCAAAAAGTAAAATCTTTTTTTTACGCATTGCGATTTCTATAAAATCATGAATCTATTCACAAAGAAAAACAAAATACAAGGAATTGAGAAATTGAACAGTTCTTGTCAATGAATTGTTTGTAGTATTTTTACCTTTGTAAAAATTTCATCAATATGTACGACGTAATTGTAATAGGATCTGGCCCAGGAGGATATGTAGCAGCCATTAGATGTGCCCAGCTGGGTATGAAAACAGCTTTAGTAGAAAAGTATGATACCTTGGGTGGCACCTGCCTGAATGTTGGGTGTATACCATCCAAAGCCTTGCTAGATTCTTCAGAACACTACCACAACGCAGCCCACACATTTGACAAGCATGGGATCGACCTCAATGACCTAAAAGTGAATTTAGATCAAATGATGAAAAGAAAGAATGAAGTCATAAGTCAAACTTGTGACGGAGTAAAGTTTTTAATGGACAAAAATAAAATTGACGTTGTGCATGGTCTTGGTTCATTTGTTGACAAAAACACCATTGAAGTAAGCAAAAAAGGAGAAAAATCATCTCAACTCAAAGCCAAGAATTTCATCATTGCTACAGGTTCTAAACCGAATTACTTTCCGGGAATGGAACCGGATAAAAAGAGAATTATAACTTCAACAGAAGCACTAAACCTGAAGGAAATCCCAAAGAAAATGTTGGTTATCGGTGGTGGAGTAATTGGATTGGAATTGGGGTCAGTATACAGAAGACTTGGAAGTCAAGTAGAAGTCCTGGAATATTCGTCAAGAATATTATCCTCAATGGATGAATCTGTTGGTAAAGAATTTTCTAAAATCCTTAAGAAAGAAGGATTCAAACTTCACTTGGAGCATCAGGTACAAAGTGTAGTTAACAAGGGAAAACAGGTAGTACTAAAAGCGCTAAACAAAAAAGGCCAAGAGGTTGAAATGGAAGCTGACTACTGCTTGGTTGCTGTTGGAAGAAAAGCATATACAGAAGGTCTTAATATAGAAAAAGCGGGACTCAAAGTGAATGAAAGAGGGCAAGTTGATATCAATGACAATATGCAAACAGCAGTTCCCAATATTTTCGCCATTGGTGATGTAGTTAAAGGAGCTATGTTGGCGCACAAGGCAGAGGAAGAAGGTGTCTATGTTGCTGAATTTATGGCCGGCCAAAAACCGCACATTAATCACAATTTAATTCCTGGAGTGGTCTACACTTGGCCAGAAGTCGCAGCAGTTGGTAAAACTGAACAAGAACTTAAAAAGGATAATATAGAATATAAATCAGGGACGTTCCCCATTCGAGCCTTGGGAAGAGCAAGAGCGAGTATGGACATTAGCGGAATGATAAAGATTTTAGCCGACAAACAAACTGACGAAATTTTAGGTGTTCATATGATTGCCCCAAGAGCGGCAGATTTAATTATGGAAGCGGTCACTGCAATGGAGTATAGAGCCTCAGCAGAGGACCTCGCAAGAATATGTCATCCGCATCCCACTTACACGGAAGCCATTAAAGAGGCTGCATTAGCAGCAACGGATAATCGCCCACTGCATATTTAATCTTTCTGAATCCAAATTTGCCAACTTTTCATAGCTTGTTCGCTGAGCATGCTCGAACCATTCAATATTTGGGCACCATTATCTTCTGACTTTTTTAAGAAGACTGTTTTAGATGGGTTATAAATCAGATCGATAACCAAATGTTCTTCGGACAGGTGTTCATAGGGAAATAAAACCTCATCTTGAGTAAAAGGATAGCTCCCCACTGGAGTACAATTCACAACCAACTTACAGGCATCAACCATATATTTATTGATTTCTTCATAGGTAAAGATATCATTCGAATCATTGGTTTGACGAGAAATAAAAAGGACTTCCAAGCCTATTTTTTTTAATACAAAATCGATGGCCTTTGATGCTCCTCCCGTTCCAATAACCATTGCCTTTTCATGTTTGTTGGTTAAAAATGGTTTTATACTTTGCCTAAATCCAAAAACATCAGTGTTATATCCAACCAATTGCCCTGAAACAACTTTAATGGTATTCACTGCCCCAATTTTTTTTGCTTCATCATCGACTCTGTCAAGAAATGGAATAACTGCAGTTTTATAAGGAATAGTAACGTTTAGTCCAGCATAATTATAAACGGCATCATTGAAAAATGATTTTAGGGCCTCAATATCCTGAAATTCTAAATTCTCATAAGTTCCATCGATATCGTTTTTTGAAAAGAAATCCCTAAAAAACTGTTGTGAGAAAGAATGATTTAATGATTGTCCGATAAGTCCGAAACGCGAATTTAACATGTTCAAAAATACAACTATTTCGTCGCTTTTCTTTTCAATGAGGCTTAAGTAAAGTACTTTTGTTATATGCAAGGTTTAGTCATCAAATCAACTGGTAAATGGTATAAAGTTCTTTTAGAATCAAACACCACAGTGAATGCAACGATAAAAGGGAAGCTTCGTTTAAAGGGAATTAAAACTACAAATCCCATTGCCGCGGGTGATATAGTAGAGCTGATTACTAAGAAAAGTGGAGATGAAGACCAATTCGTAATTCAAGCGGTTCGTGATAGAACAAACTATCTGGTTCGAAAATCAACCAACCTAAGCAAACAAATGCAGATAATTGCTGCCAATATTGACAGGGTTTACTTGGTCGCTACACTTAAATCACCAGTGACTCAAATTGCCTTTATAGATCGTTTTATTGTTGCTGCAGAATCATTTAGAATACCTACTACTATTTTGTTTAATAAAACAGACTTGTACCCTTCCAAAGAATTAAAACAGCTTGAAGCATTGATTAAAATATATTCTCATATCGGCTATCCTTGTCACAAAATTGTAGCTGAAGATGAAAAAACCGTTGCTTTTATGAGGGAAGAGATTAAAAACAAAAAAGTAATGATCTCAGGAAATAGTGGTGTTGGAAAAACGACTTTGGTAAATACGCTCGATCCCAATTTAAATCTACGAGTGGGAGAAATTTCATCTGCGCATGAACAAGGCAAACATACAACAACCTTCTCTGAAATGCATGCTCTGAATAGTGGAGGGTTTATTATTGATACTCCTGGAATAAGAGCTTTTGGTCTTGTTGATCTTGAAAAGGAGCATTACGCCCATTATTTTCCAGAAATGCGTGATTTATTAGGAAAATGCAAATTTCATAACTGTTTACATGTAGAGGAACCGAATTGCGCCATCAAATCAGCAGTACAAGATGGTGATATTTTTGAAACAAGGTATATCACTTATCTTCAGCTGATGAATGAAGATAAAACAGATCCCTATCGAAGAAATGAATTTAAATGAGAATAGTAGTCCAACGCGTAACCAAGGCTACAGTTCACATTGAACAAAACCCATACGCCGAAATTAAAAATGGTCTTGTTGTTTTTATTGGGATAGAACATGAGGATGATGAACTAGATGCCGATTATTTGGCTTCAAAATGTTCAGCTCTTCGGGTTTTTGATGATGAGAATGACAAAATGAACCTTTCTGTCAATGATGCAAATGGGTCGTTGCTTGTTATCAGTCAATTTACTTTGCACGCAATGACGAGGAAAGGAAATAGACCGAGCTTTATGATGGCGGCAAAACCTGAAAAAGCAAATGCGCTGTATGAATATTTTATTCGTAAAATGAATTCTTTAGTCAATTCAGAAGTTAAAACTGGAGTATTTGGCGCGAATATGCAGGTGGAGTTGATTAATAATGGACCTGTTACGATCCTTATCGATTCTAAAAACAAAGAATAAAAATTCATTTTACTACATTTGAGTATGAATCTACTCACTGAAAATAGACTAAACGATCTCTTAAATAAACAAAGAGCTTTTTTCAAGAGTCATACCACTAAAGATGTTTCTTTTAGAAAAAGAAATCTCAAAAAATTACTTAGCGTCGTCGAATCGCACGAAAGTGAAATAGCAGATGCCTTAAAAAAAGACTTGAAGAAGTCTTTTCAAGAGGCTTACCTTACCGAAATAAGTTTGGTCAAGTCAGAAATTAAATTTCATCTAAAAAACTTGACTAAATGGACGAAGGTTCAACGTGTATCGACACCTATTTATCTTTTACCTTCGAGAAGTAGAATTCAACAGGAGCCCCTTGGGGTCTCCCTTATCATTGCTCCATGGAATTACCCTTTCCAACTTGTGTTTTGCCCTTTGGTTGGAGTCATCTCCTCTGGGTGTTGTGCCATATTAAAACCTTCCGTAGACGCCCCGAATACTGCCTTACTTATGGAGAAAATGATCTCAGAGGTTTTTGAAGAAGATTATGTCAGTGTCGTTCAAGGAGATATCGCAGAAACCACCTTGTTATTAAAAAACAAATTCGATCATATATTTTTTACAGGAAGCTCAAGAGTTGGAAAGATTGTAATGAAAGCGGCATCCGAATTTTTAACTCCAGTTGTTTTGGAGCTGGGAGGAAAATCACCCTGTATTGTGGATAAAAATGCAAATATTGAAATCGCTGCAAAGCGAATTGCTTGGTCAAAATCAATCAATGCAGGACAGACATGTGTAGCTCCCGATTATGTTCTCGTTCATCAAAGTGTTAAGGAGGAACTTGTTTCAAAAATTGATGCGTATTGGACAAATGCTTTTGGCGAAAACCCTATGCACAGCGTCTTTTATCCTAAGATAATAAATGATGCTGCCTTTGAAAGGTTAAGTGTATTGCTTTCTGAGGGAACCATAAAGTCAGGTGGGAAAATCGATAAAACCAATAGGTATATTCAACCAACAATAATGGTTGATGTGGGGCTGGATGATGCCATCATGAAAGATGAGATTTTTGGACCCATTTTACCAGTGATTGCCTTTGAAGAACTTTCGACTGCGCTTGAAATCATCGAACAGTATGAGAAACCCTTGGCTCTTTATTATTATGGACCAAACAAAACAGCGAAAGAGGTAATGCATAAAACGAGTAGCGGTGGAGCATGTATTAACGATGGACTTCTCCACATAGCAAATCACAACCTCCCATTTGGGGGAGTTGGAAACAGTGGAATTGGTTCCTATCGTGGTTATGACGGATTCAAATGTTTTAGTCATTCAAAAGCCATATTACAGACTCCAACATGGATAGATTTGCCTTTTAAATATCCACCTTTTAAGTGGTTTAATTGGATTAAAAAAATTGTTTGACATAAAAAAACCCCATGAAAACATGAGGTTTTTAACTGATTCAATTATGTTTATTGAACTTTAGTCACATTTACAGCATTTAAGCCTCTTTGTCCTTGCTCAACGTCATATTCGACTTGGTCATCTTCTCTGATGTTATCTACCAAACCTGTTTTGTGAACAAAAACATCTTCACTTGACTCGTCATCTTTAATAAATCCGAATCCTTTTTCATTGTTGAAGAATTTTACTACTCCTTTTTTCATTGTACTTGTATTAGTTGTTATTAATCTTTATTCTGGTTTCTATGTTTCGCTTTCTGAAGCTCTTCATCTTGTGTTAATGTGTTATTGACAGGAGCACTCTCCCAATCAATCTCACTTCCACCCGCTGAAGACTGTCTTCTCATCTCTTTTTTTTCGAGTTTTTCCTTTTTCTTAAGATTGCGATTTTTTTCGCGTTGCTTTTTATTAAATGTTTCTTGAGACCTTCCCATAATTATAAACTTGCTATTTTTTTGGCTGCATTACACTTCTCATTATCAAAGCCTGAATAATTCATTGCGAATTTCGAATTGTAAAAAGAACGTTGTTTCTGCATCAAAATATTGGTTAGCGACACAAAAAAGAATCAAGCTTAAAAGTACCGGTTAAAACATGAACAAACTATAAAAGTTTGTCACAACACGCGACAAAGGTAATTTATTTTTTCCGTATTTGTATGAAAGAATTTAATTGCCTTATATTTAAAGTACCAAAAAACGCACTATCTATCACATTAACAAGTGTTTATGCCAATACTTAAAATCGCCCTAAAGGTGTCGATTTGTTACATTATATGAAGTTTTAATCGAACCATGATGAGATACAAATTATTTTTATTGTTGACTTTTCTAACGAATCAAGTCATTATTACTGCCCAGCATACTCATGAAACCATACCAAGCACAGCCCGTGCGGATTGGGGAGAATTTGAAAAAGGAGAGCTCCTAAAAACAGAACTCATTGACTATAAAACCACACCTATTGGTAAAAAGATCCTAAAGAAAGACAAATTGCGAAAAGGATTCGAATATGTTGATTCAATAAAAATTAACCGGATGGTATATAATAGCGATGGTCTTATGGTCACAGGTTTTGTCGTCCAACCAAAAGAAAAGGGTAATTATCCATGTATTATATATAATAGAGGCGGAAATAGAGATATGGGAAGTCTACTTGTTGGAACAGCTGTAGTATATATGGGGAAAATTGCGGCTGCAGGTTTTGTTGTAATTGCTTCAAACTATAGGGGAAATTCTAACAGCGAAGGCAAAGAAGAATTTGGTGGCTCTGATGTGAACGATGTACTTAATTTAATTCCTGCGTTATCGCAAATCGAAGGTGCAGACACCTCAAAAATAGGCATGTTCGGAATCAGCCGAGGAGGCATGATGTCATATATGACTACTAGAAACAATCCCCAAATAAAAGCAGTTGCAGTAGTGGGGGGCATGTCTAATCTTTTCACAATGAAAAGAAACCGTCCAGATATGGAGTCACATGTATATAGCGCTCTTATACCGAACTACGAAGATGATTCAGAAAATCAACTCGAAAATAGATCCGCTGTATTTTGGGCGGACGAACTCCCTCGATCAACAAAATTTTTATTATTGCACGGAACTCATGATAAAGCCGTATCCATAGAAGAGCCTCGAGAACTGCATAATACGTTTTTAGAACATAATATAAATCATGTATTTATTGAATACAAGAGAGATAATCATGGAGTCCGAAAAAATGCTGAACATGCATCTGAGCAAATAAATAACTGGTTTTTAAAGTACGTAAAAGATGGCATGGAGTTTGAAGAAGAAGAAAGAGACTGAGTGAGAGTTTAAGGACGATGCGCGCTCGATGTGTCCACCTGTAATTTCATA
>Ga0209251_1000245_pt1 | contig 48954 bp, 27 predicted proteins | sample SaaInlV_100m_DNA_6_FD_184665 | JGI IMG/M metagenome (GOLD analysis project Ga0209251, IMG submission 184665) | Marine microbial communities from expanding oxygen minimum zones in the Saanich Inlet - Saanich Inlet SI073_LV_10m_DNA (SPAdes) (version 2) | ecosystem: Environmental > Aquatic > Marine...
AATGGGTTATGATAAGCAAGATATAGAGGTTGCAGGTGCTATGTTTCAAAAACATACGTTCCCATGTGTTATCCATGGTCGTCAATTTGACACTGAGGAACAGTATTATGCTGAACTACATGAGTATTTCAACGGTATGTAATGAAGCGTTTATAACACTCTAATCGCTTCACATTCTTTACTAAATCTTTCATCATGCGAATCGCCCTTTCCGCTATCATTATCCTGTTAGGCGCAAACTTTCTCATTGATCTCATGGATTCCTCTCTTGTCGATATGATTGAGGAACGTAACGAAACTATTCAACGTCAGATAGATTCAATGTAGAATCTTCACACATAAAACACACATTCTCAACACTCTCATGCTTACAATCGAAAAGACAATCCGCAACGATTTCATTCACTATTGCGAAGATATTTGGATCACGGAGGATTCAGTTTGGCACAACGATCGTCGCCTCGCTGCATTCACTATCACCGAAGATTTTGATGGTGAGCATATCGGAAATCCTAATCCTCCCAAGTATCGTGTTAATCAACGCAATGAGATTAGTGAGGGTGTGTTCATCTATGATCGCATCTTTGGTGCTGATACTGTATGTGAGTGCAAGCAAATGATTGAAGAGTATGTAAACGACGACACCACACAATATATCGCAAAGTATAAAGAATTCGACCTGTGACGATCCGCGAACCGTCCCAGTTTTGCGGAAACCCCTATGCAGGGCACCCCAAATAGACTATAATTGATTCAAGCGAGAGGGGCACAGCAGACCGCCCCCCGCAACCACACTACACCAAAACCAACCATGCGTAAGATCGAAACTCAAATGTGTGCCGCTGTTCAGTCCTCCTCCAACTGGACTAACGCAAACACCACAGTGCATTTCAACGAAGAATCTGGCACCTCTATCGTTCGCCTGCATGGTAACAAAATTGCAGAAATCGATGATTCTTCCATGACAATCTTTGATGGCGGTTGGCAGACCACCACCACAAAATCACGCTTAAATGCACTCATCAACGAGTTCTGTAATGGTAAAACAGACGGTGTATTTCAAAAGAATTATGAGTGGTTCATCATGGACAATGGCGTAACTCGTGAGTTTGAGAACGGTTACATCTTCGCCTGATAGACAACACTTTTTCACCCTCATTCTTCTCTTCACTATGTTTCAACTTCAAATCAAGTACAACAAAATTGGTAACTGGGAGAACACAGTCTTCCTCCCTATGACTCAAATGAGAGCATTAGATATTATGGCAATGCATAACAAACTATGGAGTAAAGAGCACTGCTATCGTATTACCCCAGTCACCAATTAATCCAATGAAAACAAAATCATCAATCAATTCCACTTATAACAGTACACTCGCAAATCAACCTTTATTCAAAACATCATCAATCAGCGCACGTAAGATTAATAGAATACTGAATCAGAAACTAGATAAGATTTATCAGTCTAAATCCAATCTCTCCATTATTGCATCTCTCTAAATGATCATTAAGATTTCACGCTCAACACGAAAGAAAAACATCATTGAGACTTATGTTCAATTCCCCCCACAGATTGACTTCCAAACTGCATATCGTCTTCTAGGTAATCGTTCTAATGGTATTAACATTAAACGTGCTACAATACAACAAGTGAACATCAGTCAAATCACTAAATTACCAATTCGATATGATTTAACAACAAATCAGGTGATACGGTAAACACCACATCTAACACCCCTACAAGACTCTCCAACCCCTCTAATCTCCCCCCTACATAGTTACACACCCTTCATTCACTATTAAAACAAAATGACGAAAGAAATCAACCTATCTGATTCCCTTGATGATCAAATTACATTTGAAACTTATGGGTTGTTCATGCAACCTGTTACCAAATACTCCATGAAAGATTTCGTTCCTCGTATCATTGATTGGATGAAGAATGAAGATTTCGTTGATCATGACCGACAAGCAATCTGCCATAACGTTCAACAGATAGGACCAACGAATAAGATCCTAGATGATCTCCCCGATCTTAAATCTGAACTACTCACAGCAACACGTAAGGCAAATGAATCATCACTCTGTTATGCATCTAACTTCGCCATCAGTGATTGTTACTTAGAGATCGCACATCCACAAGCAATCTATGCACCACACGAACACAGCAACTGTTTATACAGTGGCACTATGTTCATCAATTACATACCTGACTCACACTCATACTTAAAGTTTAAACGTAACACACTATCTTCAATGTTCCCAGTCATGATGTTACCCTATGAACAAATGACTGCATTTAATCTACAAGAAGCAACAATCCCCGTACAACAAGGAGATGCATTAATCTATCCATCTAATCTTACTCATGGATACGAATCAAACCCATCAGAGAATAGAATCACTCTTACATTTAATGTCATCCCAGTATAGAGTTTTCCACAGATTGCGGAGAGTTTTCCACATTCTTGTGAATTAATTAAATGTATTAATAAACATGGTTACGTTCAGAATACCTCTCTAAGTATTCTTCTAAATACTCCTCACAATCATACTTAACGACTCTAATCCTCCTATTTGTTGCTACCTTGGAGCGTAACACATAGACCGAGAGACTGTCAACAACACAGGGACGATTTTCTGAGTTACACACAGGCATTTGACAAATCCTCTGAAATGCTACATAATAGCAATGTTACTCGTTAACACATACATCACTCACATTCATGGGACGCACTTACAAACGAAACGATCTGCATAACTCTCGCAGACCGAAATCTATTCGAGAAAAGAGACAGTATTCCACTAACAAACAGTCTCTCTACAATGATACTGATTCCACAGAGTTTTCCACAGGTAAGTATCAACCAAAACAACAGCAATTCGATCCCTCTGATTATGAATGATTTCGTGATGACTGACTGGATTGATGACATCCTAGACGATGATTCTCTCAATACTATCATAGACATTGATGATCTATGTGTGGACTCTATTGAAGAACAATCAGAGGGAGATTACTAGTGCATAAGAGTATTAAACTAGATACAGAACCCCCCATAACTGTAAAGATCTGGGAGGATCGTAAGGGACACTTTTGGAGGTATGATTACAACAAATGTCCTAAGAATGGTCCATTCCCTAACTATCAACAAGCACTCACTGATTGCATCAACTATTCTACACAATGAATCTCCCCATTAAGTATGAAACACTGATGGATCTATATGATTGTGGATCTCTCCCCCCTGATGAACAGATAGAGTTAGCACAGTTCTTGATAGATACTGGACTCAATGAACAACTCCATCAGTATACACAGTGGTGTGACTATCTAATCATGGAGGGACTATGTTATGATGTGGTAGTATAACTGAGGGACAGTGTATCTGTCCCCTTATATGACAGTAACCGTTGCCCCGTTATGTTATATCGCGGTAGCGGTATATTAATAAGTACCTTCTCTCTAACCTACAACAGTATCCCAGAGGGGTCGATATATTATGTTAATGAATGCTTCCCCTGTATATCAAAAAATTTCTGAGTATAAAAAGATTCCTCTGAGGGTCGAGATAGAGTATATTTGGATATGTTTGAGAGAAACTGTGAAGATCCTCGTAGAGTATGTGAGGGGTATGTAAGACCTCCCAGGGGAGCGTATAGAGGGGTCTGGGAGGGTTTTACAGTTTACACATAACCTATATAAAATTAAAAGAGAAAAGAGTTATGAGCAAAAGATTTGTAGTACCTGTGGAAGTCGATGAGAATGACGAGTGTTATATTACATTCCCTGAGGAGGTAATGGAGGATCTGGGGTGGTATCCAGGGATGATGGTAGAATGGAGTGAGGAGACTGATGGGAGTATCATTGTAAAAAAATCCGAAGATCAATCTTAATTAATTATGGAAGAACAACAAGAGTTTCTAGATGTATACCGCGAGCATATGGAGATGATCGCGAAAGGTATGGAAAATCTAAGTGCTCGTTTAAATAATGTGGAGAAAGCATTAGGGCGTATGCCAACACCTGGTGCGGATATGATCAAGTATAAACCAGATGGTTATGAGGACTATTTGAATATGCGTGAATTGTTTGATGATATGTATATGCGTCTAAATATGATGGAAGATAGAATTGATCAATCGTAATGGCGATTTATATCCAGGAGACGAGTAGATCATTTCCTAATGTAGACTCGGGTGGAGAGTATCAACAGGAATGGGATAGACCAAGTAGTAGTAATTACGAGTCTCATGCTCATCATAGTGGTGGTGGTAGTACATATCGGATTACATTTAATGATGATGGACCTGGTACATCAGTCTTCGGTGATGATCGGGTATATTATATTGGAGATAATGATGAACAATGTTTTGGTAGTTCAGGTGTCACATTAGACGAATGTGATTATAATCGTCAACCAGTATTCCGCTGGTTTCGTAGTGGGGGAACTGGTGATCATAAGTATACACCAAGGAGTGCATTACGTTGGCCTACGGACTTTACTGGTGAGGTCGTAGGACAGGGTGAAGGTGGTGATAAGGTTGCGCGATCATATAATAGGGAACCACGTCGAGGGGATCCTGTATTCTTTTTAGCACGAACACCAAAGAGTGGTAAGACAACAGCATTACATCATTGGTATGAGAATAGTAAGAATGACACTTGGTTAGTAGCAAATAACAACACGTATAGTGCATCAGCAGGTGGTGGACCAGCGAGTGGGTATGTTTATATTGAACCACTAGGGTATATCTACAATAGTTTATCTGATGCACAAGATTATGCAGAGTCTGGTGAGACACCTGTACCATTGTATGAATATTATAAGTCGAGTAGTTCATCAACACGAGATCATTTCTATACTGTAAATCCAGCAGCGGAAGTGAATCTAGAACGTGGAGTATCAGGTGTTCCTGATTGTAAGGATCCGCGTGATGAAGAATATCAGTATGTTGGTATTGTAGGATATTGTTATGCGTCAGATGGTACTACTGGTAGTCCACGAGCAATGGTTGATGTTGGAATAATTGGTCCTATTGGATATAGTACACCAGTTGATTATGCAACTCGTGCTACATGGTATGATTGGCAGGGGATTGATTTAGGTGGTCACCCTTCCAGAGGCGGTAGTCCTGCTATCTACACTCATGAAAATTATGAGTATCAGTTTGATGCTGATGCAGGGTATCTAAGAACATATGATGCCAATGGTCAGATGCAACCAGGTGGTGCTAGTAATACAAATGCCAATGGTCAATTTGACTGGTCATATTTTAGATCTAAAAGAAAGACAGGATCATATTCAACAAATGATCATCCTTCTGTTGCATGGGGTGGTGATTTATGTCCGATGGAGAATCGCGATGCATTGTTTGAATGGATGTATGGTAAGAATGGTGCAGTCAAAGCAGCAGTACCTAAGTACCTAGAATTCCATGCTACGTTTGATTCGCAGTTCTTTTATTATGTGTATAATACATCGTATCCATGGAATGGTCCAATCTTTTCCGTACAGTATAGTATTAGTGATCGTAATACCTGTCCTAATAAGTTAGTACCAGGTGTACCTGCTAACACTCGTCCTGCTACGGATAAGTGTGTATGTGATGAAGCATTACTTACCAAGGAATATCATTCACATTTTTATGAGATCCGCGCAGACAAATGGAAGACTACTAATACATCATTACAACTCACAGAGTTTGCTCATGAGGGAATGAATGAATGTTTCAAGGTATGTGATACTGAGAGTCATACATTATTGTTCCGTTATCTAGATGGTGGTCTTGATCGCTTTGCTGCGGGTGATACTATCAATGGATGGGAAATTGGTGAGCATGGTTACTTCGGTAACAAACTCCGTTGTGGTTATATGGAACTGATTGGTGATGGTGATAAATTTACTGAGGGACAAGTCTTTACACCAAATGGAAGAGACCCTGCTAACATTGAAATCATTGCAGGATATGGTGTTGCAGATAGAGCAGCATTTTTTGGTGTATATGAATTTCCGAAGAGATTAAGTTATTATAAAGTAGAGATTGATAAGGAAGCATTAGTTCATAGTAAGACTGTGGACCAAGCAGAACTATCAGCAAAGATATCATCTGATGGTCGTTTGAGTAGTATCATCATTGATAATGCAGGGTTTGGTTATAAGAATCCCACAGTTGTAATTCAGGATCCTCTGATCTTGAATGAATATGGTGCAATGGATTTGACCCGAGAGGTTTCGCAACAATTTGAGTTTGAGAATACAAAATACAGAATCGCAGACGATCATGTTGAAAACTATGATGGTGACGACTATGATCATAATCTCAAACGAATCACTAAGAAAACCGTGAGTGGTATTAATAGAGATAGTAAATATCGAATGCAAGAAAGGGAGGATCAATATCCTTATAGTTCTGGTAATGAAGACATTAAGATTGAGGGTATGGACGAGGATGAGAGACAGTACACATTAGGAACTCTCAGTATTCGTGATAAGCAATTAAAGACGACTAGTAGTGAAGATCGTCGAAGAAGGAATATGAAACCTGCTAAGATTGAGATTAGTAAGGTTGATGCCAATGGTGCTATTGCTGAGGTCATCATTCTAGATCGTGGTAGTGGATATGATCCTGACCCCGACAATCCCCCTAAACTTTTTGTGGTGGATGTTGAAGAAGAAGAATATAAGATGAAGGGTCCTAATACCAAAAAGGCACAAAAAGTCTTTAAGGATACTGTGGCACCCGAGTCAAAAGAAGAGACTATCAGTGGAGGAGATCGTGATCCTAAGACAGGACGTGCTCGTGCTGCTAAGGTAACAAGTAGATCACTTAAAGATATAATTGGTGAGAAGTCAGATCTTAAAAGTGATCAACTCTCTATTCTTGATGATGGTACAATTGGTAGTATGCAAACCATGATGAATGGTTTCAATGCCAAGTATCCAACTGGTTATATCAAGATTGGTGAAGTTGATCCTGTGGAGAAGACACAATTGTGTCAAGGTATTCCGAAGTCATGCGTCCAGATCACGGCACCTAAATTAGTTAGCGCCGCATTGCCTAATGCTGATGATTTTACACATCTGATTAATCAGAGTACAGCATTTGCTGAAATGTATACTACATCATATGGTGAGGCACAGTTGGCAGCAAAGGTAGCAGATGGCGAGCATGATAAACTATCTGACTTCTATGGATGGAATAATGGTCAAGAGTGTATTACTATTCCACAACCAAAGTTTTATAATGTAACTAGATTTAAAGATTTACCTTGTCCTTATATTGATCCAGACTCTGGTAGAGCATTTGGATTCATCGTTTACAAATACTGTGCATCCAAAGCAGACAATGGTAGTTTCAAAGTTAGTATGTCTGTACGTGGTAGAACCACTGGACCAGATGGTGAGAAATTCATGGAGTTTATGCATGGATTAGAACAACCAGCATTGACACAACCAAGAGAAGTTGTAGTTGGTGACAAGAAGAATTGTTGGAAGTGTACTAGAAACCTAGCAAGTATATCTAATCCTGCTGGTAATGCAACAGGTGCTGTTGAAGGTAGATGTTACTGGGATCCTAGTGGTGGTGACGATGTTATCTTTGTTCCGATCGGACTGGATGAGAATACCTATGACTGGGATCATGGTAACTTCTCAGAACTGTCCCAGTTATCTGTATGGTTAGGACAAAACATTAAAACATACCGAAGACGTTCACTTACATATAGCACTCCTGATGTAAACTCAACAACTACTACAACGGATCCCGAGACAGGAGAGTCAACCACAACCACAGAACTTGTGGCAGCAGGTTCAACAAATAGTAGCAGTGTCTACTATACGGCATCTGTTGAAAGATTATCTGGGGGTATGCCAGCACATGAGTGTTGGGATACATATGTGTATCGTAGTAGTGGTAATGGTAATCCTAACGGCGTCTTAGATGTCTATGGTGCATATTATCCATTAGGTAGTGGTGATAGTCAAACCCAGGGTAAGACTCCTGGTCAAACATTCTGGGAACAAAGAGGTGATGGATCCCAAGGTGTGTACAACGGATTTGGTACATTGGTTGGTGGTATATTTGCTAACCCATGTACATTCCCAGTGTTGTATAATTATTCATGGGCATTAGGTTCTGATTCATTGAATTCTTTCTGGGCAGGTATCTTTGGTGGTAGTAGTGCTACTGCTGGTGTACAAAATGAATTTGCATTGGAATATGTCAATGACCTATCTATTGCAATTGATCCACTATTGATGAATCAACTTGGTATGATTATTGGTCCAACATCTGGTGTTATGACTGTTAAGAATTGGAGTGCTGGATCTACAATTACATTTGGACAAACTGCTAGGAATATGGGAAATCCATATTTTGATGAATGTAGTGGTGGTGTCTTTGATGAAAGAGATGAAGTTGTTCAACCTAATCCCCCTGTCAGTCGAAGAAAGGTTCATACATCATCTTACGATCCTTCGGATAAGCAACTCTTGAAGAAACAATATAGTTCTATCAGGGACATTGAGTTTGAAGATGATACCTGGAAAGACTTTGTTGATGAAGATTTTGATTATAGTTCTGATATTAATGATGAAATATCTGACTTCTCTACCGATACAAAGAATTTATTTAACGGTTAATTATGGCATACGGACTATTACTACCAGTAGCACCAATCACAGGTCTCCCTTGTTCGGGTCATGGCATATGCATACCATCCACAGTACACTCAGTTCAGGCATGTAAGACCCCTCCAATCCCTTACAGCATCGTTATTAAGGAGTGGACATGCTGGTGGCCCCCCACCCCACTTGTTCCCATAAATCCACTTGCAGCAATCAAAGCGACAGTGCTGATTAATGGGTTACCGTGTATGACTTTTGGTGATCAGTTCTCTCCACATATCTCAACTTGCACAAACATCATCATCTATATGTGTCCTTGTCCCAAGTCAGCATTGTGTCCAGTACCTACACCTATACCTTGTTCTCTGTTGACCATTGAAGATAATGCAGGTACTGGACATCCTAGGTTTGCATTCACTTCAACACTAAGTGTATTTTCAGCAAAACTACCTCTTGCACGAGTTTTGGACCCACTTGGAGTTGGAACTCCTGGTTGGATGGGGTGGTCATATCCATGTAACAGCGTTATTGCATATGGGTCACCAAATGTGCTATCATCGTAGAGTCCCCAAAAGAGCAAAATGGCAAAAAGAGCAAAAACAGGTCTCGTAAAACTTGACTGGGTGCCTGCTAACCCCAAAGTCACCCGTCAAGGATCTTCACAAAACACTAAACTGAGCGCAACATCACGAAATGGCAAGAAAAAAAGGTATAGAGGTCAAGGACGATAAGGTAATTACCACTCCTGAACTTGTCAAGGAGGCAAATATGGCACTATATCGTGCCACAATGAACCTCCCACACGCTGCAAAGCACTGTGGAATGACAGAACGGGAGATGAAAATGACTTTTAGGGAGTTTTTGAAATATAATCCTCCCATTGAACCTATAAATAAACAAGAACACTGATATAAATCAGAAAATTGGCACGTTATCGGTTCCGATCTGAACAATTCCTGTCCCGAGGGTACAAAGATTTCTCTGTATCCTTCGATATGAATCCGAATACGGAAGATTTTGGTACAGTTACTAATGAGAATGCTATTAAGCAGTCAGTTCGGAACCTTGTTATGACACAATTTGGAGAAAGACCCTTCCAAATGGATATTGGGTCCCGCGTTACAGGTCTTTTGTTTGAACCATTCGATGTGTTCTCAGCAGAAGACCTAAAAGACGAAATTAGAAATACCATTGAACGACTAGAACCTCGTGTTGAAGTCGTAACTGTGGATGTGATTCTCTCAGAAAGTGAAGATGCTCTCGATGTAAGTATAGAGTATCGTATCGTTGGTGAAGAACTTGTTCAAACTATCGAATTCCTTTTAGAACGCACCTAAAATGGCAGCACTACCATCAGAATTAACGTCCCTAGACTTCTTTGAGATAAAAGAATCTATCAGATCGTACCTGAGAACAAGAAAAGAGTTCACAGATTATGATTTTGAAGGTTCTGCGGCTTCATATCTTATTGATATCTTAGCGTACAATACTTATTATGCTTCGTTTACGGCAAACATGTCGATGAACGAGGCATTTTTGGAATCTGCAACTGTTAGAGACAACATTGTCAGAATTGCAAAGCAAGTTGGATACACTCCACGGTCAAAAAAGGGATCGAGAGCATGTATTACCATGACTGCCAAGGCAACTTTGCTCCCTGGTGATCAATCTTACCCAACATCCGTACAAATTAAGAAGGGAGATGCCTTTGTTGCCAAGGTTGGCGGAGATGCATTCATATTTTCCTTACTTTCTGACGTACAAGCAACGGTTAATCAGTCAACAGGACTAGCAACGTTCAGTAAAATGCTAGTTTATCAAGGAAATCTGCTCACATACAGTTTTGTTGTTGATGATACGAAGAAATCTGAGTATATAATCCCGTCAGAAGATGTAGATACGGAAAGAATGAAGGTTTTTGTTCGTCCAAACGAACAATCTGTGGAAGTTGATGAATATTCTCTGGCCAGAAACGTAACTGCTCTCACTTCAACGTCTAGAAATTACTTTTTAGAAGAAACTGACGACCTTAGATATAAAATTACCTTTGGTGATGGCATTCTTGGTCGCGAATTGATTGATAATGAGTATATTACCGTAGAATATCTTGATACTGACGGTGAAGTTGCTAATGGTGCGAAGAAATTTGGGTTTGTTGGACGTGCTATCGACTCTACCGATCGCCCTATACTTCCTCAGGCGATTACATTAACAACTGTTGAGACTTCTGCGGATGGAGAACCAAGAGAAAGTGCGTTAACGATCAAATATCGCGCTCCTAAGTCGTTTTCCGTTCAAAATAGAGCAGTAACAGAGAATGATTACGCATATTTGGTGTCTGAACTGTATCCACAGGCAGCATCTGTGACTGCATATGGTGGTGAAAAACTAAACCCACCAGAATACGGTAAAGTTTACGTTGCTGTAAGAACAAAGAGTGGTGTTAACCTCAATAACACTACCAAAAAGAGGATCAAGAATCAATTACTTGATTACTCTATGGCATCGATCCAACCTGAGATCGTTGACCCAACAATTTTCTATCTCTCACCTACAATTCATCTGGCCTTTAATGGCAACAATACTACTCGTTCTTCAAATGAATTGGCCGCTGCTGTATTGAAGTCTGTTGATAGATTCAATGGACAGGAACGTGATAATAGATTTGGTGGTCGCTTAGAACCATCGAAATTCAACGCTATGGTTGACTCTTCGGATTCTGCTATTACTGGTACAACCACTCAGATGGTAATGGCACAAAACCTTGATAAATTTACTTTTGGCAATCAATTCTCCCAGTGTCTAGACTTCGCTAATCCAATCACCAATCCTAATGACTTTGGTGGTGGTACTGGCACTACTCCTGGTGGTGGTACTGGCACTACTCCTGGTGGTGGCGGTGACGGTGGAAACGGCGGTGGTGACGGCGGAAACGGCGGTGGTGATGGTGGTGATGGAGGCGGTGACGGTGGAAACGGCGGCGGCGGCGATGGTAACAACTCATGTAAGCCTAAGTTTTCTGCTGTTAAGAGTGGAACCTTCTATGCTACTGGTTATACAGAAGAAGTTGCCGATTTGATTGCTGCTGGTGAAGCGGCAGGATCGCTTATTAGTGGCACTACTATTGCAAATCCAGTTGGTGGTGGTAGTACCACATTAGAGGATGTCGTTGTCAACGCAACGACAGCACAAACACAAACACTGGTACCTGTCAACATCCGTGATGATGGACTTGGTAATCTCATGATGGTCACTAATCGTAATGAAAAAGAAGTTATCCTTAATGATGTGGTAGGAACTGTTGATTATGAAAATGGAATTGTCTGTGTTGGTCCTATTAATATTGGGGACACATCTGATGGAACAACTAGGGTTCCTGTGGTAGTTCTTCCTAAAACTGGTCCTATTACAATTCCACCTGGTGTTGACCCAACAATCTTCAACCCATCAGTGTTTCCAAGGGATATTAACACTAACCCTGGCGCTGTTGCTTCCTTTGATCCATTCAGTTTTAACGGATGGAACTACGGTGGTAGCAACATAAATACAATCACGTACCCCACTGGAACGTTCTCGTATCCAGAACTGGATTCCTGTTTCTAAGAGATAAATGTTCTCAAAAACAATCAACATTTCTGACAGAGTTGCTAATCAACTCCCAGAGTTCATCCGAAATGAAGATGAGCAACTAGTAAATTTCCTGATTGAATACTATAAGTCACAGGAGAAAACTGGTCGCCCATATAACGTACTTAATAATATTATTAAGTATCTTGATATAGACGAATACGATAGAGAAACTTTAACTTCATTTACATCTCTTATTAAAGATGTAGGAGTTTACGATGAAGTTATTGAAGTTGAACAAATCGATGGATTTTTAGAATCTAAGGGTTCTATTATGATCGATAATGAGATCATCTATTATGATGAAACCGTTAGAGGTCCTGATGCCATTTTAACACCTGGTATCTCATTAGAAGAGTTTAATAAGAAGAGACAAGCACTTGAATCCCCTTGGGAATTATTTGACGGCACTAGAACTACATTCTCTCTGAAATTTTTGGGCACTCCTGTGTCCGCAGTTTCTGCTGAACACCTTGCAGTCACAATTTATGGTGATCTGTTAATTCCTCAGATTGACTACACCATCTCTGGTAGTGAGATCACATTCCTCACCCCTCCTCGCGCTAGAACGGGTAATGATCAAGTTGAGTTGACTCAGATCCTATATTATGTTGGTTTTGCAGATGCTGTCATCAAAGAATTGACATTACCTGCGGTTGAGGATATATCTGGACAAGACTCTATGGTCATGTCTTATGATTCCTTGCCATATTCTCCTATTGCTGAGATTGGTCTCATCATTAATAGGAATGGTGTGCTCCAACGTCCGTATGATAACTATGTTTTAACGGATAACAATACAAGAATCAAGTTTTTCGTAAATATTTCAAATCAGGATACATTTCATATCCGCTCTATTGAATATGTTTCGCCCACAGTGGGTCAGGGAGCACGAGCAGTTACCAGGGTTGGTAACACTGGTGAAATTGACAAGATCATTGTTAAAGATGGTGGTAAAGGATACGAACTTAACTTTGCACCAAAACTTTCAATCTATTCATCGACTGGTGTTGGTGAAGCAGCAGCGGGTAAGACTCTTGTCAACGGTATCAAGGATTCTCAGTTAATTAGAGGCGGTCAGGGTTACACTTCATACAACCCACCAGTCGTCTTAATTACCCCTCCTTCTGATCTGATAAACGGATCGCAAGCAACAGCAGAAATCACGGTTGATGACGAAACAGGAACAGTATCTGCCATTGAGATTACTAACTCAGGTTCTGGATATGATTTCATCCCTGCAATTACCTTCCTGAATCCTGATGGTGCTGCAATCAGTGATCCAGAGATTGATTCTGAGGGTCGTTTGGTTGGTGGATCTATCACAGTTACCGCTGGTGGTATTGGTTATACTAATCCTCCGTCAATTTACATTGACGCTGCACCTGTGGATGGTATCAATGCTGCTGCTACCTGTAATGTATCTCCCGATGGGCAGGTTGTCAGTGTAACAATCACTAATAGGGGTAGAGGGTATACTACACCCCCAAGGGCGCGTATCATCCAACCTGTGGGCGCACAGGTGCTTGACGTGACCGTTGCGAATGGCAATGTAACTAACATCAATTTGCTCACTGGTGGTGCTGGATATCTTGATGCACCTTCTGTGTATATTGTAGACCCACGTAAGGGTCCTCTTGGGGAATCAATTGGTGGTACAGGTGCTATGGCAGCAGCGACCATCTTTAATGGTGAAATTACTGATATCAACATCAATAGTTTCGGTTCTGGATATTCCGACACTCAACCACCACAAGTATACATCGCATCTCCTGCTGCTGCACAAGCATCTTGTGATGTTGGTTTTGGTGAAGTTACTGGTTTCACTATTTTGTCAAGTGGACGTAACTACGAAGCATCTTCTCTGGTTGGTTGTGCTCGTGGTGTATCTGATATTGCCGCATTTGATGATTATGCAAACCAGATCTTTGCCAAAGAAGATCAACTAAGTCAAAGCACTCATAGTCAAGAATCTATTGTCCATAATCTGGACAGTATGATCATTAAGCAAGTATTCGACAAATTCCGTCGTCAATACATGCCCACAATCAATCTTGACTACTCTCAGGTTAATCCTGTGTTGGTAATTAAGAGGATTAAAGACTTCTACGTTTCTAAGGGTACCAAAAAGGCAACGCAATACCTATTTAAGATTCTCTTTGGTGAAGAGATTGATGTGTATTACCCTAGGGATGAGATGATCACCCCTTCTGCTGCATCTTGGGTTGTAGACACTATTTTGCGAGCAGAACTGATTTCTGGTGATCCTGCTGACCTCAGAGACGCTCAGTTGGTCCAAAATGCTGATGCTGTGGATCAGAATATCAAAGATGCGTCAGTTTTGATCGAAAACGTGATTTCGATTATCGAAGGTACTGATATTATTTACGAACTTGCTATTTCCGAAGAAACACTAACGGGCGAGTTCAAGATTCCATACAAAACGTCTTTGGTTGAACCTCTGAACACAACAGAAGGTATTATCACCGTTGACTCAACGATTGGTTGGCCCGAGAAGAACGGTACGATCATTATTGATGATATGGAGATTGTACAGTATAAAGAGAAGTCTCTGAACCAGTTTATCGAATGTACTCGTTCTAAGAATGGTGTTGTAGAGGATTGGGATCCTGGTACTACCATTCATTCTGATATTTTTGTATATGTTAACCAAGGAACTACAAATGAAGTAAAACTTCGTATTTTGGGTATTGCCGAAGCAGGAACTACCGTCCTGGAAGATAGTGGTTCTTACTATTTGCCTGGTGATAAACTAAACGTTGCTGCACTGGGTTCTACTGATCAAGATGAGCGTTTACAGTCTTGGTTATACAATGTTAAGAAACTTATTAAAGTTTCTGGAATCCTTCCTGGGGGTCTTAATAGAACTGCAACAGTAACCTGCGAAAACCCACATGGTTTGTTGGTTGAAGATTCTGTTACAATCTATGGTGCAAACCCTGCTGTATATAATGGCACATTTGAAGTAACTGCTCGTCTTGATGAGTTTACATTCTCGTATTTGATTCCTGTTCCTACATCTATCGAACCACAAGGCAATATCCTTCTATCGGTTGACCTTAACCGAGGTAAGTCTACTGTTAATACTATTAATGAAGTTATTTCTTTGTTCACATCGAACATTCAGAACTCCTTCTTCAATAATGAGCATGTGTATGTTGCAGCATCGGGTCTTCCTAACTATAAGATTGGACCATTCACTGGATCTGCTCTAATCCCTGGAAACCAACGTAAACTGTTGAGATTCCCAAGAGTTGTCAATACTGTATCTACAAGAACTACTGTACAACCAAACACACCAATCGGTGCTTGGATTAATGGTGTATCTGCATGGGGATATAAGGATCAAGAGTTTGTAACCTTCGGACCTATCACTAGTATCGATATCACCAACTCTGGTGAACAGTACGATGCTGGTTCTATTCCTGCACTTGAAATTACAGGTGGTGGTGGTTCTGGTGCTGCTGCTTCCGTTGTTGTTAATGGTTCACTAAACAGTGTTGATGTAATTAATCAAGGTAGTGGATATACTGATCAACCTCTAATCTCTATCGTTGGTGGTGGTGGATCTGGTGCAACAGCACAAGCAGTTGTTACTAATGGTCGTGTAACTCGTGTTCTGGTTGGAAATGCTGGAACTGGATATACTTCACAACCTACAATTTCTATTACGGGTGGTGGTGGATCTGGTGCAACAGCAATTGCACAGGTTCGTGGTGCTATCTCTGCGGTTAATATTACAGCAAGAGGATCTGGATATACTTCGACTCCTGATATCAAATTGAACTCTGGTGAAGGTGCTCTGGCACAACCGATTGTTATTAATGGTCGTCTGGTATCGATCGCTATTATTAACTCTGGTAGTGGGTATACCACTGCTCCTACTGTTTATATCAATGGAGATGGTTTCGGTGCAAAGGGAACTGCTGTTATCGGAACTCTGGGTGAGGATAAAGGTAAGGTAATTTCGGTTACTATTGATAACAGAGGTGTTGGTTATACCCAAGGAAATACCACTGTTCGTATGGAGGCAGTTGGACAACTTGCAACATTCACTGCAAACGTATTTGAATGGAACAAGAACCTAGAATATGACCTCAGCAGCAAGTATGATGTTGCTCGTGGTTATGTATTCACTGGTTTTAATAATCAGTATGGTGGCGAGTATGCTCATGTTTCCGACCCGAAAGAACTACGTTATGTGGTTGGTGATAATGTAATCCTTGATCCAGAAACTAATACTTTCAAAGAAGAAGGCACTGAAACTGGTGCTGCTATTACACACTCTCCTATCCTTGGATGGGCGTTTGATGGTAACGCAATTTATGGTCCTTATGGATATATTGATCCTACGGATCAAAATGGTGGTGTTAGAAGACTGCGTTCTTCATATTCACTAAAAACTAATGTAGTATATGATATAGATACAAACCCAATCCCCGCTCGTATTGATGGTCCATCATTGACCACATACCCTGCTGGGCAGTTTGTCGATGACTATGAGTATCGATTCCAAGAGGGTGATCTTGACCAATACAACGGTCGTTTCTGTAAGACACCTGAGTATCCAGATGGAATCTATTGCTATTTCATTACTATTGATGCATCTGAGTTGGGTCTTCCTGTATTCCCATATATCATCGGTCCACAATTCAACTCTATTGTAGATACCTGGAACCTGAGTCAGCAAGCAACTCAGGAGAATATTCCTCAGGGTGTATCTCGTTTCAGAGATCCATATGAAGAAGTTGATATTGATATTGAGCGTCAACCTAACCAACAGTCGGATCAACTAGTAACTGAAAGAGAAGGGGATCTGATCCTCTTTGAAACCCAAGATATTGATGGAGATGGCATTATTTCACCTGCTGAAATCGCCACAGATGAAGTAATGACCGAGGAGGCAGCACTTCAAATCTATGATTACTTCCCAAGAGTATCCACAGAATCCAGAGTTGATATCGAAGTTGAAACAACAACGAAATTTGAGAATGCTCAAATCGATGGTTTTGTTATTGAAAATTCTGGTGTGTCATATCAAGTTAATGATACATTATTCTTCGATAATACTGGAACAGATGGTTTTGGTGCATCTGCACAAGTTGAATCTGTGCAGGGTGCAGGAATTGCAGCATATTCAAAAGAAGTCATTAATGACATCCCATATGGAAGGATCACAACAACACAAGACCACGAACTGATCGCACAAGACGAGGTTATTGTTAGTTCTAGGGTTATTACTGAGAATACTAATAAGAGATTCTACATGTCTGTTGTTACAGGCATTGATTCAATTTCTGTTACTCAATCTGGTATTGGTTATAATCAGGCAATTCCTCCAACATATGAGATCATTACCCCACAAGGTCAAGATGTTGAACTTAATATCAACTTAGATTTGACCACTGGTAAGGTGGATACTGTTGATATCATCAACTCTGGTTTCAACTATGATACTGAGAATCCACCTATTATTAGAGTCTCACATCCACAAAGAGCGAAGAAAACTTATTATTGGTCAACTCTCTTTACTGAGAACGCTAATTCTAAGTTTGAGATCTTCGATTCTATTGTATCGTCAAACCGTGATCTATATGTCTGTGGAGAAATAACAGAAGAAGGTGGTAATTCCTCAGCATTCCTTGCTAAGTTTAATGATCTTGGAAATGTCGTTTGGGATAGAACTCTTCTGCCTAGTGCAACTATTAAAGTTGCCCGTTGGAAGAAATTATATCTTGACGAAACTAGTGAAGAAAATGATCTGATCTATTTGATTGGAGAAACAGAGTCGCAGTCAACTGAAAGCCGTAATCCTGATATTTTGGTTGCTAAGTACGAATCTGGTTTTGATAATGCAAATAACCCAGAAGGTATTGTTAGATGGCAGAAAGAGATCGCTGGTGTCTCTGGTGCATCCCGTCGCGACTATGCTGGTGACATTTATCTGGATGATGAGCAACGTGTTTACATTTGTGGTTGGACTGATACCAACTCTCCCGATCCAGACGACATTTGGGTAATTCAACTTAATAGTTTCGGTGATCTTATTGAGAAGCGTAAGTTTGCCTCGGATTCCGAAGGTGAGCAGATGAATCAACTTTATTATATCGGAAACAACAAAATGGTGTTTGCTGGTATCGATAAAGACAATAATGATGTGATATTTGGCGAAATGGAGTACGATGGTGCTAACATCGAACTCACTTATGTAAAACGTCTTGCAGTAACTGGTGGTGATGTACAAAACCCACAGTTCGTTATTGATGAGTATAATGATGTGTTCTTTGTATGTGATATGTGGAATGGCACCAAGAATTATGGTGTTGCATTCTTCAAGATTGCATTGGCACAACTTAAACTTGTTGCATCTGCACCAACTTGGGAATTTGCCAAGATTATGGCACCAACAGTCGCATTTGAGTCTGTTAAACATGCTGGTATTACTCTTGATGTCTTCGGTAACGTTAATGTCGTTACAGAAATTGGATATAGCGACAATAACCTGACTGCTAATATTTCCAGTTTCAAATATGACGGAACTCTATTAAATCAGTCGGATGTTTGGAAAACTGCTGCTGAGATTGGATTTAAAGTACATACTCATGCTGTTGACAATTCTGGTGATATCATACTCACTACAAATAAGCAAAACGCCGATCAAGTCATCATTCATAGATTTGAAAATGGTGCTGCACTGACTGAGGATGCTACTAAACAAGATATTCCAACAATTACACTTCTCAATGCTGGTAATGCTGCTCATGACACGACAGACTATAAATTTGGGTCTGGATCTCTTGACTTTACTGGACTTAACCGCCTTCTCTGGCAAGATCTGAATATTACTACTGACTGGACAGTTGGTATGTGGGTTCAGATGGATTCTTCTTGGAATTCCAGTGATGCTCGTATTAATCTGATTACAGCACTTGCTGATACTGGTGGAGACATTCAGTTTGTAGTTCAGGGTGATTCTGGCGATGCAAACTACGGTAAGATCGCTCTGGAACTGAATCCACAAGGTGGAACACAAGTGACAGTTTGGTCTGTTGGTTCTACATATTGGGCAGCACTATCTGATAATGCTTGGCATCATATTGCATTCGTAAAAGAAGAACCTTCTTTGGGTTCATATGTTTATACATGTTACTTTGATGGTGTTGCGGTTGCCACTACAACGACTGTCGAGAACATCATTCTGGATGATCTGTATGTGGGTGCTGATAGAACTACTCCAACAACAGCAAATGGATTCGTTGGTAACTTTGATGATATTGTTGTTGATCCTACTGCGGTTTATACTACGGCATCGTTTACTCCACCTACTGAACAGTTTAGAATCACATCTAAGAATAGTGGTTTTGAACTAATCAAGTTTGATAGACTCCATAGCAAGAGAGGCACGTATACCCCCACCAGCACCGCCAGGAGCGGCGAGAACCTGCGTATAGAGGACATTGATAGTGGAACTGCTGGTATTAACGTTAATACCCTTTCTAACCCCGTTATCACTACTTGGTTGGTTGGTTCTTCTGGTTTGCAGATTCTTGACTATGCTGATGTAACATCAACTCTTGCACCTGGTACATATAACTTTGTATCTGACAGATTCACTTACGAAACTAAGACATCCACAATTCCTACTCCTTTGGGTAGAAAGTTGATTTTAGATCCAATTGTTCTTCCAAAATACTATATCAGAGATGCTGGTTATCAGAAGATTGATGCTGTTAAGGAATTCACGTTCAACCAGAATATTAAGTTGAACAAAGGATCAATTCTTCAACAGGTCAATTCCATTGGTGTTGTTCAAGCATTCGGCACGATTGTAGAAGTTCCTGTTGGTAGTATTGACAATCCTGGTCTTGGTAATAAGTACAAAGTCGGTAAAATCTTCGGCACCTTCAATACCGATGATTTGTATCAGAATGATCTTGGTGAAGAGAATACGATTGATGAGATTTCCTTTGAAGTCACTCGTCCACAAGATGCTTGGGTAACTGGCAAAGTATATGCAGTAAATAACCAAGTTTGGAGTGATAACAAAATTTACTATGCAACTAACAATGGAACGTCTGGTGTAACACCACCTACTCATACTATTGGTGCAGTAACTGATGGTGCAGTAACTTGGCAGTTCATTAGCACTGCTCCAAACATTGAAGTTAATCTTCTGGATTATCCATGGCCTACCCCAACAGATGCCACACCATGGGCAGAAACTAGATCATATAATGTGAATGACACTGTATACTTTGGTAGAAATAAGTATACCTGTACAGTTGCTGGTACAACAGGAACAGTCGCACCTACTCATACAACAGGCACTGCCACTGATAATTCCGTTACATGGTCATACACTAGTACATATGATCCACTTTATGACTATGCTAGGTTCCGTCCTTTCGCACAGGCAGATTATAAAGTAACTATCCTGAATACTTTCAGTGGTTCTGACTTTATTATTGGTGATGTGGTATCACTAGGTAATAGTATTAATGCTGGACCAAAAGCAGATACTAACAATAAGATTGCAGAAGTAAGTGGTCTGGATAGTGTTAAAACTATCAGAGTCACTGTCAATCTTAATAAAGATATTATTAGAACAAATGAGGCAAATACTGACCTTATCTACTGTTCAGCACTGTCACGTCATAACTTTAATGTCGGTAACATCCTATTTGTTGAAGGATTTACTACTGATCAGTTCAATGGTTCATTCTTTGTACAAGAAGTATTCTCTTCCAGAGATTTCACTTACAGAATGAGAGCAATTGCTGATGCAGAACCACAATTTGAACAAGGTGCCATTTCCAGAGTAAAGATTGCTTCTAAGCACCCAACTCTACTTCTAGTTAGAAACCACTCTTATATCTTTGATATGAGTGATGCTTCCAACTTTGGTTATTTCTTGTCATTTGCACAGGACAACCAGTTTAAACTGGAATATTCCTTCAACGTGATTGAACGTGAGGGAACCCCTGGTTTGTCTTCTGCTACTGAGACTCCTCTGGTTAAGTTTACGATTGGTGGTGAAGTTACTAACATCACATACTATTTTGACCCATCAAGAACAGGTACAACATCACCTGTTGGTCCAAACTCGTTTATTGACGTTATCAAGACTCCATTTGATGGTAGATTCCAAATTACCGAAGTTATTTCGGATACTGAGTTTAGATTCCCACTACTTAACGAACCTGAGTTTACTAATGCCAATATTGGTGATGATGAGTTTGATAATCCAAATACTATCTATTCGACGACTTCTACCAAGGCAATCGGTCCTATTAATGCGATTAGACTAATTTCACCTGGTGGATTCTATAAGAAACTGCCTATCATCTCTGATATTGCATCTGATCGTAAGATTGAGAAACTGCGTATCACTGCTGCTGGTACTGAATATGCACCTGGTGTATACACTCAGATTCCAATTATTGGAGATGGTGAAGGTGGTTTGTGTAATATCACTGTTGAGAATGATCCAGAGACAGGATCTGGTGCTATCTCAGATGTTGCATTAACGGATCCAGGTAAAGGTTATACCACAGGTAGTATTGACATCGATGGTATCCCAGGAATCCTTGGACCAACGTTGGCAGGTTCTGGCGGTGCAATTGAAGTTGTTATCCCTGCTGAGGGTAGTGGTGCTGCTGTATTCCTGACAGGTACTCAGATTGGTAAGATCAAGACTCTGAAAAACAATGAGTTTGGTTATGGTTACTCCCATGACTACACTCTGCGTCCTGAAATTGCATTCCCAATCAACCTTCAACTATTCAATACTTCTATTCTTTCACAGATCAAGATCACTAATCCTGGTGCTGGTTATACCTCTGCACCTGCTGTTCTTATCTCTGGTGGTGGTGGAATTAATGCAGAAGCAGAAGCAATTGTTAAAAACAACAGACTTTCTGAGATCCTAATCAAGAATCCTGGTTCTGGTTACTCTTCACAACCTACTGTTACCTTGAAATCTGAGTTCACATATGTTGTGAACCTTGACCTTAACTACTTGCAGTTTAACTTCCCACATGGCATTACTACTGGTGCTGAGGTTCAGTTCCGTGCTGATGCTATTGGTTCTCAAATTGGTATCCTACCAAAACCAAGCAGCGTTGGTTTGACAAGTTTGTCTTCTACTCAGACTTACTATGCCATTGCTGGTGATGCAAATGGTCTTGAATCTGATCAACTTAGATTTGGTCTAACCCCAGTTGATGCTGAGTCTGGTAACTTCATCACATTCCTGACACAAGGTGATGGTCGTCAGGTTCTTCTTACCGAGGTGTTTGGTGGTCAAGCAGAAGCAATCGTTTCGACTTCTAGATTCTTGCAAGGCGAGCAAGTATTCCAAGGCGAAACCTTTGAAACTGCAACTGCATTTGGTATTGTTTCTACTAACTCTGGTTGGCAAATTGAACCTAAGATTCTTAAAGTAACTAACCCATCAGGCAACTTTGTTGTTGGTGGTAAAGTGCAGGGTACTATTTCTCGTGCTTCTGGTGTTATCGACAACCTGAACATTGCTAAGGGTGTTCTGAATATTGATGCTATTACTAAGACCGCTGGTAAATTTACTGATGACGTTGGCAAACCTTCGGAGATTGTGCAGAAGATTCAGGATTCTTTCTTCTACCAGAACTTCTCTTATGTGATTAAGTCTCAGATTCCTATCAATAGATGGAAGAATCAGATTCTTGAAAATAACCACCCTGTTGGTTTCAGTATGTTTGGTCAGTTAGAACTGACTGGTGGTAAGGATATTTCTGGTCGTAAGGTTGCTGCTGACTTCACCAAGCAAGTTAACATTAATGAGTACACTAACGTTAATGAAATTACTTCATTCGGTGCTGCTGAACCAATCTATTCGACTTTCAACAACTCCGAAGTTCTCTTCCGTAATAAGAGACTGACCAACTCTGAGGAAATTCTTACTTCTATTGTTAAGAAGATTGATAACATCTCCGCTCAGTTTGACGGTGTTACTAAGGCATTCTCAATTCGGGTTGAGGGAGAGCAAGTAATTGCTAACCAAAATCAACTACTTGTTACTTTGAATGGTGTGATTCAGGCACCTGGTGATGCATACAACGTTGTTGGTGGTTCTATTGTGTTCTCAGAAGCACCCAAACCTGATTCCAAAATCGTGTATAGGAATATCGGTTTCGATATTATGCCTATCACCAGACTAAATCTGAACACCATTGCTGGCATCTTCCCATCCATTGGAGATACAGTCAACGGTTTCACTAGTCAGGCAACTGGTAAAGTTGTAGCAACAGGTGCTACTAGCATCGATATTGTTGATATTAGTGGCGGATTGTTTGAACTCAACGAAAGAGTTGATGTTGGTAGAACTGGTTTCAGTGCTCTTATTGGATCTCTCGATAAATCCTTCACCAAACTGTTCTTGCAGAACATTGGGGGCACATTCGGAACAATTTTAATCGGTGATATTGTAACAGGCCAAACAACTGGCGCAAGAGCAACCGTAACTTCTATTGATCTTACTGAGCAAAGCATCCAAGTGACAGACATGTCTAATGGATACTTCGACCGTGGTGAAGATATTGTATTCTTTACTGCTGGATATGGTGCAAATATCCTTAATGTGGATAGTGTTAACTATAAGACTATCTTTGAATTTGGTGAATCTGTAACTAGTTTGAATAATGACACTGCTATCATTGAAGAAAGCAATCTTGATCTTGATGGTAACGTTTCGGATCGGATCGTTCTATCTAAAACTTCGGGTACCGCCGAGTTTGAGACTGGATCATACAATCTACTATTGAACGATATATTCTACTCTGCTGCATCTAATATTGCTGCACGTATTACTGCAATTTCTCCTTACAGAGATCCTATTACCAGCGTAAACATAGAACGTCCATCAACAGTCACTGCTGAATGGGCATCCTTCGTTGAAGGTGATCTAATCGTTGGACAAACTTCTGGTGCAAGAGGTGAAGTGGTCAGAATTGACTATCAAGCATCACCTCCTATTCTCTACTACCTGAAAAAGACTGAACAGAACTTCAACTTAGATCCTAACACTATTGATCCCGATGATGGTGATCAGTTAGCAGTTAATGAGATCGTTCAGAGATATACATTAGATGCTAATGGCAACACAATCTTAGATTCTTTAACCGAGACCCTTTTGGGTGCAGTAAGAATTGGTGGTGTAGTCGATACTTTGACGATTAACAGAGGATCAACCTTCTTCGGTATGCTCTTTGAGCGTCTGATCTCTCTGACTAACCAGAACGTCATTCTGGATGACATTTCTAAGACCACAATCACACCTGCCGAAATCCTTGACAGTGCTGATCGTATTAATGCTGACTTCCTTGACTTTGAAGAAGTTCGTTCTACTGAGATCGAATATGAAGGTCTCACGGGTGGTACATTAGCGGTTAATGATAAACTTCGTTCTATCCAAGTAACATATGGCAACCCAGTAACTGATTCACTCAATAGGTGGAAAGATGCTGGTCGTATGATCGGATTTAATAGACAGGAAATCATTGATTTTGCTAATGCTGAAATCGCTGTTGAGCATCCTGGATTCTATTATCCTGGTGATAACATCACCGACCAGTTTAGTAGATATGCAGACTCATATCGTCTGATCACTAAGAACAAAGAATATATCATCGCCAAGTCTTATGCTGACATGGTTACTGAGTATCCTTCACTTGTGGTTCCTTCTTCAACTAAGTGTAAGAGAGACATTGGTAAGTTCATTGAAGCACTTTCAATGGATATGTTCCAAGGTGGTACAATCTATACTCGTAAACTTCTACAATCTTATTTCAGTACAGATGGTTTGACCTTCCTGTATATTGATGGTGAAGAAGCGGCGACTGAATATGCATTCGAGCAAGCACTTGGATACATGAAGAATGCACTTTCAAACATGCTCACGGGAAGTGAAGTTGTTGATGGTGTAACTTATGTTAAGTATGATGAAAGAAGCACTGGTGGTTCTGGTGGAACTGGAATTACTGCCGATCCTTCACCAGGCAACCCTTATGGTACTGCTGGTAGTAATGCTGATAACTTTGGAGCAAATAACTGCTCCGATGTCCAATCTGCTCTGACAACTCTCTTTACTAACGTATCTGAGGTTCTGCTTGCAGGGTCTCTTTCAGATCTAATCGATCTTTCTGAGGCAAATACTTATAGCAACAACGAAACTAAGTGTCGTCGTGATATTGGTCTATTAGTTGACGCTCTCGCTGCCGATATTGATGGCGATGGCAACTATCAGACAGTTAAATTTATCAGGTCTTACTTTGATAATGCTGGTACTCCCATCAGTAATGGTCTGGTTGGTGAGACTGCTGAGTCAGTTACTGCTTTCAGAAAAGCAGGTGAGATGTGCCGTAAGGCAATCAATAACCTGTTGTATGTTCAGGTCAATACCAGAACACCAGAAACTGGTTATATGCTCAAAGATCCGACCACATATGTTGGTCCATATCTTGGTTCTTCGGGAACCAGTTTGGTTGAGTTTGATGTGACTGCTGCTGCATATGTTGCTAGCACTGGTGTCATGACATTGACGATCGGTACCCACTCACTGACAACTAGCGACAGCATTAAGATCAGACCTTACTCCTTACGTTTCACATGTAGTTCTGATGGTAATGCATCTTTCCACGACTATCCACGTACTGGTGATCCTGCATTTGATACACTACTGACTATCAATGCTGTAACTGCTACAACCATTGAAGTTAATGTTGGTGCATCACCTGGTGGTCAGCAATATGCTCACACCTTCATCAGTGCTATCGATAACGCTGTATTCCAAGGTGGTGGTACTGCTGCTGCATACTACGATCCTAACTACTACTCTGGTAGAAACGAAAGCATCCAACACTGTGCTGATGTTCAGGCAGGCATCCATACTTTGGTTGAATTGGCATCTACTGCTATTACTGCTGGTACATTGACTAATGTTAATGCTCTTGCAGTTATTAGTGATGGTTCTTACCAGATCAATGAAAATATTCGTGTATATAAGATCTCCTACAAGGATCCTGGTGGCAATGGATTGTTTATCCCTGGCGACACGGTAATTGGTGCAACCTCTGGTGCTTCTTTACCTGTTAAGGGTTCAAACTCTGGTTTGAAGTGGTTGTACACTACTGGGGTTACGGGAGCATTCCAAGATAGAGAATATATTTCCAATACCAAGTTAACCGCTACTAATGCAGTTCTGACTGGTCTTCAAAAGAAATCTGGCACTAAGTCGTTAAGAATTGATGCTAGTGGTTATCTATCACATGAACTTAGTAATGTTGCTAAGTTTGAAACTGGCGACTTCACTATGGAGATGTGGATTAGACCTACAACTCTGAGTGGTTTGCAGTATCTTTGGGATACACGCACTAGTGGTGCAACAGAAGTTGGATCTCCTGTTCTGTATTTGAATGGATCTACCATCAATTGGTACCTGAATGGTAATGATCAGATCAGTGGCGCTCATAACCTTGGAACTAATTCTTGGCACCATATCGCAGTCAGTAGAACCACTAACATCACTAAACTGTGGGTCAATGGTACACAAGTTGGTGGCGACTTTACCGATAATACCAACTATCTGGAACGTGCCTTCAAACTTGCTGCTGACTTCAATGGTACTAATGGTTTCGTTGGTTGGTTTGATAATATCATCTTCAAGAAAGGTGTTTCTGACTATACTGCAACATTCACACCTGGATCAACGTATCCTACCTCTACCAACAATATTACGTTTGGTATGAGTATGGAACTTCCTCTGATCATTAGCGATCAGGAGAGATTTGGTATCTTTACAGGTCAGACAAACTCAGCAACAACTGCCAAGAGTATTGATTACGATCAGAAGCAAATTATTGTTGAGGAGATCGATCTGGGTCGCGATGAGTACCGTAAGTGTGCTGAAATAATTGAACTTAACTATAACTGGATTTCTGAGGTTGCTATTGGATTGATGAAGGAGAGATACTCCGACTTCGTGATCCCTGGTGATTCAGTTGATGGTATTGGAGTTCAGCAAGGCACTAACAAGTGTTTGCGCGACACCAAAGAATATATTCTAAAAGCAATTGTAGAAGACATTAAGTATGGTGGCAACTACAACAGTGTAATTGCTGGTAGAGGATATCTCACGAAAGAAGGTGGTTTAAACTATGTTGGCAATGAACTTCTGCAATCTATCTACACTTGGACCGAAGTTGCTAACGTTGTTAATTATGTCATTACCACTACTGACGCTGATCTAGAAACCTATAACGGCACTAAGTATACTGAGCGTCTTCGCATTCCTAACAACTTTACTTCTCCTGCATCTAGTGTAATTACAGATGAGATCACTAGTCTCTCTAATGTTATCGCAGATATCATCGGACCTACGGGCGATAGATTCCGTGATGCTGGTGACTTGATCTGGAAGAACCGTGATTATATTGCAGAAGAGACCGTTGGGTACTTACAGGCAACCTACATTAAAGAAATCAATGGTACTACATACGATTACCTGATCATGCCTGGATATGGCGACTCTTATTGTGAGCGCGATATCAAGCAACATATCCTTCCTGCCGTTATTACTGATTTGATTACTGGTGGTAATTCTGCCACCCAATACGTTATTGATCAATATATCGATGCAAATGATCAAATTATTCATATCGAGAACGAACTTGGTCCAATGTTGGATGCTTTCGCTTTCGTCAATAAGTTGGTGCATCATGCAGTTAACAATACACTCTTAACTAGTGGTACTACTGCTTCTGGACTTAGTGTTCCAGGTCAATATCAAGATGATTATTATGTTGCACAATACACTCTAATTCAAGCATTCAGAGATGCCACTATAATTATCGATTCTAAGGGATATGATGGAAATACTGATATCATCCTTGTTAATAAGAATCTTGATGCTGCTAATCTGATCGAAGCGAATAAGCATGTAATCGCAACCGAAGCGGTTTACACTATGAACGATATGTCCAAGTATTTGGATCTTGCTGTTCCTGGTGGTGCTCAGAATTGTATTGATGATGTGATGGATGTTCTGGATGCTGTTGTTCATGACCTCAGATTCGGTGGTAACTCTAAGGTATGGGATGCCGCTGCGCTATATCTGAACGAAGAAGATGATAGTTTGAAGCATATCGAAGGTGAAGTTGACGCTTCTCTTGACGTTATGAAGATTGCTGCTGAGATCTGCATCATGACGATGCGTAATGGTTTCGGACGTGAGAACCTGTATATCTACCAAGAAGATGGTGGTGTTGACCCCGTAACTGGTGAACCAATCACTGGTGGTTCTTCTTTGGATGGTGTAGATGCAAGCACCTATGAGAGAAACGGCGCTGATGACCGTTTCATCGATGCTGCTAACGTCATTGACAGAAACATCCGTTTGATTGCTGAGGAAGCAGTTGCACAAGGTCTCGCTCAGTATCCTTCATTGAGTATCAATGGTGTTGGTACTGGTGGTGTCAAGTTGACTCCGACCGCTGCAACATACAACCAGGCAACTGGCGATATGACTCTGACAGTTGTTGGTCATAACTTGACTACTGCCAATAGAGTCACAATCAAACCTAATAGCATTGTATTTACATGTACTTCAAATGCTAATGCCACTGAGCATTCTTACCCAAGACAAGGCGACCCCGCGTTTAATACATCCTTAGCCATTAGTGCTGCTACAACCGACACCTTCACCGTGAACGTTGGTGCTGCTGCTGCTGAATATCAGTATGCACACACTTTCGTATCTGCCCAACAGAACGCTGTGGTGACTAATGGTAGCATCGACTGTGTTCATGACGTGACTGACGTTCTCTCCTCTCTGGTGTGGAACTTGAAGCATGGTGGTAACAATAAGGTCTTCAAATCTGCTGAACTGTATGTCTCTGGTAGCAACCTACAACATATCGTAGGTGTTTCTACTGAGTCTATCTGGATTCTGAACAAAGCAAGAGATCTTGCAATTCAGTGCATGAGAGATGAAACCATCACAATCACTGCTGGACATGGATTCACTCAGAAGACATATACAGATCTAGATTATGCTCCTTACAGTGATGGTGGTTATGCAATCACAGTAGATACTGACTCACCTAAGTGTGCTGACGTTGCTTCGGCAATCAACACTATGATGACGATTGTTACTGACACAATCACTACACCTGCAAGTATCGGAGACGGTACGATTACTAAGACAATGCCTAACATTTGGCCTGTCAAGTATGCACCTGAATTTGTCAAGCGCGATGTAACTGTTATTTATGATGGTGGTGACTGGAATCAAACTTGTAACGATCAGGTAACAAACATTGAAACTCTGTTTGATATTCTTATCGACACGATTACTACTGCGGATGCAGGTAACCCAAGTTACCTGGCAGGTCTGACTCGCACGACTGGATATAACTCAAACACCGAGTATCAGTATTACACCTGTTATAACGTCACATCAGCAGCAGATACTCTCTTTGAACTGATGTCTGAGAGTCTTGGTGGTGGTAGTCATTCAGATAAGGCTGCCGCTAGACGAATTCTGTTCAACAAGCACGCAGTTTCGCTGAAAGCATTCTCTGAGGTTCAATCTTCATATCCAACAACCTTGGCCGAACAATCGTTTGGTGATGCGTTGATTGATGGTCTGCTATATGACCTGAATACTGGTGGTAACATCGGCATCCTGAGACTAGTCAATACCTGGTTTGATGGTGAAGGTAATTTCATTGCATACCCTGATGTCACCAAGCAACATCTTCTCTGGTATGTAACTCGTATCAGTGAGTATGCCAAGCGCATTCTGGATGACTATAACGATGTCTTGGTTGGTGGTGAGTGGTATGGTTATGACATCTATCAAGATGAAACTCATATCAACACTGGTGCTATTGATAACAGATTTGAATATGAGAAAGAGTCTACTCAATTCAGAATTGATAGTTCTCTAAATGCTGCATACTTTGCCATCAGTAGAGGTACACCTCCTGCACAAAATAGTGTTCAGTGGACTAACAATATTCATGGCACTAATCAGCAGAATCTTTATGATGAAGGTAATGATTGGAACACTGATCCTGATCTGGTCATCAACACACCTACTGTTGAGGTTGGATTTGAGAGAAGAGAGAATAGAATTATTATTCAACGTCCTAACTTCTACTCACGCGGTGATATTCTCCAATATGCTGTTGCATCATCTGACGTTGAATCTGCGTTTGCAACACAAGAATATGTCTATGTTCTTAATGCAACTCCAACTCAATTTGAAATCACTAATCAAATTAGACATGATGCTCGTTCTGGTCGTTTTGAACTAGACACCAGAACCACTGGAACTCAACAACTGCAAAGTCCTGTAAGATCTGGTATTGTCCGTCAAACAACTACATTCGGAACACGAGATATTGACAATCCCATTAGTGGTGGTTTTAGTCTCGCAGACGTGTTTGCTGGTACTTCATCTAATGCTACTTCTGAGATTGTCAGAACTAGAAACAACGAAGCAGAGATCGTCAAACTCTATTACAGATACCCGATAAGTGCTGCTACGGGCAGATTCACGGTTGGCGAACGTGTTCAGGTTCAGGGTGCTGCCGCTAACTTTGGTACAGTCCTACAAACCTCAGTCCTCACTGGCGATAATAGCGATGAGGGTTGGGTATATATCGAAGGTATTACTGGTACCATGAGTGATGGACAAGTTATTGAAGGTGTGGATAGTGGTCTGACAGCAGAACTAGAAAGTGATGGAACTACTCGCATGTTGATCAATACTGATCGCGGCGCGTTCGCAAATGGCGAGATTATCTTCAATAAGAGTAATGGCGCTGAGGCAACTATTGCATCCTTTGAAAATTCTGCTGGTATTCTAACTGGCAACTCTGGTGGTCGTATCACAATTGATATTGAGACTTTACAAGATGACTTCACTGATGGTGATATCATCTACGGTTCTATCACTGACAAGATCCTTGACATTGGTAAGATCACAAAAGAAGGATTCCAAGACATTGAACTTAATCAGTTCGTACACGCGGTTAAGACTATCGAGTGTGATGTTAATAGTGTCCTAAGAGATCAAGGTTTTGATGGAGATTTCAAGAGAGGTGATATCGTTTATCTTCTCTCAGGAAGTGTTCCTAAGATCCCAGGTTGGACTGCTATCGTTACAGATTACGTCTATGAGGAAGGTGTCCAGCATAAGATCTGGATCGCCAACTTGACACCATATGGCGCTGCTGCTGATGGAACTACAACCACAGATCCTCAGGAACTTTTGACGAGTGGACTGGGTAAATTTGAAAACCTTAACAACTTCCCAATCATCTCCGCTGATATCACAAATGTAACAGTGACCAACTACACCTCTTATGGTAAGGTTTCTGGTAAAACAATTAGTGGTGAAACTGGTCGCCTGTGGTTAGAAGATGTCAATGGTGATTTCCCAAGTAACTTGACTATCAAATCTGATTATGGTTGGTCTGCTGGTGTGACACAAGCGAAAGATCTCTTGGGTCGTTGCGATAGATTCTTCCGTGGATTTGACGGCACTGCTGATACATTCAACCTTACTGTCAATAATGGTGAGTCATACTTCCCAGATCCCGCAGGACACCTCCTCGCCTTTGTTAATGGTGTTCTACAACCTCCTGGCGCTAACTTCGCTTACACTGCTTTCTCGGATCAAATCACGTTTACTGAACCGCCAACTATTGGATCTGAGTTCATTGGTTACTACGTGGGTAAACTGAGACAACTGGATGATATTTCGTTTGAGTTTGACTCCTTACGCTCTTCATTCAACCTGAAATATCAGGGTGGTTTCTACTCACTAACGCTGACTGAGGGTGTATCTTCCAATACTATTCTTCCTGAGAATAACATCATCGTCTCACTCAATGGTGTTATTCAAGAAGCAGGTATTGGTTATCAGTTGGTTGGTTCTAGAATCATCTTTGCTGAGATTCCTCGCTCTGGATCTACATTCGTTGCCTTCTCTTATATCGGTTCTGACGCTGACGTTATTGCAGCAACTGTTGTTCCACCGATCGAAGCAGGTGATATTCTGCAAATCGAGGGTGAAGCAGATGAACGTGAAGTTGCTCTGATTGAGTCTTCCAACTCATTGATCACCTTTGAGTACACAGGTACGGTTAAGGGTCGTGGTGCTGCTGCTCTTGCCAGTATCAAAACTGGTGAGATCACTAAGGCACTGATTAATTCACCAGGAGATGGTTATACCTCGCGCCCGAACGTTGATATCATCTCATCCACTGGTTTTGATGGTCGTGTTCGTGCCCTAATGGGTCTATTGAGAATTGATGTCAAGACTAGGGGTATTGGTTATCAACAACCGATTGTTGAAGTTCAAACCGTAGTTGAAGATGACTTTGTTGCCCCAGAGGGTCCTTCCGTCAACCAAGGTTTTGATACCTACGCGGGTGAGGGTACTGATGGGCAAGGCAACCCAATTGTCATCACACCTGGTTATATTCAGATTATCAACCAACCTGTAAACGTAACCGTGAACCAAGGTCAGACTGCATCTTTCACAATTGGCGCTCAGTTCATCAACAGTTCTGATAATCAAATTGGAACAACTGCTCTGAACTATCAGTGGCAGCGTAAGCAGTATGGTGAAACTACTTGGGCAAACATCACTGGTTCTACTGGTGCTACATATACATCAAACGCTGCTGAACAGGCAGATGATGGTGATGAGTTCCGTGTTGCATCAACCGCTGCTGGCGCTACACCAATCTACTCAAACTCTGTGATCCTCACAGTACAGACTGGTGCTACTGTCGTTAGCAACTTTAACCCGACTCAGATTTTTCAATAAATAGATAAAAAGCACAATGACGGCAACCGCTGAATTTAACGCTGGAACTAAGATACTTACCATAGAAGCGGATGGATTACCAACCCCCGTATCCTATGGTACGTTTCCTAATGTTAATAATCCCAATCAGGTAACTGAACAAGATTTTGATCATGACTTCTATTATAGAGGCGGCACCTTTGGGATCACTAGAACCCTTGATAGCAACGTTTATGCCCAGGAGGGATTCTTTATCTCTATTGCGTTGTCAGTTCCTGATAATGCTCTTCTTGGAAATCAAATACAAGTTGGGGATAGAATCCTTTTTGTATTTGATAGGGGTACTGCAAACGAAGAAAAGAAAGTATTCATATATCGAGGAACAGAGCAAACCGCAATTCCTGGTGAATTTTGGAGACAGACTGATCAGAATCTACAACTGGTCATGGAGTATAGCACATCTGGTAGAAGTGGAACATATGAATATCATGATCAACGAAATGGAAGGGGGTCAACACCATTAGGTGCGATTGGTATTGCTGCTAACGGCGTAATATTGTTCAATCCCTCTGCTGGTTCGGGTGGTAATCCACCAGTAAACTTCAATTGGAATGCTGCTGGGGCAGGGGCAGAATCCTATATTAATTTTGGAGAAGATACTTGTGGTGGTCATCCAGAAAACACTGGTCAGTACCATCATCATGACTCTGAATTTTTAGAATGCTGGAAAGATAATGCCATTATGGCATCTTATAATGACTACTATGGTTCTTCTCAGTATAACGGAGATAACATACGACATCCAGACGGGCACTCTAAAATCATAGGATATGCATTTGATGGATTTCCCATCTACGGTCCATATCTCTATTCTAATCCTTGGGACTCTAATTCTGATATTAGTCTCGGTACTAGTTCATATCGTGTTAAAAGTGAAGAGGTTGAAGGTAGACCAACATATGGCGATTCTCAACAAAATCCACCTGCTGGATCTTTGATGCAAGATTGGGAATATTCTGAGGGACTTGGGAATCTAGATTCTCATAATGGTAGATTTTGCATTACTCCTGAGTTTCAGGACGGAACATATGCATATTTTTTAACTGCTGAATTGGATAGTGAAACTAATCTGATACCTCAATTCCCATATATGATTGGTTTAACTACTCGTGAAATTATTGATGTACCACCTAATAATGGTGCTGCTACTCCTCCACCCCCACCTGATGATGATGGTGGTGAGGTAATTCCTCCAACAATTCAGATTGCATTGCAACCTGCAAATGCTACACATAATGTTAACCAGACAGTTACATTCTCTATTACTGCCGCAATTAGTCCAGAAGATGGACCTAAGTCGTATCAGTGGTTTAGATCTACTGATGGTGGATTCTCGTTCGCTGTCCTGACGGGAGCGACTGCTTCCGCATATACATTCACAGCACTCAACTACATGTCTGGATATAAATTCAGATGTGAAGTACGTGGTCCTTTGGGTCTAGGTGTGACCCCTGCACAAAACTCACCACTAACGTCAGACGTTGCAACTCTGACTGTGACTGGTTTCGGTGATGGTCAAGGTGATTCAGACTTCTCTTCTACGGATACTAAGTTTGACACTACAAGCATCTCCTTCGACGCAACATAAATAGAATTGTAAAAAAAGAACGATCATGGCAAAACAGCTAGTTGGTATTGGATCTTCGGCAAATGATGGTACAGGTGATACCCTAAGAGACGGTGCTATTAAATTTAATGCTAATTTTGACGAACTATACGATAAACTAGGTAACCAAACTGACATCCAGTTAGACGTTGCTGCTGGAACTGATGGTCAAGTTTTGAAGTGGAGTAGTTCTCCAACTGGTGCTTTTCGTGCTGGGAACTTTGATACACTGACTGGTAATCTAGATACCAACGGATTTCAGATTGTATCTGATGGTTCTGATGATATTGTCATCAAACAAACTGGAACTGGTGATATCCAACTCTGGGGAGGTGGATCTGGTTCTGCATATACCTATATTGATGGTGATGATGGTTACCTGAAATGGTATGCACCGTATGCCGAACTCGTTAATCTTCCTGATGCAAGTAATCATCATGGTATGTTTGCTCATGTCCATGGCACTGGAAAAGGATATTTTGCACACAACGCTCAGTGGATTCCTCTGGTAGACGAAACTCAGAGCATCACTGTTCTTGCTGACGTAGATACCACAGTGAATGGTGGTCCTACTAATGGTCAGGTTCTGAAATGGAATTCTACTAGTAGTAATTGGGAACCTGCTAACGATGAGCAAGGAACTGGTGGTACTGGTTCTACTCAAAATCTATTTGAAACTGTTAATGCCGATACTGGCACCACAACTGCTTCGGCAGTCAATGACACCCTGATTATTGCTGGTGGCACTAACATCTCTACCACCATGGTGGGGGATACACTAACCATTGATATGACAGGTGCTCTTGGTGCTCCTGATCAGAATGTATTTACAACATTCAATGCCGACAATGGCGGTACAAGTGCGACTGTAACCACAGATTCGTTAACATTTACAGGTGGCAGTGGTATTAGCACTAACTTGAATGCTGGTGCAATTACATTCACTAATGATTCACCTAACGTCGTTCAGGACGCACTGAAAGGGGTTGCAGGAGATACTGGTAGTTATACTGCTGATGCTGCTGATTCTTCTATCACTATTGCTGGTGGTACTGGAATCTCTACTGCTGTATCTGGTTCCACAATAACAATCACAAATACGGTTGCATTGCCTAGTGCATCAGAAGGTCAATCATTGATCTATGGTGCATCAAACTATGAAGCAGTAGCATCGCCTGGATTGAGTTATGACTTTACTGCTGCTGACAGTAATAACTATACACTGAATGGTCCTGGTATCTCTAATGGCACCGACGCCACCATTTATGTGTATCGTGGATTTACATATAGATTCAACAACACAACTGGTTCTAGTCATCCATTAGAACTCAGAGTATCTAGTGGTGGTTCTCAGATCAGTGGAACATCTGGATCTATCAATGGTGTCCAGTATTGGACAGTTCCAATGAGTCTTGCTGCTGGTACAACCTATGTGTATCAGTGCAATATTCACAGCAACATGGTTGGTAACATCGTAGTCGTCTAATGACAAGAACAGTCCCAGGTAGTGGCGCAGCAATTGAACCCGTCTTTAATAGTGTATATGGTGTTAAAGACGTTATCGTAACTAACAGTGGTAGTGGATATGATCCTACTGATCCACCTAGGTTAGTTGTTGGGAATTGTGGTACTCCTATTAGAGACGCTGTTCTTAAAGCGAATATTGGTGAGAATGGAGAACTGCTATCAGTTGATGTGATCGATCCTGGTGAAGGATATGATCCTTTACGTTTGAATATTATCAGTACAGATTCTGGCGTTACTCAGGCAGATGCAAACATTTATTTGAATGAAGATGGTTCTGTAAACTTCTTACAAGTAAATCAACCTGGTGATGGATATTTTTCAGCAGAAGCATATCTCAGAGGTGGTGGTGGATCTGGTGCAGAACTAGTCCCAGTAACTGGTGGTGTGACTGGTTTGTCAGTTGAAAATAATGGTAGAAACTATACAGCACAAGATATTACTATTGTGATTTCTGGTGGTGGTGGTAGTGGTGCTCGTGGTGTTGCAGAAGTCAATCAGTTTGGTGTTGTTGAAAGTATTAATATAACATCACCAGGTGAGTTCTTTGAGACTCCACCTATCCTTCAATTGATTGGTGGTGGTGGATCTGGTGCCACAGCAGAAGCAGATATTAATTTAGGTGCAATCTCTAATATTCAACTATTAAATCCTGGTGGTGGTTATACAAGTCCACCAAGTGTCATCTTTACTCGCAATACCAACTTAATTAAAAGGCAAAGAAATAGAACGTCTTTGGTATCAGACTTCTATAACATGACAGCGTTGATTAGAGATACGTCTGCTAGCGATAGTGCAATATATGTAGAGACTACTAATGCATTCCCTGGTTCTGGTAAGTTCCAGATTGGTAGGGAAATTGTCAGATATACAGGAAAGACAGCGATCTCCTTTACTGGTTGTGATAGAGGTATCAATTTCCGTTATGACCAGCGTGTGATTCTAGATAATCTAGCAACTGATCCAAACACAGGTATCTCTGGATATAACTTCACTGTTTCTGATAGACTTAGAAGAGTAGAAGAAGATAAAACAAATAAAGTTGCTATTGTATATGATTGGAAACCTGAGACAAGAGAATTATTCCTAACTTTCGAGGTTGATGAACTTGCGTTTATTGACGGTGGTAGGTCTAATGAAAATACTGCTGTTATTCAGTTTATTGCTGGAACAGCAGCATCATCAGGTACTGGCGTTGAACCACATGTTCTTGTAGAAGATGATGAGGGTTCTATCGTAACATTTACAGATCCAATCGCAACTCTGGAAGGATATGTATTTGAAGATAATGATGAACTTGATGGTGCTGGTGATGGCATCATCGATTTGGTAAATACTGATACTGATTATGAAAATGCTATTAGTCTAGATGGTGGTATTGCACCATCATTGTATGGTATTGAAGAAACTGTTGGTGGACAGAACACAACCCTGTTCCAGCAAGGGGATCAGATATATGATTCCAGTATTGTTCCTTTAACATCAACCATATCAACTGCTGGTGCTCTTGGTGATGGTATTGAGCATGTCTCTAATACTATTATCAAATTGAAAGATGTTAATAGTGCTCTGTTTACTACTGGTGAAACTGTCACTAGTAGTGTTACAGGAATTACAGCAACTGTTGTGTCCTACATTAGCACTGCTGATGCATTTGGTTATAGATACTTAACCGTGGAATCTATTGTCAACAATGGCAATACCTACAAATTCACAACATCGGATACGATTAGTGGTGGTAGTAGTGGTGCTACTGGTGTATTTGTAAGTCAAGAGTATACAAATCTGGTCAGAATTGAACCAGAATAAGTCCCATAAATAAAAGGAAGGTAACTGCTTAAAGATGGCACTTCTAACCGATCAATTTAGAATTTTTACTGCGAAAAGATTTATCAAATCTTTGGAGGGTGCAGATCCTACGCAGTCCGACTTGGTGGCAGGTACGTCGAGAGATCGACTGTACGTGTTCATTGGGCGACCCCAGGAATGGGATAATGAAAATGCTGCTCCAACTCCTGTGGATTCTTCCCAAGAGTTTTCGGACACGTTCTCGGACATGATTTCATTGAAACGTGTCCTAGCAAGTGATACGATTCAGGTCATTCGCCGCATTGACTGGACTCCACCCGAACAAACCACTGGTGGTTTGGGTTATGTCTATGATATGTATCGCCATGATTATTCATCTACCAAGACGGCATCGTCTGGTGCTACGAAACTATACGACGCAGATTTCTACGTTGTTAACTCGCAGTATCAGGTATATAAGTGCATCTATAACGGCACCAGTCCTTCTGATCCTAACGGTAAACCTTCTACTGTTGAACCTACTGGTACCTCCACTTCAATTATCACAACTAGTGATGGTTATCGTTGGAAGTATCTTTATACGATCCCTGTGGGTCAGGTTCTGAAATTCTTCTCCAACGATTACATGCCTGTGCTCAGCGACGTTGCTGTGACAGGTGATGCTGTTGGTGGTGAAATCGACAGTGTGGTTATCCAAGCATCTGGTACTGGTTATAACAACGGTACTTATGAGAACGTACCCATCAAAGGCGATGGCGTTGGTGGTCGTGTTTCTCTGGTGGTTGATGGTGGTAAGATCGTATCTGCCACAGTGACCTCTGGTGGTTCTGGATATACTTTTGGTAAGGTTGTTATTGATGAAGTCAACGGTATTGGTGCTGGTACAGGTACTGGTGCTGCCATTGACGTTATTATTCCTCCCGACACTGGTCATGGTTCAGATCCTGGTAAGGAACTAGGTGGTTATAGAGTGATGATCAACACGAAGTTCACCTATGATGAAGGATCAGGTGACTTCCCTACCGATAACGATTACCGTCGTATCGGTTTGGTGATCAATCCATTTAGATATGGAACAGTTGAACTTACATCCGCGATTACTTTATCTGCAACTAAGGCAGTAATCTTCTCTCCTACATTTAACGGTCAGTTTCAAACTGACGAGATTATCACACAGTCAAGAACTGTTGGTGGTCAGCAAGTGACTGCTAGGGGACGAGTCATTTCATGGAACAATACAACCAAAGTTCTGAAATATTACCAGAACAGAATTGACGGTGTGTTCCCTGAGATTACTGGTAACCTCACCGAGTTTGAAGGGGGTAACGCTGTTACAGGTTCAACCTCTGGTACTTCGGCAGACCCTGACATCAACTTCCCTGTTGTGTCTGGCATCTCTACTCGTGTTATTAACAACACTGAGTATGACTTGGGTATGTCATTTACTAATGGTTATGCAAAGTCCGAGATCGAACCCAACTCGGGTGAGATCATATATATTGATAACAGAGGCGCGATCTCTCGTGCTGGCGACCAAATCGAAGACATCAAAATCGTAATCGAGTTCTAAGAAATGCCCCAGAATACTAACCTAAACATTTCTCCTTATTTCGATGACTTCGATAAGGATAAAAACTTTTATAGAGTTCTCTTCCGCCCAGGATTTCCTATCCAGGCAAGGGAACTTACTACAATGCAATCGATCCTGCAAAATCAGATCGAAGCAATGGGGCAGCACCTATTCAAAGAAGGTGCGATGGTCATTCCTGGTCAGGTTGGTTATGACCTGAATGTAGAATGTATTCTCATCCAGCAAGCATTCTTGGGTGTGGATGTAGAGACATATAGAAATCAACTACAAGGCAAGATCATTGAAGGTCTGACCACTGGAATTAAAGCAAAGGTTCTGTATTCAATTCCTGCAACACAAAGTGATCGTGGATATATTACATTCTATATTAAGTATATCGAATCAGGTGATACTACATCTGATGTAACGACAAAGAAATTCCAGAACAACGAACAGTTAGTTGCTGAACAGGAAATTACTTTTGGCAACACCCTGATCGAAACTGGATCACCCTTTGCCCAAATGCTCCCAGTAGACGCTTCTCAGATAGGTTCTACTGCTTATATTAGCGAAGGCGTCTACTTCATTCGTGGACACTTTGTTGACATTCCCTCCGAGTACATTATTCTTGACCAGTATACAAACAATCCATCATACAGAGTCGGATTTGAGGTTAGCGAATCAATTATTACACCTGAGGATGACCCGTCACTCACAGATAATGCTATTGGTGCGTCCAACTACTCTGCACCAGGTGCTCACAGATTCAGAATCAAGACTCAACTTGTTAAGAAACCAATCAATGATGAGACAGACAAGAACTTCATTGAACTTCTGCGAATCAGAAATTCAACCGTCGAGAACTTCGTTGATCGTACAGAGTATAACGAACTTGAAAAATCGCTTGCTCGTAGAACCTTTGAGACGCATGGTGACTATGTTGTCGATACGTTTGAGGTTCGCGCAAGAGAGCACCTAAACGATAACTTTAATAATGGTGTATATACACCTGGTCAAATTTCTTCCGATGGTCAAGCAGCATCTGAGAACTTTGCTGTTCTTGAAGTTGGACCTGGTAAAGCATATGTAAAAGGTTATAGAACACAAATTCTGGCACCTACTTATGTTGATACTCCAAAACCACGTACCTTTGTAGGACGTAATAACCAGATTGTTCCTGTTGACCTCTCCCAAAAAGTGGAAGTGTATGACATTTGGGGTTGGCCTCGTATCTCTGGTGAAAACGTAACTGAGTGCTATCAGACTATCGACCTTAGAGATGATTGGTTAGGTACTGGTGCTTCTAATTCCGTTCAGGGTAACTTGATTGGTAAGGCAAGAGTTCTGCAACTCGAAAAAGATGGCAATAAGTATAACATGTTCGTCTTTGACGTTCAAATGTTTACTGCGTTAAACTTTGCATCGTCACAATCCATTATTGATGGTGAGATGCTAGTTGGTCGTTCTTCTGGTGCCAGAGGGTATGTATATTCTGCCGCGGCCGACTATGCATTAGTACACCAAGTATCTGGTGTGTTCCAAAATGGTGAAGTTATCGAGCGTGACGGTCGTGTTCTAGATGTATTGAATGCATCTTACTCTTATGATAGATCTGATATTCGTCAAGTTGTTGGTTACGAATCCAGCACTAACGCAACTCCTATCTTTACCGCATCTCTGGCCCTGACCGAATCCATATCATTGCTTGGTAAGACTATCACTGTTGATCAGGCATCTGGTCAGGATATTCAAGGTTTTGATACTCAGTTCAGTGCCGACCTTCGCGCTGGTGATGTAATCTCACCAACTAATACAGATAAGAAAGGTACCACTTCACTTCGTGTGAAGCGTATCGATCCTACTAGTATTGCATTTACAGAAAATAATAGAAAGAATTCTGGTCTTACACCAGTGTTTGATTTTGGAGATCAGGAAGCACTGATTGATACCGCTTTGACCAAGGGCAGTATAACTGATGCAGAATATCCTGCAACTCAGTTTACACGTTTGCGTCCTTACTTCTTTGAGAAGACGAATAGAGATGGTGAACTTGCTATCGATATGCCTAAGAGGGCAATCAAATCTGTATCCGATGAATCCTTTGTTGTCATCAAGACATTTGCAAACAAACCACTTTCATCTGGTGATGTGACATTCACTCTGCCTGAAAATGAACAGTTTACTACTCTTGATGGTGAAAATTACAACCTGACAATCACACAGGGTGCTAATGATAATACTGGATATGGTTGGAATGTTGGTACTAACCTGGATATTGAAGAAGAATCTGAGAAACTCACACCTACTATTGGAGTCTCATTTGGTGCTAACAGACAGTCTCTCCAAGTTACTGGTCTGAATGATGGTTCTGGTGGTACAGTCAACAACATCTCGAATGTAACTCTAACTGCTGCCGTATCTGTCAACACAGTATCTAAGAAGATTAAGACTGCTGCGAAGATGAGGACCATGAAGGTCATTCGCACCAGAAATCAAAATGATGTTACGAATTATGGGTTGGCATATGGTAACTTATATGGTACTCGTATTGAAGATGAGGAAATCTCATTTGCATTGAATGATGTATATGAACTACAAGCAGTATTTGAATCAGAAGATGATGAAGATGCAAAAGTTCCTTATGTAACTCTGACCGAAAACGTTTTCTACGATAGTGGTTCTGTTGTTGTTGGTAGAACATCCAATGCCAGAGCAAGAGTTGTATCGTTTAACTCTAATAACAATAGATTATATGTTGTTCCTGTCAGTACCGAGTTCTTCCAAACTGGGGAAACCATCGATGGTTTCGACGACGACTTAAATGCACTGGTTGGTGTTATCGATGACGGTGAGGGTGCTCTGGAAAGAGGATCTAAGAACGTCAGTGCTAACTTCTACTTAGATACAAATACAACGTCATACTATTATAGTGTGTCGAAGATGGTCAGAAAGGCAGGCACATCTGAACCCAAGCGTAAGTTGGCAGTTGTATTTGACTACTTTATTCATGAAGCATCTGGCGATTACTTCACAAACCAGTCTTATACAGGTATAGGATTCTCGGAGATTCCTAGAACTCGTGGTGACCGTAACTCCCAATACCTTACAGACACTCTCGACTTCCGTCCTGCTGTTGGCGAACTTGCATCAGGTTCTGGTACTGTTGAACAACCTTATTTTGTAAACTGTAAGTCTCTTGACTTCCCATCTCGTGTCTTTACTTCGGCAGGTGGTGCTGGTGGTTCTACTATCTTTAATATTCCTAAGGTAGAAGATCAGATTCGTTTGGATTATGAATACTATCTACCACGCCAAGACAAACTATACATGGCGCATGATGGTGATTTGAAACTTTCTAAGGGTGTTCCCGCTGAGGATCCCCCAGAAGCAGATAGTCTTGATAATGCAATGTTGCTGGCGAAAATTCAGTATGAACCATATGTCTATGATGTAGATGAGGATATTCTAATTACATTGCACCAGCAGCGTCGTTACACGATGGAAGACATCGGTAACATGGACCGCCGCTTGCAGTCTCTGGAATATTACACATCTCTGTCACTGCTAGAATCTGATGCCAGAAACCTCAAAGCGTTTGACTCTGATGGTTTTGACAGATTGAAGAATGGATTCCTGGTGGATGACTTCACAGATCACTCAACTTCTGATGTAGAGAATCAAGATTACAAGTGTTCTCTTGACTTTACAGAAGGGGTTCTGCGTCCATCACACTATACAACAAACGTCTCATTAGAATACAAACCCACCTTATCTACAAATCTGATGTGGTGGAAAACAAATCCTGTTCTTGGTGGTAGAGAGGGTGCCAATATTTTGACACTTCCTTATTCAGAGGTTGCAGTTATTGTCCAACCATATGCATCTCGATTGGAGAATGTGAACCCATTCAACGTGTTCACCTTTATCGGTCGTATTGATCTTCTGCCTGCATCTGATGACTGGACCGACACACGTCGTGTTCCTGCCCGTGTAACGACCATTGAAGGTAACTTCCGTGCGACTCGCGAGAGACTAGGAACTAACAATCAGGGTTTCGCTCCTGTTCAGTGGCGTTCTTGGAGAACTTCTTGGACTGGTGTTAGTCGCAGTCAGGGTAGAACATGGAGAGAGACTTCATTCAGTCGTGGTGTGCCTAGACGTGTTCTTGCTGGCACAACAACCACCACTACCCGTCGTCAGGTTAGATCTGGTACAAGAATTAGAGTTGTTCCTAGAATTGACCGTCGCTCTTTGGGTGATAGTGTCATTGATAGTACATTCATCCCATGGATCCGTTCTAGAAATGTTGGTTTCACAGTAGAGCGTGTGAAACCAAAGACCAGAATGTATGCATTCTTTGATAGTGATAATATCCAAAACTATATTATTCCTAAACTAATTGAGATTGTTAAGAATTCTTCTGAGGACAGCAAAACCAATGAAACACCTTTTGTTATCGGTGAAACTGTTTACGGTTTAAGATCTGGTTGTAGATTTAGAGTTGCAGCACCTAATGATGGTCTGACAACTAATCCATATTCTGCAACTAATGATACACTACCTGACTCTTATGCATCACAAACAACAGTTATCAATATTGATACTAATGTTCTTGCTGCCACTGTTAACCCAAATTTCTATGGTAACTTCTCCGTTGGTGAAGTTTTGGTTGGTAGAACATCTGGTGCTCGTGCTGTCGTTAAGGATCGCCGTCTACTTTCTGACTTAGTTGGTTCTATTAAAGGTGCATTCTTCATTCCTAACCCTGCAAACAACTCCAACCCACGTTGGGCGACAGGTTCGAGAGTGTTCCGTTTATCCTCCTCAGAGCAGGATAGCAGACTCCCTGGTGCCGTTGATTCTGCTGCTGAGGCAGAATATACCGCCAGAGGTACATTAAACACATTGCAGGAAAATGTCCTCGCTGTTCGTAATGCTGCGATTGTTAGAGATACTGTTTCTCAAAGGAGAACAGTTCGTACAGTTCGTACCAACACTCGTCAGGTAGGTTGGTGGGATCCCCTGGCGCAATCATTCTTGCTAGAAGAGCAAGGTGGTACATTTGTTACAGGTGTTGATATCTTCTTCGGTACAAAAGATACTAAGATTCCCATCTCTATGCAGATTCGTCCTATGGAGAATGGTTATCCAACTAAGGATATTTTACCTTTCTCTGATGTCACTCTGACCCCAAGTGAGGTTGAGGTGTCTGATAACGCATCTATTTCTACTAGATTTAATTTCCCTGCACCTGTATACATTCCAGAATCGGAAGAACATTGCTTTGTTCTGTTCTCTGACTCTAACGAATATAAGGTATGGATCTCACGTATGGGTGATATTGATATCACTGGTACCAGAACTATCTCCGAACAACCTTATGCAGGTGTGCTCTTCAAATCACAGAACGCATCCACATGGACTGCTGACCAGTATGAGGATTTGAAGTTCAACCTTTATAGAGCAACATTTTCTGATAACCTTATTGGTACTGCAACATTCACCAATTCAGAACTTGGATCGGGTAATGATGGTATCAGTTCACTGTCTGTCAACCCATTGATTACTATTGAACCTAAGCAGGAATTACAACTTCCTACTGGCGGTAGTTATAACTTTACGATTGGTGCTCGTTTGATTCAGTCTCCATCTAATGCTGAGGCAACTATTGAAGAATTTGATAGCACTTCCAACCCACAAAGACTTACCGTTACTGGTATCGTTGGTACATTTGAACAAGGTTTCCTTGATGGTAATGGAGATCCATTCCAAGCATTGAAGTCTTCACAGTCTGTTGTTACATTCACACTATCTTCGTCACCTACGAACGGTACTCCTGAGGCAGGCGACACATTGGTTGGTGCTAACAGTGGTGCTACCGCTACTATTACATCATTTGATGCTACTGGTAATGGAACTATCGTTGCTAATTATGTTGACAAGACATTTGATGCAAACGGTGAACAGTTAAATATCGCTGGTGGTAGTATCCAAGCACAGTATGCAGCATCTAACGCCGTATACTCTGGTGACTCTTACATTGCGTATCCTGCTATCACACCTACCGTGCGTACTGAGGATAAGAAAGTTGTTGTGATTCATCCAAATCATGGTATGCACAACAGATCCAACAATGTTAAGATTACTGGTGTTTCATCTGAGATTCCATCAACAGAACTAACACAAACATTATCTAGTGTTGCCACTACTATCGGTGTCAGTAATGCTGGTTCTTTCCACAAAATTGTTAATGGTAGACCCATCAGCACAACCAATCCTGGTTATGTAAGAGTTGCTGGTGGTAGTAATGATAATGAAGTTACTATTCAACCCATCAGTGCTATCCCTGGTACTGACGGTGGTACAGAAGCATGGAATAACATTAGTGAATTTATTCCTAGTGAAATTATTGCATACTCTGCTATCAGTGATGATGGTCAAACTATTACAGTTGCTCCATCAGGTAGAGGGTCGGGTGGAACTGCTGCACTTGAATGGACAACAGGAACCACAGTTGAATGCTACAACCTAGATGGAATTCCACTGACAGAAATCAACAAAACTCATACTGCAATTCAAGATCCTACTCTTGATTCCTATGCAATTGTAACTACATCAGTTGCTAACATTGGAATCAGAACTGGTGGTTATGGTGTTCAGGCAACTAAGAACATACCTTACGAACTTATCACGCCTACCATTCAAATTATGAACTTCAAGGAAACAAGTATTTCACCTTCCTTGAATACCACATCGGGAACATCAATCGGTAATGGTTCAACCATTGCTGATCAGGCATCGTTTATCAACAACGGTGTTTATGATGAAATCCAATTGAACGAAGAGAACTATTATGAGTCTCCTAGAATCATTGCTTCTCAGTTGAATGAGGATAACAAACTCGAAGGTAGTAAGTCGTTAACAATGAAAGTTAACATGACTACTTCTTCTAGTAACCTAAGTCCTATCATTGATCTTGATCGCGTATCAGTCATTACTACATCTAACCGAATTAATAGTTGGGAAGGTGGTCCGCAGGTTCTAGGTCTGCAATCGGAGATTAACCCACAAGGAGATGTATCTACACTTCCTTATGGAGATCAGAATGATGCAGTATACTTAACCAGAGTTGCACGTCTCGCTAACGTTTCGAGATCCATTAGACTTATGATCTCCATGCAAAGGTATGGTGATTCTAATATTGATGTTTATTATCGTATCCAGAAACCTGGATCCGAGAAGCAAATGACCGATATTGGTTTCAGTAAGATCCCTGTACCAGAAATTGGTGCAACTAATGTGTCTGAGGCAGAGTGGGAAGACTTTGAATACACAGTCGAAGGTGAGGAATTCCAAGCATTCCAAATCAAGATTGTGATGAAGTCTAAGAACCAAGCGAAAGTGCCACTAATCAAAGATCTTAGAGCAATTGCATTTGCATCATGAAGCAGGAAATACCAAAGTATATCCCTGTCGATGGGGATGAGAACAGAGGACTTTTTAGAGATAAAGATTCCAATGCTATCCTCCTCAGAGACAAGGATATCTATGATAAATATATGCAGTCGTACAAAGAGCGACAGCGCAAAAAGAGTGAATTTACCTCTTTACAAACAGAGGTTAATGAACTAAAATCTGATGTGTCTGACATTAAAAGTCTACTTTTACAATTAATTAATAAGGAGAGGAACTGATGCCTGCTGATGTGACCGAAGTTCAAGATGCTGACCAACTGCTAGCATCGTTCAAAGAACGATATGCTCGTCTTGCACAAGAAACAAAAGAAATGCAAGAAAAGATTCGTCAAAATGAACAAACTGGTTTGAAATTGATGGGTGCTATTGAAACCCTAGAATATCTAAATCCACCAGATGATGAAGAAGAAGAAACCGTAACAGAAACAACCGAAGAATGAAGAAAGAGGACCTTCGGGTCCTCTTTTGTTTTGGGTATAAATAAACAAGAGACACCTGACCCTGCTAGCGTTCATAAGCAATGGCAAATAGAATCCAATTAAGACGTGACGGCGCTCAGCAGTGGGCAAACGTCAATCCAATCCTCGCCCAAGGCGAACTGGGTATCGAACTTGATACTTCCCGATTAAAAATCGGAGATGGTGTCACGCAATGGAACTCGCTGAAATATGAGCGACCACTAGAAGCAGATTCTAATATCGCCAACACTCTCGTAAAAAGAGATGCTGATGGTAACTTTGAAGCAGGTGCCATTACTGGTACGTTGATTGGTAATGCTGCAACCTCTACAAGACTTGCTAATGCTAGAAACTTCACCCTAACAGGTGACATGTCTGGTTCTGCATCGTTTGATGGTTCTGCCAACATCAACATCACAGCAGAACTGAACTATCAACCTGGTCTGCCACATTATGATCCTCTCGATCTGGATGCTCAGGCAACATATACTAGACTGACAATTGACTCTCGCGGTCGTGTTGTTACTGGTGACAATCCCACAACTGTTGCAGGATATGGTATTGTTGACGCTCAGGGTTTGGATTCAAACCTGACTGCTATCGTAGGTATCAGCACCATCGGTATGCTGACAAGAACTGGTAGCGGCACATATGCTACCCGTTCAGTAACTGGTGCTCCTGGTCGTATCCTGACCTCAAACGCTAATGGTCAGTCAGGCAACCCACTAGTTGATCTTGCTGATACTCCTGTTGTGGTTGGTTCCTATAACCCAACTGGATCTGTATCTCTTGATCAACCAGAAACTTCTGTCGCTGAGTCGAGTAGTATTCACCAGACTGTTAATACAACAGACTTTACAGTTGATAGATATGGTCGTCTGACCTATGCAGTAACAGCACCTATCTCTACTGCAAGAGAAGGAACACTGTCACCACTATATGATAACGCTACTGCATATTCTCGTTATGATAAAGTCAAAAATGCTGCTGACCGCCTATATGAGGCGATCCTTGATATTAGTGCTGGTGGTGGTGAACCTACACACACAGACACCTCCGATACCAACTCTTGGAGATATCTCGGATCTGCTCTGACACCTCAGAAAGGTCTTGCATCTTTTGATCAAGAAGACTTTGATGTTACTATCTGGGATGAATCTGCTGGTGAGCAAGGTGGTTATGTAAGCATCGCTCAACGTGGTGTTGACAACTTACAACTACAAAACAATCGTATTGGTTTCGCTGACGGTAATACCGTAGAAAATTTTGAACTGGATCAAGAACTTACTGCAACCACTGGATACAGAGGATTCAATT
>Ga0209251_1000246_pt1 | contig 48865 bp, 48 predicted proteins | sample SaaInlV_100m_DNA_6_FD_184665 | JGI IMG/M metagenome (GOLD analysis project Ga0209251, IMG submission 184665) | Marine microbial communities from expanding oxygen minimum zones in the Saanich Inlet - Saanich Inlet SI073_LV_10m_DNA (SPAdes) (version 2) | ecosystem: Environmental > Aquatic > Marine...
TTACAGACAGTACCTCGGCAAGCACCCACCTCTATTACTTAATCTACATTTTTAAAGAACTTTCCGTTGAGACGTCGTCTCAGGGAGGACGCATTATACGTACGCCGAGTCGTTTAGCAAGCGTTTTGAGAAATAAATTCTAAAGTATTTACTCTCATTAAACTTACGTACCTCAGCGCTTATTTAAGGGCTTTCTGCGAAAGCTCTGTTACCCGCGCTGGGCCGATCAGTATAGCTCAATACGCCAACATAAATACAGCTTAAACGAGTCTTAGCAGGTGAAATAGTTTCTTGCCCCGACGCAATACGAAGTAGCGCCCGTGCAAGGCACTCTTCTCGCTCAACACAGCCTCAGCATCACTCACAACTGCGCCATTCACGCTAACCGCGTTATTGCTCAGAAACTCGCGCGCCATCTTGTTTGACTTGGCGAGCTCAGTCGCAACCAATAGCTCAATAACCGTTCCGCCGCTTGTGTCGGTTGTTGGCAGCCCATCTTGTGCTAGCTGCGCGAGGTCAGACTCGGTAAGAGACGCAATGTCGCCCGAAAATAGCGCGCTACTAATGCGCTGAGCTGCAGCGAGCCCCTCTTCTCCGTGAACGAGACGCGTGACCTCCTGTGCCAGCACTCCTTGGGCCTCGGGCTTAGTGCCCGACGCGGAATCTTTGGCCTTGATCGCCTCTATTTCTTCTAAGCCTAAAAAGGTAAAGAACTGCATAAATCGATAAACGTCTGCATCTGCGGTGTTTAGCCAGAACTGATAAAACGCGTAAGGAGAGGTCTTAGCAGGATCCATCCAAATAGTGCCGCTTTCGCTTTTGCCGAATTTAGACCCGTCTGATTTAGTAATTAGCGGCATTGTCAGGCCGTAGACCTGATTCTGATGCATGCGTCGGGTGAGGTCGATGCCACCGGTGATATTGCCCCACTGGTCGCTCCCTCCTATTTGCAAGGTGCAGCCGTAACGCTCATTAAGCTTCGCGAAGTCGAAGGACTGCAGAATCATGTAGCTGAACTCGGTAAATGAAATCCCCTCGCCTTCTCGATCAATACGCTGCTTTACCGACTCTTTTTGAATCATCGCATTAACCGAGAAGTGTTTGCCTACGTCTCGCAGAAAATCGAGTACGTCGAGCCCTTTCGTCCAATCGAGGTTATTCACCAACACCGCCGAATTGTCCCCACAGTCAAAATCGAGAAACTGACTGAGCTGCGGCTTGATACGCTCTACCCATCCCGAGATCACATCGGTGGAATTGAGCTTGCGCTCACTGTCTTTGAAACTCGGGTCGCCGATCATCCCCGTAGCGCCGCCAATCAGCGCAATCGGCTTATGCCCGGCCATCTGGAAACGTTTTAGAGCCAGCAGGGGCACCATATTACCTATATGCAAACTCTCAGCTGTTGGGTCGAACCCACAGTAGACCACGCGCGGCGCTTCAGCGAGATGTGCCTTTAGGTCATCGCCTCCGGCTAATTGAGTGACAAGCGCGCGGCTCTCGAGGTCTTTTACGATATCTTGAGGGGGGATCATGACTTTTCTTCTTTCTACTAATGGAGCTATTAAAGGGGCTTCGGGTCAACGGCGCCTGTGCACACTGAATGAAATAGACTTGCCAACCGGTTGAACTTTCCGCGCGGCCTCGTGTCGAAACGCTATTGTTTGAGACCACCTAGCTGTTATCAGAGCCCAATTAACCAAGGCAACCTGATCTGACCTTCTCTTTTAGAGAGGGCGAGATGTCTCCGCGGGAGAGAGATTTTACACGAGTTTAGCCCCCATCGCTAAATGACGGTGAGAATTACGCTACTTATTGCTATAATTTACGGCTTTATGCCCTAAGAGTAATGCGCGAACACATGTTGTCTGATCAGCACATTAAAAGAATCGGGTCACGATTAAGCACTTTGAGCAGGTCGTTTAACAGGCAGCTGTCTGTTATTAGCCACTATCCTCGAGGTCACGCTTACTTGTTGGGCGGCCTAGGCGTTTGCATGCTCGGCCTGCTAGCGCTACCGAGTGAATCGAGCAAGGCAGGCCCCGCGCTCACAACCTTGCCGGTAACCACGCGCTATATAGAACCGACAATCGACTCTCAGGTGACGCGAGAATACGCACTCAGCCAGCCCTCTTTGGTCGCATCAACAACACAGGCGACTGCCAACGCGCAACGTGCTCCGGTCTCGATAGCAACCCCAATCACCAGCACTGCCAACCCGCTCAATTGGGAGAAGTTTGAGATCGCTTCCGGCGACAGCCTGTCTTCCCTGTTTGGACAGGTTGGCCTAAACGATGGTGATCTCTTTACCCTGCTTAACAGTAGCGCCGAAGCGAAAGTACTTAACCGTATTTACCCCGGCTATAAACTCGAATTTAATATTCCAGCCACAGGCAGGTTAGAACAGCTGCGCGTGTTGAAAAACCCCCTCGAAGGCTATCTTTTTACTCGAAATGATAGCGGCTATTCAGTCGACACCATCATTAAGACGCCTGAGATTCGCCAGACATTTAAAGTCGGCACTATTAGCGACAGTCTATTTCTTGCCGGGAAGCGCGAACAAATTCCCGCTACAACGATCATGGAGATGGCCAACATCTTCGGTGGCGTGATCGACTTTATCCTTGATCCGCGCACGGGCGATGAATTCAGCATTCTTTACGAAGAGAAATACCTCGATGGCGAATTTATAGGCCACGGAGAAATACTCGCCTCGCGTTTCGTCAACCAAGGCAAGGTCTTTACCGCTGTCAGATTCATCGACAATGAAGGCGAGGTCGGTTACTACAACCCCGAGGGAGAGAGCATGCGCAAAGCGTTCTTGCGCAGCCCTCTGGATGTCTTTCGCATAAGCTCCAATTTCAATCCCAGCCGCAGACACCCTGTGCTAAACACCATTCGCGCGCACAAAGGCACTGATTACGCTGCACCAACGGGCACGCCAATTCGTGCGACCAGCGACGGTCGTGTGACGTTCTCTGGCCGCAAAGGCTCTTTTGGCAATCTGGTCATCGTTAAGCACTCAGGTGGCTTCGAAACTAAATACGCTCATCTCAATAAATTTGGTGCTTATAAGAAAGGCGCGCGTGTTCGCCAAGGCGACATCATTGGCTATGTAGGCTCGACCGGCAGCGCGACGGGACCTCATCTACACTATGAGTTCCTGGTGAACGGCGTGCACCAAAACCCGCGCACGATAGTAGATAAACTACCAAAGGCGCGCTCAGTCGACCCTGCCCAACTTGAACGCTTCAAGTCGCAGACTGCAGGCTTGGTAGAGCAGTTTAATGCGCTCGCAGCACAAGGCGAAAAGCCAGCGCTACTTACTCTCGCGCAATAGCGAGCGCTCACCATTCACTCTATGCCTAGGAGGCGCCAATGCCTGCAGCGAAGCGCCTCTTTATCGGTCTGATGTCAGGCACGAGCCTCGATGGCATTGACTGCGTAATTGTCGACCTAGCTGGCGATACGCCTGCCCTCATCACCGCCGACTGCCACGCGCTTCCCGATAATCTCAGGCACGATGTCCTCACTCTCTGCGCGGACAAACAGGCGCCCCTCGCCGAACTCGGTAGACTCGACATCGAACTCGGGCGCTGCTTTGCCGAAGCAGCTATAAAGACACTTGCGGCTGCCGGAGTCGTCGCACAGGAAATAGAGGCCATCGGAAGTCACGGCCAAACTGTTTTTCACCAACCCAATTCAGCGGCGCCGTTTAGCCTGCAGCTTGGCGACCCAAATACAATCGCCGAGAGGACGGGCATTACGACTGTCGCAGACTTTCGTCGCCGCGACATGGCGGCCGGCGGGCAAGGCGCCCCGCTCGCGCCACTATTGCATCAACACTGCTGCGCATCACCAAACAAGAACCGCGCGATAGTGAACATAGGCGGCATCGCTAATATCACGCTGCTGTTGGCAAACGGCGCTAGGGTCGCGTTCGATACAGGCCCCGGCAATGTCTTAATGGACCTTTGGATTGCAAGGCACAACGGTGCGCGCTTCGACAAAAATGGGGAGTGGGCTAAAGGCGGCAGCATCGACTCGGCTTTTTTGGCAGAGCTTATGTCCGAACCCTATCTCGCGCTAGCAGCACCCAAGAGCACTGGCCGCGAGCTTTTTAACGGCGCTTGGCTCGAACAGCGACTCGCATCGTTAACGCAGCGGCCTAGCCCGCAAGACATCCAAGCCACTCTGCTAGAATTTACTGCCACCACACTCTCAACCGCTCTGCTAGCGGGAATGAATCAAGGTGAAATTTATCTCTGCGGGGGCGGCGCACACAACACAGCGCTATTAAAACGGATAGGCGAGCTCATGCCTGGTTATTATGTCGGGGCTACGGCAGAAATCGGCATTGATCCCGATTGGCTCGAGGCAATGGCTTTCGCTTGGATGGCACAACAGACCTTAGACGGGATAGCGGTCGACACTTCGCCGTTCACTGGCGCGAAAAAACCTGTAATGCTTGGTGGGATTTATCCCAGCCCGACATCCGCGAGCTAGCTTTAAATCGAGAAGGAAGACCCGCATCCGCAGGTTGTTGTAGCCAAAGGGTTGTTTACAACGAAACGAGAACCCTCGAGGCCCTCGAGATAATCGACTTTAGAGCCAACCAGATACTGATAAGAAAGCGGGTCGACCAGCAGGCTGGCGCCCTTATTCTCGATAAGTGTGTCGTCGTCGGCTACTTCCTCGTCGAACGAGAAGCCATACTGAAACCCAGAGCAACCACCCCCCGTGACGAAAACCCGCAGCTTGAGCTGAGGATTACCCTCTTCGGTAATCAAGCTCTGAACCTTAGCTGCAGCGCTATCGGTTAGAGACATAATGGTTGGTGCTTGTGATTGAACAACAGACATCGTGGTTATCTTTCGCTAGTAATACAGGCTAAGGAGACAAATTGTTTGTGCGCGCAACAGATTCTGCGCACCGAGAGATTGTCGCAATAACCAAGCAAAGTAGTCAAGTATAGAGTGCTGCGTTACGGCGTATCGGAATTCGCCAGATCGAGCTGCTCTGCAGGTTTCGTATTGTCGCTGAGCCGGGGTGCGCCACCTTCTTCGGCGGTAATATGAACCAGCTTGCCATTCACCTCTGAGCCAAGAACCATCTCGATCATATTATAGTGTAGGTCACCTACAACAATGGCTTTGCTAGCGAGCTCGATATGTTTCGAGCAATGCACGTTACCCTGCACCAAGCCATTCACTACGGCCGAAGGCGCCTTGATCTCTCCTTCGACAGTGCCTTTTTCTGCCACGCGAACAATAGACTCACTCGCGTCCTCGGCAAATATAGACCCGCGCACGCGCCCTTCTATAATAAGCTCACCGCTAAAATGAATGTCCCCGATGACTTCGGTATCACGCGAAATCAGTGTGTGTGCGGGGCTGCTACTGCGCTTAACTGACGTCTCAGCGACGCTCGTATCGGTCTTTTTAAACATGGGTTCTCCACTCTTTTTGCATTGCTCACTATCTTACAACAATAGCGGGGTCATTTGCCCCACTCGAATTCTTGGTCGACTCTTTTCGCGACTGGCGCCTCTGCGACTGCGCTGATTTCAATTTTCTCCGGCACGAACCCGTCTGGCACGACTATTTCGCCTTCGACATTTTGAAAATACTTAAACCGCAGTCGAATAGCGTCCTCGTCTTGCTCTGAGGAGACCTCTCGAAGCGCCAAACGCTTCAACTGTCCGCTTTGACGCCCTGCTAGAGTGACGTTTACGCGCCCCTCAAGGTAGGTGTCACCGTCGGCATCTTGCTGGCGTAACACAAGTTTATACCGTTTCGTATTCGCCTTATCCGTTGGCGTGAGATCAAAGCGCGATATCATTAATCCAGTGCTGCCTGTCTGTTCAGAGACAACCTGCCGATAATATTGCACGTCAGACTCAAGCTCTGCTAGGCGATGCTGCAATGCATTGAGCTCGCCACTGACCTCTTGCGCAGCCCTTTGGTCGACTTCTCCCTCACGCTGCGCCAGCGCGATGCGCCGCCTAAGCTCTTCGTTCTCGGCAGAAACGGCTTGCAGCATAGCGTCAAGCTCACCGCGTGCCATGAGTTCGGCGCTCTGGGCATCGACCCCGCGCGTAAATCCATAATAAGCGCCGCCTACTGTAGACACCAAAACACACAAACCGATGGCAGCCCCAATCACCAAGCGTCGAATGGGCCTGTGCGGCACAACAATCATTCGTTCTTGTTTACTGCCTTTAACTACATTGGGCATTGCTGTTTTCTCTTAATAGCATCGATGACCGGCGCTCGACTTAAACAGTAGATTGGGAATCGCTGGACGACGATTAGGGCATTAATGCAATTCCACACAGCCCCTGTGTTTCGGGAAGCCCGAACATCAGATTCATATTTTGGACTGCCTGCCCCGAGGCACCTTTAACCAAATTGTCTTCGGCAGCGATCACGATAGCCGTATGTGTTTCGGCGTTGTAGCGTACCGAGATCTCGCAGCGATTCGAGCCTCGCACATCTCGCGTGGCGGGAAGCTGACCCTGCGGGAGAACTTCGACAAAAGGCTCGTTGGCAAAGCGCATTTCGTAAATCCGCTGCAAGCTTTCATTAGACGCCTCGATCCCTGGCTTCAGAGGCGCATAAAGCGTTGCCAGAATACCGCGGATCATAGGAGTAAGATGAGGCACAAACATTAAGCCAACATCGGCACCAGCGGCTGCCTGCAAACCCTGCTTAATTTCTGGCAAGTGGCGATGTCCTTCTACTCCATAGGCCGCAATTGAATCAGCAGATTCACTGAACAAACTCCCGACGGCTGCCTTACGGCCTGCGCCACTCACCCCAGATTTAGCGTCAGCGATTAACCTATCAAGACTCGCCATACCCTCTTCGAGCAGTGGCAGAAATCCAAGCTGAACCGCAGTGGGGTAGCACCCTGGCACGGCGATTAAACGTGCGCTAGGGATAGCGTCGCGATTAACCTCAGGCAACCCATAGACAGCACCGGCGACAAGCTCGGGACAAGCATGAGCAACACCGTACCAGCTCTCCCAGGTTGGAATATCCTTTATGCGAAAGTCAGCAGACAAATCGATTACCCGGGCACCAAGGGCGAGGAGTTCTGGGACAGTATGCATAGCAACTGCGTGAGGTGTTGCAAAAAAGACAACATCGCAGGCGCCAAGCGCTCGAGAGTCTGGCGCGCTAAACGGCAGCGCTAGGTGGCCACGAAGACTCGGAAATAGATCCGCAACCAACGTGCCCTCAAGCTCGCGCGATGTAACCACGGTAATATCTATCTCGTCTCGCGGCGCTAATAACCTCAGCAGCTCGACTCCTGTGTAGCCGGTTGCGCCAACAATTCCTACCTTAATCACTCGCTATCACCTCTGTAACCGCCGCGGCGGCCTCGTTTTATTGTCCTCGGTCTTTGGACTCAGCTGACCATATTACACCCGCTGACCATCAGCGTCATAATCGAGCTCCAGCGAGGCGTGTTACCCGCGAATCCCAAGCGCGCTCTGTGGTAGACTTAATGCCTAATTTGACTGCGCAAATAAGGATTCGTTGCATAGATTCCACGTCTGCGCGGGCAATAAATTCAGGCACTAAGAGATTTTTCGATGTTGTGGATCAAGGCTTTTCATATCATGGCGGTAATCACGTGGTTTAGCGCCATCTTTTATCTTCCCCGCCTCTTCGTCTACCACGCGATGAGCGATGATCAGGTAAGCAAAGACCGATTCAGTATCATGGAATCTAAATTGTTTTGGGGCATTATGACGCCATCGGCTGTGGTTACGGTTGCCCTCGGCGCATGGCTTATTGCCGGCAGCCCGAGCTACTACCTCTCGGCGCCTTGGATGCACGCGAAACTCGGCCTCGTGGTCTTGCTATTAATCTACCATGCAGTGTGTTGGCAATTTCTCGACAAACTAAAAACTAACAGCACCGTGCGTAGCCATAAATATTTCCGCGTGTTTAACGAAATCCCAATCTTCATGATGGTACCGATTGTTATCCTCGTTGTCGTCAAGCCCGTATTCGGCGCCTAACGCAATACAGACAAGAGCAAGCGTCGCCAACTGATAATTCCTGCAGCTAGTTGCTATTGGCGGGAGCAACAAGGAAAATGCACGGCTGTCTATTGCTGCCTGCGTGCGCTTACTCACAGTTGCCCGAGCCGCGTTCGCAGCAAACGCGCGTGAAACTTTGTCGCGCCGACTAGCGTAGTGAACCACTAACAGAAAACGCACAGCGCAAAGATCCAAAGCTTACGATAATTCCAGGCCCTGAAGGACCCCAAATGAACCACGCTAATTCTAAGTCGCTCTTCGACGCCGCGCAGAAAGTCATTCCTGGCGGCGTCAATTCACCTGTCCGCGCATTCCGCAGCGTCGGTGGCAACCCACTGTTTTTTAAAGGGGGCGAAGGCGCTTATTTAATAGACGCCGATGACAATCGCTATGTCGACTATGTTGGGGCTTGGGGACCGCTGATATTGGGTCATGGCAGCCCGCTCGTCGTTGACGCGCTGCGCAAGCAGCTAGATCAGGGCATCGGCTATGGTGCGTCTACCGAAGCTGAGATTACTATCGCGACGAAAATCGTCGATATCGTCCCCTCAATAGAGAAAGTGCGGCTGACCACGTCGGGTACCGAAGCGACCATGAGCGCAATTCGCGTCGCGCGTGGCTATACCGGACGCGATGCAATTGTAAAATTTGAAGGGTGCTATCACGGCCATGCTGACGGCCTGCTAGTGAAAGCCGGCTCGGGTGCTCTCACGCTTGGCGAGCCCGACTCGCTCGGCGTTCCCAAGGCTTACACAGACCTCACCCATGTGCTGCCCTACAACGACGCGCAGGCGGTCGAGGATTTTTTTGCCAAGCATGGCGACAGCATCGCGTGCCTGATCGTTGAACCTATTGCTGGAAACATGAATCTTGTCCCGCCAGTCCCTGGGTTTCTCGAAACACTGCGCGCGGTCTGCGATAAACACGGCACCGTGCTGATATTCGACGAAGTGATGACCGGTTTCCGTGTCGCTCGCGGCGGCGCGCAGGAAGTCTACGGCGTGACTCCCGATATGACCTGCCTTGGCAAAGTGATTGGTGGCGGACTCCCCGTTGGCGCTTTTGGCGGCCGCACCGATATTATGAACATGATTGCGCCGCTCGGCGCGGTGTATCAAGCGGGCACTTTATCGGGTAGCCCTCTCGCCGTAGCCGCCGGTATTTGCATGCTCGACGCTATCTCACAGCCCGGTTTCTACGAAGACCTCGGCGCTCGCGCCGAACAGTTAATGACGGGGCTCAAGGCATGCGCCGCAGCAGCAGGTATTCCTTTCACTACCAATCAAGTCGGCGGAATGTTCGGCTGCTTTTTTAGCGAAGAGGACACTGTGACGAATTTCGCTCAGGTTATGGCCTGCAATTCAGACCATTTCCAGCGTTACTTCCACCTCATGCTCGATGGCGGCGTTTATCTCGCGCCCTCCGCGTTTGAAGCAGGATTCATCTCGATCGTCCACGGCGATGCTGAGCTCGCCGCCACGCTCGCTGCCGCCGAAAACGCGTTTGCCGCCCTCGCTAGCTAACGCAGCTACCCAAGGAATTTGCTGAATGTCTCACGATAAAAAATACGATGTTTATGCCGTGGGCAATGCCCTCGTCGACAAGGAATTCGAGGTCAGCGACGCCTTCTTCGACTCGCATGGTATAGAGAAGGGATTAATGACGCTGGTCGAAGGTGATGAGCAGGCCAAACTCGTTGAGTTATTGATGGCAGAGCACGGACTTAAGAAGCGCGCCGGTGGCGGCTCTGCTGCCAACACGCTTTATGCGCTCAGCCAGTTCGGAGGCCGCGCCTATTACTCCTGCAAACTGGGAAACGATGAGACTGGCGACTTCTTTCTTTCGCAGCTTGGCGATCAGAACATCGAGACCAACACCGAAAGCCAACGTGCCGAAGGCGCCAGTGGTCGCTGTGTCGTCATGATCAGTCCCGATGCGGAACGGACCATGCATACTCACCTCGGGGTGTCGGGATCGATTGATAGTTCAGACCTAGACCTAAGTGCCGCAGACCGTTCGAAATACATCTACCTCGAAGGTTATTTAGTGACTTCGCCGAGCGCGCGCGCTGCCATTATCGAACTCAAGCGCTATGCCGAAAGCCAAGGCGTCAGTACCGCAATGACCTTTTCGGACCCCTCGATGCTCGAATACTTCCGCGACAATATCAATGAAGTGCTTGGCACCGGAGTCGATCTCTTATTCTGCAACGAGCGAGAATTGGGTCTGTGGGCGCAGACAGATGATTTTGAAGCTGCCTTTACGAAAGCTCAAGGTTTCGCAAAGAAGCTCGTCGTTACCCTCGGCGCCAAAGGTGCGTTGTTATTCGATGGCGATCGCCGCATCCCCATAGCCCCCAATGCCGTCAATGCGATCGATACAAATGGTGCGGGCGACATGTTCGCCGGCGCGTTTTTGTATGGCATCACCAATGGAATGGACTTCGAGGCGGCTGGAAATTTAGCGTCTCTCGCCTCGGCGCGGGTCGTGTCTAATTTCGGTCCAAGGCTCGCACCAGAAGAACACGCAGCGATACTCGGCTAGACTCGCCGCACGTAAGATTTTTTATTAAACATGCGCCAACAAAAACGCGGCAATAACGCCGCGTTTTTGTCTCTCAACTGACACAGCGTTCTAGCCACGCAGTTCGTCAATAAAACTCTTCACGCCGTCAAAGAATGACGTACGTTTAGGCGACTGCTTTTTACCTTCGCCTTCTTGAATAGTCTGAAATTCTTCCAAAATCTCTTTCTGCCGCTTAGTTAAATGCACAGGCGTCTCGACCACGACACGGCAAAGCAAATCGCCGACATTGCCACCACGAACAGGCTTTATGCCTTTGCCGCGCAATCTAAACAATTTTCCGGTTTGAGTTTCGACAGGTATCTTAAGCTTCACTCGACCATCTAGCGTCGGTACTTCTAGCTCGCCGCCGAGGGCTGCATCACCAAAGCTTATGGGGATCTCACAGAATAAATCTGCGCCCTCTCGCTCAAATATTTTATGCGGCTGCACGTTCATCTCAACGTACAAATCGCCTGGCGGCCCACCGTGCTCGCCGGCTTGACCCTCGCCTGTGAGGCGTATGCGATCGCTCGTATCAACACCTGCTGGCACTTTAACCGACAGCGTTTTGTTTTCACGAACCGCTCCGCGCCCATGACAGGTATTGCAAGGATCTTTAATCTGTTTGCCTGCGCCCTGACAACGCGGACACGTTTGCTGCACAGAGAAAAACCCCTGTTGCATGCGAACCTGCCCATGGCCGCCACAGGTTGTGCAGTCGATAGGCTGCGAGCCTTTCTTAGCACCAGAACCGTCACAGGTCTCGCACGTTACAGTCGTAGGAATCTGTATTTTAACCGTCGTTCCACGTACCGCGTCTTCTAAGCTGAGGTCGAGGTTGTAGCGAAGATCCGCCCCCTTACGCACGTGGCTTCTACCGCCGCCTCCGCGCCCTCCGCCAAATATGTCGCCGAAAATATCGCCAAACATATCGCCAAAGTCTGCGCCGCCTGCACTCGTCTGACCGTCAACGCCCGCATGACCATACTGGTCATAGCGGGCGCGTTTGTCTTTGTCGGACAACACTTCGAAGGCCTCATTGGCCTCCTTGAAAATGTTTTCCGCATCGGGGTTATCAGGGTTTCGGTCGGGATGATTTTTCATCGCGACGCGGCGATAGGCCTTTTTCAAAGCGGCCGCGTCTGCCCCCCTCTCTACACCCAGCACCTCATAGTAGTCACGTTTTGACATAAAACTCTCAGTTGTTAAGGATTACTTATCCTTTTCTTCGTCCTTAACTTCTTCGAACTCGGCGTCTACGGCGTCGTCTTCTCCGCCAGCGTCGGCTGCATTCTCTGCACCTTCGGCTGCCGCGGCATCGGCATACATCTTCTGCGCTAGCGCAGACGAGGCTTCTGTTAATGCTGTGGTCTTCGCCTCGATCGCGTCTTTATCATCGCCTTTGAGCGCTTCTTCGAGTTCGGCGATTGCCGTATTGATTGCCTCTTTCTCTTCGTCAGTTGCTTTGTCGCCAGCTTCTTCAACAGTCTTCTTAGTCGCATGAATCATGCCGTCGGCTGTATTGCGAACCGTGACCATTTCTTCAAACTTCTTGTCGTCTGCTGAGTTCGCCTCGGCGTCTTTGATCATCTGATCGATCTCTTCGTCCGACAGTCCGCTGGATGCCTTGATCACAATAGACTGCTCTTTACCTGTCGCTTTGTCTTTCGCGGACACGTTAAGAATACCGTTCGCATCGAGGTCGAATGCGACTTCGATCTGGGGCATGCCGCGCGGCGAAGGAGGAATGTCCGACAAGTCGAAACGACCAAGCGACTTATTCTGCGCCGCTTGCTTACGCTCGCCTTGCACCACGTGAATAGTCACGGCAGTTTGATTATCGTCTGCGGTAGAGAAAACCTGCGTCTTCTTGGTTGGGATAGTCGTGTTCTTCTCGATCAGCGTGCTCGCAACACCGCCCATGGTTTCGATACCAAGCGAAAGTGGTGTGACATCGAGAAGCAAAACGTCAGTGACGTCACCAGACAAAACTGCCGCCTGAATTGCCGCGCCAACCGCTACCGCTTCGTCTGGGTTCACGTCTCGGCGTGGCTCTTTTCCGAAGAACTCTGTGACGCGTTTCTGCACGAGAGGCATGCGGGTCTGGCCACCAACTAGAATGACATCGTCGATACCACCGATTTGAAGATCGGCATCCGCGAGGGCAAGCTTCAATGGCTCGAGCGTACGCTCGACTAGGTCTTCAACGAGCGCTTCAAATTTCGCCCGTGTTAACTTTTGCACCAAGTGCTTAGGTCCGCTTGCATCGGCGGTAATGTAAGGAAGATTCACCTCAGTAGACTGCGATGAAGAAAGTTCGATCTTCGCCTTCTCTGCCGCCTCTTTTAAGCGCTGCAACGCGAGTGGATCGTTGTGCAAATCCATACCCGACGATTTCTTAAACTCGTCTGCTAGATAATCGATTAGACGCAGATCGAAATCTTCACCGCCAAGGAACGTATCACCATTCGTCGACAATACTTCGAATGTGTGTTCGCCATCGGTTTCTGCAATTTCGATAATCGAGATATCGAACGTACCGCCGCCGAGGTCGTAAACCGCGATAGTAGAATCGCCCGCCTTCTTGTCCATACCGTAGGCAAGCGCCGCCGCAGTTGGCTCGTTGATAATGCGCTTCACGTCGAGACCAGCAATGCGGCCCGCATCTTTAGTCGCCTGACGCTGGGCATCGTTAAAGTAGGCAGGCACCGTGACAACCGCTTCGGTTACCGGCTCGCCCAAGAAGTCTTCGGCGGTCTTTTTCATCTTCTTTAAGGTTTGCGCTGAAATTTGAGGAGGCGACATTTTCTCGCCATTTATCTCAACCCACGCGTCGCCATTGTCTGCCTTCACGATCTTGTAAGGCACCATTTTGATGTCTTTTTGAACAACATCGTCATTGAACTGACGACCGATCAAGCGCTTGATCGCGAACAGCGTGTTGTTCGGGTTAGTAACGGCTTGGCGCTTAGCAGGTTGCCCAACTAATATCTCGCCATCGCTCGCATACGCGATGATCGAAGGGGTGGTGCGATCGCCTTCGGCGTTCTCGATTACTTTCGCTTCGCCACCGTCCATCACTGCCACGCAGGAGTTAGTAGTGCCGAGGTCAATTCCTATTATCTTACCCATCTTTATTCTCCATTTATCCGGCAGCTTCGCTGGCGGTCTTTAAGTCTGTCTTGGTAGTAAATATTGGCGCAAACGCTGAGATTTCAAGACGCACGGCTCACATCTTTCTGTTCAATCCCTATTTCGACACCATGACCATCGCCGGCCTAATCACCCTGCCATGCAGCGTGTAACCCTTCTGCATCACCGCGATAACCGAATTGGGCTCCGCATCTGGGCTTTCCTGTATCGACATCGCCTGATGGAGCTGCGGGTCGAAAGGCTCGCCAAGCGGGTCAACCGCCTCGATGTTGAAGCGCTTAAAGCAATCCATAAACCCTTTCAATGTGAGTTCGACGCCTTCTTTAATCGCCTGAACCGCCTCATCTTCGCTCGCCTCGGCAGCAGCCGCAGACCGCTCGAGGTTGTCCATTACTGCGAGAAGCTCAGTACTAAACTTCTCCTGTCCAAACTTATGCGCCTTCTCAATATCTTGCTCGGTGCGTCGACGCAGATTCTGCATTTCGGCTTGCACTCGCAAAAGTTCATCTCGCGCCATTCCAGCCGCTGCTTCGGCAGCCTCTAGCTGCTCTTGTAAAAGGCTCATTTCGTCGGCCGGTTGCTCGCCCTCGGGCGCATCTTGTGCGTCGGCAACGCTCGCGTCTTCCGTCGCTAATTCTGGACTCGCTTCATTTTCGACCTGGTCTTGATCGGGGTTCTGATCGCTCATAGCTTCCTCTCGTAATTCCCTTAGTTATTAGCTGCTTGCAGCCTATCTTGCAGCCTATAAAGAGGCGTTCGAGGCCGTCGCTCCTAGCATCGGAGCCCCGACAACGCATTCGATTGCTCGTATATGGGGTCGCCTTCGTCGCTTTCAACTCCCGCGACACCTAAAAGTGCGCGACTTCAATAGCAAGATTTAGTGCATACAGCACTCACCATCACCTATACTTCGTTGTGTTAACTCCATCAATTCGTGATCGCGGAAACTGTTCTATGCTCTTGCAGCTAGCCATCCAAAACTACGCCACCGTCGATAGCCTCGAGATAGAATTTGGCCCAGGAATGTCCGCAATTAGCGGTGAGACCGGCGCAGGCAAATCAATCATGCTAGGCGGCCTGGGGTTAACCCTAGGCGATCGAGCCGACAAGAGCATTGTGCGCAGCGGTGCAAGTAAGGCCGAAATCAGCGCTTTGTTCGACATCGCCGCCATTGAGCCTGCAATAGGCTGGCTGACGACGCACGAACTGACCGATGATAACGAGCCTGATCGCTGCATATTGCGCCGCGTTGTTGGCGAAGACGGCAGGTCGAAGGGCTTTATCAACGGCTCGCCTGCAACGCTCGGCGACATGAAAACCTTCGGCGAAATGCTGATCGATATCCACAGCCAACACGAGCATCAATCTCTCTTGCAGCGCACAACACACCAGCGCCTGTTAGATGAATACTGTGTCGACGCGGCGGCTGCGCAGTCTCTCGCCGCTGCATACAAACTCTGGCTTAAGAACAAACAGTTAATCGAGCAGCTCAGCGAGCGCAGCGAAGACGGCTCGGCGCAGATTCAATTGCTCAGCTATCAGCTAAGCGAGCTAGATGAGCTTGCGTTGGGGGAGGATGAACTCGAGAGCCTCGAGGCTGAGTTCAAACAGCTTAGCAATGCCGATGAAACTATCGCCTCGGCTCAAGCCGCATTAGACTGCTGCGCCGGCGATGGTGAAGGTAACGCGGGCGACCTGCTCGCCAAGGCCAAAGGAATACTCGCGGCCCTGCAGGGCAAGGGCGCCAGGTTAAGCAATGCGGCGACGTTGATTGACTCTGCGTCGATTCAGCTCGACGAAGCGATTGATGACCTGCGCTTTTTTGTCGATGGATTCGAAGCCAATCCGCAGCGCCTCGAACAGGTAAACCAGCGCCTCAGCGACATCTATGCGCTCGCGCGCAAACATCGCGTTAAGCCACAAGAGTTGCTCGGGCTTACCGACAACATGCGCGCTCAACTGCAAAGCATCGAAAACAGTGACGAAGAATTAGCACAGCTGAAAGCAGCAGATTCGACTCTTCGCGCTGAGTTCAAAAAAGTGGCAGCAAAGGTTAGTCAGCAGCGTAAAGCCGGCGCAGTCAAACTTGCCGAGCAGGTGGATGAGCAGCTGCAGAGTCTGGGCATGCCACACGCACGGCTTGAGGTCGCACTTACACCCAATGCCTCCGATAAGCCAAGCGCGAGTGGCGTCGAAACTATCGAATTTCTCGTAAGCACGAACCCAGGCCAAAGCGCCAAACCGCTGATTAAGATCGCCTCTGGTGGCGAACTCTCGCGCATAAGCCTCGCCATTCAAGTAATCACAGCGCAAACCTCACGCACGCCAAGTTTGGTATTCGACGAGGTAGACGTTGGCATTGGCGGCGGTGTTGCAAAGATTGTTGGAGAATTGCTGCGCAGGCTCGGAGAATCGAGTCAGGTACTCTGTGTGACGCATCAGGCGCAGGTTGCCGGTCAGGGTCATAGCCATTATTTTGTGAGCAAGTCGGTGCAGGCGAGTGGCGACTCAACACTGACCCGAATCGATAAATTGGACGACGATAGCCGCCTAAAAGAAGTCGCTCGCATGCTGGGTGGCGACGACTGCAGCGCCGAATCAGTGGCGCACGCTAAACAAATGATGGCGCCGTCTAATTTGGCCAAGCCAAGTCAAAGCCTTAAAAACCAGCCCAGTTCTCTTAAAGCCAAGCCAAAAGCCAAGCAAAAAGCCAAACCAAAGAAAACGCGATGACATCGGCTTAAGCCGCGGCTAGCTCTGACAGGCCTTGCAAAGCCCGTATAAATAGAGGCTGTGGTCGGTTATCTTAAACTCGTATTTGCGCGCGATCTTCTCTTGCTGCTCTTCGATCACTTCGTCGTAAAATTCCTGCACCTGACCGCATTTATTGCAGACGATATGGTCGTGGTGATGTTCGGTACTCAGTTCGAATACCGATGTGCCGCCCTCGAAGTGGTGCCGGGTCACAAGTCCCGCGGCCTCAAATTGAGTGAGTACTCGGTAGACCGTGGCCAGACCCGTGTCCTCATTGGCTTCGAGCAGCATCTTATACACGTCTTCTGCAGAAACGTGTTTTGTTTCGGAACTCTCGAGCATTTGGAGGATCTTAACCCTCGGGTGAGTTACCTTGAGTCCGGCATCGCGAAGTTCTTGATTCTCTGAGCTCATGTTTACCCTTTAGGTCTAATGGCGGCATTATGCCAAGGTTAACTCTGCACCGCGGTTCGTGCTAACCGCGCAACTGAGTTACCATTATGCCCCTAAGCTGGATCAACGGCAAAACAAGGAACAACTCTTCACTCATGCGCACATTAAAATCTTGGCTCGCTATTGCCTCTTTATTAGTACTTAGCGGCTGTAACAACATCGGATCGATGGATTTCCCCGGCGTTTACAAAATTTCGATCCCGCAGGGAAATATCATCACTCAGGAGATGGTCGACCAGCTGCGTCCCGGAATGACCAAGCGCCAGGTCATTTTCGTGATGGGGACTCCGTTAGTCCGCGATCCCTACCATCAGGACCGCTGGGACTATGTGTATAATTTTCAGCCGGGCGGAGGGGAGCGCGGCCAAGAACGCCTCTCGGTATTATTCGAAAACGACCAGCTGGTGAGCTTGAGCGGGGATTTCGAACCAACTCCAGCAGAAACTGCGGCAGCGACCGCCCCGCAAACGCCCAGGTAAACGGCAGAGTACTCGATTCGACGCTCCCGTGAGGCACTGTGACTTAACACGCAATCACGAAAAGTGGCTCATCACTCTGGATTGTCGCCGCGGCGTCAATAAAAAAGGCCCTCGAGCTTAGTCACTCGAGGGCCTTTTTTTATCTATTTACCTCTATCGTGCATCTTTCGGTATTTGCGAGGTAATTAAGCCATTGCCGAATAGCGCAACTGTCCTACAACTCGAAGCGCAGGCCTAAGCTTATCGCTCTACCCGGCTCGGGCGAGAAGTCTTTGAGCAAGGAACTGTGCGTACGAACCTCTTCATCTAGCAAGTTGTCGCCGCGAATAAACAGCTTAAGCTCGCTGTCGCGGCCCAGCCCGATGTGATAATCCGCGTAAGCCGAGAGTAGCGTGTACTCGGGCGTCGCCAATTCTAAACGCCCGGGATCGTCTTGCTCGCCGTGTCGCGTGACATGCACATGCCCTGTCCATTCGGCTCCTGAGAACCGCACTTCCGCACCGATTTTCGATGGAGGAATGCGCGGGACGTTCTCGCCATTGTCGAATTCAGCCTTGACCAGATCACCAAACACGGACACAGAGGCTCGATTCGAACCCGAATCGAAGAACGCGTAGCTAAACTTGGCTTCGAAACCATTAAACGTCGCATCGCGTGCCGTGTAGCGCGCAATTCTTTGCTCCGCGACCTCTTCGCCAGTAATATCAAGATAGATGAAGTCATCGATTTCATTGCGATAAACGCTCACCTCACCCGTCCAATCGCCTGAATGTTTGCGGTAGCCTAGCTCGAGATTGTTAGACGTCTCGACATCGAGGTTCGCATTGCCAATTTCAAGCAAATTCGTCGCGGCGTGCACGACAAGATCAGCAGCGTGGTCATCATGATGATCATCGTCATCGTGATGATCCAGACCGAGTCCCTGCGAGCAGGCATCTTCAATGTTTGCGCCATTCGCATACAGCTCCTCGACCTGAGGAGTCCGCTGCGAGCGAGCGGCTGCAATCATAAAGTTAGAATCGCTGTTCAAATCATATAGAAAGCTTCCGCTGAAACTTGCTGCACTGTCATCAAAGCTGCAGGGTAACCCGGCATTTATTTCGCTGTTTTCAAAACGTGCGCCAAGCTCGACGGTATAGTTGTCAGCCTCGAACCTTTCGAGAGCAAACAGACCTAGTGAGCTAATATCAGAACGCGGAACGAAGGCCTCCTCACCAACAGCACTGAAGTCGCTATCAGTGACCTGTAACCCCCAGACACCGCCCCAACTTGCTACTGGCGCGTGTTCCAGCGTAAACCGGCTGGTATACCCTTCGGACTGGAACAGTGTTCCTACTTCTATATCGCCGTCTTCGAAGTACTCGATCTCGCCATGCTGATAATCGGTAAGGGCGACACTGCCGTCTAGCCGCGTGAAAAAGTCGCCTTCCAGATCGAGACCACCTTTAATGTCGTAGCGCGTTCGCTCGAGATCTAGCCTGACAAATTCGACGTCGCCATGCTCTTCACCATGCTCGTCGTCGTGCTCGTCATGGTCATCGTCGTGATCATCATGATCGTCATCGTGCTCCTCTTCACCGTGCTCATCATGGTGAGCATGGGAGTGGCTGCCTGGCGGCAGGCCGTATTCATTGCTCAATTCGCTAACCGAAAAACCCAGAAAACCGCGATCACCCACGTAAGAAAAACCAGCATTGAATGCCGAGGCCTTAGAATCGGAATTGCCGATGAAGCCATTGGTATTCGTGAACTCCTCTCCATGCTCCTCGTGATCGTCATGCTCGTCGTGATCGTCATGCTCTTCATGATCGTCGTGAGCCAGGCCCAGAGTTTCCTCAACATGCTCCTCAAGACTCTCCAAGCCCGCCTCGTTAATGGCGAAGCCGTCAATGCGAACATTGTTGCTTTCACGGGTAAAGCCGTCTAAGTGCAAGCCAAACGAGCCCACTGCCGCGTCAAGCTTAAAGACGGTTTTATTCTCATCATTTACCGAATTGTGGCTTTGCTCGATCGCGAACTCCGGGCTCTCGACAAGCGTGGAGGGGATACGGTTGTCGATCACATTAACTACACCGCCGATTGCACCGCTGCCGTAAAGTAGCGTTGCAGGGCCCCTCACCACTTCGATCCTCTCCGCTAGCAAGGGTTCTACCGCATTCGCATGGTCAGGACTCTGCGCCGCCACGTCGATGACGTCGACATTGTTTTCAAGGATCTTGACGCGGTTAGCAGACTGTCCTCGAATTATGGGCTGTCCGACGCCGGTACCAAAAGAGCCAATCGCTACCCCTATCTCGTTTTGAAGTGTCGCCCCTAGTGAGTTACCGACCTTCTCTCGAAGCTCCTCGGCTGAGAGAACAACCACAGGCATCGCGGTCTCGGCTTCGGAAGTTTGAAATGCGGAGGTAACCACAACCTCTACAATCTGTTCCTCACTGTGCGTTTGCGCACTTGCTGCGCTTTGGTAACCCGCGGAAATCACTAAACTGATACATAGCGAGAGTTTTGAAGGCTTGAATCCTGAATTCATAGTATTTTTCCTAGCTAGCAGCCGACGCAAACGGAAGCTCGCAACCACACTCGGAAGCTAAGCGGACGCGCAACATCGAACGGCTCTGCATTTGACAAGGTTAAGGCCAAGCGGCTTTGCGCCGACCCTGAGAGACAAATAAAAGAAAAATCAGGAGATTGGTGGAGCCCTAGCTTGGGGAGTTACTGCAGAATGACTGACGTGAAAGGCGGACCAATCACTGATAGCGACAGTGTCGCGGGGGGAATCTAAACCGAGCTCTGACGCAGCAATAGCGCCTGAGAGGGTGCTTGTGACCAAGCAGATATCGCAATCGAACTGCGCCTGCAAGTCGCCTTGGTGATTGTGCGAGAGGTCTACAGCTTGAGCGAACAGCAGAACGGCAGAAAACAAACAGGCAAGCGCCACTCTAGCTAGGCGCTGAGAACCTGAATGGCCCGAAGGGACCTCGGGCCTGATAAGCGTTAGCGATGAATGCGGCGTTGACATCAGTATCCTGCAAGAAACTGTCATTTCGTTTTGAGTATACGAACAAAAACGCGGCCGCTCAATACGCGCATAAAATTTAAATCAAGCGCTGTTTTGCCGTCGGCATCGATTCCCCCGTCTCCATCACACTGTTCACCTATCAAATTGGATTAACTGAGGCGCGTCGAGACCGGGAATAAATGGCCGCCACTTCTTAGATCGCTTCTGCGAATTCCCTCAGCGCTTCTAGACCGACGATGTCGCGAGCGAGCAAAAACAGGTCATGACGCGGCAGATTAGGCAGCGCCTCGGTCAGCATCTCAAGGTACCCCTGCTCCTGCGCGAATCGCGCCTGCATAAAAGCGCCGCCATCAGCCGGTGAGCGTTTGTTGACCACCAGCGCCGCCACGTTCACCTTCGCTGCCTGCAGTTGCGCATGCAGCGCTATTGTTTCGAGAATTGGCAGCCGCTCTGCCGCCAGCACAATAACAAACGCTGTACTCTCGGCGTTAGAAAGCTGATCTCGCAGATGGGTAAAGCGCAGCCGGCGCCGATGCAAAATACGGCGAATACCCGACTCACGCATCTTCTCGGCGTCAACAGTATCATCGCCAAATGTCTTGTCCTGCATCGAAGAATCGCTGCCTGCCTCGCGGGAAAGATCCTTCACCACTTGCGCGAAGCCGTCGGCTTTCTCTTGGCGCTTGATCAGCCCTTCGGTCCAAGCTGACATCATCTCCGGCAGCGCCATCAGCCGCGCAGTATGCCCCGATGGCGCCGTATCAAATACGATGAGGTCATAGTCTTTAACGCCCTGTTCGACAACCTCGGCGATGCGCTCCATCAGGGCCGCCTCCTGCATGCCGGGTGCGTCTTTCGATAGCGCCATGTGCTTGTCGACCTCTCCACGCAGGTGAACCGGCATCAGTTTGTGCAGCGAAGACGTAATTTCTTTGAGATGCAGCCGCACTGTCTCGTCAGGATCCAATTCGAGCCCGTCGAGGCCAGGCGCGAGGCGCACAGGCTTGGACCCGATAGCGCGATCGAAAAGATGCCCGAGATTGTGTGCGGGATCTGTCGACACAAGCAGCACTTTGCCCCCGGCCTGCGCACGCGCAAGCGCGGTCGCTGCCGACACAGTTGTCTTGCCAACGCCACCCTTGCCGCCGAAGAAAAGTATTTTTTTGGTCTGTGCGAGTGCTAACAACAATGGACATGATCCAGTGGCGACCGTTCCATGCCCATACGAATATGCCAGTCATGAAAGCGGTCGTAGACGATTGGGAGCAGCTCCATCGTGTAGAAAGCGGCGGGGTTAGGAATGCCGAGCGTCTCGGCAAAAATGAGCAGCATAAAAAGATCTTCTTCGTCGCGCTGCGCGCGGGCGAAAGAGCGTCTATAAGGCGTCACATAAAATTCATGCAGCCCCCCTTCAACCCGCGCGAGAATATCGCGCAACGCGTCGAGTGCTTTTGCTTTATTGCTTTTCTCTGAATCTGTCATCGCGCTGTCGAGTGCCTCCTAGGCCTGATGCTCGTCTTTACGCTGCTTGGCTGCCTGTTTCGCGGCCTCTTTCGCCGCCTCTTTGGCTAACCGTTTTTCCTCTGCTCGGGCGAGCCTCGCCTGCATCGGATCGATAGTAAGCGGCCTGTATATCTCAATTCTATCTAGGTTCTGAACCGAATACTCGTGAGGCAACGGCCGCCCCTTACCATCTAGAGGCTGTGAGAATATGCCAAGATCGAGATTGTCCATCTCGATCTCAGGAAAGTCTTTCACAATATTCGACAACCTCACGGCCTCCACCGCAGTGGTGCCTTGCTCAACGGTCAGCGTTACCAGTCTCTGCTTGGTTGGCGAGGCATATACAACCTCAACCTGAAATTCGTTGCTCTGCTTAGTGTCCATTGGCCAGTTCGAATGATAAGAAAAGATTTTGACTAACCGCACTATCTAACGCGATGAGTCTTAATATTGGCAAGGCTGCTAACCGTAGACCAACTTTGCACGATCTACTAACGCATCAACTAGACTATTCGCAGAACCACTGACCAATTTGCCCACAGCCTTATCAACAAGTGAGTATTTGAATTCGAAATCCATTTCGAAACTAACTTTACACGCGGCATCCGTCAGCGCATCGAATTGCCACACCGCAGAAAACTGGGAGAAATTACCTTCCTCTAGCTTCATCTCTATGCGACTCGGTGCACAAAGCGTGTTACGGGTAACGAAGGTTTGTGTGATTCCTGCCTTAGCCAGACTTAATTCGCCAACGAGTTCGGTGTCAGAAAGAGAGAGTATTCGAGCCGAGCGGCAGCCTTGCATAAACTGCGGATACTGTTCGATATCATTCACCAGATCGAACATCTGCTGCGCCGAATAGCCGATAAGCGCGCTGCGCGAAACTTGTGCCATAGCCGCTCGCCCGCTAAAGATAGATCTGAATGACGGTGCTGACGAAAACCGAGAACAGCACTAGAGGAATAATTGTCCCAAGCGCAAAATTCAAATACCGCTGCAGCAGCGAGCCTTCATAATTATCGTCGCCGATTATCAGCTCAGAGGTCAATCCGCTCATTTTCCAGCGGTAGGCAGTAAACAAACACACCGTAAACCCAACAAGCGGCAAGATGGTTTCATAGAACACATCATAGACCACGTCGAAAAATGATTTACTCAGGCCACCGTAGCTCGTAAACGAGGTGAAGAATTCGGACATGCCAAACGACAGCGTTGCAGGTATGGCAAAAAGTGTCAGCAGAACAGCCTGAGTCAGCACCGCCTTGCGGCGAGTCATTTTGAATTCGTCTATCCAATAGGAGATAGGAATCTCAATAATTGACACCAACGAGGTGAGCGCTGCAAAGAACACCAAAAGAAAAAATACGATAGCGACTATCGTCGCACCCAGATACCCGACGGCAGCTTGCATCGACAAAAAGATTTTAGGCAGAAATGAGAAAATAAGTCCGACGCTACTCGTCGATAGGTCGTCGGTATTGGTGTTGGGATCAAAGGCGAAAATAGCAGGCAAAATGAGTAAGCCGGCAAAGAAGGCGATACTGGTATCCATTACCGCTACCGTGCGCGCCGACCCAGGAATACTATCCTCACGGCTAAAGTACGAGCCGTAAGTGATCAAAATTCCCATACCCAATGAAAGCGAGAAAAACGCCTGACTTAACGCACCATTCACTGTCGACAGGCTCATTTTGGTAAAATCGGGAACGAGATAGTAGGCAATACCTGCGCTCGCCCCTTCGAGGGTTAGTACAAACAAAGTGAGTGCAACCAACATTACAGCGAGCGTCGGCATGAGTACTCGCGCTAGGCGTTCAATGCCGCCCTTTACGCCGCCCAAAAGAATCAAGAAGACTCCGACAAGGAGAACGATTGCATAGCCGAAGAGCGAAGGCGCGGCGACAATCTCGCCGAAAGTCTCTTCCTGCGAGAGCCGATCGAGGCCGCCGCCCGCAAGCTCTTTTAAATAGACGACGAGCCAGACAGTAATGACCGTATAGAACACAGCAATCATGAACGGTGTGATAATTGCCAGCATGCCTGTAAGTCGCCACTTAGCAGAGCCGCCTGAGATCGCGTCAAAAGCGCCTACCGGATTCCGCTTAGCGCGTCGGCCCATAGCGATTTCGGCCATCATCACGGGATAACAAATAAACGCGACGAAGAGCAGGTAGATGATGAGAAAGGCCGCGCCGCCGTTTTTAGACGCCATGACGGGAAAGGCAACCAAGTTGCCAAGACCCACGGCCGACCCCGCCGCCGCCAGAATAAAACCCAGTTTAGAGCTAAACTGCCCGCGTGCTTGCGACATGGAATCCTATTCCTTTTAAGACTGTTTTTCTTTTTCGCATGGCACTCAACAAGCACTGCGCGTGAGCGATCGATTCTATCAGCGGCACTAGTGCAGCACAACGCGGCAGCTAGGTGATTAACCTGCAAAATACCCCGCCGAAAAGCGTGACAGACGGGGCTGTTTCTGACAGTTTTAGCCTTGTAGAAAATTTCATATTAACGGCCTAAAAGAGCAAAAGCATGATTCACACTAGCCTACTCCCAGAAATCACTATTCCAGACACTTTATTAACGCCTTATGTACTCCAACGCGCAGAGCGGCTCGCCGACACTCCCGCGCTCGTCGATGGCGCCACGGGCAGAACACTTACCTACGCAGAATTCGCAGGTGCCGTGAAGGCCATGGCGGGCGGCCTTAAGGCGCGCGGCTTTGGTAAGGGCGATGTCCTTGCGATAATGGCGCCGAACGTTCCTGAGTACGCTGTCGCCTTTCATGGCACAGCGTGGGCGGGCGCCACAGTGACAACAATCAACCCAACCTATACCGCGCATGAAGTGCAGCACCAGCTAAAAGATTCTGGTGCGACTCTTCTGGTCACCGTCTCGATGTTCTTGCCCATAGCCAAAGAGGCCGTTGAGGGTACCTGCGTTACCGAAATCTTTACTATCGACCCCAGCGATGCCTCGCCAATGACCGCATTGATGGGCGAGCCACTGCTCGAACAGGTCGAGGTTTCACCTGACGACGTGGTGGCGCTGCCCTACTCGTCTGGCACTACAGGCCTGTCGAAGGGCGTGATGCTGACTCACCGTAATTTGGTCGCCAACCTCGTTCAGACCACTGCCGTGCTGGCAGTAGATGAGGGCGAAACCATGCTGTCTTTCCTGCCTTTCTTCCACATTTACGGCATGCAGGTTCTGATGAACAATGCGCTCGCGCAGGGCGGCAAAGTTGTCACCATGGCGCGTTTCGATCTCGAGCAATTCCTGCAGCTCGCGCAAGACCATCACGTAAAGCGCGCTTTCGTTGCGCCGCCAATTGTTCTGGCACTCGCTAAACACCCCCTGGTTGAGAAGTATGATCTCAGTAGCCTAGAGTCTGTCTTCAGCGGCGCCGCGCCTCTTGGAGCAGAATTAGCAGAGGAGGCCGCGGCCAGACTAGGCTGCGAGGTAGTCCAAGGTTACGGCATGACAGAGTTGTCGCCGGTGAGCCATTCGACCCCGAAGGGCATGTACAAGCCGGGCAGTATTGGCATTCTCATTCCTTCTACCGAAAGCCGAATTGTCGACCCCGAGACAGGCAAAGACCTAGGGCTCGGCGAAGACGGTGAGATCTGGGTGCGTGGTCCACAAGTTATGCCTGGTTACCTCAACAATGAAAAGGCGACTAAAGACACCATAGACGACGAAGGCTGGCTACACACCGGAGATATTGGCCATGTAGATGCCGACGGCCACTTCACGATTGTTGACCGCCTAAAAGAACTGATCAAGTTCAAAGGGTTTCAGGTCCCACCAGCCGAACTTGAGGCTCTACTCGTCACGCATCCATCGGTCGCGGATGCTGCGGTTATTGGCATCCCCGATGACGAAGCAGGCGAGCTACCCAAAGCTTTCGTCGTGCTCAAAGACGGCGAGAATGTGAGCGCCGACGATATTAAGCAGTTTGTTGCCGCAAAGGTTGCGACCTACAAACAAGTTCGTCTGCTTGAGTTCGTGGACGCCATTCCTAAGTCGGCGTCAGGCAAAATTCTGCGCCGCATGCTCCGAGACCAATAGAGGCCAATGGAGACCAGTCCTGATTAGCCAAGCTGGCTAGATCTACCTTCGAGCTCAGCGCATAAAATACGTCAGTATTTATGCGCTGAGCTCGAAGTACCGCTAAGCCCCTCTAGCCGAAACTGCTATACTCCCTCCCATGGCTAAGAAAAAACCCACCGTCTCGGACGGCACTATCGCTCTTAACAAGAAGGCGAAACACGAATACTTCCTCGAAGAGAGCTTCGAGGCGGGCGTCGTTCTCGAAGGCTGGGAAGTCAAAAGCCTGCGCATGAAAAAGGTTCAGCTGGTCGACAGCTATGTGCTATTAAAAGACGGCGAAGCCTTTCTCCTCGGCTGCCAAGTCACGCCACTCGACACAGCGAGCACCCATGTCATCGCCGACCCCACGCGCATAAAGAAGCTGCTCCTGCACAGCAAACAGCTCGCTAAGCTTTTCGCGACCGTACACCAAAAAGGCCACACCTGTGTTGCCGTGAAATTGTATTGGAAGGGACACCTCGTCAAATGTCAGATAGCGCTCGCCAAAGGTAAGCAAGACCACGACAAGCGCGCCACCGAGAAAGATCGTGAGTGGCAGGTCGATAAACAGCGCATCGTCCGCAACGCTAATCGCTAAACCAACCAGCTGCTCCCCATAATGATTTATCGTGACCGATACGGTTTCGTGCTATTCTTCGTGAACTTGGGGGTGATTTGGATTCGACGCCGGTATCAAAACCTTAGGTGCATGCCGAGAGGGTAGTAACTCTCGTAAATCAATTACTGCAACTTTATAGTTGCCAACGACGAAAGCTACGCCCTAGCAGCCTAAGAGCTTGCTAGCGATTACCGCCGGGATGCCCGTAAACTGGTATTTGGTAATCGTCATCTAGAACGGGATCGCCAGTGGAACGCGCTTGACGTGAAGCGGCTAAATAGTATCAAGCTCGCCCAATTCACCCTGCCCGTCGGGCCGATGAGGGTTAACCTAGTAGACGACGCTATGCATGTAGAGCCGAAGATAGAGAGCTGACGGACGGGGGTTCAATTCCCCCCGCCTCCACCAAACACAAGTCCACGCAAGTCCAAAGAAGTCCTTAAAGCCCTGTTAATCAGGGCTTTTTTTGGTTTTACTACTACTCCCCTGAACCCCATACGCCCCGGTGGCGCTGGTGATTATTCGGCTGTTGGCACAGCCGCATCGCCAACCACAAGCCACTTACCATCTTGCTTTTGGAAAACGTGCATGCTCGCATGGGGGTCTGACCCGGCGGTTGTATGTACCATCACAGCAATGTCTGTACTGAGAAATTTCACCTGGTATCCTTCGACAACGTAGTCTTCTTCAGACGCGATTGTGGCGGCCTGTCTTACCTCAGCAATCCCAGTAATTCCAGCGATGCCTATACCAATAACGTCTTCAGAGACAAAGCCGTCGGGTCCACCCGCGCTTCCCCATTGCTTATCTAGATCAATCAACATGCCCGTATCATCAGCAAATATCAGCCCAGAAAATATTGCTATTGATGTCACTAATAAAATTTTAGTAAGTTGCATAATAAAGTTATCCAATAGTTATAGAATAAATCAATAAATAAATAAACCACTAGTATATATACAGAGGAGGAGTTGGAACCCTACGAATTCCGGCCCTCTGTATATATTTCAATCTTATCTTTTATGAGAGGACTGATTAAGCCTTGGGAAAGCAGAGCAGGGTTATCGTTTGTAGTTTGTTTTTTTAGTCCGTGAAACTTTATACATTATTTAATGACGGTTTGTGAGGTACCCGCCCCACCCATTAATGGCGACCAGTGCGCGGCACGAATTTTCCAGGCTCCATCTTCTTTGACAAAAACTTGCGTTACTCTAGTCCGGTAGTTTGGAACAGCAGGAAGCCCTGTAGGCTTCATTATGGCTTCTTGATAATAGTGTGCTACTGCTGCCTGGTCCTCTACCAGCACGATTACCTCGATATGTTTTATGCTGCCTTGAAACACCTCAAAAGTAGTGCTGCCAGAACTTCTATCAACGCTATTTAGTAAGCCACCACTAGAAAAGAAATCTTTTGAACCATGCTTAGATAGACGCGTAGGATCTTGCTCCAATTCCTGATTCATGTGCGCAATATCGTCTAAGATCACCTCACGGATCTCAGTGGCTGTGTCTGCCATGACAGTTGATGACATTACACAAAGGGTGAGGGCTAGCGCTGAGCTAAATTTGTTCTTCATAGGTATTCCCTTATATTCCGTCTGTAATTATTGAAAATAATATGTATATGCATTTACTAATAAGAATTGTTATTAACTGAAGTTTTCCACCTTCAATTTCCGCAAAATTAGTATTTACGTACCAATAGGAGACATATGATGATGTGCGATTTTCCATTCGTTACGTTCTTTGACTAAAACCATCGTAGCCCAAGCGGACGTCGGGGAAGAAGGCATCCCATCATGTGGAATCGCATTGACTAGCCTGATAAAACTTATAACTGCTGTATTATCGTAAATTCTGATAAGGGGAGATTCGATCCTAACTATCAGTTCGGTTGCCCCTCCTTGGTGTTTTATTCTCGCATTATGACTAGCCAGCTGGACTTCAAGATTTTTCCCTTGATTTGATTGGCGCATACTTCCTGTGATTTGAACTCGGTCTTCACGAATAAGTTTTGCCTGACTCTCAAGATCATTTTCAAGCTCAGCCCAGCTTTGAACGACATTCATGATGTCGTCAACGTCATCTGCTTGAACAAAAGATGAAAAGATGAATAACTGAGAAAGAATAATTAGCCTTACTAACCTTTTTGATAATTTCATCGTTTTCCTTACTCCTTAATTTTTTTGGTATTAGAGGATTATGCGTGCCGCCCGGCCCATCGCTGACCAGATGAATCATGCCGAAAGATCGAATATTGCAAGTAATGTAGTGATTGTTAACGAACGTTCTAATATGCACTCACTTGCGCCCAAATCGATGTTCTAAAATTAGGCCACTTAGGGCTGTTCCGGCTACTAAACTATCTCGCTGAATATGAAGGGCGGTATAATAGGTGTATGGCCTGCTGTAATATTTGCTCATAATCTGTAGCTCTCACCTGCGATCTGAACGATCTGGGCATGGCGCAACAGACGATCCAACAGAGCTTTATGAGATTGAAAAGGAAATGAGCAATATGGGCATGGCAGAAGAGCCATGGATATGAAAAAAAACACTCAGTAGCGAATCTACCGTCCACAATAGGATGTACAGGGGCGCAATGGAACCTAGCGAAATACCATAGGTTCCCCCCAGGGGTGGGGTCTGGATATAGCCAGTTTTTGAGGGTTTAGGGACGGGGCCGATTCAGGTTCGCTTCGATCAAGCTGACCGCTCACTGCGAAATGGCTGTAGAAGTAGCGACAAAAAGCTGCGAGTTGCAGGACCTTCGTAGTCGACGATGCCAATCGCCATGTGCTCCTGAGCTTGACTGGCATCTTGCAGATATGATCCAAAACACCGATCCCAGAAACTAAAATTGAATCCGAAATTACAGTTATGCTCAATCTTATCCTGTGAATGATGAATACGGTGCATATCCGGCGTAACAACAATTTTTCGCAACACTCTGTCAACTTGCTGAGGAAGACGAATATTACTGTGATTAAACATCGACGTCAGGTTTAAAATTATCTCTGCAGACAAAATGGCAAACGGGGACGCTCCTAATAAAATGACTAGTCCAATTTTTATGATCGTAGAAATCAAAATTGAAATTGGATGAAATCGAGTGCCTGTCGTCAGATCATAGTCTTCATCGGTGTGGTGCACACGATGAAATCGCCATAACACCGGCAACATATGAAATACGCGATGCTGCCAATAAATAATTAGATCAAACAGCAGTATGAACAACAGGAATTCAAACCAGACTGCCCAATCGAGCTGATTGAACAACCCAAAGCCTTGTTCTTGTGCCCACAATGACGAGACGACGCCTGAGAAAGGGATTAGAGCCCTGATAGCGATGGAATTGAAAAAACTAAGCCCAATATTAGCGGCCCAGCGCTTAGAACGACCTGCGGTCAACTGGCGGCGAGGCCATCGCACTTCCGACATCGCAAGTATCAAAAACACCAGCAGGAAAAGTCCTAGTCGGATACCGGATGCCGAATCAGCAGACAACACGTTCATCGGTTTGTATAAGCTAGGTGGCTATAGGTCAAAGAACCATCCGCCAAACCCCTGATTTCCGACAATCCCATTGCATCCCTCTTCTTAACCATTAATTTGACAGTCTTAACTCTAAGTTATCCGTCTACTATACGATACTCTATGTAGTGGTCTAATAAAATCGGACACGATTTAAGGTGGTAATATTACCACCCTCGAAGAGGTGTTCAATGACGAAGAAACGACGATCATTTACAACAGAATTCAAATTGGAAGCTGCTCAACTTGTTACCCAACAAGGGTATTCAGCGGCTGAGGCTAGTCGCTCCCTAGGGGTGAGTGATGTGCTCCTAGGACGATGGGTTCGGCAGCTCAAAAAAGAGAGCACGGGCATCACGCCCAAGAGCAAAGCGCTGATACCGGAGCAGCAACGAATCAAGGAGCTAGAGGCCAGAATTGATCGATTGGAGCGAGAGAAGGTGATTTTAAAAAAGGCTACAGCTCTCTTGATGGCGGAACAGATGGAACATACGCGCTGATCGATAAGTTAAGAGAGCTTGAACCGGTAAGGTTCGTTTGTGAAGCCTTCGATGTGTCAACCAGCAGTTATTACGACTACCGAAAACGTTGTCGGAAAGGTCACAGCGAAGGCTGAAAATCTAACTATCTTACTGTCCGGAATTAGTTGACCACTACAATTCCCCCCGCCTCCACCAAACACAAGTCCACGCAAGTCCAACGAAGTCTTTAAAGACCTGTTAATCAGGGCTTTTTTGATTTTACTACTCCCACAAGTCAAACCTTTGCAAAATTAAAAGCCTCAGCAGCGAAGCAAACAATTTCTAAGGCCAAACTAGCCAAACTGATTTATGATACCCCCCGCTAATTACAAGTAAGTACTGCAAACGTAGACCTATTTTGAGTGCTGAGTCGAATGCTTAGTTATCGCCACGGTTACCACGCAGGAGGCTTCGCTGACCTGCTCAAACACGCCGTCCTCTCTCTTATCATTGAGTATCTCAAGCGCAAACCAGCGCCGATACGCTACATCGATACTCACGCGGGTGGGGGACTTTACGATATTGGTGGTGAAATGGCCGCTAAGACCGGAGAGTTCGCGCAGGGCGTCGGCAGCCTTGAGTTTGAAGATTTTCCCGCGCAGCTACAGGTCTATGGCAGACTAATCGAATCTTATTTGTCGCAAGAGCGCTATCCGGGTTCACCGCTTATCGCCGCTGATCTTCTTCGGCCGCAGGATGAATTGAAGCTCTTCGAATTACACTCCACCGAAGCGCCTCGTTTACAGGTGCTTTTCGCTAGAGACAGTCGTATTCGCGTATCACCAACAAATGGTTTTCTGGGCCTGCTACCATTGCTACCGGTTCAGCATGCTCGGGCTCTAGTGCTTATCGATCCCTCCTATGAGCTTGGGGCGGACTATACCGATGTCGTCGCGAGTCTTAAAGCGGCTTACCTTAGAATGAGCAATGGAGTATTCGCCCTTTGGTATCCGATAATCGATGGCGCGCCGCATCTCCCTATGCTTAATTCAATAAAAGCATTCGTTGACTCCAAACTTTGGCAATTCGAGCTTGCTGTTAGAGACGAGTCTGTTCGTGGGAAAATGTCCTCTACTGGGATGCTAGTAATTAATCCACCCTGGACGCTCGCGACTGATTTAAACGAAGCATTTAGGACAATTACCCAGCAGCTGCCCTTCGACAGCGTGAAGTTTAGCGCGGAGTGCGTGCTGGACTAGTGTTTAGACATTGAGAATTCTGATTGTTAGCGGGGCGCATCAGATCAACGCGGCGGCGCAATCACCTGCCGCTGAAAATCGAGACCTTCCACGCCAACGCGTACCACATCTCCGGGCTGCAGATAGCTCGGTGGCACCATGCCATCACCCACCCCCGCTGGGGTTCCCGTGAAGATTAGATCGCCAGGGTAGAGCGTCATAAATTGACTCAGGTGACTCACGATCTCCTTAACGCCGAAAACCATGTCGGCGGTATTACCCTGCTGGCGCATTTCGCCGTTCACCTCAGACCATATGGACAGGTTCTGCACATCGTCGATAGTGTCCCGAGTCACCAGATAGGGACCCACAGGTGCGAATGTGTCGGCACTCTTACCTTTCGTGAATTGCCCGCCGCGCTCTCGCTGAAAGGCGCGCTCGGACACGTCGTGCCCCACGGTATAGCCCGCGATATAGTCGAAGACTTCATCCTCAGAGATATATTGCGCGCGACGCCCGATGACGACGACCAGCTCTGATTCGTAGTCGAGTTTAAGGGCGTTGCGCGGCTGAATTACGTCGTCGAAAGGGCCGGTAAGTGCGGAAGTGGCCTTCATGAAAACCAGCGGCTCCGTGGGCAGCTCCACCGCCATTTCTGCAGCGTGATTCACGTAGTTAAAGCCGATGGCGATAATTTTGCCGGTGCCCGAGACTGGCACGCCGAGCCTCGGATTGCCTTGCACAAGTGGCAATTCGCCAAGGGGAATCTGCGCGATCATAGCTAATGCTGCGTCGGAGAGAGTGGCTGGGCCAATGTCATCAATAAACGCAGAAAGGTCGCGAATCTGGCCCTGCGAGTCTATCAATCCTGGCTTTTCTTCGCCTAGCGGTCCATAACGCAGCAGTTTTAATTCAGCGGCATTGACGATGCTGCTACAAATAAATAGTGCGAAGGCTGCGGCTATTGCTGCAAAGTTGTTCCGAGACATAATAAACTCCAAAAAGTATTTATTGTTTTAGTCACAAATTCGATTGAGACAGCGTGCATGAAAACCGAATCATCGGGAAATGCAGAGCAGCAAAAATGAAAGAGAGACAGGCGTAGTCACAATTCTGAGGTTTCAAAACTAGCGCCCGTCTTGCTCCTTTCGTCATGCTCCTTCCGCCTCGCTCCTGCTAGTATTCCACCCAGCGCATAGTTACCTTCATGGCAGGCAAATTCGTAAAGCACTTTGACTTCCGGACGCTGGCGAAACGCAAGTTCAGCTGTCCAAGGTTGGCTGTAGACTGCAGGATCGATCATTGTGAATTGATAATCTATCTGCTCCTCACTGCTGCGGGTAAAACGTTCGATAACGACAAGATCCGGACTCGATCCATAATGATTTTGCTGAGGATGCAGATTTCGCGTCTCAACTACCAAGGTATCATTTTCCCAATGGCCAACCGAATCGCCCATCCATTGATTCATTACCGTCGAATGGTGTTTGTCTTGTAACCTGATGATACGGGCGTCGTGAATCATCTCTGCCATAATGACAACGTAGTCTTGGGTTTGAATGATTTGATAATTATTATTGTAGATGACCGGCATCATCGGCGGACCCGCACTGGAATTCGATGTGCGGAAATCCCAAAACAATAAACAGCGCTCCCCTATCGTCTGCAATTCGGGCCCATCGAATGCGTCTACGCCCGGTTGTGCCACCCACTGCTGCAGTTGTGTCGGCCTACTTAGGGCTGCCGGCAAAAAAGGAATCTGGCCGTTAGGAGGATCGATAATCATTGATGTCCGATACTCGCCATTGATTTGAACAATGCCGTTACCGCGATCGAGCCAGAACGAATTGTAACCGGCAGCAGTATTGCCATCGGTCGGCGGAGCACGATTTGGATCGCTCGCGCGGTCACTCTCGATTTGCCGGTCTCGCGAGCGTGATTCTCTGGCTAGCGCCTCTTCTTCTGTGAATGCTTTGCGCTCACCCAACTGGCTATCCCGCTCAAGTTTGGTTTGAGTTGCGTTGCTCCACACACCCTGAAGATCTGGATCGCCAAACTCTGTTCTCGGCATTTCCCATTCTTGCGCGTGAGCTGAGGCAATCAAAAATACGGCCGTTAAAATTGCGGGCAGACCATTGACACCAATTTTTCTCATACTATTCTCTTAGGAACAAGGGACACTGCATTCTCTGACAATATAGCCTATTTCGCATCTACAATTAATTGGGAAAACAAGACTTTGCAAAATTTTTTTAGGCAGACACTCCTTCTTATTGCTTTCTCCATTTATAACGTTTCCACTATTGCGGCTGAGCCTGTCAGCGTCGTTGTCGGCGCAACTCAAGGACTTTGCATTGAAGATGCAAGTTGCATCAATCGATTACACCCGTCGATACCAATGACCCATCGGGTCAAGCCTGGGCAGACCATCTTGTTCCATACCCGCGATGCAGTCGATGTTTTGGGCACTATTGCCGCGCAACGGGGGGACACAGAAGACAGCGAAGTATTGCGGGCGAGCATCCTCGATAAATCGCGTTTTTACGACATGGACTACAACTTCGCTCATCCTATGGCAGGACCCGTGTATATCGAAGGTGCGGAACCTGGCGATGTATTAAAGGTCACCATAATAAGCATTGACCCTGGGGAGTATGGCTACACTTTCGGCAGTGGTGGTTTTATCCGCGATCTGATGGAAGGCCAGTTTTTAGCGATCTGGCGGCTGAATAACGAGTTCGCCGTAAGCGATGATATTCCGGGAGTGCGCATACCCAACGCGAGTTTCCCGGGCATCGTGTCGACGCTGCCCGGACCCGAGCAATTGCAAACGATACTGCACCGCGAACAGCAGCTCGCCGATGCGGGCGGACAAGTTATGTTGCCAGTTTCCAACAAAGCGACGCCCGCGACAATCTGTGGCCCTGATGGGTCTGCCTCCAACGAATGCCTCCGCACCTCTCCGCCTCGTGAACACGGTGGGAATATGGACATTCGTTATTTGCAGTCTGGTTCATCGGTTTATCTACCATGTTTTATAGAAGGCTGCGGCCTAACCATTGGCGATCTGCACTATGCGCAGGGAGACGGCGAAGTATCGGGAACGGCGATCGAGATGTCGGCAGATATTCTTATTAGCACGGAGCTGCTTAGCAATGGACCAGATCTGACATATGGCCCTCATTATGAGGGTGTTTCACGGTTTTTAGATATCCCGTCTGAACGATTTTATGCGGTAACTGGAATACCTGTTAAAAAAGAAGGTGACGTACCCCCTCATATGGACTATCTCGATTCAAGAGTGCTAGGGCTCCTAGGCAACGTGTCCAACGATATAAACATAGCAGCTCGGAATGCTCTCGATAGTATGATCAATTACATCGTGGCTACCTATGGGTACAACAGAAATCAGGCGCTCGTTATTGCTAGCGTAGCGGTCGACCTGCGCATTACTCAGCTGGTGGATGCGCCCAATGTCGGGGTAACGGCAGTGCTACCGCTCGACATCTTTGTCGGCGAAATGGTTGGGACCGAGTCACCTTAATCCCCACAGCTAGGAATTCAGTCGCGTCTATCTTGTGTTAATCGCCCAACAATTGCTTTTCGATCTAGTTCGTTACCAAGCAAAAAGACAGCGTGGATATCTTGCGTGGCGCGAATATCATTCAGCGGATTAGCATTCAACAAGAGAAAATCTGCGCGTCTTCCCTTCTCTAGCAGACCACGATCATTAAGACCGAGTTGTGATGCAGCTGCATAAGTTGCGGCTCCAATTGCTTGCTCTGGCGTCATTCCTAAGGCAACAAATATCTCTAATTCCTTATGACCGGTGTAGCCAAAAAAATGATCTGGGAGTGCCCCAGCATCAGTTCCTAATATGATTGGAACACCCCGCGCTGTAGCAGACCCAAAACTTCTTTTTATTGATGCGTCGAGAGTTGAAATCAATTGGTCTAATTGCCACCGAATCAGGTCATTGGAATTAGAGGCAGGCATCGTTTTGTCAGTCTTTGCCAACACTCTGCTGCCGAGCCGAGATAAAGTGGCAGAGGGCAACGTCTCAATTAACAGTGGGTCTTCAGAAATAGTCATGTTGCGGAGCAAAGAAAGCCCCAGATTCGGAATAACGAAAGTATTCGATTCGGCAAGCGAACGACTCAATTCCTCTCCTATCTCGTCCTCGAACCTTCCATGTAAAAATCCCGCAACACCAGCTTTTACCAGCCTAGCAGTGTCAACTGAGTCTTGTTGATGCGCTACTACTTTAATCCCCCTCTGATTAGCCTGATTAACTAACTCGGTGTACAGAGGTTCGGCTAATTTCGGCTGTGTACCCGCTCGATCGTCTACCCATATCTTAATAATAGCGTCTCGTTTTGGTTCCACTGCCTTTATCAGCGTTTGAATATCAGACGTCTGGTCCAAGCCAAACAGTATATTTGTCTCTTGCTCCGCTTCAACAGTGCGAATCTCGTCTAGGAACGTATTATTTGGACCGAAGCCTGTAGGAGCTACACCATAGGCGGCGAGAGGTGTTGCTACAGGTAGCGACTTAAGATCGATAGTGGCTCGAAGTTCATTAATCAACGCAACCGGATCACTGCCTGCTGAAAACACAGTTGAGAAACCGTAGTAGGCATACTGCGAGAGATTATCGAGTAAATTAGCTTCGTTGTAATTTTTCGCGCCCCAACTGTTTACAGACTGATACCCTAAGTGCGCGTGTGCATCGATTAGGGCGGGTATCATTGTTTTGCCTTTTAGTTGCTGTTTCTCAGCTCCAGGTGGCAACTCCGTCTCTGTTCGAATAATGTCAACGACATAGCCTTCTTTAATCAAAAGCCATTCACCAGACTCATAAAGCTTTTCGCCAGAGAATATTCGGTCTGGCTGGAGAGCCATTAATGCTGATTGCGCATTAGCAAGCGCAGGCAAAAGTATAAAACCCGGAAGCCAGAGATGAGTTATTCGCATAGTGTTAATAAGCCCTTCAAAGTAAAACAGCCTTTAGCGTACTTGACAGTCAAATCCCTTAACAAAAGACGCCAAATTTTGCCCCAACTCTTCGCACGGATAGCCGCCTTCTTGAATGATCACTGTCGGCATCACAAGCCTCTTTGCGATCATATTGCCTATTTCATAAAAGCCTTTTGTCGTAATCGACAGACCTGCAATAGGATCTCCCTCAAAACCATCAAGTCCCAAAGCAATAACGAGCGCATCAGGTCCGAACGCTTCAACCTCCGTAATTGCTTTATCTAGTGATTCTAGATAAACCTCATCTCCCGTGCCGCGTGGCAGCGGGAAATTCTTGTTAAAACCAACGCCATCTCCTTCCCCATCCTCGTCTGCATAACCCCAGAAAAATGGATAGAAGCGTTCGGGGTGTGCATGCAAAGAAACGGTCAGCACATCGGCTCGATCGTAAAAACACATTTGCGTACCGTTACCATGATGCAAATCAACATCGAGCACAGCGACACGAGCAAATTTTGTGCGCAGGTGCTCTGCCGCAATCGCAGTATTATTCAAATAACAGAATCCACCGGCTACTTCTGGCCCCGCATGATGGCCGGGTGGACGGCATAAAGCATAGCAAGAAGCGTCGCCGGCAATGACCTGCTCGGCCGCATGAACGGCACTCCAAGCGCTCCAGACACAACTGTTCCATGTATCGCTAGTGATCGGACAGGACGCGTCGAGCATATGAAATCCAGCCTGCGCAACGACCGACTTAGGATAGCCGCCACTGCGAGTGTCGGGATGGATATTTGGCGTCACCTCGTCAGCAGCGTTTGGAATACGCTGCCAGCGCTCTGCTACGGTTTCAAGGAACTTGAGATAGCGCTCTGGGTGAGTGCGCAACAAATGTTCACGCGTGTACGCCGGCGGCGATTCTAAGGTTAACCCTGCAGCTCGCACGCCCTCGAGAAGCATGCCGATCCGTTCTGGTGACTCAGGGTTCGCTTGCGGTATACCGTTAACTAAATAGTTCTTTGGATAATGGTTTTCCTGAGCGCTGCTATAAATACATTTCATCGCGAAGCTCCATTGATATTGAGTGAGGACAGTAAAACATCAGCAAACTGCTCAAGGCTTGTCTCGAGTAACCGCAGTATGTCGCCGATTTGCTGCGAGGAAACGCTTAGGGGAGGACAAACCAGAAAGTGATCGCCTTCTTCTCCTCCACGCGTTCGTCGTGAATAGATGATGAGGCCATTTTTGTACGCGATATCAACAAGTATCAAGTGCGCATTAAACGCCTTGGGTAAAGGAGCCATGGTCTCGCGATCCGATACTAACTCGAATGCTTGCAGTAATCCTTTCCCGCGAACATCACCGATGAAAGGATATTTAGTCATAAGCTTTTCCAGCCCAACCTTGAGCTCGATACCGCGCTGTTCACAGTTCATTACAAGATCGAGTGCGTCGAGCTCATTCAGTACGGCTAACCCCGCGGCACAAGAAAGTGGATTTCCTGCGCTCGTAAAACCATGCATAAACCCGCCATTCGCAAGCACTGGATCAACCAAGCGATTACTCGCGAGCATCGCGCCGAGTGGCGAATACCCTGCCGCAAGACCCTTAGATAAGGCGATCATATCTGGTTCGAGTTGCCAATGTTCTGCTGCGAGAAATTTGCCGGTTCGACCGACGCCGGTCATTACTTCATCTAGTATTAATAGAATGCCAAATTCGCGGCAGATTTCTTGAACACGCTGATGAAAAGTAGAGGGTGCGACAAGCGCTCCTGTTGATGCACCCCCAACGGGTTCATAAATAAAAGCGAGCACAGACTCGGCACCTTGCTTTAGAATCTCCTCGCGCAGATTTTCCGCATAACGTAGGCCGAGAGCATCATCGTTTTCCTCTGAATAAATTTCTCGTTCAAGGTAACACCGCGGCGCCGGAATTTTTGGCATTGCTTGCATCATCGCATCAAAGGGCTCACTGAGCGGGGTATAGCCAGTGATGCTGAGCGCTCCAAAAGTACAGCCATGGTATGAGGGGAAACAAGAAATCACTTTGTGGCGGTCGGGCTGCCCTGTCGCTAAAGCCCACTGCCGCCCTAGTTTAAGACAGCTCTCTACGGCTTCGGAGCCGCCCGAAACAAAAAACACCTTATCTAAGCCTGCAGGGCTCCGAGCGACAAGTTCGTCGGCAAGTTTTTCTGCCGGCTCATTCTCAAAATGCAGACGATACGCGAATGTCCCCTTATCCATCTGCGCAGCCATTGCGGCCAATACTCGCGGATTAGAGTGGCCAATGTTTGAAACCATGGCACCACTGCTGCCATCTATGTAGCGCTTACCATTGATGTCCCACAAATAAATGCCTTCGCTATGCGAAAAGAGCGGCCGCTGGAGTTCGGATTGATAGAATAGCACCGAGTTTTTTTGAGTCGGTCTAGCTTCATGCGACATTAACATCCCCTTCTTGTTAGACTCGATCGAGCATGAGTGAGAGGCTACCTCAATAACAATTCTGATACAGCCCCTTTGCAGCGAATCGCCTGCTCTCTGAGAGGAGTTGTCGACAACGAATTGATGAGAGACAACCAAGAGCTGGGAAGCAAAATACTATGACAGCATTGCATGGCTTAGACCTACTCGCTATGGGAATCTATTTCATTGTCCTAATTGGAATAGGTCTCAGAGTCGCACGCTCAGAAAAAGAAGGCGGAGACAGCGAGTCGTTCCTGGCCGCCGATCGCAATATGAACCTACTACAAACGACTGCCTCCACCGCTGCAACTGACATAGGAGGAGGCTTTAGCATAGCGATGGGCGGGCTCGGCTTTACACTCGGGATAGCCGGCTCATGGTTTATCGCGATCTCTGGGTTAAGCATCATCATCGTTTCCTTTTTCATGGTGCCAAAAGTTAAACGTTGGGCGGACGCCGTAAAGGGGCTGACTACGGGGGATTTATTTGAAGCGCGCTTCGATCGCCGTACGGGAACCATCGCTGCAGTTGTTATCGGGCTTGCGTGGTTTACATTCGTTGGCGGGCAGATTATCGCCGGCGCTAAACTCGTGCAAGTCACCATGGGCGTTGACCTAACACTAGCTGTTATTGCATCTGGCGCAATCGTCCTAGCCTACACCGCGATGGGTGGACTTAAAGCAGTCATATTCACCGATGTGTTCCAGATGGTGGTCCTTATGGTGGGGATCGTATTCATCGCGGTGCCGATTGGTCTCAACGAAGTAGGAGGCTGGGAAGGTATTGTTGCGCACTTTGAGTCCGACCCCGAAACAGCTTCTATGGTCGAATGGGGCGCGGCAGGATGGGGAACGATCGCCGAGTGGTTCTTTGCGGTATTTCCTGTTTGGTTTATTTCAATAGCAGGGATGCAGCGCATCATCGCTGCCCGGGACGAAAAAACTGCACGCCGAAGCTTCCTCCTCACAGGTGTGCCTATCGAGTGGCCACTTTTTGCTATCGGCAGCACGTTAATCGGCATGATTGCGCGGATGTTACTGCCAGAAATCACAGACCCAGAGATGGCTACTCCCATGATCATCTTAGAGCTACTGCCATCAGGAATTGCCGGTATTGTGATCGCAGCGTATGTGGCAGCGGTAATGTCCTCTGCTGACTCGATGCTAATGGGTCCGGTCGTTATTTTTGTCAATGATATCTATCGAAAGAGGCTCAACCCGGAGGCGAGTGATAGAGAACTTGTCCGTGTCGCGCGCATCGCAGTAATCGTGTTCGGCATACTTGCGATCGGGCTCGCGTATCGAGTTCCTAATGTGTTGGAGTTAATTCTCTACGCCTACACATTCGGTGCAGCGGGTCTATTCTTTCCAATGTTGGGGCTGTTGTTCTGGCAACGGACTACAGCGAAGGGGGCATACTGGAGTATGCTTTGCGGAGGGGGATCTGCAGTGATTTGGTCATTGGCCGGAGAGCCCTTTGGGCTGGCCTCCTCTTACATGGGCTGGATTATTGGCCTGCCAGTTATGGTCATCGTGTCATTGCTTACCGAACACAGTCCTGATGAGAACAGGATGCTGTTCTACTCAGAATAGAAAATATTAAAGGGTAAGCAACTTTTCGCGCGTGGCAAAAACAAGTGTCTGCTCCAACGCTGCACCAAACATCGTGATCATCTCATCTATTTGCTCTGTATTGATGATGAGCGGCGGACAAAAAGCAAGACTATTACCCGCCACCGCGCGGATCAAAAGTCCTTGCTCTTGGCAGAATTGCTTAGCCATCGCACCCACCCTTCCGTCATTAAAACTCGTGCGCATGCGTTTGTCTTTCATGAGTTCAACTGCTGCGATGAGGCCGGTGCCGCGCACTTCGCCGACCAAGGGGTGGTCGCTGAATTCTCTGAGTCTAGTCTGCATATAAGCGCCCACGACAGCAGCATTCTCGAACAATTTGTCTCTCTTATAGATCTCAAGCGTTTTAAGCGCCGCCGCACAGGCAACAGGATGACCCGTGTAGGTATAACCATGCCCAAAGATCCCTATCTGTTCGCTCGGGTCGCGCATGGCTTCGTGCATAAACCCAGGAATTATGCTCGCACTAATTGGTATATACGCTGACGAAAGCTGCTTCGCGAGGCTCATCAGATCTGGCTTTATTTCCATGGTTGTACAACCAAAGTCATTGCCTGTTCGCCCGAAACCACAGATCACCTCGTCAGCCCAAAATAAGATATCGTACTTTTCCAACACTTTTTTAAGCGCAGGAAAATAACCTTTCGGAGGCACCATCACGCCAGCAGCGCCGCCGACAGGCTCGGCTATAAAAGCCGCTATGGTCTCTTGACCTTCACGCAAAATCAGCGCTTCGACATCGTTAACTAGCCTCTTGACGAATTCTGATTCAGATTCGCCGTTTATCTGTCCATGATAGTAATGAGGCGTAGCAGCGCGAAGTACACCGAGGGCCTTTGTAGGAAGGTCAAAATGCGCATGCATCGCGGGAAGGCCGGTCAACGATGCTGAAGCAACAGTAACGCCGTGATAAGACTTCTCGAAAGCAATAATTTTCTTCTTTTGAGGCTTCCCAATAACGTTAAAATAATAACGAAGCATTTTCACATGAGAATCGTTAGCTTCGCTGCCTGAATTGGCGAAAAAAATACGCGCATCGTCTACCGGAACCATCGATGCCAACTCATCGGCGAGGTCTATTGCGCGCTGATGAGTACGACCACCGAATAATTGGCTGTAGGAGAGAGTCCTGAGCTGTTGGGTTATCGCGTCGATGAGTTCTTCATTGGCATAACCCAAAGACGCGCACCAAAGCCCAGAGAGTCCCTCGAGGTAACACTTACCGTCTTCATCGTAAACATAAATGCCATCACCTCGACAGATTCTTAGCTGCTCGATCTGATTAAGATTAGTTGTTGGGTAAATAATTGTGCTCATGTTTCTCGTAATCACCTAGCTGCGTCTATAACCTTAGGCCGAATTCAAAATTATGGGATACTAAGCTTCAGCGCTAGGTCTTGCCGCCATACGCTCATACCACTTGGCGATATGCGTGTGGTCTGGCGACATAGGCTGACCGACAGCCTTGCCAAAGGTGAGCATACAATAAAGAAAGACATCGGCGAGCGTTACACGTTCACCAACGATGAATTGGCGACCATCTGCCATCTGTTGATCTAGCCAGGCAAGCCTATCTTGAGCCACATTCTTTAAGCCTGCCGCTGCTTCAGGAATCATAATCATTCGATTCTGAAAAATTGGCAGCCCCTCAGAGTAGCGAAAACCATTTAGCATCGGTTCACAAATAGATAGGTCGAGTCTTCGCGTCCACATTCGAGTTTGCGCGCGCTCTGCGGCGGTGTGGCCTAGTAAGGTTTTTGTGCTCGTCTCATCAAGATATTCACAGATAGCGGTAGACTCAGCAATAATCTCTCCGTCATCTAGTTCAAGCGCAGGCAATTGACCCGCTGGATTCCGAGCGAGGTAGGCGGATTCGCGATTCTCGCCTGCCATCAAATCAATCTCAATGAGTTCTAGCGACACGCCAAGCTCGGCAGCAAACATGCGGACAATATGCGGGTTGGGCCCCATAGAGTTATAGAGTTTCATTATGTTCTTGGTCCTTTCTGTTATTGATCAAGTTGAGAAATTAAACTAATGCTAATTAACACCCGAATGCAACGAAAAGCAATTATTTCTACAGGCTCTATAAAGCACACCATCGTGTGATAGTATGATTTCGGACCTGCAAAAACAAAAAAAAGGGCCTAGGCCCTTTTCAAAAGTACTACTCTCAGGATGATCTGCTCAACTGATCTTACTGCTATCAGCTATAGCTAAGGTATCGTCAAATCCTTGATATTTGCTTACGAGGCCATCGGTAATCGTAAACATATGCATCGTTTCCGCTCTCAAATTTTCTGCGCTCATTAGAGCGTGAACTAACACAGTATTCCCTGACTCAAAAAAACTGATCGGTTCAAGCGCCAGATTTGTTAAGGTTAAGGGTAGTTTTGAAAAACTCTCTTCAATAGCTACGCTGGGGCCTATAAACGTTCCAGAATGAGGAAAACTACCAGGTTGCTTCAGTTCAAAGTCATCAGTATGAAGCTTTGACCAACCGTCTAAATCTCCACTGAAAAAACACTCGTATACCTTAATTATTAAATCAATGTTACTCATATTCCTACTCAAACCTCGTGATTTTCTGTCACATTACGGCTGGATAAACAGCTGACACTTAATCTATGAAAAGTTTTCATACTAAAATTGTAAGTACAAATTAGTTTTCTACCTATTCTTGCCGATCTTCAGTCTGTATATACTGTACCTGACCAAATTAGAGTTTCTAATTCTATTTCACTCTCAGTATAGACGCCGCCGCTTTTCGAGTCTTTTCCCGTCATCTTAAGCGACCATTTATGATTTCCTATTTTCTCCCACGTTCCAGATTGGAAGCCTACTGTCCTAGTCCCATCCGGTGAGAATCCCTCTCCCGCCCAACTACACTCGCCAGAATTTGCATCTGGTTCATTTATATCAGCTTCGACAGTTAGCGTTCCATAAACAGCACCGTAAAGCTCAATCTCAGAGATGGACTCCCAGTTTGACTGCGCCACTAATTTACCTTGCGCATTTCTAGCATAGCTCGTGCCCTTGTGAGCGTTTTTAAAATCCGCGATCTTTTCTCTCATGTTAAATTCCTCATAATATTCGAACAAATGACACTTGTTATCTTCTCCAGTGCGATTGGAATCAATTCGTAAACTACTTTTCGTATTCTTAAGATAATTCCTCTGATGTCGCCTGGATATTCAGTCTTCTACCAAGCTTTCACCTTAACTAATCGGACGTGCTCTTTGATTTCCCGTATATCTCTTACCTCCTGCCGAAATCTATTAAGCGCTGCCGGGTCATTTTGTGAATCAAATTGAGCGCCGACTGATTCAGAGATATTGATAAGTGGATGCGTGGCGCCACCTGTTCCATCAGCTGCTATGGCTATAAGTCCAAAGTACTTGTCGTCGGCTCCTTCTGCGTCGACCCATTTTTGCCAGGCCGTTGCATACATCTCACGATCTTCTACATCGACAAAAACCCAATTTTCAGCTGCCGTTTGAGAATATTGTAAGTCTGCATTGCCAACACCTAGACCAAGCGATCTCCACATAGTTGAGCCAATCAACTGGGATACGCGCCCAAGCTCTGATTGGAAAACAGCCCATTCTGACGAAACCGATTGGGCAGCCAATGTTGCGTCCATAACTTGAGGCGACGCGTAAGATACTACTATTGCATGCGTCGCAGGATTGGTGCCGTTTGCGAGATATTGGTAAAGCGTCACAGTAACATCATCACCTGAACCCGCCGCTACACGGCGGTATTTATCAATCGCTGCTACAGCAGCCTGAGGATCCGACACTTGAACGTCATATTTGAATCCAATAGCATTCTGCGACTGTGCCAATACCGTCATTGAGAGAAGGCTTGCAGTTAGTATAAATATTTACCTAAGTAATCTATTCATGTTATTCCTCGAGTTTTAATAATCTAGTTTAGTGCATACTGGACCATCATCATTGTTCGCTCTAAAGGATTTATGGTGATCCTTCCTACAGTCCTGGACCCGTCGGAGTGACTCACTATCTCCTCCATAACTACAAAAACCCCGTCTCTGTGCCAAACTCCCGCAGCGTAGGCGGAAGTCATAGTGCGGCCGTCGAGGTAACTGCGTCCATTTGCGGTATACGTACCTCCTGCTCCGTCTCTGTCATAACTCAGATGATAACTCGCGTAAGAACGCCCATTTTCTGACGAGTTTGTCTCCGCTGTGATTACTGAATGTTCAAAAGACATATCGATTGAGGTTATAGTCCATTCCATCTCAGGTTGAGTTGCTTCTAAAGCTAATGAGTGGTGGTCCGCCTGAGCAATATTCGAAATCAATATTGAAATAATTAGCACACTAAATTTTTTCACTGTTTCTATCTCCATTGCTATTAGTAATTATAATTTGGTTTAGTAAATCTCTTTAATGCTCGTAAGTTAATATAAAAAAACTTTGTTGTAAGCTGGGGAAATACCATGAGTTTTGATTATTAAAAGATTTCGCTTATTATAAGTGTAGAGAAGCGCTATGATCAGAAGTACTGAGTGTCTTGACTGACTTGCTTCAGGGCTTGTGGTTTTCCTTAGTATTAATGACGCTGTTGTCTTGCTAGTTTATTCTTATTATTTCGCATACGACTTATGAGCTTTTTTTATGGGTGTTCTTACAAAACGTGAGCTTTCTGTTCTCGATGTCATTGTTCTTGGATATACCAATAAGAAAATAGCACTTTCTCTCGGCATTGCGATTAGCACCGTTGAATATCATCGAGCTAATATCTCAAGAAAGTTGGAGGCCAAATCCTTAGCTGAATTGATAAGTTGGCATAATGCGCATTTTGCAATCGGAAGCGCAGATCTTTACTACGACATTATTAATCGTTCGTCAGATCTTATATGGAGGTCGACAACGAGTGGGGAGTACACATTCCTAAGTCTTTCCTTATACAAAGTGAGCGGTTTCAAGCCCGAGGAGTTACTAAATAAGAAATTTTCTGAATGGTCTCCCCTTTTTATCGCACCTGAGTATTTGTCATGGGCCATTGATTCGCTATCAGATAGGGCATCGGGCCAACTCGGGACTGAGCCATTGAAGTTTGAGGTAGAGCTTTTGAGAAAGAACGGCTCTCGCTACATGGCGGAGATAAACTCAGGACCAATCCTCTCTGATTCTGGGAAGATCATAGGAATTCAGGGAATAAATAGGGTTAAGGAATAAATAATTTTTATAAGTCGTCTTAGAATATGGGGATAACCGATGAGAAAACTCTACATTAATTTTTGCCTAGCTGCAGCGCTTAGTATCCTCATGAGCTGCTCCGATCCGTCTTCTCAAAACCTTAATCAATCTGACGAACGAGCATTAAGTTTAGTAAATAATTTTACAGAATCATTTTCCACAAGCTGGGCGGAAAAAAACGCGAAGGCTATGGGCGAGCTCTATACTAGTGATGCTGTTAGGATCGTCTCTTCAAGACAGACGCCTCTATACGGTAGAGAATTAATAACTGTCGAATTTGAATCCGATTTCAAAAGGACTCAATCCCTCACATCTATAACCGCCGAGCCAACAGTAGCAAAGTTCCTATCCTCAGACCTCGTGTTTGCGACTGGAACTTTTAGTGTCGTTGACTCGGATGACAATATGATTAGCAAGGGTTTTTGGGGCAATCTCATGAAGATCGAGGGAAACTCTCTTAAGATGCTCATGGAATCCGCCGGCGACGCAACACCTAGGGGCATGAATAATGCGAGTTTAGCAGTCCCGGAAATACGTGATCCTCTATACGAAGGGTCAGGAATGAATCTGATAAATGAAGGTGTCGCATCCTACGTGCTTAGCGCAAATAATGGTGATTCGCAGGGAATCGCCGATCTGTTTACTCAAAATGGCATTCAAGCCGTATCTAATAACGACAGTATCTTATTTGGTCGCGAGAGCATTGTAGACACTCTTAACGCGGGCACAGCGACAGAAATAAAACTTGATGCCTGGTCATACGGTTATAGAGAGCTTGGTAATTCGTTGGCGATTGGTTGGGGAGGTTACAGGCAGACATCCCCTTCTGGCGAGTTAGTAGAATTCGGTCAGTGGGGCAATATTTGGAGAATCACCGAGAATGGTTTGAAGCTTATTATCGAACGAGCATCTGCTTTCTCAGGAGAATAATTTTCATTCAATCAAGTGTACTACCTCCAAACGCTTTGGAATACTGACATTGATTTATCGCGAACCAAAGGTTGACCGAATGCAAAGGCACCAGGAGTTGTTGACATCATTTGTGGGCACACCAGCATGTAAGATTTTTCCGTTGGATAAAAAATTCCTTGGGTGAGCGCGTAACCGCCCCAATGACTCATGTCGAAATGATCTCCGTTTTTATACCCTTTAAGAACATTTTGGTCGCCGTGTGCGGTCGCCCAGCCGAAATTGAATGATTTAGGAAACGGGCTGTCAGCACCGGCAACGCCAAATGATTTAGCAAGGGCCGTGTTTAACCTAAGATTCGTAAAGCGCCCTTTGCACAAAGTCCTTACACCTTGCTCGCTGAGCACGCGCTCCCCTTTTTTAGATACACCTCCATCAAGAAGCATGTCATAAAACTTTGAATAATCACTAGCGGTCATTATCGCGCCGGTATCGCCGCTCTCATAAAGTCTAGAGCCTGAGAAATGCGCGGTTTGATTGGTTAAATACTTCGTTCCTTCAGGGTAGCAATCCTGTTCTTCTGCTACTTTAGTAGTGACTCCATCGCTATTTAAGAGGGCGCCATAAAGTGTAGGTATTCTTTTAACCCTATGATCGCCATCCTCTAGAAAAAACGCCGCGTCTTCCATTTCTAAAGGTTCAAACAAGAGCGCTGACATTATTTCTGAAAGCTTCTTGAACTCACCTCGACTTTTCTCGTAAAGAATTTCGATAATGCGCCCCAAAACGGTGGCTCCATGGCCATAGGAAAACTCACCAGGTTCGCATGTTAAGACGCCTGCATTACCAATGGTATCGACAAATTCCTGAAGCGTTATGTCCGCCCCAAGTATCGAAGAGCTTCTATATACCTGAGGGTGTAATTGCTGCCTTAACGCATTCGCGACCAAACCCGCATTTCTATCACATACCCCTCCACCGAAAAGAGAATCGTATTCTGAGAAGATCTCGTATTCGATTCCTGCAGATTCGCTCATTAAATGCTTTATAAGCATCGGCTCTGTTGATATTTTGCGCCTGAAATTTAGATTCTGACTCTCGCCGGTCAAGATGCTCTTGTAATCAATGGATTCTGGGCCCTCAGGGCAATCCACTACAACATCCCAAGCGCGATCAAAGGATGGGATAAATTGGCTAACTGGGTCATCCAGTTCAAAGAGCTCTTCTTCATAGAGTCTCAAGGCTATAAAGCTCGTTAATACCTTAGTCATACTATACATTCTAAACATTGCATCAGTTTGCATCGCTTTGCCGGATTTCAAATTACTGACGCCAAAAGCCTTGTGATAAATCTCTTGACCCCGCTTAGCAAATACGACCAGTCCTGGAATCGATAAATGATCATTGTTCAGCAATCCTTCAAAGTGATCATCTAATATCTCTTCATAATCTTTACAGAATTTATTAGAATTATTCATAAACTATAACTCGATTATTAGGTGGCAATAAGGTGCATCCGCAAAATGCAATTTATTTCTCGAAAGTCTGTCAATAATATTGAGAGCGCCGCAGAGCAGTTCTATTTCAATCCTGATCAATCCGCAAAAACAAACCACCATAATAATTTTAAGGATAGTTTCTGGCTGTGTAAAAAAACAGCACGCTGTAGACGATGGTCTCGACTCATAAGACAATCTTTTGCGTTAAAATTAATTCTACTAGCTCAATAGA
>Ga0209251_1000250_pt1 | contig 48566 bp, 62 predicted proteins | sample SaaInlV_100m_DNA_6_FD_184665 | JGI IMG/M metagenome (GOLD analysis project Ga0209251, IMG submission 184665) | Marine microbial communities from expanding oxygen minimum zones in the Saanich Inlet - Saanich Inlet SI073_LV_10m_DNA (SPAdes) (version 2) | ecosystem: Environmental > Aquatic > Marine...
ACTTTAGCGGCTAAGTCTGCGTCTGCTTTGCCCCAAGTACCAGATGATTTAGTGATGAAAGAGTTAACACGTGCAAAGCCCCACTGTTGAGGAGTAGTGCCTGGTCTGTGTCCAGTTCTCCATGCGGCGATACCACGATCATATACTTTCTTCAGAATACCTAGAGGCATACCAGACTTCTCTGCTTTCGCTTTTAGTCCCGCATTACCCTTTGCTTCTTCTAGCTCAATGGAGTCAAAGATTTCATCTGCGATATCAGTGATCCACTCTAGTATTTGTTCGTTCTCTTCTTTCTTTAGATCACGGATCTGAGTACGCATCTTACGTGCTTTTACTCTATCCATTTCTCTTTCGTGATCAGATGATTGATCTTCTTTCTCACGCTTATGTTGATCACGTAAACGCTGTTCTGCGTCTTCTGTTATCTTCTTACGAAATGCACGAAAGCGACCATCTGTTTTGATTTTGCCTTCTTTGCTGAACATCTGATGATATCTCTTAGTATGCGTAGAAGGCTTTGTCTTCGCTTCTGCATCGCCTGGAGCGGGCTTGTAAGCCGCATCATTATCATCGTCCATCTTAGCACCCTTCTTAAAGTGTGCATCACGCTTGTCTTTAGTAGACTTTGATAGACCAGCATGATACTTCGCTGGCTGTGTACCTTTTTTATCTTTGATGTCTGCGTCTTGCGCTACTTCAAAAAGGTTCTCAAACTCTTCGTTAATCTTTCTGCCTGCTACACGTGCAATGTCTGCTTTGCGTACTACAGGCAACATCTTCTTAGCGATACGATCAATAGCACCTTTGCGTTTTGCAACACGCTTATCGATCTGCATTTTTTCAGCAGGGTTCAGTGAACTATATGCTCCACCTTTTGCACCAGCAACTTTCTGACGAATAAGAGCGATTGCTTTCTTACGTGCTTTCTTCTGCAACTTAGCTTTAGATGATACTCTCTTAGCCATACGCTTACGTGCCGCAGATAGTTTACTCTTGTATCTACGCATCGTCAACGCACGTTGTCTACGTTGTTGTAGTGATAGAACTGCTTCGTCTAGCTCCATCTCTTCTGCAATCTTCATACCTGCACGTACCATATCGTAAACATCTTTTGCGTTACGACCTAGTTTCTTAGGTAGACCTTTTTTGAATGATTCGAAATCACCTTCGCTTGCTAGTTTACGCATTACAGATGCGGACATAGAATCTGCGGATAGTGACTTTGCTTCTTCGGAATCTGGATCAGCACGACTTCCTGCGCTTACAACTTTGATGCTGTCAAACGAGTAGTCTTTGCCGTTGTATTTGTTGAGTAGAGTTTCAAACTCTTTGATGCGATCAGCACCAACAACTAGAATGACTTTAGTAAACTTCTTCTCTAGTTCACCTAGTGCTTGCATGATAGTCTTAGCTTTTGACTTCTGAATAGCACTACCGAATGCTTTCTTTGCAAGCATTACTTTGTCATTGTATGATAGGGGATTTTTCTTAGGGTCTTGTGAGTGTGTAAGATAGATAACTGGCTCGCCGCTTTCTTTACGAGCAACAGCGTTGATCTTATTCACAAGCTTTTCGTGACCTGAAGTAATAGGGTTCATTCGACCCCAACCTAAGACAACTGTATCGCCTTTAGCTTCTTCTAGCTTTGGGTTGATTTCGATAGAGTTCTTTACTAGAACTTCATCTTCCTTATCAGCCTTAGATTTCTTCTTAGGCTCAGGTTTCTTTTCTACTTTTTTGTCATCTTTTTCAGGCACGTCATCTGCCTTGATGTCTTCATCTTTATCTGCCATGTTTTCCTCTTGGTAGGTTTTCCGTAGACTTACTACAAGTTTATAGACATATTTATAATATCAAATGTCTCACTGAAAGTCAACTGGTTTCGCTTTATTATATGGTAATCTAGTGTCAGTAACACTTGATAGATTGTACACCTTACAGTTAGACCAGCTCTCAGCTTCGCTTACAAGACGCATATAGAGGTCGTTTAGATAGTTTTCATTACCTTTTGCATACTGTTCAACCATTCTGTCTGGGTCAGGAATACCACGCTTCTTAATATCGCTACCAACACCATAGATATGAGTATTACCATCTGCATCAGGTGTGTAGTTCATATCACAACCCAAGAACCCCATCACATCAGGCTTATACTTCCAAAGAGAATAGTAACTAGCACATAGTGTAATTGAATAACCACATTCTTTATGTCCACCAAAGTGCTTCTTCAACACTTCACCATATTTCACACATTCTTTCTGATTGTCTTTGATTACATCAGGTCTTTTGCCATCAAAGTCGCCTGTTCTAACCCATAGATCCCAATCATCTGTTGCCATCCAACCATTGTTAATTGCTACGATTGTCCAGCCATTTGCTTTGTAGTCGTAGTCATGCACTTCTTTTGCAGAGAATCCACTCGCCACCATTAATACTTTAGTCATTTTGTATATCCCAAATATTCGAAGTCATTTTTATATACATTATACACTCTTTCTTTTTGTCTGTCACTTAATTCAATAACACCCTTAAGTATACTCTTATGAGGTATCGGATGATTTAAATATATCTGCAATGTGTCTGTATCAGTAATATCTATACACTGCACAGTATCACGTAAAAAATATGATTGTGATCTGAAATGGACATTACGTTTACGATCTGCGGTGTTTTCTATGTGAAACAGAAATTCATCTATTGTTTTACATGACAATGAGAACTCTGGACCTCTTCTTTTAACATCTTTCCACATGCTGATAAACCTGCTATATGGATTACGTGTAACAGCAATATTAGCAAACCCATTATCGATTGCTTGATCTGGTGAGATGTATGTTGTAAACTCCTGGTTATGAACCCACTGAGTTTTGTCATCTGATTCTAGTATATCACTGCCAGACACTTGATGCAATAGATATTTGATTGACGTATCACCTGCTTTGGGAACACCCCAAAAGTTTAATCCAATTTTATCCCATGTTGATATGTTGTACAGTAGTTTTAGTTTTTCTTGTCGCATGATCATTCCCAATAAAAAAGAGGAGCGAAAGCCCCTCTGTTCACAATAGACTTCAAGTCTATTTAGTGTTACTTATTTTGTAACTTCGTAATCTCTAACATACACTGTTTCGATTCCTCGTGGTAACCCTGCCTTGCGAGTTCCGCCGCCGCCCGTGAGTACCCCACTATCTGCGAATAACGATCTACTGATGACCAGAATCCCGACAACGGTGAAAACACATAGTTTGCTACTAAAGCTGTCATTAGACCCACCCCCGCAAATTATTGTTTTCAATACAATTATAGATAACATCTTGCTTACGTGCGATTGAATAGATATCGCCACGGGCAATACCAATATCGTCTAGGTCTTTGTTTGAGAGTTTTGATAAAGCTTTTTCTGTTTCACGGATTGCTCTACGCTCTCTACGTGCATCATTTGCATATCTCATTAGATCGAATAATGCTTCGATAACTTTTGTGCTGTAACTGTGTGCGGCAAGGATAGCCTGTGTCATAATATTTCTCCATATGTGTGTGTATGATCCGATCTCAACCCCATGTCGAGTTTAATCCTTTTCTTACACTAATATTTATTAGAGAAATGCTAAATTTACTGATGCGTTTTTGGCATAGACGTTATGCACTGATGTCAACGAGCGAACCAGTAGTCTCTTGTAACTTCGTAATATCACCTTTTGCATTGTAGATGTCTACTTCGTATGAAGTGATCCTTGTATACGTCTTGTTAATCTCTGGATCAAGTACAGTCTTGTATGTTAATACTTTCATGCTGTCTGCATATACTTGATAGACGCTATCCACAGAGGTCACAATCATATTGGTCTACTAAATGATAAAAAGAGAATAGAACCAAAAATTAAAAGTATTATTGCTAGTTGCTTCCATTCTTCGGGATCTTTGTAGTTGAAGTTAGACACCTACTTCTGCCAGCCTTTGATGAACTCATCAGAGAAGTTAGCTTTCGAGAAGCCTAATCTATCTACTAGTTTGACTGCGTTCTTACCCATTCTATCGATAGCGACAAAGCCTTCTTGCTCTGTAATCTTATAACCATCGGCTGTCTTGAGGAACGTATCGATACGTTTTGCTTTATCTAGTTTCTTAATCAGATGCAGTTTAGCATCTGCAATCATGTTGTACAATTCAAACAACGCAACGATCTGGCTCTTGGGTGTATTAGAGAAATACTTTAAAACGTCTTTACGTTTGTCTTCCCAGTTCTGCTTAGACTTTGCTGTCTTCTTGCTATCGATTTCTTTTTGATAGTACCCGTAAATATGATCTACCATATCATCGATGAAACGAGGAATGCCTTTGATCTTTTCGTTAGCACGTACCTTTGAGTTGATGTATACTTTTATACGTTCTTTAAGTGCATCGTTATTAGCAATGTCTTCAAACGTGTTACGCTTAATCTTATTGAACTGCTTACCAGCGTTTGATAGCAACTTAGTCACTATAGCAGTTTCTTTCTTTGTCATAGTCGCTTGACCTGACACATCTTTATACATTGCGTCTACTGACCAGACTGCTTTTGATTCTTTTTGTTTGCTTGCGATCTCTTTTCCAAAACTCGCTGACATTGATTCAAAAGAGTCTCCTCGGTAAGTAGTGTGCCATACCACTCCGATTTCAGATCGCAATATTTTCTTAGCAAGATCGCTCTTTTCTGGTATCGCATAAACAATGGTATTAGGATGGAAAGTAATATACGACTCTCCATCAATAGTCTTTTTTCGTAAATCTTCTTTCGCATATAGGAAATCACCTTGCACAACTCCTTCAATTCCTAACGCTGGTATGTGTTTCAACGCTAGTTTCAATTTTGTATTCAAATCACCACTTGTATCATCATCGATGTCTGCATTAGTTTTATAAACTTTTGGGTTCTTATTAAAGATACCTTTCTTAGCAACAAAGAACTTACCATCGCTTGGATCTTGACCGCAGAAGATAGCTGGTGCGCCATCCCATTTAACAGTTACATTCACAGGTGCTTTTGTATCGCCTGCTAACATATCACGTAACGCTCTTAGATAGTTGATTGACTGTCTAGTACCTTCGATACCAGCATTGAGAATATTATCCTCAATGTGTTCCATGTGAGTGTTCTTGTCTTCAACTAAGAATGATGATAAGCGTTTCATGTTATGCTCCAAATAATTTCTTTACGTCTGTCGGGTTATCTAAGTTATATTTAGACTTTGCTTTTGTAAGCATACGACCTTGTATTCTTAAACCTGCAGTTCTTGCTGGAGTCTTAGGATCTGTAGGGAATGATAACTTACTACCACCAAAGCGTAAACCAAGTTCAACTTGTATCTCTGCTTTTAGTTCAGGTACATCTAGCTTGAATGGATTCTTACCCATGTAGAACAAGCCTGCACCACCGATGTTAATATAATAAACACCTTTCTTGTTGTAGTGCTTAATGATAAAACTAATAGGGGCTTTGATGTTTGTAGCAATCTTTCCTGTAAGACCCTTCTTCTTTAAATTGTTACGTGCTTCTACTGATACTTTGATCGGTACGCCACGATTTTGTTTGTGAAACTCTTTAGGCTCTTCTTGATGACTAGCTTTAATATAGTTGTCAACGTCTTTAGCTTTCTGTTTCATAATAGGCATGAACAAATCTAAATCGTCTAAGTCCATTTCTTTTGTAGGTGTGAACGTACTAGTGTCCATATCATATCTAAATGATGTACCACCCATCTGTTCTTTAGAACTTAGTTTGATTTCGATGTTGAATGCTTTGCCATTGTAACTTGCTTCGATATCACCTGCACCTTGATTACTGAAACCCGCCGCTGGTTTATCACCAACATTCAATCCTGGTATGCCAGCATCTACCATTGACTTGTATACTTTATTTTCGTATTCAAGACCTTTGGTGCCTACTGTCTCAACAATATAGTTTTTAAACGTTAATGTCATCGGGTTGTTACTACCTTTACATTCTTATTAATTCGTGTCGCCGCAACTGCAAGAACACGTAAACCTGGTCGTATCTTCGAACCCTTACGTGAACTATCATTACGTATTAGAAAATAGATATCTGAAGTGCCCTTAAGGTCTGTCATCTTATCTATAATTTTAGTTGCTTTGACTTCTAGCACATCACCAGTTTTAGATAGCACAAAGTCAGAACTTCTAAACGTTCTTACTATAACGAAGCCTTTGCCTAGAACATCACTTCCAAATACAACTGCTTCTTTTTCTTTCTTATTAGCAAGTACGCCAACATTAGGTGTCATATAGTTAACAGCACCTTTCTTTGTAATGCTAACTTCGCCTCTTGCTTCTAGTCTATCTACAATCTTCTTAGCTGTTGGTGCCCAATAACTATCTGCGGATTCCCACATCTCTGCGTTATCTTTCTTAATAGAGATTGGTATCTTTGTACCATCTTCTAATACTAATCGCACATCTGCTTTCTTACGATTAGATGTATCACGCCCAACTTCTTCAACGTCTACAACATCTTTATATGTGTACGTCTTGCGACCATCTGTAATCTTAACAGTCATCGGTCCACCTTTAGTAAAGTGTGTGATGCCTGCAATCATTGTATCTTCGTTATCAAGACCTGCTGACTTCTTACCTTGCTTAGATGCTGGTCGTGCTTTGATCGTATAGATACCAACTACAACTGCTCCAACAGAAGATGCACCTTTATCGGGATCATAGACTGCATTCAAGTCTTTCATCTCTTTAGTAATCTTCTCTAAAGCGTCAACTCGGTTAGTGTCAATCAGAACACTTATAGTACGAGAGGACTCACGCTTTAAATTCTTGAAACCCATTTGCTTCAAGCGATTTTCCATCTCATCAGTTGTCATTGATGCTTCATTGATGAATTGAGCAAATGTGATTGCCATTGTACTACCTATCCTAAGTTAACAACTATATTTATATAATACAAAAAAAGAGCGCCGAAGCGCCCTTTGATCTCGTACTACTTAGCCATTCTTGCTATCTCTATAGCTTGTTCTTGGTTTGTAATAGGTACTGCGTTTGACTTATGCATGGTGGCGATTCCAACGATGTAGTCTCCTGTGTAGACTTGTCGCTCTTTTCGTCTTCCTGCTTGCGGAATTCCATGAACTGGGCTCTTCGTCTGGCTTGGTATCGTATTCTGTTTGTGAATTGTTGGCGACGGTGCATATGGTACAAATTCCTTTTTCTTAAGTTTGGACTTACCACTTATATATGTAACGTATTCGTCTAACGTTTCAAACTGACATGAATGCATTGCCTTGCGGCGCATATCTTTATTATATCTACGCCACTCTGCCTCAACTTCTTTTAATCGATTAGCACTCAGACCTTTCTTACGCTTCTTTGTATTGAGACTAGACATGCCTCGTACAAGATGCATAGTCATTACATACGACCTGAAGTCACTTGAGCGACACCTTGTTCGCTGTACTGGGCGTGAACGGCACGTGATTGCTCTTGCGTCAATCCCTCGTAGCGTTCTTTTTCACCTGTTGCAAAATTCATAATTGCTTCAACATACCACATTATATAGTCTCCATTTGTTTATAATCAACTAAGTCAAGCAAACGCTCAACTAACTTACGACCATACTCTGTGAACAAGATACCTTGATTCCAAACCCAGTGTTCAACACACTGACCAGAGTAAAAGTCTTCACCTTGAAGTAACCACCGAAGAGCAGTTTCTTCATCTTTAGCGCCCATCGCAATCGTGTCTTGGACTAATGCTTTGAACTCAGCGAGATCAGCTTGCTTCTCTGCCTCACGCTCAATAACAGCTTGATCTAGGGCTTTACACGTGTGATCCCACATCTCCTGACGCTCTGCATCAGTTGTATCTTCGTCATAGAACGCATGATGTCTAGGACGAAAGCCATAAGTGTCTTTGTATAGATCAGAAAAGATATCTGCTTCAAATGTGTACTGTGTCATAGCGAATCGCTCCTTGTCATTGTTAGTATACTATACTACGATCAAATGCATTTGTCAAGGTTTATTTTGGTATATATCGTAAATAAAAGAGTATGGCGCACCACTCAGTTTTTGAGCAGTGTACAGCATATGTTCTTCATCAGGCTCTTCTAAAGCACCCTCAAGAATGTGGGCTTCAGCTAGAGCTTCTTCAATCATTTCCTTAGTGCTTTTCTCTACCACAATACACCTCTTTGATAGTTTTAAGTTTCTGTTCTGTTCGATTAGGATACTCGCCTGTATACTTTGCGTACCGTAAGTCATCGTGGCTTAAGTAGTCTTTATACTCATGTTCAATTGCATCCCAGTTTTCAATTATAGCTTTCGATAGCCTCTCTAGTCTTAGATCAGTTAAGATCGGATCATTATGACTATTGCCATATGATCCTAAGATGTACCAAGGTACCGATGTACTTACGTCATCATCAACATTATCAAGGCAAGCCTTATCGATTGCCATTAGATTTTGATGTTCCAATAGTTAGCCTTTCTTGCTATTACCAGGTAATGCTTATTTATTCAATATAAACTAAGTTGAGGCGTTTGTCAAGCACTTTTTACCAAAAAAATAAAATAAATTTATATTTAATCGATATTAAGATATTTTTTTGTATAAATAAGCATGGGTGCGTGTAGTACGTGAAAACAACGTAAGAGGCAAGTGTTTGAGTAATCAATCAACAGGAACAGCAGGTGTCACATCAAGTATGTCCGTGGGGTTCGGACCTGCCACGTATCAAGTTAAGAAATAAGGCAATTGGTTGAAAAAATCAGTTGCCTTTTTTCTTGGCTTGTCGAATCCCTAAGCAAAAGAATGCAGGGGTCAGTCCATTGAAACCTGAGCCTAAATTAAGACCCCTACACACAGCCCTAGCTTCTTTCTGACATTCATAAATGCCTACTGTAAACTTAGTAGCTTTTTCTACGATTTGATTATTTCTCTTGCTTGGTACTACACTGTAACTCACTATTTGAACCCTTCAAACTTTGGTTTGTTCTTCTTGCGAAAATTAACTACACCACCAAAGTCATCACGTTCAGAGTTTACTCGTTCACCAACTGCACCACGATCCATTGTAGGTCTATCATCTACTAGGTCGTCTTGTGCATCTTCTTCTGCATCAAACAAACGCATCTTTGATCTGTCGATACCTACTACAAATCGTTTGAGATAGTTAGTATCACCCCATCGATTTTTCAGTTGCTTGATGAGTAGTTGACCTAGACCTTCTAACTCTTCAGTAGATATCAAACCAAACATAAAGTCGGCAGTAGCGGGTAGACCGAAACTCTCAGAGGTGTCTTCGAGATTTAAGTCTGAACTGCTATAACCAGTTCTTGTAGTTTGGGTTGCAGACATGATAGGAATATTAAACTCTACAGCAAGACCACGTAGCTCTTCAGCAATGGCTTTGATAAGTGTGTATGAATTTACATTCGCACCATATTTCATGCGAGAACTTGTACAGATGTTTAGATAGTCGATATAGACTACATCAGGCGTGAAGTTCTTCTTTAGGCGTAGTTCATTAAGAAGATGGCGGAAGTGTGCTGATCCAGCACTAGCAGTTGGGTATTCCTTGACAATGAGTTTGCCTGTTGTTTTAGCCTTAACTCTATCAAGCCGTTTGACATAGACATCTTTAGGAACATCTTTCAGTTCATCAATTGTCAGGTCAAGAAGGTTAGCATCGATTCGCTCTGCAATTCGTTCTTCCGCCATCTCCATTGTTATATATAAAACATTCAATCCCTGCATCATGTTAGCCGCCGCACAATGGGTCATGAATAAAGTCTTACCCACACCTGTACCTGCGAGTGCAATACTCAGAGATTTACGAGACAACCCACCCTTAGTGATCTTGTTAAACAACTCAAGATCGAAAGGTATCTTGTCTTCTTTTGTGTGATAGAACTGATATCGATCTTCAGCATTCTCTACGAAGTCGTGACCAATGTTACTATCAAAAGATACGCCTAAAGCACCAGACAGAAGTTCTGGAATAGAACCCTTGTCTAGGTCTTTGTGTTTACCATCTAGAACTAGAATGGATTCACGTACAGCATTATAGATTGCTTTGTCTTGACAGAACTTCTCAGTCTTGTCTACAAGCCAATCTAAATCAGTCTTTTCATCATACTTGATATCATCAATGATGTTATTGACTTGTTTGAACATCTCTTCATTGAGGTTGTCTTTCTCACCAACCGCAATACGCAAGGCTTCTGCTGTGGGAAGCCCATTGTATTTGTCAATATACATTGCGATCTCTGAATAGACGATCTTATCACTTTGCTGATCAAAGTATTCGTCTTTCAAAAAGGGCAACACTTGTCGGGCATAATCTTCATTGAAGACTAGCCCAGATAGAATTGTGTTCTCAATCATTACTCACCTACTGCTTGGTCGATTTCCTCTTGTACCTCTTTGTCAGTTTCATCTTCTGACATAAGAGCCGTTCCACCTACAGTATAACGGGTTTTGATTGATTCTGCAAGCTTTGTTTTGGTAAACATCATTTTCCAAAACTCTGAGTTTGAATTGATATCTTTCGCTCTCATTAGTTTGTCACTTAGCACTTCACCAGTCTCTGGATCTATCGCTTCGTACCAACCAACTTTAGGCTTAGTAATATAACCCAACTTCTCACTAATGTCAAGTAACCCTGACCACTTACTGATACCACCTTCGAAGGTCACAGTCACAGGTATCTTAGACTTCTCACGTACATGTCGAGACTTCTCAATATTAATGATGAAGTGATACCCTTCAATCTCTTGACCAACTTTCTCTTGTTGACGACCAATGATCCAGATAGCATCGGCAGAATAGTATGCACCAGTACCACCAGATACGATATCTTTCGGGAACAAACCAATCTCTTTGTAAGTGTGATTGACTGCTACGAGTGGAATATCTTTCAAGTTCAAGTGTGGTGTAATCATTCTGAACAAAGACTTCATTTGCTTTGCACGTGACATATCAGCAACAGACTTACCATCCATCGCATCAGTAACTTCTTTCTTAGATGCAAGGTTACCAATCGAGTCAATAAGAATTACGACTTTATCTTTCTTATCGATACCGTCAAGTTGCTTCATAATATCAAACTTCAACTCTTCGACATCAGTGATAGGCGTATGTACAACACGTGCCATATCAATACCGAAACTTTCGAAGTAAGACTGTGGTGTACCAAACTCACTATCATAGAACAAGATAACTGAGTCATCATACTTCTTCTGATATGCGGCAGCCATCATTAGCGCAAACGCAGACTTAAAGTGTTTTGATGGACCAGCAAGCATTAGCAAGCCAGGTGTTAGACCACCATCGACACGACCAGACAATGCTACGTTCACCATTGGTACTGGTGTTGTAGCCATATCTTTCTTACCAAAGACTTTCGAATCCATGATAGGAGCCGTCAGCTTGCTGGTAGAGTTCTTCATAAGTTTTTCAATTAACGACATTCATTTCTCCATTACATAGTTAATAGTTGGTATAATATCACTTTCCACGGTAAATGTCAAGTAATTTCGACTCAAATAATTCAATTTTTGCTGTGCGATCAGGCCATAAGATATACTCTTTCTCAGGGTTCGCTTTCAAGTTGTTTAACAGAGGCATGATAGCATTGTATAGCTTATCAAGTTGCTCTTGTGTTGTCTCCGCTGTCGAAGAGACTTGTGTGATTGTCGATTTGGCTTCTTGTACTGCGCTCAGTTCATCTTCGTCTACAGCCGTAAAACCAAAGTCAAATATATCGTCCATATTAGTCCTCTCTTTGACCGTTGCCCCAATCTACTACGACAGGGAAACGGGGTATGCCGTCTGGCGTTGGGGTGAAATACCTCAACGTAGCCCAGTCGGGTGTGTTGTTACTTTCATATAATATTTTCATTGTTTCTTGGTTGCCACGTACACCAGCACCAAATTGAGTTCCGTCACGCAGTTCTAATATAAATCTCTTGACATATCCTGCCCAGTTGCCTTGACCTTGCTCAGTACGAATGACTTTAAACTCATCAGATAGGAACTCTTTTCGCTTCATCAGATACTTAGAACGTTTGTTCTGGTATTTACTATTTAGTCTAATCATTTGCCCTTCATAGCCTTCTGCAAGATATTCTCCGTTGAGAAAGTCTAACTTCTGCATAGATGATACACGATCAGTCTTAACAGTAATCACTGGGTCTTCTAACTTAAGCTTCACCAGTGCGTCATATCGTTCATTAAAGTTACTGTCTACAAAGTAATCATACACATGATACTGAACAAGCCTACGACTTTCTTCATAGTCTTCGTCTTTCAACTTAGTCTTGCGTACCATAGATACGATCTTATTGAAGTCATCTTTGTACACGTGATTATATAGTTCGCCATCAAGAATAGCATTCGGATAGATATCAAACACAGGCTTAAGTGTTTCAATGATATGTGGGCATGATGTAATAGGTTTGCCTGCCCTAGTGTACAACCCATCTCTACGGGCTATACAGCGAATCCCATCTAGCTTTGGTTGACTATAGTAGTCGCTTTCTTCAAAGTCAATCTTATCTTCTTTGTATTCTACTGCAAGCATAGGCTTGAACTTATCAAATGTATCGATATCACTCTCGCTTGCAAAGTATCCAGTATCAAGCTTCTGAGTGTATAGACTACAAATCTCACTTCGACCTTGTGCAACACTGGTCGTTTCGTTTGCCTTACCTACGTTTTTTGGTAAGCACGATTTCCATTCTGAGACTACAAATCTACCATCTTTTATGCCAGTGTGACTACGATGACCAGCTCTACCTTCATCGTTCCAACCTAGCTCCATCTGCCAAACTCTGATCTTACCTTTAGTGTCTCTCTTGTATAAAGGATTGTGTAGCTTTGTATGTATCATGCGAAAAACCCCTCTAGTGTACTTATTTGGTCAACATTCCAGTTGATAGCATCAGTGACCAACTTCAGTGGGTCTTTGAATGTCTTATCAAACTGCATCTCATAATCAATGTACTCATCTAGCCCGAACTCTTTAGGAAGAAACGTAGAGAACGATATCACATTCTCCATCGATGGGTTAGGTGTCTTCAGATAGCAGAACTTCACTTTCGAGCCATCTTTAACTTCTTCGACAACTAGCTTGTTCTCTTTCAACATCTTATTGAACATGATAGCGCCACGCACATGAATAGGTGTACCTTTCTTGTACGTTGTATTTCGATCAACCCACTTGCGTAAATCAGATACGCCACGTGGAAACGAAACTTTCTCTGCTGGTAGACTGTTAAACTCTTCATAGAAGTTTGCTACGAACTCTTGTAGTTCTTTCTCACTACCCTCAAGAATGATCTTGTACGCTTGCTTGAACTTGTCACGTACAACTTGTGGTGTTGAAGACTTCACTGCTTCAATGCCCATGACCTTTAGTTTAGGTTCTGCGTACTGTACACCTTCGTTGTTGTGAACGTTTAGAATGTAACGCTTCTTCGCTGTCCATACACCACGATCAGCAATAGCTTCACGTGCCATCTCCATACGGTTCTCGTATGCATTCATGTTATCGAACAACGTAGCATACGCTTGCTCAAGCATTGGTTCGAACTTCTTCTGACATGCATTGTCAATGAACTTAACTGGGTCTTCGGGATTGACCTTCTTGACTAGTGGGTTCATATCAACATACAAGGAGTCAGTGTCAATTGCAATAACGAAGTCTTCATTCTCAGTCTTGAGAATTTTGTTCATGTATTCGTTCATTGCTTTCTCAGCCCATCGAACTGATAGCTGACCAGACAGTGTGATACCTTCTGCAATCTTTTGATCAAAGTATCTGAAGTACTGATTACCTAGCGCACCATAGAGTGAGTTAAGTAAAATCTTTACTGCTTGCTGAGTGTTATTCAGTCTGTTGATCTCACGTTTCAAGTCTGAACTAGAAGCGTTCTCGTTCTGTTGTTGTATCTCAAGCATCTGGTTCTTAGTTGCTCTACGCTCATCGTACAAACCAATAATGATCTCAGGCATGAAACCACGCTTGTCTTTACGATACTTAGAACCATTTGCCGCAACAGCAACATTACCAAAGTCTTCAGCATCAGCGTCTAGAAAATGATCTACACCAGATGGGTAAACCATATCATCACGTATCAGTGTCTCGGGTGACATGTTGTATTGTACAATCAGATTTGGATACAGACTGTTCAAGTCAAACGATGTAATCCACTCACTCATACCAACACGTGGATCTTTCACATAACCACCTGGGTAAGGACTCTTGTTCTTACGCTTGTTAGGTGGGATTGCAATGTTGCGTTCTCTCAGATATCGATAGATGATACTGTCCCATATAGCAGTTGTACCAAATACGTCTGGGAAGTTTACACCACCCTTGTATGCAATAACAAGTGCCAGATCCATGAGACCAGTCTCTTTGTCGATACGATCAACTAGGTCAACGTCTTTGATGTTATAGTCAATGAACTTCTGATGATCTGCTTTGTACAACCCATGAAGCGACCCATGCTCTTCATACGATAGCTTCTTCTCACCGAGAACTGTGTGGGCAATATGATTGAGTGCGTAACTCTCTTGTGTACCATATGTGTAGCCGAACTTCTGAAATAGATCATAGTAGTCAACTTGCGACACACCATAAATTTCATACGCATCCATCGACTTACCCTTGATACCAATCTGTCGATACTTGTATATTTTCCAAGGCGAGTATAGTTTAGTAGTCTCTTCACCGCAGACCTTGAGTGTACGATTGATCATGTACGGTATATCGAACAAGCGAATGTTCCAACCAGTAATGATGTCAGGCGTGTTACTCTGCCAGAAGATAAGAAACTTCTCAATGAGGTCTTTCTCATTGTCACAGTGACGATACTGTATCAACTCAATATTATCTAGTTCGCTCTTGGTAGAATCATAATGACCTAGACCCCATACATGATAGACTTTGCTCTTGCTGTCTTTGTATGCGATAGAGATGATAGGATGATCAGCTTGCTCTGGGTGAGGAAAGCCATCATCTGATGCGACTTCGATATCGATGTTACCGACACAGATGTCACGTAGCTTGTACTTGATATTACCAGGATATGCTTCTGCTAGAAACTGTGCAACAAAGTTATTGTTGCCATGAACTTTGAAGTTGTCTACATCTTCGTAACGCTTAACAAAGTCTTGCGCTTCGCTCATGCTTTCGATCTTCATCGGTTCAACAGAAGCGCCGTCGAGTGATTTCCACTCAGACGGCTTCTTAGTAGGTAGATAGAATGTAGGCTTGAACGGCACTTTCTTGTGAATTCGGTTGCCATTGGAATCGTAACCTCGAAACAGCATCTTGTTGCCATAACGATGTACTGATGTGTAAAAACTCATGTGTACCTCATAATGTATCGTATAATGGTCATTGTATCAGATATGAAACGGTTTGTCAACCACTAACGCACTGTTTCTTTGGTCTATATCATATTTTTTGGTGATAGCACTACCCTTCTAGTATATCTACGATCCTGTGTGCTAGTTTACGAAACCACATTTCATCATGACCACGAGTAGTCTCTGCGGCTGTGCCGATACGTATACCGCTTGTCTCTACAAAGCTACGTGGGTCATTTGGTACACCGTTCTTGTTTACTGTGATGCCATTCTCTTCTAGCAAGTCAGCGGCTTCACGACCACTATGCTTACTATCACTTAGATCCATTAAGATAATGTGACTATCTGTGCCACTTGTCTGTACTGGCATATCACGCTGTCTAAACACATCACACATTGCTTTAGCGTTATTCACAACATCTTTAGAGTATTGCTTGTACTCAGTAGTATCTGCTTCAATAAAGCATTGTGCCTTTGCGGCGATGATATGCATCAATGGACCGCCTTGTGTACCAGGAAAGATAGCACTATTAATCTTACGAGTAAGTTCTTTGTTGTTCCAAAGAATAATACCACCACGAGGTCCACGCAAAGTCTTGTGAGTAGTTGATGTCACTACGTCAGCATATTGTACAGGATTAGGATATACGCCACCTGCAATGAGACCTGAATAATGTGCCATGTCAACTACAAGATATGCGCCTACTTCATCGGCAATCTTTCTAAACTCAGCCCAATTGATCTCACGTGGATAAGCACTTGCACCAGCAACAATAACATGGGGTTTTACTTTTACTGCAATTTCCATAATGTCGGTGTAGTTTAAAAATCCGTCATTATCAACACCATACGAATGAGCTTCGTAAACTTTACCTGAGATGTTAGGTGGACTACCATGTGACAAGTGACCACCACTTGCTAAATCCATACCTAGCAATCTATCGCCTGGCTTCATTAAAGCTTGATAGACCGCAGTATTACAGTTAGCGCCAGAATGAGGTTGTACGTTAGCAAAGTTTGCTCCATACAATTTACACAAACTATCGATGGCAAGTTGCTCGATATCGTCCATGTTGTCACAACCGTTATAGTAACGCTTGCCTGGGTAACCTTCAGCATATTTGTTTGTAAATACTGAACCCGCTAAATCCATTACAGCTTGACTAGCAAAGTTTTCACTAGCAATAAGTTCAATGGTGTTTTCTTGTCTTACTGTTTCTTTTTTAAGAATCTTGGTAATACGTTGGTCTATCATGCTATAGTTCCTCTTTGGGGTAGCTCAATCTTTCTTAGATACAAAAGCGTATAGTTCTTTTGCTTTCTCCATCAACTCTTCTGTTGAATACATTTTGTATGCTTCTGTTAGGCTTTCTTCAACATCTTTACGTTGCTTATCGCCTTCTGCAATCATGTTCTCAAAGAACTGAATATTCATGTGATACTGTTGATCCATGTACTCTTTAGCTAATTGTAGCATTTCTGCACGGATCTCGAAAGGATTTTTATTGGACATCGTGTGTCTCCTGTGTGTTTGTGTGTAAGATAGAGGGAGAGTTTCCCCTCCCTCAGTAGTTTAGTCTTCTTGTAAGAATACTGACTCACCAGAACCAATTTCGATTCTACGAGGCTTCTTCTCATCAGGAATTACGTTCTCTAGTGAAATAGAGAGGATACCATTGCTCAAGTCAGCGCCTTGTACTACGATAGTATCAGACAAAGTAAATGAACGTTGGAAGTCACGTGCGCCGATACCCTTGTGAATGAACACAGTGCTATCTTCACCTTCAGACTTTTTCTCACCAGTTACCTTTAGTACACCATCTTCTAAAGTAATATCGATTTCGTCTTGTACGAAACCAGCGACAGCGATTTCTACAACGTAGAAGTCATCGTCTTTCTTTACGATATTGTATGGTGGGTAATTGGATTGTTTTGTTTGCAATGTGTTAATAGTGTGCATTCGATCAAAAATTCTATCGAATCCAACCAGAAACGGATCACTGCGTAGTTCTTGTGCTAATGTCATAGCTTATCTCCTTTTATTTAAGCAAGAATTAATATACGTAAGCCCTAACGGCGCTTACAGTTCTATTTATACACCCGTTGAACCGAAGCCGCCACTACGTGACGTTTTATTACCTGGTTCTCTATCAGCCAAGACGATGGGTGTTTGGTTCAAAGGAACCACTTCGCCTTGTGCTATCCTGTCACCATCTGTAACTATAAATGGCGCACCTGATATGTTATACAGCATCACATAAGTTTGCTGTACGTAATCTGCATCAACAACACCTTCGCAGTTAGCGACTATGATGCCGTTCTTTAATGCTAGACCTGATCTGGGATGAATGCGTAAACTTGTGTTTGGGTCGAGATCGAATACTAGCCCTGTCGGCACTAGAACACGTTCACCACCATAAATAACTAAGCCTTCTTCTTTACTTACTTTACGTTTTACTTTTTCATTACCAGCTACGGTTGAGTAGACAGTTACTATGTCATCAACTCGCAAACTTGCTTTTAGATCAAAGCATGCCGCCCATTCGCTACCATATACTGGTAAGTGTGCTTCATCCCAAAGTTTCCATACATATAGATTGTCACTCAATTCATTCACTCCTTTTGTTCACGGTCTTTCAATATTTTAGTCATAACGTCTGTAGCAGTATGCGTAAAAAATCTTGGTGCTACTGCGTGAATTAATACTACAGGTACTAGCAACTGTAGTTTGACTGCAATCTTTACTGCTTCTTTAGCATGTTCAAATCCAGTCTCGCCTGCTTCTTCTAAGTGTTGCTTGCACTGTTTACTTAGCATCCTGTGTTATCTTTCTCTAATCGCCATCCCAATTCAACTCGGTGAGTTGTTTTTGTTTTAGACGTTGATCCAATTTACGATCTTCAATATTCTCGTCCATTCTATCAGCAACTCCTCTTAAGAAGTCACTCTCGTATTTTCTAGCAATATCATGAACGTGAATAACAAAGGACTTACTTTCTTGATATTCTTTGGTCGTCATTTCTTCTTCCCGATACTGTACTTAGCGACAAGATCCCACTCTTCTTTTTCTTTGTGAGGAAGTATCTTAATCTGTGACAGAGGTGCAACGGGGTCTTCAGTCTGTTTTGAGTTCACGGCTTTAATCAAGCCCCACTCTTCTAACAGATTGACGATTGTGTTTCTACGACCCTGATCTTCATCAGAGAAGTTATTGATCTTCCCGTCTAGCATGAATAGTTCTTTGAAGTGAACAATATAATACTTACCTTGCTTGTGCAAGATATGACAAGATTGATATAATTTTTTATCTTTTCGTGAGGCAATACCAATTCGAGTTAGCGTCTCTTTAATCTTTAGAAAGCTTTCATCATTGGGTAGTTCGACCTCTACAAGTCTCTCTACTAAATTCATCTTTTAATTCCACCTGTTTCTAGTTGTTGTTTCATAATGTTCAACTGTTCACTGGACAACAACGAAAGGTAGTCTTTCCCGAGATTTCTATTGCATTGATAATATTCACAAACAACATCTAAATCCTTGTCACCAGCATCCTTAACCCACTTTGCGAAACGCTTCTTAGGTCTAATACTATTTAGTAAAAACTCATACTGAGGACGATCCTCAAGCTGGTGGTAGTGATTCATTAGATTTGCGTGTAATAATGTGTCTGGGAAATATGACAGTGCTTTGTTTACAAGAAAGCCACTGTAACCCTTCTCAGCAAGGGTGTCGTTTTCACTGTCACGCATCATGTTCTTCTTACTGTGCGTGATTGTAGTTACATAATCAAATGGGTTGCTCATCAGGTTTCATTTCCTCTACATCATATTGTTTAGAGCATTTCTCACAAACATAGGTTTCACCTATCTTGCCGCCCTCATACTTATACTGAAAAGTAGTATAGTTCTTGTCGCACTTCTTACTACAGATCAAACAGTTCAAGTTGTCTTTTGTCTTGAATGGGTTTTTCATCATATAAATTGCTCCATACTTTCAGCTTTTCATGTTTTTTCTTCGCACTAACCTCTAATTGAATATAGTCAAAGAAGTGGGAGTGCGTTAGTAACTGTAACATGGCTAGAACGTCTCCAGCTTCATCCAGGAGCGCCTCACGCCGGTTCTGTGGCACACTTTCAATAGAATCGCAAGTTCTTATGATCTTGCTACACTCTTGTATCAGTTCACCACATTCTTCCATCGTAATTACCATTAGCTGTTGAAGCCTGTTCATTTCCATTCTACCTCTGCCATGAGTGTAGCTAGTGCGGCTACACGATTGATTTCACTATTAGCAACAAACGCTTCTTTGTACTGATACTCAGCTAGAATGATAATGGCATCTGCTACGCTCTGTGTACTACTTATCTTAGTTGGTAATAGATCATACAGTTGACGATACAATACTGCACTATCAACATCGGTATTCTCAGCAACCCACTTACGAACATCTGTAAAGTTACGCTCTTTCATCAGAGTGATGAGAGCATTCATATTGTCTACAGATTTGTTAGCCAGGACACCACTGTCAATCCGACCAGTAGAAGAGTAACGCTGTAGTTCATTAAGGACTCTGCGCCAATCAGGGAAATAAGTCTTAATAACTTCTGCCACAGTTGATCTATCATATTCTACATTCTCCTCTTCTAAAATTCTACTTACTCGCTTGAAGAACTGACCAGCGATTGCTTGTTTCTCTTCGTTAGCGATCTTAAACTCTACGACACTACACCGTGAGTGCAATGGCTCAATGATACGGTTCTTAAAGTTACATGTGAGAATGAACCCACAGTTCTTACTGAACTCTTCCATAAAGTTGCGTAACGCAGGCTGTGTTGAGTTTGGGTTCAGATAATCAGCTTCATCTAAGATAACATACTTACGACCACCAGAGAACGAAACGCTAGATGCGAATGATGATATCTCTGTTCGTAGTGTATCGATGTTACCATTCATACTACCATTGATAGTTATGTAGTCTGCGCCGATTTGCTCAAGCATAGCTTTAGCGATAGTAGTCTTACCTACACCTGCACGACCTGTTAGTAACAAGTTTGGTACGTTGTCTTGTTCTACGAATTGTTGAAACGTTTGTTTCAGTGTATCTGGAAGGATTGTGTCATTCACGTTTTTTGGGCGATACTTTTCTACCCACAAGAATTCTTCTTGCATAGCTTACCTCATCATATAAATTAAAGTCACAGTATAGCAGAAAAAAGGGACTCCGTCAAGAGCCCCTTTCATCTTTATTCAGCCGCTTCTGGTGCGGCTTCTGGTGCTGGAGGCTCATCGCCTGGGACCTGGTCGATTTGACCTTGATCTTTAGCGTGGTTCAAGAACGCCATAAAACGCTCACGGACAGTGCCAACGGCCACCATCTCTTCGCCACGAATAGCACCTCTTGCACTAGACGCATCAATGATCTGCACTGCGGCAGAGATGTCGTTTAGTGATAGACCAGGACCCTGGTCTGGTGCGCCTTCAGGCGTTTGAGTTTCAGTTGCTTCAGTCATATTGTACTCCTATGTTAATATTAACGAGATTCGATTGCAATCCAATATTGCACTTTATCAGATTTAAAATGTGCCATACCTTTTGAAGAAAGTGCAACTTCGTAGTTGGTAGGCATTAGTTTTAGATTATCGACTTTGATAATCATACGGAAGTTCCCATAGTCTCCGCCTTCAGCAACCGTAATGCTGTAGTTGTCGGCTGTGGGATTCTTACTATCAACAGCGGCTAGTGATATAGTATCACCTTCTGCGTTGAAAGCAATTTCTGGTAAGCCCAGAACACCTGCGGCACGTACTACACTCTCAAGGTCATCCCAAGAGATATTTAACGTTGCTTCAGGATCAGGAACTGGAATGTCACGCTCTGGTGGCGTTACAATCATGTTCTCGGCTGTATATGTATATTTCAATGTTCGCTTGCCGCCTTTGATGTTGAACTGACTTTCGCCAAAGTTCACATCTGGTTCGTCAAACAAACTCAGTGTTGCAAGAAAACGAGATACATCATAGATGCCAGCAGACTGATCAAAAGTCTCGCCTACTGTGGCGGCTGCCATTACTGTTTTCTGTGGAGATATAGTTCGAATGGTTTGTCCTGGTTTGAACATTACACTCGGATTGATCTGTGAAAAGTTCTTCAATACACTCAAAGTTTCATTACTAAATTTCATCATTATTTACCCTTTTTCATCGCTCGGCGTTGTTGCCTATTCATATTACTAGCAGATTTATTTATATCATCTTCTAGCGGTTTTGTCAAGTCTTTCTTATAATTTTTTTCATTAGATTCTTTTGTCGCTGTAGGTGAAGCACCAACTGCGGCAATGTGACCTAAACTACCTGAAAAAGTATAAGACCCTATATGCTTCAGTTTCATCCAAGGACACATCCAAATCTTAAGACCAATCTTACGTGCATACTGACTGAACATATAATCTTCAGATAGATAGCGTTTGGACTCAGGATCAATGATAGTATCAAAGAACGCAGTTATCTCATTAGTACCGTCAAACTGTTCTGTACGAATGTGATCTGGTTTGTAACTGAGTTCTGGATAAGCTTCTGCATATTTTTCGAAAGCTTCACGTGTAATCATCATAAAGCCAGTGCCACCTTCTTTGATCTCTGCAATTTCATTGATCTTGAAAGAGCCAGCACCAACTGGATTAAACACGTAGTCGCCTACGAAGTTCTCTAGTTCAAATGGGGACTTGTCTGCAAATCCACCTTCTACTGCTTGCTTAACTTTCTCCCAAGATATAGTCTTCTTAGGGTATGGACCAGTAACAACATCGTGACCAGTCTCACTGTCTGTTAAGTGCAATAGAGTTAGCGCATCACGAAAGTCAAAGCCAATGTCACTGTCGATGAACAAAAGATGCGTACAATCAGAACGTAGAAATTCATCTACGCAATAGTTTCTAGCACGTGTAATCAAGGACTCGTTAAACAAAAAGTAATGTCTAAGCGGAATGCCATGTTTAGCACACACCGATGTCAGGTCTGCCATAGACTTAGTGTACAGACCTGAACATTGACCACCGTACATAGGTGTAGCGATAAAGAGTTTCTTCTTCGCTAGTTCTACGGGGTCTAGTTTAATTTCCAACTTTATATTCCTCCTTAAGTGACTTGAATTCTGAAGCACGTTCTAGCTGATGTTGCATCCACTTAGCGCATTCTTTTGCGCTCAAAGCTTCTTCGTTAGTAGGAGGCATTCTATCATCTTCGCCAATTTGACGCATGACAGAAGAAGACAGCATCATAGCACCTGCCATGATCATACAAATATGAGGAAGACCTGAGCCATCAGGACCATCATCATAATCTTTGCCTCGTTCAAAGTCATCGATGTGACGCTTCAAACTATCAATCATCTGTTGCCAAGGCAAGCCTTTCTCCCAGTTACGATCAGCATATTTCATTGCACCATACTCAAGTGCTGTTGCACCTGCGGCTAGTGCTTCTAAAGGTAACTGCTTCATGTAAGGTACACCAAGTGCTTCTCGCTGTGCGCCAGACTTTGATGCATTGTAATTTCTACTTAAATTTGTCACACGATCCCACTCTTCGGGAGTTGCGTCATTTATTGATTTTTTCATAGTAAGCATTTTTACCTCTTCGGCTGTTCATAATCATTTTCTACTCGGTGCAAAGTTTGCAACCTCATCACATCTGCCGATACGTCATGTGTACTGTCGTGACCGATAAACGTGTTTTCCCAATACTCAATATCTGCTACTGGTATAAATCCGTTACGTTTAGGAAAGTTCAACTTCGCATCAATCCAAGTTCGAATGTCTCTTACACGCCACCACTTTAGATACTCATTCATCAAGTGATGTTGACCAAGTTCATTCATTACTCTTTCTATCAGCACTGGATCAAACGTATTACCACGTGACCACCAGTGTTCAATCTTACCGACTTCTCTCAGATATTTGAATATTATAGCAGAGAACTCTTGTATTGTCAAGTCATTTTCAGAAGGTTTTAAATTTACTTTGGCTTCTTCTGATTGACCTTGCCACCAAGCTAGATCATCTTTACTAAATGAACACCCATTGTCACACTGCGCTTTGACATCAAACTTAGTCGTTTGAACCATACCAGTCAACTCTTCGAATGTGTAGGGATCAGTAAGAAACCGATCCCAATCAAACACTACAAAAGCGGCATCTACGATAGGACACTTCATAGCGTTTTGCCCTATCGTTTCGAAGTCTATAATAAAGTCTTGTTTCACGCTACGTCCTCAAGTAATACAGATTTTTTATAATCATTAGCATTCGTGTCTTGCATACGACGGTTATGCTCTGCGCTGATGACAACTAAGTTTGAATACTCAGTCTTGCCACCTTGTGAGTGCGCAACAATGTGACCACCTTGGGCATCTTTCATTGTTAACTTCTCGCCAGTAACCCAACACTTGAACCCTTGCTCTGCAAGTTTCAACTCAACCATCTCACGTGCAAATACACGCTTGCTGTCAAGTACAACAAGAGATGCACGATCTAAATCCATACCTTCAAGAATCCAAGTGACAGTGTTATCAAACTTAAACTGGGTTTTGTGTTCACCCAAGTGTTGATTGAATGCTTCATGTATCAAACGATTGTTCTCAACAATTCGCTTTGGAAACTTGGGGTTAGATGCATTGAATGCGTTATACGCTTTGCTAAACTCATCGTAGAATGCTTCAAAGTTTTCTACCTTTACTGAGCCATATTCTGACTTGAAGTGAAAATACAAACGGTACAACATAACGATTTGACCTTGCAAAAGTCCACGACTAACTTGATCTCTACGCCACACTGAACACTTAAGAATAAAGTCCAGAACTGCTTTCAACTTCTTGGCAATTTTGTTGACTTCTTTCTGTGTTAAACTAGCATCATCGTACATAGCTTGCAGTGCATCAAAAGGCGCTACTACAGGCTTCTCACCCGCATAGATCATATAGGTAATACGTGCTACGATTTCATCAAGACGTAAACGAGTGTTATTTGTTGCTACGTTTGGGTAAATAACGTTACCAAGTGGTGTTTTGTGACAAGTAAACAGCTCATGTGGTAGACTATCATAACCACTAATAGAACGTGCTGTTTCACGGATTAAGTTTGCAATAGGAATATCACCGTATGAGTTCAGCGTCTCTTGAGCGTTCACTGGAGTGGTGTTGTTTGTATCACGAAACAACTCACCCTTCTGTCGAGTAGTCAAGCGATCATAAGTGACAATACGCAACTTGTAGTTCATAAACTTTTCACGTATATCATCCGACAACTCTGATGCTTTAACTTCACCCAGTACAGATGATTTATGTAACGGAAAATTATTTCGCATGTACTCTAGAATAGTGCGCTTGCGATTGCCGCCATCGATTGATTCGAATGAATATCTGCCGTTTTCTCTGACGATTTTTATCTCGCCGATATCACCGCCTGACATCATAGTGTCTATGATGCTTTGTTGCTTAGAAGGCTTAGTCTCGCCGATTGGATTAGGTGATACAGATGGGCGTTGCCCTACAGGGTTACAGTCAATCGTTTGAGACTTCTCTAAGAAGTCCCGTACAGTCCAGAGTTCTACACTCCAGTTGTCTGCTGAAAGTTTTGTTGCATTAGTCATATTATTCTCACTTTGCTGTTTGCTTTATACAGTGATACGGGCTGAATTGCTCTGATCACTTGTTTAATACTATACTGTATTTTGGGTAGTACGTCAAGGGTTATTTTGGCTTATCGCCAAATTATTTGATCGCAATTGCTCCTACGAATAGATGGTTCTGCCAGAACGGTTGTATCTTGTACAAGTCAAACCCAGAACATGAAAGAGTTGAACACAACTCAGTCCAAGTGTTAGGCTTCAACATGTTACGAAGAGTGCGCTCTTTGTCCATGATATCTTCTGTGTCAAACGACTTACGCTTGTAGTCATAGAAGTTGAACGTCAACATCTCTTGCAAACGTGCATCTTTAGCTACAGTCTTTTCTGCAAAGATAAACGCTCCACCTCTGTTTAGACCCTTATAGATTTTCTCTACAACGGAACGTCTACTAGTGGGTGGCATGAACTGTAACGTAAAGAGAGATGTAACTAGTGATGCGTTCTTAATTTCGACATTGCGAATATCATCATAGATAAATTCTACAGTAGTGCCTGGGTGTGCTTTCTCTACAGACCGAACACGCTTCTCCATGTCGCCCTTGAAACCTTCTGCAAACTCAACACCGATGTAGTTAGCTTTCGGTGCAAACTCATAGTTCTGATCAGCCATAGCTTGTATAGTCTTACCAGTTGAACTACCAACGTCATACACGTTACTCTCTTCATCTACGAAGTATCTTGATAAATCTACTACGTCTTGGTGTAGGTTGCTATACCCACGGATACTTTGTTCGATGTGGTTGTCGAACCCTTCTTCACGATGTGCGAATGTAAAATCACTCATTTTGTTACCTCATAATATGGTTTTATAACTTTCTCATAGATCGAATCAGCAAGAGCCGCCATCATCTTTGGAGCGACCATGCGCCCAATGCGTTCTGCTTTCTGATCAAAAGTACCAGTAAGTTTATAGTCTTCTGGTAGAGACATAAGACGTTTCAGTTCTTTGATAGTTAGCTTACGATTTGAATCGTAGTGAAACACACCAGACAACCCTTTCTTCTGACCTTGCTGTGTCAATGTTGGACAAGGCTTTGCAGGTGCAGGGCGAATCATATTAAAGCATGATGCTTTAGGATTCCAATCACGAAACTGTGGGTTGCTAGGCTTGAGATGCTTCTCAGGTCTGAACGGAATGTTATCTAAGAACTTCTTCTGAAACGAACCTTCGTAGTAATCACGTAGCTCTTTTACTTCATCTTCATCATTGACAATATCTTCAATAGCAGATTCCATACTGATATGCTTAGTCGTTGGACTAGGGAATATGCCATTCACGTTCAGTACATTTAAACCGATAGCTTCTGCTACATCATCACGTATACAGATGAAGATAGTACGCTCTCTTGCTTGTGCTACACCATAGTCTGCGGCGTTCATTACTTTGTACGTAACTTGATACCCAAGTGCTTCGAAAGAGTTTACAAACTCAAACAACTTAGGTCTAGCTTCACCAAACGTAATGCCTTTGACGTTCTCTGCAATAATAACTTTTGGCTTGACTTCTCTTGCTACACGAATATACTCAAAGAACAAGTCTTCGATACCTGTCTGCGTCTTACCATCAGAGTACTTCTTAATACCCTCTTTGGTCTTCAACTCGCCTTCTTGTACGATGTTGCCTTCGTCATCAAAGTAAGTCTTGCGTGTATCTTCTTGATAACCAACCCAACCCTTCTCACGCTTACCTGCGACAGAGAATGCTGAACATGGTGGTGAGCCATCAAGAATGTCTAGTTCACCTTCTTTGATGTTTGCCATCGATAGAAAGTCTTGACCAGAGTACTTCTTAATGTCATCTACTAAGACAGGAGTGTCTGGGTAGTTTTCTTTGTATGATGTTATCGCTTCTTCTACGAATTCATTGATAAGTAGAATATTGCCGCCGGCAAGCCGATAGCCAGTGCTAGAGCCGCCACCGCCCGCAAAGCAACTGATAACACTAAACCGCTTCTCTGCGGCACGTTCATTAACGTCTTTATTGTAGTATGGTTCATATTTCATTTGCACCTCAAAAAAGCTTTGGACCGACATCTTGCCAGTCTCTTACTAGATCCATTGTTCGTTGTCTATTATACAGATTTATGTCAGGGTTGTCAAGTAGTTTCTCAAAATATTCTGGTATACCTGCAATTAATTGTAAGTTCTCATGCTTACGTCTTTTGATACCCTTGATCTCGTGGAATGCCTCATGTATGGGTGCTTTCTGATATGGCTTGTTAAAGAAGTCATGATCATGCAACATCATCCATGCGGCTACATCACTATTTAGGTATGGCGCAAGTATCTTCATTCCATACTCTTCTGCAAGATATTCTTGTTGTCTTATACCAGCAGGATTCTCTGCACCAAAGTAATCATTTCTGAATTGGTCGAATAGTTCTTTTGTATGTTTGAAGTGAATGTTAGCACGTTTAGATACACCGTACCAGCCATCTGCCGCTACACCAGAGAGTACTACTTTCTCTTTGATCTTAGGGTAGACATATAGAAATGGAAATGTACACTCTACTTGAGTTTTCTTCTTACAGTGATACTTGTTGATGAGTGTAAAGAAGTCTTCTTCGATGTTATCAACTGGTACATCTACTGGTACGAAGTCCCAACCAAAGTGTTCAGCGACATCTCTTGCACCTAAACTATCTGTAGTCTGTTTGCCATTGACGTACATACTGTAACCAGTAACTTTCTTACCTAGACGCTGTGCGGCTAGACCACATGTGATGCTATCTGTACCTGCTGATAATAGTACTGCTACATGATCTTCGTCTGTTTCTCTATCAATGTAGTCTACTATGATCTCATCTATGTTCTTCATCATGTATTCTCTTTCTCAATTCACTGGATGCGAATCTATGATTGCGCCCATTAAAGTATAATTCAATGCCTAGTGTATCACAAACATCACGTCCTGTAAAGTCTAAATCCTTATATTCTTCACCTAATATTCGTACATCGGGAGTGTACATTTCAAGGATATCTTTCAGTTCATGCTCGTACAGATATGGAACAACTTCATCGACATACTTAACCGCCGACAGTTGAGTATAACGCTCTACTGTATTCTGTATAGGACTATTCTTTTCTAATCTATCTAGCGAAGGATCAATGTGCAATGCACAAATAAGATAGTCACACTGCGCCTTGGCTTCCCTAAGCATTGCAATGTGACCAGCATGTAACAGATCAAACGATGATGCTGTTAACCCTATTCTCTTCTTGCTTCTCATCTTCAAGACGCTGTAACCTCATAATGTATTTTTCAAGTATTTGTGGCTTTACTTTCTCAGCCTCTAAGCAATCGATAACCTTCTTTAGATGCACTACGTTATCAAGTTGATCACTCATCATCCTGATCCCGCTCAAACGTTCTTACAGTTTTGCGGTATTCGGCAATAGTTTGTGCATAGCCCCGAGGTCTTTCTTCCTCAAGTCTTTCAATCTCTGAGTTGAGATGTTCTATACGTTCTTCTTTCGTCATTGAGTATCCTCCTTAGTAGTTGCGTTAAGCCGCCATACGGCTAAAGTTCTTCACTTTCTCAAAACGAATTACTTGGTCAAACTTCTCATATAACTGATCACCCTTGTGACTAATAATGAATACATTAGAGTCGGCTGTGATCTCATTAATAATTTTCAAGAACTCTTCTGTGCCTGCATTGTCTAGGCTAGAGTCCATGATCTCGTCCATGATCAAAAGATTAGTAGAAACAGAGTTGCGTAGTTTACTGACTGATCTCCAAGTAAATAGTAGTGCTAAATCGATGCGTAACTTCTCACCTTCAGAGAACGATGCGTATGTGAACACATCACGAAAACGACTTTTGATAGTCTCATTGAAGTTTTCATCTAGTTCAAATTGCACAAAGAAATCCATGGCGGCTAAGTATTTATTAATTAGCTTATTCATCACTGGGACATACTGCTTAATAATACGTGTCTTAATCCCGCCGTCTTTTAGCATAGAAGCGACAAGTGATAGCATTTCTTTATCATCGAATAGTTGACTTTGTTTAGTATGATATGTAGTCATATCATCTTCGAACTTCTTTATCTCTGAGTTGTCTATCGCTTCAACGGACTCTTCTGCTTCTGTTAGTTCGCCTTTGATAGACTTACACACATTCATCGCCATCTTGTAGTTAGCGTTATGCTCTGACATCTCAAGGTTCTTTGAAGCCATTTCAGTCTCTACATCATCGATCTCACCAAGTCGTTTGTTTACGCTTCCAAGTCTATTGTCGAGTTCTGTCTGGGCTTTTTCGATTTCTGTAATCTTGCCTGTGGATTCTTCGATTGTTTCTTGTTTAAATTCGTGTTCGATCCCTTGCTTGCAGGTTGGACAGTTGTCGTGGTCTTCGTAGAAGTTGATGTCTTTACGTAGCTTGGATAACTTTGTGGAAAGTTGACCATCGATTTTCTCCAGTTCTTGTAGCTTCTTTTTCATGCCAGCCTTGTCACTGACACCTTCAGCCATTTGCTGTACTTCACCCATGATAGTTTCTACAGCGGCTTGCTCGTCTTCGATCAAAGCAATTTGCTCTTTCAACTTCTCTTTAAGTTTAACAACTTCACCTTCTTTTAATTCACGAATGGATTCGTTGTGTAACTTAGCATTGTCGATACTATTCTTAAGTAAGTCGATCTGGTACTTGATCTCTTGTATCTCTTCTTTATTGTTAGATACTTTCCCCTTCAGTAACGTATTCATTACTGTAAAGATTTGAATATCAAGTAAGTCTTCGATGACTGCCCTACGTTCACTCGCTTTCAGTTGCATAAAAGGCACGAATGTACTAGAACCCAGAACAACTACTTGCCCAAAAGATTTGTAATTCAGTTTAAGAATACTCTCTTCTAGGTATGATTGATAATCCCGTGCGGCGGCATCTTGATTTAAGAGTTCACCATTACACCAAATCTCAAACACATTAGGTTTGATACCACGCTTTACGTTGTAGTCTTTTGCACCGATCTTGAATGCAAGCTCTACTTGCAAGTCTTTTTGATTGATAGAGTTGAGTAGTTGCTTCTTGTTGATGTTTCTAAAAGCTTTACCATACAACGCAAAAGAAATGGCATCAAGCATTGTAGATTTGCCTGCACCATTTTCACCTAGAATAAGAGTAGACTTACTATTGTCTAACGGTATCTCAGTCCACGAATTACCCGTAGATAAGATATTCTTAAACCTTATCATCTTAAAATGTATCATACACTCAAAGCCTCACTGTATAGTTCTCTCAAAAAATTCTCAACTTTTACTTTGTCGCCCTTGAACTCAAGGTTCTGTACGTACTGTGTCAATATAGTCATAGTATCTTGCGCCTCATCAACTAATTCATCATCATCAATCATGTCTAGATTTTGATGATCTTCTACGACTTTGATGTCTGCGGCTTGTGATTGCTGTAGACGATCTAAGAACAAGTCGAAGATATAAGGATTGTCCTTAGTCTGTACTATAACCTTTATGAAGGCGTTTGTCAAGAGGGAAGTGTCTAAATGTGCAACATCTTCTATAGTCATGTCAGTATCATTGTACAGGATCTTATGAAATAGCTGATTTGGATTCTGAATATGCGTCATCTCACGTGTGTCAGTGTCAAAGACATTGAAGCCACGCTTCTGTGCATGATCAGCCCAAGTCATCTCATATTGCGCACCTAGATAAGATATGTTACCAATAGTGGACGGTTGATGAAAGTGACCTGAGTACACACCATCAAACTTCTGAAAGACTTTACGATCCATACCATGATCACACAGATGACCTTTATCCATCTCAAACCCAGTGATCTCAAAGTGACCCATGAGTATCTGTGCTTTCGTTGAATTCATAGCATCTATCGACTCCTCATAGTTCTCTTGACATAGCCAAGGGACTAGCATGATCTTACACCCATCCATGTCTAGCTCAACTGGCTTCTCCCAGTATAGTTCTAGATTTTCTAGTGATGTGTGACCATAGAGTTGACGTAAACTATTGACATCATTTGTATTCTTGTAATACGTATCATGATTACCAGCAATGATATACATCTTGATACCGTCTTCTTGGCACCGTTTGAATAGTACATCATGCATAGTCTGCGCAGTTACAAAGTTAATGTACTTACGTCTGTCTGTCAAATCGCCTAGATGAAAGATAGTATCGATGTTATTCTCTTTCAAGTAAGGAAAGAAAACTTCATCGTAGAACTTTCTCTGATGTTCAGCGATTACAGCATTATCGTTTCTTGCACCGAAGTGTGTATCGTTTAGTATAGCAATCTTCATTCAGTAGTACCTTCATCTTCACCGTAAAACTTTTCAAGCCCCTTCTTCTTTGTCTTTTTCTGAGCCTTGCTTTTTGTTTCCATTCGCTTCTCGTAGTTAGATACGAAATCATTCATGTAGTCATTATTAAGGTCAATGTAACCAGGTTCACCTGATGCGCCTTCTTCTTTCTCGACGGCAGTACCAGTGAGTACAGATTGCTCTGTAACCTTGTGTCTAATATACACTTGTTTCTTCTCTTTGTCAATACGTCTGAGGAAAGCATACCAAATAATTTGCGTAAAGTATGCAAATGGGTTGCTAGATTTCTGTGGATCAAAGTTCTTTAGTGCTTGAATAGCATTCTCTAAGCCATCACTAATCATCTCTTCTTTGTATGTGTAGCCTGAGAAGTTAGGTTTAGTTGCTAGACGATTTGATATCTGATAGATGCACTCACCGATGTAATTCGGTATCTGAGGGTTCGGTTCGCCCGATTCCTCTGCATCTTTACATTGTTGTTTGTAGTCAATGATAGCCTGTAAAAACTCAGGGTTATTGACGTAATTTCTCTTTGCTCTTGCCATAGGTCACCTCACTTGGTATATATTGTTGTTAATATAACATATTATAGGGAACTTGTCAAGTATTATTTTTCTTTTCGGTTTGCCCTTGACAGGTTGATTCTTTTGGTGTATAATAATATTAATGCTTTTATGAATTAATCTAATGTTTAGTTGATGATCTTGATTCAAGTAATGTTTCATACATCTCTTCTAAGTCTGAGGCATAATCATCATCTGTAAGTATGTCAGGCTCATCATATGAAGCACTTATTCTAGCTTTGAAGTCTTCGTAGTACGAGACTGCTTTGTTGTTTGCGGATTGCACGTAGTATATATCTTCTTTATATAAGACAACGGAGTTCTCCTCGGAGAGGAGTAACCAAGACTTAGCGAACATTCCGTGTACTGGATCAATACTAATTTCTAAAGGGGAGTCTATCATAACGAACTCTTCTTCGTCATGCTCTATGATACCCACTAGGTCTTTACCTGTCTTCAACTTAATAGTTACGTAATTCGGCATAATTATCCCTTAATGTCTACGTTATAGATTTTGAAGTCAAAACCCTGATCACTGTATATCTTTACTCTTTCCTTAAAATGTCTTACTGCGAAATTTTCTTTTGTTTTCCATTGAAGATCGTCTACTATGTCATATAGCGTTGCTTTATCTTTTCCGTTACCTTTTCTGAGAACTCTACCAATCGACTGGAGATTTCGTATGCGAGATTTAGAAGGACTAGCGAAGATAATATTGTCAAGACGCTTAATGTTAACACCAGTAGAAAAGGTACCATAGCTAGCCAGTATGATATTATCTGAAGTAGATTCGGCAATGCCTCGTACTGCTTCTCTATCTTCTGCTCCAACTCCCCCATGAATGAAATGTACGACTTTTCCATCTTTCTCAAGGAGCGGGTGCAAAACTCTGCCATGCTTGTCAACGTATTGAAATAGTATAAGCGTGTTGCCTTCAAGAGACCACGCAAGGTTTCTAATAAATTTGTTACGTGCTTCATTTCGAACAATCCAGTCAATTTCTTCTTGATAACTCTTATTCTTATTTATCTGTCTCGTTTCTGGTGGATATCCTAGAATAAGTGCTTTGATGCCGAACTCTGCTAGAGTGCCGTCATCGATTAGTTTTTTAGTTTCAGTTACTTCTTTAGTTGGACCAAACAGTCCCTCTAGTACTAACTTGTGTGTCTGTGATTCATCTAATGTACCAGTGAAGCCATATCTATACTTGACATGCGGTGTCTTCTCTAGTACTTTAGTTAGTGACTTAGCTTTAAACAAGTGTGCTTCGTCACCGATTACAACATCAAACTTCTCGTACCAATCTTTCTTTAACTTGTAGATAGATTGCCACGTTGTTACAGTATAGTCTGCGTCTACGTTCTTGTCAACCCCACCCATAATCTTGTGAATGTCTAGCGGTCTGTTCTTGTTATATTCTACAAAGTCAGATGACATTTGAGATACAAGTGATGTTGTTGGTACAACGATCAGAACTTTACGACCTTGCTCTACATGATGGCGAGACAGTAAGTATATAATGAAAGACTTACCTGATGCTGTCGGTGATAGAAACAATGATCTATTATTATATAGTGCGTGTGCTACAGCATCATTCTGATAGTCTCTAGGTTCAAATGCACTATCAAAGTCTTTTGCTAAGTCATAGCCAGCATTCTCATAGTACTTTGTTTCTGGTAAGAGTGAACTATCTACTTCGACTTCATAGTCTCTATCATTACAGAACTTAATAATGTAAGGAAGCAGACCAGCATAGATCATACCAGTCATTGTATTCATAAGTCTAATCTTGCCGTCCCATACTCTATTCTTGTATGCGGGCATGAACTTATAACCAGGCACGTAGAATTCAAAGTAACCGCTCATCTCCATCTTTACAGATGCTTCAGCATTTACTCTGACATGTACATTATCAATCTTTTCTACGTGAACTTGTTCCATACTATATTACATCGCTCCAGTTCTAAATCGTTCCCAGTCAACAATAGTCTTTAACTGGAACCCTCTATTACTTATCATCTTAATAATTGCTTCTAAATAGTTCACCTTCTCTTCAATCATACCGACTTTTAGTGACAGATTAATCATATCTTGATCTGCATCAATGTATGTACTGATATCTGTTCGTAGTATCTTTAGAGGTTGTGGTTCCCATCCATACTGTTGTAGCTCAGTTATATCTAACTCGCCACGATAGTATTGTTCTTTAAGCAACTTCAATTGCTTATACTTAGCACGTAACTGCTTGAGTTTCATGCCTTCTTCCATGTAGACACGGAAGTATTTGTTATGTAGTTTGGGAATGTTTGCACTCTCGCCAGACACATTCGTCTGATCGATCTCGCTGTCTTTTGCCCACATTTCATATATCTCTTCGATCTTCATTCACTTCTCCATAAAATAACCATGTTGTATTATAGCAGGTTTCGCTATAAAGTCAAGTACTAATTTACAATTCTAAAATCGTAAGATGTATATCTGAAAGTCATATCAACAACTGGTGGTGTAACGTCTGTCTGATTTGTTGCTAGTGCGATACTACCAACGGACACGGGAAACATGTCTTTGAATGTAACTTCTACATTCGGGTTCTTCTTACTACTTAGTACAGTCAAAGTACCGTCTGAATAGATACCATCGCCGCCTGCACCGATTAGATTTGCGTATTGCTCAAACCCTTCTGGTTTAGTCAAAGAGATTAACCAACGCCATGTCTCTAAGTAAGATGATAAATCTTCGTCTACTAATACTGAGAGTGTAAGATCACCGAACTCTACTTTATCAGCAGGTAAGTAAAGTGTCTTAAAAGGTGTTGCTCTTTCTACAGGCGAAGAAGAGATATCGGGTAATGTGATACCCTGCACAAAGAACTCTACGTGAGGCAAACGACTCATCGTAAAGCGAAACTCATTAGGATTGAGAAAGTTTTGTAATTGGCTCATTTTGTCCTCACTTAATCTACAATACTATTTATAGTCAAAAAAAAGGGCGCTCCGAAGAACGCCCTAATCTGTTCAGTTCACTGACTTCCCGTCAGTTCTGACTTCTTATTATAGAAGGTTGGTGATGATAGAGCGTCTGTAGTAAACGTTTGCGTTTGCTGTCAGAGCGCCTGTACCCGCCGCCGCACCTGGTGCAAATGGATTTGCAACCATGCCGTAACGAGTTTTGAATCCTAGCTTCGACTGGAAGCTATTCTCACCAACTGCACGTACCATTTGTAGCGGTACATATGGGCAGTAGAAGATACCAGCGTCAAATGCGCTAGAACCTTTATAACCTACTACCATGTACTGTGCGCCAGCATATGGATCTACGTACACACGGAAGCGACCGTTAAGTACACCTACGAAAGTGTTACCAGTATCATCTGGGTTCAAGTTGTTGCTGTTCAGAGCAGGAGTGTAATCTAGTACACCAGCCATTTGAAGTGCAGATGCTACATCAGATGAACATAGGATGATGTTACCCTTGCCTCTACGTGTAGTTTTTGCAATCGCATTAGCTTCTTTTTCGATCTGGAACATCAAGCCTTTGAACTTCTCTACTGACCAACGACCGTTAGCATCAACATCTAAGTTGAAAGTACCTGCGGATGCTGTATCGGCAGAACCGGCTACTGCTGAGTTGTACACTGTACGAATTACTTCACGGTTGATTTCTGCAAGCAGTTCAGCCGATAGCATGTTCGCTAGTTCTGTTTCAGCGTCAAGACCGTGAATTGCTTTCAAGTCTTGTGCTAGTTCAGTTGTGTACTCTGCTTTCAACGCACGTGATTGCGCAGTAACAGACACTTTGTCGATTTGGAAAGACATCTCGCCAAAATCGCCACCACCTGTAGAACCAAGTTGTTCTGCGGCGGCAGTTCCCATACCAGTACCAGTTGTTACTGATGCTTGACCTGGAGCGTTTGAAGAGTGCGTACCAGCACCTGAGAAGTCTGTGTCAGCTTCGTTGTAGAAAGCTTCAGTCTTAACAGAGTTGTTTGCACCATCAACGTAGTTTGAACGCATTGCGAAGATCAGTCCTGTTGGACCAGTCATTGGCTGAACGCCAGCAATATCGTATGCAACTAGGTTAGGCATCGCACGACGGACTAGGGAAATAAGTACCGGATCGTAAGATTGCATTTCGCCTGTGTGGTTAACCGGTCCTACTTCTGCTTCTGACAAAAGTGATTGCGGTGAATATGAGTTACCCTCTCTGAGAGCAGTCTCGGTGTTTTCTAGCAAAGTAGCCGTTACAGCACTACGATGCTTGTCTGAAATTGGGTTAAGTGCTTCATGCTCAAGCACTGGGCCCCACTTTTTCATTAGTTCTTCGTTTCTCATCTGAATTCTCCTTTTGAGATTTTATCTTTTAGTATTTATAAAAAACTTATTTTGCAAGACGACCAATGCTATCGGCGTATAATGCGATGGCAGGATCAATAGCTGGCTTAGATGCCTCTTCCTCAACTTCTTCTTCAAGAAGTTCTGTCTCATCTGCAACTGGTGCAATTGATTCAGTGAAATAGTTATCTTTGATAGCTTCTAGTTTAACAGAGTAATCTTCTACTGTTTCAAAAGATACTCCTTCTGCTAGAACACCAAGCTTTTCAACCTGAGTATCTGTAAGACCCTCAGAGATAGTTTTGAATGCATCTGCTAACTCTAGTTGCTTTTTATCTTCTTTAAGCGCCATAACTTCTTCTACAACTTCGTTGTATTTAGTAGTTGACTCTTCAAGCTTTTCTTCCATCTCTGCTACAGCATCACGCTGTACATCATCGATTGAAAGGTTATGCTCTACAACCAGACCTTTTAGGCTATCTAGTAGGGACTCTGCAACTTCTACTTTGATGTTAGATTCCACTGCAACAGAATTTTCATCCATCCAGTTTTCAATAACGTAATCAAGGTAGGAGTCTACTTTCTCTACCAAATCTTCTACGGAAGCTTCGACTTGTTCAGCTAGATCCGCTTCAAACTTCTCTTCTAATGCCGCTTTTTGTACCAGCACTTTTTCGTGTACAGCCGCTTCAAAGACTGCTACGGTTTTTGTCTTAAATTCTTCTGAAAGCTCTTGACCTTCGAAAAGACCAGCAAAAGCTTCTTTAAGTCCAGTGTCATTAGTTCCTTTAGATGGACCGTCATCTTTGACTGTATCCGCTTTAGGATCTACTGATTGGTTTTTATCAGCTTTACGATTTTTACCCTTCGCCGCTCCGCCAGCTGGTGTTACAGGATCTGCACTTTCAGAATCCTCTCCAGTTGCCTTAGCTTCGTCAAGTTCCAAATCTAGCTTGTTTTCTAGTTCTTCACTCATTTGACTTCTCCTTTAACAAGTAATATTGTTCTCTATATTTATAATAATCATGTTTTCGACAGTGATTTGATAAACTTTTCAAAGATTACGGCTGCCTGCTCTTCCAACTTACGAGGATCGACTTTCGCAATTTCTTTAATCTCTTCTTCTATACGATCAAAAGCGTTAGCTGTTGTCCATGTAGAAGACGCAACATCATAGACCCAATCAACACCTTCCATTACACCCTTAACGAATGCATCTGGTGCAGAGGGATCAGCTACGATATCTCCTGCTGTAGCAAGCATGAAATCGTTTTGGACTTCCATGATACCTTGCTTGTTCTTTTTGATAGAACCCATACCACGAGACGAAATGCCTAAATTAGCACCCTCATCGATTAGGCTCTTCACGATTTTACCCATAGGCGTTTCCATAATTTTGGCACGCCCGATTACATTAGACCCGTCTTCTTTTAGTTCTGTGAACATGTGAGAGACACGATCCAAATTGATAGTTGGTCCAGCTGGGTGACCAAGTTCTCCGTAAGCACGTTTCGCTTCAACGTAGTTTTTGTTGTAGCGATTCATCTCACGTATTAATGTTTCTTTAGGGTAGACACGACCATTACGATTCTGTATGTCACCTTGCATGATAATACCTTCGATAAAGTAGTTCTTACCTTTAGTATTACCCTCTTCATCCAGGATGTCTTCTGAGATGTATTGTACGTCTTCAACGATTTCTTTAATTAGTAGTGACATTATTTCTTCGCCTTACTGAAAGCGAAGTCAACCATTTTCATGAACATGTTTTCGTTCTTGCCAATAGCGTCAGCAAACTTCTTTTGATTAGAGCCGTTTAACGCATCATGTACTTGTACTAATGCGCTTGCTGTGAACATGTCAATGCGTGGTTGAGTGCCATCGCCGAGTTTAATTCTTTTGTTTTGTTTAGTCTTGACAATCTTACGTAGATCGTCAATAACTGCTTCGCTCAGATTGCTTTCGGATACACTCTGCTCTTCCATGTCGCACTCATGATCTTCGCCTTTTTTATATGTAGCACCGCACTCTTCACATTCAATAGAACGCTCTTCATACACTGCTTCATCGTCATCACGATCTGCAACACGTTTTTTCTTTTTAGTCTTTGCTATAAACTGATCATCTTTAGCAACAGGATGATCTTTCTTATCTACGATATGTTTATCTACAAAGTTTTGCTCATCAGGTGACTTAATCTTGTCAACTGTTTCTCCGAGCATCTCCTTAAAGCTTTTCATCTGATCACCTTTGTTTAATCTTCGTCTTCTTCGTCATCATCATCTTCGTCTTCGTCCTCATCATCGTCGGCATCTTCGTCTTCTTCTTTGACTTTTTTGCCTTCGTCAATTGAGTCTTCAACTTCAACTTCGACTTCTTCTGTTTCTACTTCTTCTTCAACAGCAACTTCTTGGGCACCGAACATGTCATCGTACTTTGTTTCAATAGCACTTCCCATCTTCTCAGCCATAATTGCGTCAAACGTTTTTTCGAATGCACCAGCATCTTTAGTATATGCTTGGTTAATCAGGTCTTTAATACTCATAAGTATCTCCTTTTCTAATTCTAATATTATTTATGCAAAATCGTTATTGTCTGTTTCATCTTCTTCAGGCTCTTCGCCTTCGGCTTCAATCTGCTTATCAACGTTTGTAATTTCATCTTCAGACATATAGAGAACGTTCTTACGAATCCACTCTTTAGAATAGTACTCACCTTTGTACTCATCAATGTCACGCAAAATCTGCAAACGGTTTTGTAGAATTTCAGATGTCTTCAACTCTTCAAAATGATTATCAGACATAAAGTCATATCGTATTTGTGCTTGAATGCCAGCCCACTCTTCTGGTGCAATTACACCTTTTAGAATAAGTTGCTTCTCAAGTATCTTGTCAAACAAGATAGCAAATCTAGCACGTAGTCTACGAATAAACTTACTAAACTTAACTTCATCACGACTAATCTCTGATGCTCTTCCTAATGAGAAGCCTGCATCACTCTCTAAACGAGAAACAGGAACGTTCAACGCTTTGAACAAACGCTTTTGGAAATATTCGACATCATCTAGTTCGCCTAGATTTTGTCCACCTGGTAGAGTCGAAATCTCTGTACCACGACCACCCTCTCTTCGAGGCAACCAAAAGTCATCAGTCATTGACATATGACGACGGTCATCCTTGACCTCCCCCGATGTCGCATCATATACTAAACGATTCTTGTGTTTAGTCATCATATCACGTAGATATTGTTCTGCTTTCATTTTAGGCAGATTACCTACATCAATATAAAAAATTCTTCTTTCAGGCGCACGTGAGATACGATAGATAACTACTGCATCTTCCATAATGCGCAACTGGTTCAAAGGCTTGTGTGCCTTGTGTAAATGAGACAGTACTAATGTAGTGTTCTCATTCAGTAAACCTGAGTTACAATTTACAATAGAGTCTCTTGCAATACGTAACCCTGCGGCGTTTGTATTATTAAGATCATATCCACTACCTATAGTTCCACTATTGGTGTTGTGAAAACCCTTCTCATTATAAATGTAATACTCGTTTTTGATACGTTTAAAGAAAGTTGAATTGCCACTCTTTGTAGTGCTTCTTTCTTTGTCAAACTCTCTAATCTTACGTAGCTTACGTGGATCAATGTATCGTAACTCTAAGATACCTCTCTTAGGTTGCTTCTCATCAATCATCACGTGAAAGTTTAATCTACCATCAACGTACCATTTTGTAAAAATATCATATCCATGATTTGAAAAGTCTAATAGTCTAAGACAATTATCAAACTCTTCTCTAATTCTTTTCTTAATATTATCTGGTAAGTCTACGTCATCTGTTACACACTCAACAGGTTTGCTGTCGTATGTGATATTAATAGACTCATTCACAATATCATCAACTGCCATTTGAACTTCTGGTTGTTGCATCATACCACGGTATTTCTGCACTAACTCAGCTTCGGACTTAGCAGTACCCTCTAAATCGATAAAACTACTTACAGCGCCGCCAGTAGCCGTAACGCTTACTGCGCCATCGTCATTGTTCGGTTCTGCGAAGGAACGTAAATTCTTGTTCTCTTCGTTTTTTCGTTTTATTTCAAATCCAAATAATTCCATACTTCATCCTTTAATAAGAGAGAGGCATTATACCCCTCTCTTTACTTAGTCATTCTGGATTAAGCGTTTGTGCCAGCGTTACCTGTTGCGCCACCGCTTACTTCCCACCAATCATATTGGAATGTCACATCAAATCTTTCAATGTCATCTGTAGTTGACCAATCCATTGTGATTGCCGCTACAGTTGTTGGGAATAGTCCATTAAATGTATATTCACGTAGTGGAACACCAGTCTTAGAATACTGAATGATCTGCGCCTGAGATTTATACTCAGATGCTTGTGCAGTATTCAACTGTCTTTGGTTGCCCTGGTGACTATTGATAGAAGCCATCCAGTTTTCCATTGCGTTGCGAACTAGAAAATCTTCATCGTTCATAATAGTCACAGTCCATTCAGCGAATGTTCTGTCACCTGCTAGTTTTACTTTGCGCCCGAAGTAAGGGATTTCAATCGTCCCTAACGTTGATTCGGGTAGCTGTGCCGCTTGTACCATAAAGGGTGTCTTAAGGTCAGCAATTCCATTGATCGGATTAGTAATCTGAACTTGGAAAAGAGACGCTTTAGCACCCCCGAAGGTTAGCTGGCTCTTGATTTCATTAATGTTGAAAGCCATTGTGCGTTATCTCCTCTTTCTTTTATTTATGTTACTGACCAACGATCTCTGAGAATTCAACACCAGTTCTAACTGCAACAAAGTTGAGTTGGATGAAGTTGATAGCACGTGCAGGCTTGATATAGATATCGCCTACAAACTGATTGCTGTCAATCACCTGTGAAGTGTTGTTAGTCTCATCGCAGACAACTCTGAAGTCATAGATACCTCTACGACCTTGAACATCTCGTAAGAAAGGCTCAACTAGATTGCGGAACTGCGCTCTGGTAAACTCATCGTTAAATTCGAATAGAGTAGACTTAGAAGCAGTTGAGATTGCTTTTTCAAGAACGATAAACAAACGGCGGACGTTAATTCGGTCGAATGCACTCGGTTGGTTCAAATATGTTTTATCACCAAATAGTAGCGTACCTTGCCCTGCTTGTGTGATAACGGGGTTGATACCGTTTTTGTACAATAAATCACGATCTGTCTTAGTTGGGTTTAATGCCAACTTAACAACGTTCTTAATTCCACCACGACTATAGCCTGCTGGTGAGAACCAAGGATCACGTGCATCGTCTGTTCTTGCACATAGACCTGCTACATCACCGTTTAGTGGAATCCAACGATATACATCGTTGTACTTATCGTACTGATACTTATGTCCACTGTCTACAACTGCGTAAGACGATGATGATAGTGTTGATACTGCTGTAACGATATCTTGTGCTGATGCTGTGTTAGGTACATCTGGTGTGATAAACGCCATACAGTCTTTTCTAGTTTCTGCGATATTATCAATCACGTAGTTCTGTACAACCAAATCTGGGTGACCAGTAAGAAGTAGAGACACATCAATGTTCTCAGCCGCTTTAAACTTGTCCCAACCTAGTCCAACTGGACCTGCACCGATTGCTGTTTCACTCGAACCGTCTGCGCCAGTTGTAAATGCTTCTACTGCCGAAGTACCTGCAAATGATGCGGCGCTCTTAACTCTTACATAGTTAGAGCTATTTTCTAGTACTTGATTGATATATGAAGTTGAACCGTCAAAGTTTTTGTCTGTAGCGGTATCGCCCAAGTTCTCAAACTTCTCTAGTACACCTGCTTTACCAGTAAATCCACCCTTATCAAGAACTATTACGTGAAATCCACGACCACCTGCTCCTGCTACGGGTGCAGAATCAAACGATGAAGCAAATTGCCATTGTCTGACGAAGGAAGCGGCGGCATGAGCCGCAGTTCCAACAAACTTTCTGTCAAAGTTAACTGTCGCAACAGTATGTGTACTGTTTGCGTTATCTTCAACACCAGTTACGACCAATTCTTGCCCTGCGACAATTACTGATTGACCAAGCGTAAGCCCGTGTGAGGGTGTTGTATCGTTTTCAGTGATAGTACCGATTGTGCTTGATGCTGGAATGTTCAATGTTTCGTTTACTGTAGTACCCGCATAGCCTGCGTTGTCACACCATGCAACTTCGATATCATTTCCTAGTGCGCCTTCGTAAGCGCCTTCGAAGTTTGTACCTGTTGCTTTTACGCCATTTTCGTGTACACGCTGAACATACAATGCATCACTGTATGATAAAAAATTCGCCGCTGTAAAAAAGGTTTCTGCATTTGACCAAGTTGTGTTGGCGAAAGGTTTGCCAAAACGGTTTACTAGGTCAATTTCAGAGCCGATTAGAACGGGTTCGTCGGTTGGTCCCCAACGAAATACGCCAGCGATAGCACCTTCAGTTGTAGCCACTGCTGGCACAACTGTTGTTAGATCGATCTCGCTAACGTTAACTCCTGGACTTAATTGAAAAGCCATCTCATTTCTCCTTGTCTATTATGATTTATAGATTTCAAATCTTTGATCTTTGTCGTTATATTTATAAAAAACTCATCTCTAGTAATTGAACCAGTTTCTGAAATCCCTTTCTCCCATAAGCTCGGAGTCCTCTTCGTGCATGTTATTGAAGCCTACTGGTAGTAAACTCTCCAACATTTCATCTTCATTTCTTTGCTTTAGTTTATTCATTGTATTGATATCAGTAATCTCTCTAAAGAAAGTTTGGTCTGATAGCCAAGCAAATAATACTAAACACATGACTAGATCATCATGGTTACCCGATTCCGCTTCGTAAGAGTTGCCTCTACGTGAAAACGTAGATAGTTCTCGTATCGTATCGTAATCATTAATTAAAATTTGATCTTGCTCAATGAGCATTTTTAGCATGTTACAGCCTATTGACTTTACAGATTTTGTGGTTCTAATACCTTTATCGGTAGACTTACCAAACCCACCTGAAATCCTTTTACCTGCTCTGCCTGCTGATTCTGTGTGCATAAGAGTTTCGACTTCGAATTCATAGTGTAAAATCTCAGATACTTGTTCACCTATGTCATTAATCTCAATTAATGTATATGCATCATTATATTGCTTTGTAGTTCTATATATTATTTCCGCATAATCTATTGGTGTGATCATGTTATCTCTGTATACGCAAACTTGTTTATAAGGCATACTAGTCACATCTATTATTTGAAATGCTGAATAGTCCAGACCTTTTCCTCTAGATACGTCTACTACACATACATACGTATGATCATCTTTTCGTTCTTCAAGTATTTTAATATTCTCTGCTTCCGCAAGAGGTTCTTTCCATACTAAAGATTTTAGTTTAGAGCCTTCGATCAAAGTACCAGATGACCCTAAAAACTGACATTCAAACTCTTGCGAGAACTTCTGATAGTCATTATCCATCGCCGCTAGAGTTTCGTCTTTCCACTTATCGTCACGACCTGGCACTCTTTGCCAAGGCACTTCGATAAAGATGTATCCATTACGACCTTCTTTTGCACCTTCACACGTTTTATAAAAATGATTTAAACCATTTGGTGTAGAGGTGAAAAGTATCTTTGTTGTAGTACCTGATGATATCGTAGGGAAGACTGAAGCAAAAAATTCATCCCAGTTCTCGACAAAGGCTGTTTCGTCAATGTATAGAAATGAGATAGACTTACCTCGAATAGCACTAGAAGAAGTAGCACCTGCAATGATCTTACATCCGTTCTCGAATTCAACGGAACCTTTGTTCCATTCAATGACCCCTTGTTGCATCCACTTTGGGAGTGCTTCATACGCTATCTTAATCCTATCAAGTATTTCACGGGCGGCATCGCCCTTGTTCGCTAATAGTGCAACAGTCTTATAATCATTGAATAGTACATAATGTAGAATTACTGCCACGGCTGTAGTTGTTTTACCTGCTTGTCGAGATGTGTTTACTGTCACACGCCTGTTGTGCGTGATAGCCTCTATAATATCTTTCTGATAATCATACATCTTAATAGGAATTAACCCATGATCAACATGTACGATTTTAATATACTTTTCGGAGAAGTAAGTGGGATCTTTAGCACATTTAACAAACTCGGTAACCATCTCTTGATCAAACTCAATGGTCATACCTTTGCGCTTGATATTTACATTACCGTTGTAACCCTTTATGTTACTTTCATCAAGCGTTGTCATTCTTCATATCTTTTAATAGTTGCTGAAGTTCAGCAGTTGATCCTACAAACAAATTATTGTTTGTTACTGGTTTACTTTCTTCTGCTTCTTCTGCTTTCACTTTCTTGTCACCCATAGACACTAAGTCTTTGTTCGCATCTACTAGCGTCTTCATCAATGTAGAAACGACTTCATATGCTCTAGGATGCTCAGATGCTTTTGCTACATCTAGCATATCCTCAAGTGCTTGAGTACCTTTTTCAATAACATTATAGAAGTTAGTTCTAGCGTAATCGTAATCACGCTCACTTCTATCATCTTGTTCTACTACTATCTCTTGTTTTGGTTCATGCTTTATGACTTCACCTTGTAGTGGTGGTTTCATAGGTTCTAATCCAAGAGACTTACCAATCTCATCATCCATTACGCATCCTCTACTTGAACAATAAACGCCCAGTCATCATCAATATTTATGTCATTATAATCTACGGTATTGTCAGCAGAGTCGGTTGGAGTTCCATTTGCAGTAAGCCCTGGTTGAACAGTAACTTTTTCTTCGGCTTGTGTTGCTTCCATTGGAGCGAATACAGATGCTTCAGCAAACTTAATAACTTTACGATTTGATGTTGGACCAAAGTAAAACGCCTTCATCGTAAAGTCAAGCGTCCAGATTAGTGAACGTCTCTCTTCGAAATTACCTTCGTAAACATCTTCTTGTGTTACACTATTAAGTACGATAGGAATGTCTAAGTACAATTCCATGTCATCAAGTATCTTAACAGTCGGTGTATATTCTGGCTGAAAGTATGGTAGAATTTGCTCTAAAATCTTTGTACCGTCTTCGTTATACTTCGTCATGATGTTTAACTGAAGATTTAAATCATATGGCGCAGGTGTATACTGTGAAGATAAAACGTTGTCTGTAGTCGCATTACCCTTGACATACTTCTGTAGCCCACCTATTTTGCGCTCTGGATTGAACGTCATACCAGTTATCTCAAAAGACATTCTTGGTAATGTAATAGCAGGTGAACGCAAGTCGTTATCTGCCTCTAGTCTTGCAAGTAACTTCTGCATAGGTGCATAGTTAATTGGGACCTTCTGAGACAGCTTCAGAGCGCCTGTGTTGTCTTTTCTGCGGATAATGATGTCATTGAATAGAGTACCAAAGACAGCAATATATCTGCGTGTTGTTTCGTTATAAAAATGATTACCAAACATTAGAAGTTATCCTCTCCAAATGGATTGCTCTCAGAGAAGTCTAAAATATTATCAGCAATCGTTTCAATTTCATTATTGTCTGCCACAGCATCATATGTGTCAACGTTCTCTAGTTTGTCTGCGTAGACGATAATCTCTCTACCCATGTATTCGTTACCAACACCAGACTGTAGATAGTAATAAGAACCAGCAGTTGCAGGCGTCCAAGTAAGTCCAACCACTACAGAAGGATCATTATTAGCAACTCCAGCAGTTCCTGAGTATGTTGTAGCTACTAGTGAGCCTTCAGATGGTACAATTGTTGAATGTATTTGTAGTTGATTGTTTAAATTCGATGCATCACTCTGATCAAAGACGTATGTAGACCCAGCATATAAGTTTAGATATGGCGCTTCGTCTGCACCTATAAAGTATGCTTGACTTGACCCTTGAGAATTATAAGGGTTAGTAGCTGTCTTATCGTCAACTCGTACCGTGTAAGTAGTTGTATCTGGTGATACAGTAAGTTGATACTCTGAGAAGTAATCATCAATGAACTCCTGACCAGTGCGGAAGACTTCGCCACTGTATTCGAGTAATTCACAGCGCAAATCGTATGTCTGTAGATTACCCATTTGATAAAAGATTGCTTCATGCTCTACGTGCATGATTTTGAAGAACTTGCGGTTCAAAGGCATGTAAATGATGTCGCCTTCGAATGGGCGAATTTGCTCTGAGTGTACTGCAACTTCTTGATTGAATGAGCGTATAGCGATAGTCAGTGTCATGCTATCACGTATCTGTAGACCAAACTTAGATAAGAAGTCGCCTTCACCTTCAAAGCCATCGATGTTCTTCACATACATTTCTACCATGTACGCATCGTTGTATTGTGGTAAATCGTCTTCGTTTAATAGATCGTCTTTTGCTCCCAGTGTTCTAGGAACGTACCAAGTGTCTACACCATAGATACGAATAGACTCAATGACAAGATCCTCTATGAGTTCTTGCTCCATTGAGTTAGAGTAGTTTTCAAAGTAGAAATTCTTAGCCATAAGTCAATTATCCAATCATGTCTACAACTGGCAATGAGTAAGAAGAAATCATCTCTTCTTCAAGCCTTTGAATTTCCTCCCTAGCGTCTGCAAGAATTTGTTCACCGTTAAACTGAACATTACCAGGTAGTGACATGCCTACAAACTTTGTAAGGTTTGAACCCCACTGAAATTTAATTTTAGCAGTTGCATAGTTCTGCAACCATCGATCTTTATATACATCTGCATACACTGTTGGGTCAACGATACTATAGCACTCTGCTACAATGTAGTCGCCTTCTGTCAACAAACCCCAATCAGTGTCGATATGTAATCTATTGATGTGTCTGTTATATCTGATAGGCTGTTTGCCGACCAAGATTTCTTCCATAAATTGCAAGTGTTGCATTGACATGAAGAAGTGTGTCATGTTATAATTGATGAAATCATGTATGTTATTCAATACGAATTGATACTGAACATTAAACATACCTGTGCTTGCTGTAATACTAGAGCCTAAGTTAAATATATTAACTGCACCGATAATATTCTCAGGTACTGTGATGTAACCATTTGTCTTATCATCGGCTGTAATCTGATGCTTTAGGAACGTCTTCTCTGTACCATCGAAGTGATAGTCCCAGTAATACGACAAAGCCTCATCGATACGATCATCTGCTTGATCCTGATCAACGTTAACTTCAATGACTGGCTTGCCTAGTTTACGTAAGCACCATTCTTTAAATTCTTGTCTTGTGGTAGGCTGTGCCATTTCTATATCCCATAGTTAGATTACTCTACTATTTATAAAGCGTTGTAAGCGTCCACAACAGCCGAAGGCGTTGCATCTACAACTGCTTGTGCATCTGTTCTCTCTGATACGTCTGTTACGATAAGAGGATTCGTAACTGTTTCGGTAGATGATGTGTCGGTATCTATATCATAAGTCGTGACTTCGACAGTTGCATCTAGTGCATCGATAGCAGTGACAGTAACGACATCAGCCATTACATCTTCCATCTCCATCGTCTCTTCGTTCCAGACTTGCTCACCTGTAGGTAGACTTTCTGTTACTTCTTCACGACCAACTGATAGAACGTATTGTACTAATCTAGCTGTCGCTGTAGTGTAGTCTGCAAGCTGTTGGTTGAACTGCTTTGTATCTGCGGCAGTTTGTAGTTCAGTAGGAATATCCACTTCAAAGCAGTCTGCACCTTGTTCGATAATATCATCGAGTACTCTTTGATAGTCCGAGTTTGCTGGGTCTAGTGGAATATTTTTTTCTTCCAATAAGCAATGAATGTGATATCCATCCTCTAATATTGTATGTGTTGTATAACTCATAATTAAAGCTCCGCTGAAAATTTAAAAAGACGGCGATATACATACTGAGTCGAACTCATGTTTTGAGAAGTTTGGTAAAAAGCCTCCTTTGATACGATAGTTCTATTAGGCGTAGTTGAGTAGTTTCCTTCAGAAAGTGTACTAGTATAAGTAGGCAACGCTCTCATAGTAACTGGAAAGGTTATACGTCCTGAAGTTACTCCGCTATATCCACTAGAGTGTCCTACACCAACTAAGTCTATAGGTTGAGGTCCTGCTTCATAATAGTAACGCTGACACAACGCCAGTTCTTCTCCGTATGATCGGTGTTCGAAAGGAGTGGGTACTTTGCCGAGTTCTATTTGAAAGTTAGTAAGGTCATAAATATCACTTACTGTATCATTAGTTATCTCCGTATCAACGATTATCAAGAAATCTCTTGTTAGGTTGACGCTAGTATCAACAGGAGTAAAGGTCCAATCGAAACTTTGCCATTCAGGCATAAGATTAAATGTTTTTTCTCCAGAATTAACTGA
>Ga0209251_1000253_pt1 | contig 48273 bp, 70 predicted proteins | sample SaaInlV_100m_DNA_6_FD_184665 | JGI IMG/M metagenome (GOLD analysis project Ga0209251, IMG submission 184665) | Marine microbial communities from expanding oxygen minimum zones in the Saanich Inlet - Saanich Inlet SI073_LV_10m_DNA (SPAdes) (version 2) | ecosystem: Environmental > Aquatic > Marine...
TCTTTTGAAAACCTTTGGGGTAAATTATTACTCCTCCTGCCATTTGTGCACCACTTTCCATTATGAAAGCTGCAATGTCGTTATTTTTAGAAAATCTTTTTTCAATTTTTTCTAAACAATGATTTTGATAATCAGATAAACTAAATCCTTTAGGCAATCGATACTCATTAGGAACTGGAAATTGAATAGTTGAAAATAATTGTTTTTTAAATTTTCCAAAAAATTCAGAAACGTACCCTACAGACATTGCACCAAATGTATCTCCGTGATATCCATTTTCTATTGTTGCAATCTGTGTCTTTTTTGTATCTCCAATGTTCTTCCAATACTGTAATGCCATTTTTATGGCAATTTCCATGGCTGAGGATCCATTATCTGAATAAAACACTTTATTCATCCCTGGAGATATTTTTATCAAATTTTTTGCTAATCTTTCTACTGGTTCATTTGTTAGGTTAAACAGCGATGAATGTTGTATTTGTTTACTTTGTTTTGTAATTGCTTTAATTAATTGAGGATTAGAGTGACCCCAAACATTACACCACATAGATCCTACTGCATCAATTATTTTGTTACCTTTTGCATCTATTAGCCAAATTCCTTTACCTTTTGATATTGTATCAAATGAGGACCATTCTCTCATCTGTGTATTTGGATGCCATACTGAACTTTTCAATTAATATTATTTATTTTCAGAACTTAATAATTCGTTGTTCTCTTACTATAATGTACTAAAATGTTAGTTATCTAATTGTTTTTTCTCTAAATTTTCTTGATGGTATGCCCTTTGTTTTTTTAAATTTAGTATTTCTTTGTATTTTTGTCTATATCGTTTGTTTTGGGCACGTCTTCTTTCTTTATCTTCTTTCTTTAAATCATTTAGAAATTCTAAATCCATGAAAATTTTTTGATATTTATATATTAAAATAATATTTTTTTTTCATAATAATTAGAAATACTTATTCTACACTTTTAGAATATATGGTTGTTTTTCAATTACATGTTTTTTACAAGTTCGTAACATTCTATAAGTATAGAATATCATTTTCTCTGATTCATTTTATACTTGTACCAGTTAATTTCTATATTCTAAGTATTTTACATTGTAATATGGGTGGAAATCTTAATGATGACCATATGTCATGTAAAGAAAAGATTTTGAGTAGTATTTTATCCAAACCTACCACCTTTATGAAATTGGTTTCAGAATCAAAATGTGCCACAGAAACTGTTGAAAAATATCTATCTATTCATCTTACTAATGGGCAAATTTGTCAAAAAAAGGGTAAATTTAGAATATTATATTCTCCAGAATTAAACGAATTCGATCTTGACTTTTTTGAACTTATGTTAAATCCTACAATTAAAGCAGTTACCTTGGTATTGTTAAAATCTAATGCTTTATCCCAAATTGAATTAGTTGCAATTTCTGATAAATCCAATCCTTCTGTTTCTCGTGCTCTAAAATTGTTATTGGATAAAAAATTAATCAAACGAAATTATCATGCACCTTATAGTACATATGAAATGATTAACAAAAATAAGATATTTAGATACTTGGAAAAAACTAGTCCAACTATTGCAGAAAATTTTGATCAATTTGATCTATGTTATCCTAAACCATCTATTTTCCTAACTGTTCATAATTAGATGGTCTAAAACGATTAGTTAATCAATGAATTATTATTTTAGATAAATATTGAAATCTCTATTCATTACTGGTACTGACACTGATGTTGGTAAAACTTACATCACTGCAGGGTTGGCAATTACATTAAGAAAAATGAGTATAGATGTAGGTGTGATGAAACCCTTTGCAGCAGGTGTTGCCCAAAAAAAGGGATTCAAATCTGAAGATGTTGAAATTTTATCTAATGCTGCTCAGATTAATGATTCTGAATCTTTAGTTAATCCTCAATTTTTTCCAATATCTGCATCACCATACACTGCATGGAAAAAACTAAAAATCAAACCTAAAATTCCCTTAATTCTTTCTAGTTTTAAAAAATTATCTAAAATGCATGAAATGATGCTTGTTGAAGGTATGGGGGGTACTTTGACTCCTATTCTGAAAAATTACTATGTTACAAATTTGATAAAAGATATGAAAATTCCTGCAGTAATTGTAACTAGAAGTAAGGTTGGTACTGTTAATCATACTTTGATGACTGTAATGATGTGTCAAAAATATAAAATTCCAATTAAAGGAATAATTATTAATAATTTTGATAAAGGTTATCCCATCAATCAATTAAAAAAAGATTTAGAAAGTTTAACTGGAATTAAAGTTTTAGGTTCAATTCCATTCATTAAGGATATGAGTGATAAATCACTGTATAGGATTTTTAAAAAAAATATTGATATGAAATCCCTTTTACAATAATTTTTAATTAAATTCTTAAAATTTTAAATTTGTTTGATTTTCCAACATTTGAAAATTGTGCAATCTCAAAAATTATTTTTGAAAATGTGTTATTATTTTTAGATAATGTAAATGATTTACAATCTAATTGCATTTGTTCTGATAGCACAATCCAGATATTTTCTTTCATGGGTTGTATTTTTTTTAATTGAGAAATTTTTCCATCTATTATTTTTTTATCTGATGATTTTGGTATTATGATTAAAAGCGTCATCTTGGAATCTTTTTCTAAAGTTCTTGTATCTGGAATTACAATATCTAGTTCAACTCCTTGATATTCTACTTTTCTTTGACTGTTAAGAAGAGCATTGGTGAGTAGATAATGCAATATTCCTGTGGCTAAAACTCCTATGGCCTCTTCTTTTTCACCCATTGAAATGACTTTGTCATAACAATTTTCAACTATTTCATTGATAATAACATCAAATTTTTTTTCAGAAATTAATTTTGGAATTGTATCTGATTTTTTAATATATTCAAACAGGTGATCCTTGATTGGATTTAATTCCTCAGACATATTTTTTTATCTTAATTCTCTTCATTATAATCTAATTATTTTTATGTGATCTGATTATAGTGAATTGGTTATGGATTTTTTTAAGAATAAAATTAAAAAATATCAGGAACAAAAACTAGATGAAATTTTATTTAAAATTCAATTTCATCAATCTACAAAAAATGAATTAGAAGAAAAATTGAATAAACTTGAATCATCTAATGAGAAATTAACTAAAGATATCTCATATCATAGCAAAATGGTAGATATTTGGATTGCAAATGAAAAAAAACTTCGAAAACAAATGAATGATTCCTAATAGAGTTGTATCTAATTATTGGATTTTAAAATTATTCTGTAAAGACATATCGTCTTTCTCCTCTTGATTCTACTTCTGTTTTTACATCAACTAAAACAAATTCTTTTTTGGTATGCATTTTAGATTCTTCTGGTGTCAATTTATTTTCGTGTAATTCTTCGTACTCGTTCCAGGTTAATCTTCTTCTTGGTCCGATTTCTGCTTCTAGATTCATACTTTTCACAATCTCTTTGTATTCTGGTTGTACTACTCCACTGAAAACCATTGCACTACTTCCACTACCGTATGAACCGAATCCTATTCTTTTACCTTCTAAATCAACTCCTTTTTGATATTCAAATTCTAAACTACTTCTAAATCCTAGATATAGTGATGCTGTATACAAATTACCAATCATTGTAGACGCAATAAGTGAACTTGAAAGTTTTGATTCATACACGTCTTGATAATCTTGTGTTTTTGTAAACATTTTTGTAAATTCATGATCTTTTGCCATAAATTCTTCATCACCTAAAACGGATTCAATTGTACCGCGAGGATCTTTTGGAATTGGTTCTTCCATTCCAATTTGTTCTAAGATTTGTTTCCATCTTGGAAGTTGACGCCATTCATGTCTTACTAAATATGCTAATGCTTTCTTTCCCATGTTACTGTACGGTAAGTGCATGTTGATGTAATCCATATGATCTAAAATTGTCTCGCCTTCTTTCATTTGAATTAGGTTTGATGAAATTACTTTTTTCTTGTATGCCTCTAATGCCTTTCTAACTTGAATCATGTATAGTAAATTGGAATATTGTCCATGTACAATTGGTGTTTCTTTTCCAAATGGTCTGTAAAAATCATATTCATCTTTAATTGATGTTGATGTGACTTTTGGATCAAATTCTAATAATCTTGGTTCATCATTAAGTAACATTACCACCGAACCTGCACCTTGAGTCATTTCTCCACTTGATCCCATGTCATATTTTGCAATATCTGATACTACAACTAGTGCACTTTTTCCTTCTGCTTCCCCTGCTCTAATCCAATTTGTATTATCATATAGTGCATAAGATCCACTCACACATGCAAATTTTGTTTCTACTCCTCCACAGTGCTCAAATGAACCTTGACCGTAAACTTGCTCTAGCATTCCAATAACATACGAATTCATAGCTTTTGATTCATCAAATGCTGATTCTGTTGAAATGTATAATCTACCTATGTCATCTGGTGCCAAATTATTTTTTTGCATAATTCGTAAACATGCATTTGCTGCTAAACATGCTGGATCCTGATTGGCATCAACTATTGCCATCTGAGAAACACCCAGACCTTTTTGTAATTTTACTGGATCTAATCCTCTTGCATCTGCAAAATCTGCTGCATCAAGATACAATCTTGGAATGTATATTGCAACATCATCGATACCGGCTGTCATAAGCTTCGTTTTCTATGGGAGTAATTAAGCATTTGTTGTAAATTCTAGTTAACTAGGAATGATTTTTTTACTCATTTTATTATGAAATTCATGATAGATCGCTATTTTTCTAATTCGGCATCAAATATTTTTTGAAATACTTCAAATGGCTGTGCTCCGAAAAGTTTTGAAACTCCTCCATTAGAATTAATTACAAAAAATGCCGGTGTTCCTGTTAACTCTAATGATTTGGCATCATTATTACTGTCCATGATTATTTTGGAGTATTTTTTTGCATTCATACATTCAGTCCACTTATCCATATCTGCATCAATACTCTCAGCAAACATTGTTAAATTAGTTGGAGATGCCCAACCGTTATTTTCTCCTGTCCATTTTGAATATAAAATATCGTGGTATTCCCAGAATAATTCTTGTTCATTTGCACAATGTGCTCCATGTGATGCATTAATTGAATCAGGCCCAATAATGTTATAGTCTTTAAAAATTATCTTGACTTTTCCTGTTTCTACATAATTTTTTATTATCTCTTTTTCAATGGATTGGAAAAAAACATTACAATAATGACACTGATAATCTCCAAATTCTACTAATGTTATAGGTGCGTTAGGATCACCCAATATTGGAGATCCATTTAACACAAATGTATCCATTGTAATTTTTGCAGGTCCCATTTGCTCTACTTTTGGTGCAGATTCAATTAGTAATTCTTGCTCATAAAGTGAACCGTTCATTGCAAAAATCACTACTATGATTGTAATTGATGCAAGTATGGCACCTATTGCAAGTGAAGGCGGATGTAACAATAATTTTTAATTTTTTAAAGTACATTTAGCCTTTTGTTCAATTAGTAAATAAGTAAGATAATCTGAGGTAATGTATGAAGAAGGTATTCATTAATGGTTATGGCTCAATTGGCAGTAGAATTACTTCTTTTCTAAAAGATGATCCTGAAATCACAGTAATGGGTATTGGTAAATATTCTCCTGATGAAAAAGTGGGTGTTGCAATTTCTCGTGGTCTTAATGTTTATGTTCCTGAAAGAAAATTAAATGATTTTTCAGATTATGATGTCTCTGGAAGTATTGAATCTGCATTAGATGAATGTGATCTTGTAATTGACGCTGCCCCTGGTGGACATGGATATAAAAATAAAAAAAAATTATATGAGCCCAAAAATATTCCTGCCATTTACCAAGGTGGAGAATCCACTGTTGGCGATGAAGCTGTTTCTGATTTACTATTTAATTCTCGTGCAAATTATGATCATGCACTGGGTAAAAAACATGTAATGCAAGGAAGTTGTAATGTAACTGGAATGGGTAGAATTTTAGAACCATTAAGAGAGAAATTTACAGATAAATTAATTCGATTTGATGTTACATTAGTAAGAAGATGGGCAGATATTGAACAAACTGAAAAAAATGTTTCAGATACAATTGAGATGACTGAAAAACCCCATCATGGTGATGATGTTAAACTGTATTTTGGAAAGGATGCACCTCTCTACGTTCGTGCAATTAAAGTTCCTACTCGACAAATGCATTTGCATATTATGGATATTAGATTCAAAAATACTGCACCAAAACCATCTGAAATTCATGATTTGTTTACTGATGAATTTGGTGTTGCAACATTATGGACTGCAAATGGTACCAAAGACGTTCGTGACTATGCCCAAAATATGGGATTTAATTTTACTGATACAAATATGATTCACATTCATGCAAATATGACTACATCAATTGGCGATACTGTTCAAATAATGTATTCTGATGATCAAACAGGAATTGTAATTCCTGAAAACCATATGTTAATGCAAGCTATGTTGTTTGACAAATCCTATAAAGAAGCATTTTCTCACACCGAATCCATCTTCAATATGAGTGAGAAAAAACAAAAATTACAAAAATATTTTGCTAAAAAAGATTAATTCTTAATTTTTTCAATTCTAATTTTTTTTGGAATATTTTTTGAAACTTTATCTACTACTATTCGTAATTCTTCAATTTCAATTTTATCCCCTTCTTGAGGAATGTCTTGTAGTCTTTCATGAAGTAATCCATTAAGCGATGCATAATCATCTCCATCAGGAATTTTTGTTTTAAATATATCATTGATGATGTCTATCTCAATATCTCCATTTGTAATTATTGTATTTTGATCAATTCTTTCATACCCTTTTTCCCGTATAACGTCTGTTTCATCTTCTATTTCGCCTACAATTTCTTCTAACAAATCTTCTAGGGTAACTAGTCCTTCGACACCTCCATGTTCATCTACTACAATTGCCATGTGTGTTTTTCTACCTTTCATTTCTTTTAACAATGAACTAACCATTTTTTCTTGTGATGCAAAAACTGGTTTTCTTGCTATTTGTTCTAAACTCACTACTTCGTCATTATCTTTTTCTAATTTTTTTAAAACATCTCTTACATGAATGAATCCTACAATATCATCACTAGTATCTCCAAAAATTGGAATTCTTGAATGTGCACTTTGATTAATTAACGGTAACGCCTCAAATAGTAACATTTTTGAATTTAGTGTAAACATTTTTGTTCTTGGTGTCATGACTGAACGAATTACTGTATCATCAAAATTTAATGCACCATGAACTAACTCCATTTCTTCTTTCTCTAATGCCTTTTCTGCTAATCCTTGATCAATTACTCCCTTAATTTCTTCTTCCGTAATTGGTGGTGGAGTGTAACTACTACCTGTTATTTTAACAACTCCTCTAGTAATAATTTCAAAGAATTTTACTACTGGATAAAATACATAACTAAAAGCAAGTAATACTGGTGCATATCTTAATGCAACTTTTGTTGAATTTGCATTACAATATGTTTTTGGAGTTATTTCTCCAAATACTAAAATTAAAAATGTCATAATTCCCACAGCAATTCCTAGTCCATCATTACCAAACATTCTGATTGCTACACTAGTTGCAAGTGCAGATGCCCCAACATTCACTAAGTTATTTCCAAGATTTACACTTGACATCATCCAACTTGGATTCATTTTTAATTTGTGTAATGCTTTGGAACCTTTTTTTCCTTCATTAAATAATTGAACTACTTTTGATTTTCTTACTCCTACTAATGCAACTTCCAATCCGCTGAAAAATCCTGACAATCCTATTAAAACAGCTAAAGCTGAAATTTCAATCCATAAATCTACCATGATATTCTCCTTGAAAGTTTATTGTAACGGGTATAACTCATTTAGTTTTTTTGCACCATCTTTTGGTATCCTAATTTAACAACCCATGGATTTAAACTCTTCATATATTTTATTTTTTTAGAACTAATTGAGCCTAAAATTAAGGCTAATTTTTTGGAGGGTTTGCAAACGTATTGTTTGAATCGCTGTGATAATCAACTGGAATCATTGCATCCTTTTGTCGACCTGTAAGTATACCTACAACTGTGTCATCTTTTTTGATTATTTCTTCATTCATTAATTTTTTAATTCCTGCAACAGATGCACCAGATGCCATTTCACAATCAAATCCATTGAGACCAACTACGGACATGCCATCTAACATTTCAGAATCTGTTACCGTAGTTGATACTCCATTGGTAAATTCTAAAGCTCGCAGTCCTTTCAAAATATTTGCAGGTCTACCAATTTGAATTGCAGTAGCTTTGGTTTTTGGACGTATTCCTTCTTTATCTAAGTGATCATAATATCTAGAAATCAATTCTGTATTTGGATTACCTTTATTCCATCTTAATTCTTCATTTTCAAATTTCCCATTATACAAATCCGATAGTGTACTAGCTCCCTCTGAATTAATTACGGCAATTCGAGGAATTTTATCAATCCATCCCCACTCGTATAATTCCATCAATGCTTTTCCACAACTTGATGTATTTCCCAATGCTCCACCCGGATAGACAATCCAATCTGGAACTTCCCAATTCAAATATTCTAATGCTCTAAATGGAATTGTTTTTTGACCTTCTATTCTAAATGGATTAACTGAATTAACGGTGTAGCCATTATGATTTTTTGCATCATCTAATGATTGTTTTAATGCATCATCAAAATTACCTTCTACTTGTACAATTTGAGCTCCAAATTGATATGCTTGACTAAGTTTACCTGGTGCAATTTGTCCTGCAGGAATGTATACATCACAATCAATTCCCTCATTTGCTGCAAACATTCCAGCTGATGCTGAAGTATTGCCTGTTGATGCACATACAATTTTCTTTGCACCAACCATTTTAGCATGAGTTACAGCTGTTACCATGCCATTATCTTTGAAAGAACCGCTAGGATTGTATCCTTCTGGTTGTAACCATAATCCTTCTGTATTTCTTCCTAGGAATTCTGCTGCTTTTGACATTTGGTATGGTTTTGATTGTCTTCCTTCAGCTCCATCTAAGGAAACCAAAAATTTTGAGCATTCTTCAATACTTTCTGTGTCAATTTGACAAAAATTTAGTAATTCTCTAAATCTCCATATTCCACTTTCATTGAATATGCTGCCTTTTGAATTTCTTCTCTCATAAAATGTCTCTTTTAATTTTGTAGGTGGTTTATTTTTATATTTTACATCTAACACGTGCCCATTATCACATTGTACATTGGTACTAGAAATTGGGTATTCTAATCCACATTTTGGATTTACACATTTTAGATAAGCGTCATCTTTCATGTGTACTTGTTGATAATTGCTAATAATTTAAAGCAAACGTGAAACTTTTACACGAGTCAAGCTAATTTCCTAAACTTTAGATGGATGTTGTTTTTTGATATAATTGTGGTTACATACGTTCAATATCTTAAAAATATTTTAACTCATATTGTTGATTCATATCATATCCTTGAGTCTATTGAGGACAAGCCCGGAGATCTTGCTAAAACTGAAAAACAAATGTTGAAAATTAATGGATTTATTAAAGTTGTATCTAACAAAATTGATCCTGATAAAATCCCTTCATCTGATTTCAGGATAATTAAATCAAAATTTTCTGAATATTTGACAGATTATTCTTTTGAAAAAGAAATTGAAACTATGGCCCCTTTGTATTCTAATGATGTATCTCGAATTAAAAATATGAGAATTAAAATTTTGGAAGCATTAAAAAATAAACACATGATGGATGATGTAAAGGAATTATTGAATAATTTATGACTGAACAAAAAAAATGTATTTTGTGTGGCTGTAAGGATCATAGATTAATTGGATGCACAAAACACATTTCTAAAAAATGCAATTGTTATACGAAATAACTACTTTCTTTTTGGTCCTGATCTTTCATGAAAATTTAAACAACATTTGCATTCCTTTTCAATACATTCAGTTTCATAATGATGATCACATATACCACATTCGCAACTTTTTGACATATCCTTAGTAGTATAATTTTGATTAGAATTTATCCCTTACCCTAATTTTATGTGAGTTTTAGGTCAATTTGGAATTATTTTTTTGATTTTGATTTTTTAACTGGCTTATCTTTTGCTGCTAATTCTTTCTCTATCTCTGCAGCCTTATTATCCACTGCTTTAATAATTTCTTGAATTAATCCGTCAAGATCACTATCTTCTACTTCTGGTTCAACTGTACTTGCAATATCTGTAATTGTACTGGATATTTCTGAACTGACGTCTTCAAAACTTTCAGGATCTTCATATGCTGCATTGTACAAGTTTTTTAAATTATTGACATGTCCAATAACCTGTTCAGTAATTGTAACTGTGTAATCTGTTCCGTTTACATCAAATTCCTTTGAACTCATAATGATTTTCAAATTGTGATGTTTATAATGTTTTTCAGAGAATATTTAGTAATGAGTACTTTTTTCTCAAAATACGATGTAATCTAATGCTGCGGCATCACTAATCAATCTTGTATGTTTGTCTCCAATGACATAGCCATTTTTTATATCTCCTGTTGGGATCCATCGGTTGGTTGAGGTATAGTGTCTTTTTTCGGATAACTCTCGTTCGATTTCTTCTATGTTGAATTCTGCTTCCTCTACTTCCTGTGTTGTTAGATGTTTGATGGTAACAAGTATTTTTGTTACTTTTACACGATCTCCAAATTTCCATTTTAAGACTGGATTTTCATCGGAGACTTCTAAGACCTTGATTTTCATTTGTTTTTTACCAAATGCATCACGACTGATTAATGCCCGTTCATCTGTAAATTCTTCGAAGCTTATTCTTGAATTAACTTCTGCATCTGATACTGTTTCTAGCAATGATTCAGTGGTCGATTCTATTTGTTCTTCTTTTGAATTATCTTCAGACATACCGATTATTGTTCTTCTATCCTTAATAATCATTTGAAAATAAAATATGGTTAGGCACTAGTTCTCTGTTTTGTTTTAAATGGCATTTTACATTCTTTCAAATCCAATTCTTTTCTCTCTCCATTTATTTTAGAATATATTTTCCCATCATATGTGCAAACACAGTCAGTAATTTCTAATGTTTCATCCCAAATTTTGAAAAATTCTCTTAATTCTCTATTTTTGTAAACCCCAACATCAATTCGTTTTTTTGATAAGAATTTGAATGCAAGCAGTACTTGCTTGTTTTTATAAATATCAAATGTTTTAATCCATTCTAAACATCGCTCAATTTGATCTGCAGGTACAGGTAATGATGTACTTGTTCCAGATTTTGCTTCAATTGTAAATATGGTACTTTTTTCTGTGTTTACTGCTAATACATCAGGTAATGCAATACTGGGAGAACCTAATCTGAATGCTTTCCAATTCTCTGTTTTTTTGAATCTTTTAACAATTGTATCTTCCCATTGATATCCTCGCTGTCTCCTTGTTTTAGCTGCTTTTTGATGATTGATATTTTTTTCTAAAAAATTTTGTTTCATTATTGTTGTTGATCTTAATTTCCTTCTCATAGCCACTTTTTATTAAATTAGATATAGTAAAGCAGGTAATTACATTATTACTTAATGTATTGGTAATTTTGTTTGACTCAATTTGTATATACTTGATTAATTGATACTTTTTCATGTCACAATTTGATCTAGAGAAATTATTTGAAAAACGTGACTCTTATCTTAATATTTTAAAACATCTCAGTTTTGAACTAATGATGGAACCCTCTGATGAGGAGATTAAACAAATTAAAGATTTGGAAAAAAATACAATAAACGAATTAGATAAAATTCAACAAGAAATTTCTCAAATTATATCTAAAAATCCATCTTAACTTCAATGAGTTTATCATACCCAATCATTTTAGAATTTTAATGATTGATGAAATAGTTGATAATTTAGTCAGGATAAAACAAAACTTTGCAAATAATTATGATGGAAATGCCCATATTCAGGAAGTAATTCCCCTAAATTCTTCAAAGGAATTTCCAATTGATGAACAAGATTTGGCACAATTACACACATTTGCACAAAAAAACCCCATCTATCTAAATTCTTTTGAGAAAAATATTCTGGATATCCCATGTATGGTATACGAAGGAGATATCAATGATTATTGGTTAAACAGCATTAAACATGGTTCAAGCTGTCAGCCATTTTACCCAACATGGATTATGTCTGCATATGTCATGTCTTTGGTAGCAAAAAAATTAGGTTATTTGGAACTTGTAGATATAGGATCAGGTGATGGTAGAATTGCATACTGTGGAAAAATATTAGATTTTGATTCTCATAGTATTGAAATTGATGACGTCCTTGTAAATTTACAAAATACAATATGCTCTCAGACAAATCAAAATTTTAATCCAAAATGTGAGGACGCATTGGAATTTGAATATTCTAAATTAAATTTAAAAAAACCTGTGTTTTTTATTGGAGGTCTTGCTCAAATGGGTGGCGATATTTTGGCAACAAGCATTATCAAAAAAATTAATTCTATTACTAATTTGAAAATGAATACTGGAATTGTTTTTGCAGGTAGTGATACTAAAAGACAGTTATCTGGAAATTTATCAAACGGTGGTTGGAGCTCTCTTATTGAAGAAAATCAATTAGATGTAATTGATACTGTTTCATTGCCTACAGTATGGACTTTTGATCAAAATGTTGAAACTCCGTATATTTTTACAAAATTTAAATGACCTGAAAAAAATAATTTCCTTCAGAAATACCACATTTTGAAATTTTTACAATTTGGTCCTTTTTTGGGAGTGCCATCATTTTAGCCATTATCCTAATTGAATCCCCAAATTCTACCATGCAAAAATACTCCCCATTTTGTCTAGAAAATTCGATAATTTTACCCTCAAATTTCTCTTTTCTCAATGATGTTTTCTCATTACAATTATCACAAAATTCTGATGGCGGCCATACTAATTTCTTACATGCCAAGCATTCAGGAATATAGAATCGTCCTTGTTCTAACTCTTTTTCAAAACTCATTTCTCTAAAACCAAAACTGTAGATGATGTAGCAGCTGCAGACATATTATGAATTAAACCTGTTTTTGGATTATCTGTTTGACGACTTTTTGCATTATGTTGTAATTGTTCAATAATTTCTATAGTTTGTGAAATTCCTGTTGCACCTAATGGATGTCCACATCCAATTAAACCTCCCCGTGGATTAATTTTAAAATTATTTGTTTGATGTAAATTTTTTATCATATCCATTCCATTTCCAGGATCTGTAAATCCTAGAGATTCTAATATCATTGGTTCACAAACAGAAAATGCATCATGAACTTCTGCAACATCTATTTCTGAAATATTACGATTTGCCATGTTTAATGCTGATTGCCCTGCAATTTTAGTAGATTCCATAGATGATAGTGAAGTGTTTTTTGTAAATCCTGCAGAAGTTGTTTTTTGTCCTATACCTGTAATCCATATTGGTGAGTCTGTATATTTTTTCATAACTTCTTCAGATGCCAGTAAAATTGATGCACTTCCAGTACATGGTCTTGAACAATCTAATAGTTTTAGATCATCTGTTAATTTTTTAGAATTCATAACGTCCTCCACTGTGTATGTTTTTTTTGATAATGCATTTGGATTTTTGTTTGCTTGTTTATGATTTTTTACAGAAACTACTGCCAATTCTTCATCTGAAATGTTGTATTTTTCTTTATATGATTTTGAAAAAATTGATGCCCAAAATATTGGATGCTTAAATTCTCCTCTGGAGTTATCCCACTCTAATATTTGACCTGGACTATCATACCTTTCAGCCCCTGAAACTAAAACCATGTCTGCTAGACCTGATGCTATGTACGAAAATGCTGAAACGATAGAATTTGTGCCTGAATTACATAGACTTTCAATAGAATGAGCTATTTTTGGTTGAATTCCCGACATTTCTGACAAAATCGGTGATAGGTATTTTGAATTATTATTTGTAGAAATTAGGACTGCATCAATTTCTTTTTTATCTATTTTGGGGTTTTTTTGAAATAGATCATTTGTGGATTTGTGTAATATTGTTTCAATTTTATGATCATCTTTTGTAAATGGTGTAATTCCATATGCTGCAATTCCTACTTTTGCCATTATTTCTCATCCAAAAGTGTTTTTTTCAATAATGAAAATGATTCTATTGTGTTTCCAATTGGATTGAATTGAATTATTGGTAAATCAATTCCAGCATTTCGAAATTTTTCTAATTGTATTTTTGCTTCTTCTGGAGAGCCTGAAATACAAAGTGAATTTAACATAGAATCCGTAACAAGTTCATGATTTGATTTAAATCCTGATTTTTTAAATTCTTCAAAAATATTACTGGTCTCATTTTTAAATCCATTATTAGCTAAAAAGTCTCGATATATTTTACCTACAGATATGTAAAATGCTACTGTCTTTTTAGCACGTTGAATTGCTTCCTCAGAATCATTTGAAATACATGTGATGATTTGACAGGCAACATCGATATTTTTTTGTGATTGCATTTTGGAAATTGTTTTTTTCATTTCATCTATCGGACGTAAATAAAAAATTACTCCATCTCCAATTTCCCAACATAGATTGACCATTTTTTCATTAATAGCTGCCAAGTAAATTGGAATTGATTTTCTTTTTGGTTCTATTAATAATGTAAAATTTTTTAAATTAAATATATTTCCAGAATAATTGATTTGTTTTTTCATTAAAGATAATCGGATAATTTCTACATATTCCCTCATTCTTTGAACTGGATTTTCAAATTTTTCTCCATGAAAATCTTCAACTATGGGTACACTACTTGTACCTAATCCTAGGATTAATCGGCCATTAGATAGTGTGTCTGTGGTTGCAGATCCCATTGCTATTGTTGATGGACTTCTTGAATAGATGTTAATTATGGATGAGCCTATTTTTTGAGTTTTAGTCTTGTTTGCAACTGCTCCTAACATTGAAAAATTCTCCATTCCCCATGTTTCGGGAATCCAAATTGAATCAATTCCTGTTTTAGATACTAGTTCTGTACATTGAATCACCTCTTCTACTGACAATAGTGAGCCTAAACTACATGCTATGCGCATAATTGGATTATGAATAATGGATATTCTAGTGTATCTGTTTTAGTAATAGGTTAATTTTGATTGAGGTTATTCATTATCCGATGATTTGATAATTAATAATATTGTCAGAACAGAATATTGTTGAAAAACCTATCAATAACGGTGGATTTTGGAAAAATGCAACAAAATATGCTTCTACCAGTGATGATGAATCGTTTGTAGAAGAAGTGGCATACATGATGGTTACCTTGCACAGAACTGGTGCATAGATTATACTACTTGATTATTTTTTCAACTACTGCTGAACTTTCTTCCATGTCTTTGAACGAATCGATTGAATACCATAGTGTGTTTCTAAATTTTATTGTAAACAATTTTTCTTTTTTTGCAAATTTTGGAAATAATGTTTTTTCAATATCTCCCACATTGGGAAGTTCTTTCACAGTATCTTTGTTAAGGTGATAAATTCCGGCATTCATCCATAGGTCTGATATCTCTTTTTTTTCATCAAATTTTATAATTTTATCATCAACTGTTTGTAAAATCCCAAATTTTGTTCTTAATTGAATTGCTGCAATAGAATTGTCTTTTTTGAATAATTTTTTTAAATCAATATTTGTTATGATGTCTCCATTAATTACTAGAAATGACTTATCTTTTATTTTCTTAACTGCTTTTTTAATTGCCCCTCCTGTTCCAAGCGGTTTGTTTTCTATTGAAAATGTTATTTTAATTCCTAATTTTTTATTTTTTAGATAATTTTCAATCATTTCTGTTTTATATCCTGAACAAATAATCACTTCTGAAATACCAAATTTTTTTAAATATTTTATTTGCCATTCTATAATTGGAATGTTGTTTATTGGAATTAGTGGCTTTGGAACATAATCTGTAATTGGTCTTAATCTTTTACCCCTACCTCCTGCTAAAATAATTGCTTTCAATATTAATTTCACATTTGTCGACTATATCAAAATTTTCTCATTTTTTCTTTATTTCGTTAGTTTCTGTGTCGCTAACAACCTCTTCCATTTTCTTAGCAAATTCATTGTAGATTATTTCTAGATCTTCTAATTTCATTTCAATTCCCAATAATTTCAATGTTTTATTCCATGATTCAATATATTTCTCATCATCCATGCCTTTTCCAAGTGTTTCTGCTAATGAATTCACTCCCTCTGTTTTGCCTAGAGCATAGATTGCAATTTCTCTAGCAGTTAACATCTTCGTCTTTATTATTCTCCGTGATGTAATAATGAAGTTCTGTATAGCATTCTACACAATAATCTTCAAATTTTGTATGATCACAATCGTAAACTTTTTTGACATCATTGCTGCATTTAGTACAAATTGGCATATGTACTCTCTTAGGATTTTACTATTTTAATTGCACCTAATGCAAGTTGAATTACTGCAGGTGCAAATAGCATCAATGGATTTCTTTCCACTCCTTCTGGTGCCGGTGTTCCTATCATTGCAAGACCACCAATTAGAATTAAAATTCCTGAAATAATGATTAATCCACCTAACCCTTTTGATTTTTCTTTAAGGGCAATAAAGAATGCAATAATTGGTAAAACAATTGCTGGACCACCTAATCCCATACCTCGTTGCATATCATCCAATGGCAAAAATCCCTCATTGTCAGAACTTCCCATTGTAACTGCAACATCAGCACCATATAGTACCAATAATACGATAGATATTCCAGCCAGTATCATTGCTGCTTTTAGTGCCATACTAGAATTCACTATTCACAACATAAAAACCAATCAGATAGATTTGACTTCTACTAAATCTTTGATTTGAGATAATTCATCTAATAATTGATCAATTGTTTGATTATCAATTCCAACTATATTCAAATGACCTAATTTTCTTAAAGGTTTAGAAATTTTCTTTTCATACATTTTCAAAAATATATTATTTTTTGAAAAATCCAATTTTTTGTATTCTCCTTCAAAATTTAAATTTCCTAAAATATTGTACATTATGGTATTATGCATTAATTGAGTATTGCCTAAATCCAGTCCCAAAATTGCTCGCAAATGCTGTTCAAATTGAGATGTTTTACTAGATTGCAGTGTATGATGGCCTGAATTGTGTACTCTGGGAGCAATTTCATTAATTACAATATCATCATCTTGTGTAACAAACATCTCAATTCCAAAAACTCCTGCACCATTCAAAACATTCATGGTATCACTAGCAATTTTTGAAGCTTTTTGAGATACTTCGTTATTTGTTCTAGCAGGTGCTATTGTCTGACGTAAGATGTTTTTTTCATGAATATTTTCAACTAATGGAAATGTCTTAATTTCACCTTTGGTGTTTCTTGAAGCAATTACAGATACCTCCATTTTGAATGGTACAAATTTTTCTAACATCAGTTTTTGTCCTTTGAAATAATCATATGCTTTTTCAACTTCATTTTCTGAATCAATTTTGAAATTACCTTTTCCATCATATGCATCTCTTCTAGCTTTTAGTAATGCTGGATATCCAAATTTTTTTAAACCTTCTTTAACTTCATCTAGACTCTCTACCTTGATGAATTCTGGAATTGGTATGTTGTTATTTTGTAAAAATGTTTTTTGTAAAAATTTATCTTGAATTATTTTTAGAGTTTCTGGAGATGGATTAATTTCTGCATTATTTTCAACAGATTTTAGAACATCACTATCTCCTGACTCAATTTCATATGTGATGACATCTGCTTTTTTTGATAATTCCACAATTGCGTTTTTATCTTTAAAATCTGCAGTAATTTGCTCTGCTCCAACTAATGATGCTGAACAATTTTGATTTGGATCTAAAACTATCACTTTGGAAATATGTTCAGGCATTTTTTTAGCTGCTTCAGTTAACATCATTCCTAGTTGACCTCCACCAATAATTCCTAAAATTTTTCCCATTAGATGAATTCATTAAAATGCACTAAAAATATCTAATGTACTGTGTCTAAAATTCTTAAAATTCTTCTAGGATCTGTGTTGCTAACTGCTGTATTCTTAGTTCAATTGGTAGTTTTGGGTATTGAAATAAACTTGTAATTTTTGTTAGTATCGAAAAGAATCTTTTGTACCATCTGTTGGGGGTATTGATTTAACCCATTTTTTATAATCTTCTTGCGAGTTCTCACATTCATTTGATTTTGCTTCACGTACGATGAAATCTTCAGAATTCACAAAATTTCTACATTTTTCACACAACCACAAAGTTTTGTTTTCTGGTATTACTGATTTAGGTAATCTTCTACTTTTACATTGTTTACAGAAAAGTGGCATTAATTTGAATAATTTTTGCATTATTTAGTTAAATCGAAATTGTTAATTATTCTCCATCTTTTTCTATATTATTGACATTTTCAAAAAAGCCCTTAGTTGGCATAATTATGGGATCTAGTTCTGATAGTAGAATAATGAAGGGAGCTGCTGAGATATTTGACGAATTTAAAATTAAACATGAAGATCAAATAATTTCCGCACATAGAACTCCTTCTAGATTATCTGAATATGCAGAACATGCAGAAAAAATGGGTTTTAAAATTATTATTGCAGGAGCTGGTGGAGCTGCACATTTACCTGGAATGATTGCATCTCATACAACAATTCCTGTAATTGGTGTTCCAATACTGGTCTATAATGATAAACATCCAAAAAAAACTGATGCTGCAAAATTTTCTGCTTTTGGAGGATTAGATTCGCTATTATCTATTACAGAAATGCCTTCAGGTTCTCCCGTTGTTTCTGTTGGAGTGAATAAAGCAGGTAATGCTGGAATATATGCAATTAAAATTCTTGCTAATGAATTTTCAGAATTGAAAAAAGAATTAAAGAAGCACAAATCTGATCAACATAATTCTGTATTGAAGGAATCTGAGCAATTAAAAAAAGAAGGCCTCACCAAATTTACCAAAAAAAAATTCAAGTAATTCTATGTTAGTAATTTGAATTGAACATTATTCTCTTTTAGTGATTTTATCAATGACTGTGCTTGGTCCTTTCCTTGTGTTTCTAGATTTAGTGTTACGGATGCTGAACCTGCATTTACATCAGAACTCAACCTATCATGTACTACTTCTACAATGTTTGCATTAGCTAATGTGATTATGTCCACAATTTCTTTAAATGCACCAGGTCTATCTGGAAGTAAAACGGATAATTTTAACAATCTACTCATAGCAGCCAGTCCTTTGTCTACAATTTGACCCAAAAGATACATGTCTACATTTCCTCCTGCCAATACTGCTACCACTTTTTTTCCAGGTGATGGTTTTTTTGAAATTAGGTATGCTAACCCTACTGCACCTGCAGGTTCAACTACAAATTTCATTCTTTCCATTAGCAGAAACATTGCTTTAGTGATTTCATCATCATCAACTAACACAATTTCGTCTATGAGATTTTTAATTATATCAAATGTTATCTCTCCTGGCATTTTTACCGAAATACCGTCAGCAATTGTTCTATCTCCTCCTCCCGTTAATGTTCTAGTATTTTGTTTGACTGATTCATACATTGATGGAAATGATTTTGATTGAACACCTATTACTTTGATATTTGGATTTTTTTCTTTTATGGCAATTACTGTTCCAGCTGCTAAACCTCCGCCACCAATTGGCAAATAGATTTCCTCTACATCTGGCAAATCCTCTAATATTTCCAATCCTATTACTCCTTGCGCAGCTATGATTTGAGGGTCATCAAAAGCTTGGACTATGGTTGCTCCTGTCTGTTTTGCAATTTCTTTTGCTTTACAATATGACTCATCATAGTTTATTCCTTCCAAGATAACATTTGCACCATATCCTCTTGTTGCTGCAACTTTTGCTGGAGATGCATTTTTTGGCATTACAATTGTACATGAAATATTCTCTAATGATGATGCTAACGCAACCCCTTGTGCATGATTTCCTGCAGATGCTGCAACCACACCATGCTTTTTTTCTTCATCTGTTAGTGATTTTATTTTATAATATGCTCCTCGAATTTTGAATGACCCTGTTTTTTGTCTAAATTCTTCTTTTAGGTAAATCTCTGAATTTGTTAAGTTACTAAATGTGGGTGAATGAATTAAAGGTGTTTTCCTAATTACATTACCTCGTAATGAATTTGCCTTTAGGATTTCATCGTATGTTGGATTCATTGAGATGTTGCTAATTTTTTGTAGTATTTGAGTTCATCGATGAGTTTTATCGTTTTTTTTGAATTTCTATGCGTAATTTCTATGCTGATTACATTTCTTTGATTTTTTGTACTAATTTTAATTTTTAATTACTACGTGTAATTCGTCTATTTTTTTTAAAATATTCTCTTTTACTACATTTGACATTTTTCTTGGATCAAACAAACCCTCTCGATTACCATTTTTAATAAATTCTATATCTAATGTGCATAGACAACCTTCTTCACCTGAAACTAATCTGGCATCATCAATTAAAACAGAACTTGTTTGATATGTTTCAATTAGTAATGAATCTAGTTCTTTAAACAATTTGTTTTTCTTTTCAGTTAACTGTTTGAATTCTTCACCTGAATCTTTTTCAATTTCAGAATATACTTTTTTGCTAAATTCTTCATCATTATAAAACACTTCAAATAATTTTTGATGATCAAAATCCTTGTATCCCATATCTTTTAATTTATTTAACACAAATTGATCACTGTTGTCTGATAATTCTGTTTCTTTATTTTTTGTAGTGTCAACAATTTCTGCTAGTTCTTTTTGACAATCTATTACTCTTTGAATGGGCTTATAGAACAATAATACATGAAATTGTAATGATATGTGTCCTGAAATTAAATAATTTCCTTCGGTAATTTCAAATTTTGTAAAGATTCTTCTAAGATCCTCATTATTTGTAATTGACACGTCTTGTAATGACCAATCGATTAATTTTTCATTTATTTTTTCAAGGTAATTGTTTATTTTTTGAGGATCAAATGTTTTTTGTTCTGTGATGGTCGAATCGCCCATCATAACTTTAACATCCACTGTTTTTGTTAATTCTATAATTTTGGTTAAAAGATCTTGTTGTATAATTTCATTTTTTTTATTTAAAATTTGAATGAATTCGTCTGCTGATTTGGAACCTAATCGCACAAAAATTACCCTATAATTCTCATCCTTAAACCTTCATCCTATTATTGTTCAAAATTTAGTAATTCTGGTACAACTCGATAATACTCAACAATATCTAAATAGATTAATCACTACTTCTAGGCATGGAGAAATCAAAAATATCTTGCCATAATTGTAATAATGAAATAGTAGAATATTATGATGAAAGATACAACGGAACTAGAGGTAAATGCATCCTTTGTAAAATTGATTTTCCGTTGGAATGAATATGAAAAATGACTGAAGAATTGAATAAAAATAAAGAAAACCCTGTGGTGGATATGTTACTTAGCCATAATGTGGAGGAAACCATTGATTCTGAATCCATGATTTTAGAAACTCAGAAAAGAGTTTGGGGTGCTTTAAAAAAAGGATATGAATATTCGGGGGTTGTAGATGAATCTGAAACATATCTTAGAAAACATGTATTTTCTAAACTTGATATGGTTGTTTTGTATGTGGATTTAGTTGGTTCTACCACTATGGCTTTGGAAATGCCTTCTGAAAAAATTGCTATAATTATTAGTTCTTTTGCACAGGAAATGGCAGCGGTGATTAGACAACATCATGGTTATGTTTTAAAATTTGTTGGTGATGCCGTTATTGGATATTTTGTTGCAGAGGGTAATTCTTTACTTACTGCGGATAATGCAGTTAATTGTGCCAAATCTATGAATACGGTAATCCAAAAGGGAATTAACCCAATACTTAATCAATATGATTATCCTGATTTAATGGTAAAAATTGGTGTGGATTTTGGACAAAATATTGTTGTTCGATATGGTGCTGATGAAACAAATTCTCATGTTGATTTAATGGGACCTGCTATGAATATTGCAGCAAAAATTCAAAATATGGCAAAACCAAATCAGATTCTAATTGGTTCAGATGTATGTAAAAGACTTCATCCAAGTTCTCAAACTCATTTTCAAGAAATTGTTTGGAAAAATGATGAATGGAAATATCGTTCTAGGATGACTGGAGATATTTACAAAGTATTTGAATTCAAGGGATAATTAATTTTATTTTATACTATTTTAGATTGTAAATTTTTCAGGACATTCAACATGTTCATAATGATGCTCTGTAAATCTTTCTTGAACTACATACATCACAATTTTATGTAATTCCTTTTCTTTGATATCCTTTTTACATCGCAAGCAGGATTTTGTTTTTTCAGCCATGAATATATCCGATCAAAATAGGAAATGTATAAGGATCTGCGATCAACTCAAATTGAGCAAAACTCACTGAAATTAGACTTATTGGTATATCAAATGACTATAAGTAAGCGTAAAATATGCCAAATTTAGACAATCAATATGGATAATATGGTAATGAGACATCTTCAGGACCTTTATGGGTTAAATCCAAACATCCCACATATGGCATTCCAATTTCCTCGATTACCTCCAGGATTAAATCATCCATTATCCCCAGTTCACCAAAATCAAATGAAATCTCAATTAACTCAACATGATGAAACTTTAAATCAAAAATTACAAGGATTTCAAAAATTATATCAAGATTATGCCTCTGGTTTGCTTTCTCATGAATCTCAAATAATCCCCCCAGGACATCCATTATTCAGTGGTAGAAATTCTATACAAACACTTCAAACTGAGAATGATAAATTGGTTAAAGAAAATTTAGAATTAAAGAAAAAACTTGATAGTAGACCTAAAGATCAACATAACCCATAAATAAAAATTCTATAAAATTTTAAAAATTAATAAGCCTTATTAGATTCTGCTATGGTTTTTTTGTATGGTTAAAACTTCTTCAGATAAATGGAAAAGTACTGTTTTAAAATATAAAAAGCAATGTCAATCAATTCTTCAAATATCTAAAAATATTCGATATGCGGGTGTTATCAATAATTATGGTAGAACATTAACTGGAGTCATAAAACCTAATCTTAAACCCATATTGAAATCAGAAGAAGTTAAACATGAATTTTTTATAATTTCTACATTACTTACATTGAGAAAGGATAACACTAATTCTATTGGCAAATTAGATCACGTACTCTTAAAGCATTCCAAGGTAAACATTGTTGTTTTTCTTAAAAATGATGTAGCATTTTATGTTTCAATTAATTCAAAAGAAAAAAGTTTGGATAAGATTATCTCTTCAATAAAAAAGACAATCTAAGCTGGTGTAAATCCATGATACCCACTAGTTTGCTGATCTTTGTCCTCATAGATGGGTTCAAACAATGAAATCATGTATTGGTCTGGATCCAAAATCACTGCATTTTTTCCTACATCCTTTTCAACAATGTCGCGGTGAATTGTAACACCTTTTGCCTTTAGTTCTTCAAGTGCAGATTTCAAATCACCTACTAGAAATCCTAAACTTACTCCATTGTCTATGGAACTACCTACATGTTCTGCTGTTGATGATGCAGGATGTAAACTCAATAAAGTTCCGGATGTACCTAAATCTACCCATGTTTTTCTTTGATCTTTGATTGGCAGACCAATTATTTCGTTGTAGAATTGTATTGACTTGTCTAGATCATTGACTGCCAATATCACATTTCCAACTTTTTTGATATTCACAAAGAATATGGGTGAAAGTTGCTTAAATCAATTACCATCATAATTTTAGATTTATTAAAAAATAATTTTTAAATTTTTAATAATTATTATTGAACTTCAACCATTGTTTCAGTTCTTTCGACACCACTGATTTTTTGAATTTGGTTTGCAACTTCTTTTATTTCTATTAATTCCTTAACATCAATAATTGCAACTGCATCAAATTGTCCACTTGTTGGAAATGAATTTGAGACTCTAGATAACTTTCTTAATTTAACTGCAATCAATTTCTTTGGAGATTTTACTAAAATTATTGCTTTTACCAACCTAAATCTACCTCTACTTCAATTAGTGTTTCTGTAGTTACAATGTCCTTAATTTTTTTAAAATCAATTACCATTTGATTGATTTGTTCCATATTGCCTTCCAATATTACGCTGATATCTGCCCTTCCTGTAACTATCATTACTTGTTTGACTACTTTTCTTTTTTTCTTTAATATTTCAACAACTAAATCCACTTTTCCAGGTTTAACCGTGATCAAACATAATGCATGCACAGAAATATTATGCTAATCAATATGATAAAGATTTCTCAGATATATCTAAAGAAAGTTGGTAGTCTCACTTACGTTTACCATTTTTTTGCTGTTTTTTCACTGATTTTTTGAAATTATTTCTAATTTTTAAAATGCATTTTACTTTGAACTACAATGTTAAGAATACCAAGTCTTTTTTGCAGGTCATATCAATAGATAATGATGGAATTTATGGACTATCTGATTCTGTTAGTGCTATTGAAATCCCCTATTCTAGTCGTGATGTTCCTCAAATGGAATAAGATTAAGGCAAGAATTTCAAATCTTATTCATAAAGAAAGGAAAGAGTTACTTGATATTTGATCATAAGTGGAAGTAAAATTATGACAAGACCAATTACTTGCAAAGAAGCCGAAAAAGATTGTACATGGTCAATTAATGAAGAAAGTATGGAAAAAGTATGGTTAAAACTAAAAGAACACATTTTGTTACAACATAAAGAAATTGAATTGAATCCTGAAAATATTGAAATTATTAAATCAATAATCACTTCCAAAGTTTACAAAGACGGTGCAAGAGTTGAATCAGGAAGATTTTGGTGGTGGGGGGAGAAGATGGAAAAAGTTAACAAACTAATCGCTGAACAACCGTAATTCTATTTTTCAATGAATTTTAGAATCGTTTTCTAATTGCAATAGATGGAATCCCTGAGATTGTTAAGTATGAGCCAGTCTATGTTGTATACTCATCTCTATGTTTCTAGTCTGTTGCTTCTTGAGATCTTGCTTCTTCAAGATAAGCTCTACGCTCTTCATTCACTTTTTCTTGATCAATTACTATGTCATCATCAACGATCACAATTCCACTGTCTCCACTAGGCTCATCTTTGATTTTTTTACTTTTAGATTTAGTTTTACTAGTTTTCTTAGTTTTTGTGGCTTTTTTTGTCGTTTTTTTGGTAACTTTTTTTTCAACCATTAATATCGAAAATCTTGCGATAGAGTCGCTTTTAAACATTTTGTGATATTTTGTCTGTTTTTTAATTAATTTTCATCTGTATCTAGTTCAATTGACTCATTTGTGATCTGGGTAATTTCATCCAAAACGATCTTTTTTACTTCATCTGGAGTTGCAATATGGTTTGAAACCATGTAGTTTAATTGATCTAATATGGCGTATTGGACCCTAGATCTCAATACTTCTAAAACATCTTTTTCAACGGTTGGATGAAATTCACTTATCCATTGTTCGGACTCATCTTCAATCATATTTTTCAAATTTTTACCTGGAATTTATTTTATGTGAATTTAAAATTAATTGTTTATTTTGAAAATAATTGAAAAACACCTACATTGTTGTCAATCATTTACTCTTCAATGAATTTATCAGGAATTGGTATATTTTACTTTATGATGGGAGGTGAAAGAAAATAGCAAAATTAGCAGATTATCAAATAGTTAGGGATTCAGCATCATTGGCAAAAATTGATGGTCAATCATTTACAATTACAGAAATTGAGGATTCTCACTACACTCAAGGTGAGGAAATTACTAAAGGTGTAAAATTAACCATGAGAGAATCATTTTCAATTGATGGAAATCAAATGAATAAATTTCATACCACCCGTGTTGCCATAGTAAAAAAATTTTCTAACCAAAAACTCCGAGATGATATTAATTCAGGCAAAGAAACACTTCATGTGAAATGTGTTTTAGAAAAATCTACGTCTGGAAAAAACTTCTTTAATTTAGTAGATGCATAGTTTATGTTTCTACTCTAGTAGTTTTTTATTCTTTATTTTATTTTTATTTCTATAAATTATGAGATGATATTTTATGATGTTTTTCAAATTATCTTCAATGGATAATTCTTGATTAATACAAATACTAAGAAAATCAAAATAATCCTTATCATGTAATTTTATTTCAATTTTTCTCAATGCAATACCTGAGTTTGTATTGTACTGTCTTCTTCTGCAATCATTTTAGCATGATTCTCACATACTCTCATGATTTCTCTAGCAAATGGTTTTTTAGAATTGTTATAATGGGAATACAGTATTTTGAAATAGGATTCAGTACTACAGCCTAAAATATTACAAATCATAAGATTAGAAACTAGTCCACATTGAGCCTAAAAGAGGAGGTTATTCTATCATAAATCTAAAAAGAGTGCCAAGGGCATGATTTGAACAAGCGACAGCCCGGTCTTCAGCCGAGTGCTCTTCCAGGCTGAGCTACCTTGGCACTAAAAAAAATACTTTAGATGAGGCATTAAAGTTTGTCTTTTCAGGGTTTCCAAATAATATCTTCCACATCATTACGTTTATTGATCAAACGACCCATTACAAACATCAAATCTGATAATCTATTGAGGTATTTGATGCAATTCGAATTGATCTCATTCTTATCACTTAATTTCACTACTAATGTTTCTGCTCTACGTACAATGGTTCTAACTTGATGAATTTGAGCTGCAGCCACATTTCCTCCCGGTAAAATGAAATTTGTAATTGGAGACAACTCTAATTCAAATTTATCAATAATTTCTTCTAATTTCTCAACACTTTCTAATGAAATCCTATTTTTTAAATCATTAAGATTTTGGTTTGATAAATCAGAACCAAGTAAAAATAATTCATTTTGAATTTGAGTTAAAACTTGTCTAATATCATCATCCAAGGTATTTGTTAAAACAATACCAATTGCAGCATTTGCTTCATCTACTGTTCCATACGCCATAATTCTTGAATGTGATTTTGAAATCCTAAAATCTCCTTGTAATCCGGTGTTTCCATCATCTCCAGTTTTAGTATAAATTTTCATATTTTTGTTATTTTTCCTTACCTATTATACAATTCGAAAAACGATATATGAAAACTCATTAGTAGAAAATAAAATGTATTATTGATGGAATTTTTAGATTTTTTTAAAAATGCATTAAATTTAAAAAAAATTTCTAGACAAGGCTGGATAGATAAATTATCTATCGAGCATCCTGAATCTGTGGCTGATCATAGCTATTCTATGGCCATTATGGGTATGGTTATATCAGATTTTGAAAACCATGATACTGAAAAAATATTAAAAATGATCTTATTACATGATTTAGCTGAATCTAAAATTGGAGATTTTACACCAGAACAAATAACTAAATCTGAAAAGGAGAAAATTGAAAATGATGCATTTTATGATATAATTGAAACATTACCAAATTCTATAAAATTATCATATACTTCGATTTGGAAAGAATATCAAAACCAGATATCTGTAGAAGCAAAAATTGTACATCAAATAGATCGATTAGAGATGGCATTACAAGCAAAAATGTATGAAAAATCAGGTTCATCAAAAGAAAATATTGCTACTTTTTTACAAACAGCAAAATCAGATATTACTCATCCAAAATTAAAAGAATTATTTACAAAGATTGTGGAAGATCAATAGAAACATGTCTGAAACTGAAAAAGATGAATTAATTGATGCCCAAAAACAAGTCATTGGTATCTTATTTGAGGTAATTAAAAGACTTCAAACAAACAACGATCTTGATGAAGAGTATTTTGAAATAATGACTGATTCTAAAGGAAATGAAAACAGAATTCGTGTAATATTAGATGAACGAAAAGAAAATTCTAAAATTGTTGGTAGACTATTAGAACAATTGGAAACTTAATTTCCGCAACTACAATCATCATCAGAGATAATTCTCAAGTGGGCTGTTTGTTGATATTTATCTTGAACATAACTTGAAAGATTTGTAATTCTGACGCGAGGTTCTTTTACCTTCCAACTTCCCTCATTTTCAAACCAAAATTCAATTTCATCAACATCATATCTTTCACCACTTTCAACAATACTTTTGAATATTTTTTTAATCTCATCAACTTCGGATTCAGTTAATTTTGATTTATCCTGAACAAATGTGGTAATTTCATTTAATTTGATGATTACGGGGTTTGTTAGAGGCAATATACCTACTAGGGAGGTAGTTTCTATAACTATCTTTTGTGATGTTTTTATAACAATCAAATAATTTGTTCAATATGCAATATTTTCAGGCACTAAAATTAGGTCAAAAAAGAGTTGCAGAAGCTAGAGAATATCTCAATACCTTGACAGATGGAAAAGCAATGCCTGCATTAGCACTAACTGATACCAAATCTAATGTTTGGAAACCTGTTGGTGAGGAAAATCTCTATGCATTCGTTGATGAATCTGCAGGATTCATTTTAACTGATAATAGTGGATATATTCTAGCTTTAGTTGACAGCACTGGTTCATCTAAAACCATAGTTCAAGGTGTAACTAAACTCCAAAAAGAAAATTTAGAAAAAGCTTTTGAAAAAGATAACATACAAAAATTTGAAGGTAAGGTTATACTTCCAGTTTAAATTTTTGTATCCCTTAAAGCCAGTGATTATCTAATAATTCACATATGACTAAACCCGAACTTGAAAAAAGAATATTTTTACATTTAAGCAAAATACCATTTTCAACATTTGATGAATTGAGACAAATATTCAAATGTACAAAAAATGATTTAATTGAAATTATTGAAAAAAATACTAAAACAGATTTAGAACCATTAGGATTTATTTTGGTAGATAGAAAAAAATCCCCACACACATATTCCATTGAACCAACAAATTATGATACCATTCATATTCAAATAAATAATTATTTAAAAGGAATTGATGGTGTATTAAGATTATTTTATAGAAGTTTATCAAATAAATCAAATTTATTTGAAAATGATTCAGATGCCATAATTAGTCTAAGTAAGAAAGGTAGAATTACTTTGGATAATATTAGTATGATTTTAGACCGAATTCAACAATTATCCTTTCTTATCACACACTACAAATCAATCAATCAAATTCCAAAAAATAGAATTGAACAGTCTGATGAGGATCATCAAAAATGCCTGAACATGTATTCAAATATAATTAAAAATTTACAAAATCTCAAAAATGAAGGAAAACTCCATCAACAATCAATAGAATTACATTTGTTCAAACATCAATTTGTTGAAAATCACCTAATCCCTTCAATTTAGGCATGAATATTCCTGAAGGTTGGGAATTTCCTAAATAACCATAAAAAAATCACATAATCATGACAAAAACAATTAGTTGTGATTTTACAGGCACAGATTGTAGTTGGTCCGCAGAATCAACAAGAAATGATGATGAAGAATTAATGTCATTAATGAAAGAACATGTTTTAGCAGAACATAAAGAAATTGAATTGAATTCTGAAAATATCACAAACATCAAATCACTAATCAAAGTAACTAAGAGATTTTGGTGGTGGGGGTAATAATTTTTGGCAGTGAAAATCCAAAACTTTTCAAATTTTTATTCTAAAAGATAATCTGGATTCTTCTTACAAACATCTTTCATTATTTCATAAGTTTCTTTTTTCCATAAATTATCTTCAATGCTTCTAAACTCCCTCATCATTTTAGGAAACATCTTTGTTAATACAAGTTCCATTTCACTAGCCTGTTTTTGATAATCTGATTTTTTAGCTCTATTCATTCTTGGTATGACTTCAAGAGAGTTTGTTTCTTTGTTAGTATCATTCATGTTTTGTAATAGTTTTCTCTTGACTTGTTCTGAAAATTTAGCAGAATTAAGATTGTTCTCAAAAGCTAAAGCATTTCTTAACCATGTTTCTTGATTTTCTACTTTGTTTCTTCTTCTGTAACTTGCAAGTATTGTTTCTAAAGATATTAGACCAAACTTGAATATTAATTCAGAAATATCATTTTCAGATTTAGTAAAATATTGTTTTATTTTGGCTAATTCTGATTTTTCAACGTGTAATTGATTAATCATATAGGAAGTGAAATCTTTGTATGCATACCCTTCAAATTGTGCAGTAAATTTTTCTATATCATCAACTAGATATCTGGGATCTTTTGGTTTAGCAACTGAATTTTTAATTATACCGTCTTCTTCTAATTGTTTTAAAATTTTAGCAACTCCAAATGTAGTGTAATTGGTATCAATACTTCTGTGAATTTCTGCTTGACCTACTGCATTTGATTTATCTTTCAACATGAATAGAATTATTTTGTCAATAACTGATTCAGTTGATTCTCCTTTTGTTAATGATTTAGAAACTTTAGTTGCCATATCAATATGACAACAATAGTTGCTAGTATAAGCAGATTGTGCCTATTTACTTCAATTTTTCCAAATCTTGAGATTTGTTTGAACAATCTAAGCAAATAGAATATGTTTGATCACCTTGTGCATATTCTAAAATTATCTCTTCTTGTGATTTTCCGTCATCTTTTCCTCTACCCATTGCCATAAAGAAATCAAGAATACATTCAGCGCATACTAAATTATCATCTTGATTGTGCCTAGTTGGCTTTATTCCCAACTCTTGAACATGATGGCAAGTTTGGACGATTTTATGACCTTTCAAAGATTCATTCGTTTCATGTTCCTTTTCCATATCTGCGCTACGTCTTGCCATGATTATCTATTAGATATTACACTAAAAAAAGACATTCCAGCTAAGACGTTTTTTGCAAATCTATTGTATTTCTGCAAGTTCTTTCATTTCTTGTACTCCATTAATTAGAATTTGAGGGAGTTTAGTTTCTAGTTCTCTGGCTTGTGGCGTTATTGGAATCCAATTCTGCTCATAAATTAGTCTCAATTTTCCGTCATAACCCTCTACCTTGTTGAGAAAATAACCCGTAAACATAGAATTTTCAATCAGATCAAATCTTACTATTTTATTTTTTTCATCAATGGTAATTCTTTCTTTAATGATCATTCCAAGTGCTTGCATTTGTCGTAAAACACCATCATCATATTTTTCCAAAATATCTACATGAATAATTTCTTTAATTGTTTTATCTGGATGATGGACTTTGTCTAGTAATAAAATCCATAATGTTTCAAATGTAGAATTTACCTGTTCACTATGAGCGATTTGCATTTTAAAATATTATTTTTTCTTTAGTAATTAACATTTCACTCTAAATCTTTTTTTCAATATTTTTTAAAATGAATCTTTTGAATTAGTTTTGGTAGAAAAAGAAATGAGAAGAATCCTCATTCCTCTCAAGTCTGATAACAGCATGTACGGGTGTGTAAATTCGCTGTATAATACATGTAGAATCAAGCTCTAAAAAAACTCACTCCGCCCTAGAGTTCGTAACGGAATAAGAAAAGCCCTTTTTTAAAATTAGAATTAATTTATGGAAAATCAAGAGTAAAGTACGGTAAATTTTGACATTAAGCCTGAGTATAGTTAACAAATACTACACAAAACCTTTAGTTATGATTATGAAATAGTAAGAAAATGAGTAAATTCTCCCAGGAAATTGAAGTTAGTGGACACCTGATTGATTCATCAATCCTAACTAAGATTTTTGATAAAATCATGGATTTGAAAGGAGAGTTTAATGTTGAAGAAATTGATATTGGAACAAAGAAAAAAGATCATTCCTATGCAAGATTAACAGTTACCGGAAAAGAACAATCTCATTTAGATGAAATTCTAAAAACAGTATACCGTGAAGGAGCAGTATCTAAAATTCAAAAAGAAATCAAGTTAAAAAAATCACCAAAAAATTATGTCATGCCAGACAACTTTTACAGTACCACAAATAACCACACTCAAGTTTTTCTCAAAGGAAAATGGGTTACAGTTGAAAATATGATGATGGACAAATGTATTGTCGTAAAAGGAAACAAGGCATTTTGTGTCCCAGTAAGAGATGTGAAAAAAGCTGATCAAATTATTGTTGGTGAAGATGGAGTTAAAATTACCCCACCAGAACGTCCAAGAGAAGGGGTTAACGTATTTGAATTCATGGGAAGTTCAAGTTCCAGTGAAAGACCAACTCAACATATTGCAAAACAAGTAGCTGATGACATTTACAATACAAAAAAGAAAGGTGGAAAAATTGTAATTGTTGGAGGTCCTGCAATTGTACACACTGGTGCAGATGATTCAGTATCTGAATTAATTAGATCAGGTTACATTGATGGGGTTTTAGCAGGAAATGCACTTGCTGTTCATGATATTGAATATGCGACACTTGGAACATCATTAGGAATGAATGTTAAAGATGCCACATTGGCATATCATGGTCACAGAAACCACATGGATACCATAAATGCAGTTTTCAAGGCAGGTTCTATTGCAAATATGGTTAAGACTAAAAAATTGACTAAAGGAATAATGTATGAATGCGTCAAAAATAATATCCCATTTGTTTTAGCAGGTTCTATTCGTGATGATGGGCCATTACCAGATGTAATTACGGATGTAGCAGAGGCTCAAAGACAATACAAAAAAGTTCTCAAAGGAGCAAATATGGTAATTATGATTTCTACAATGTTGCATTCCATTGCAACTGGAAATATGCTACCAGCTAGTGTGAAGGTAATTGTTGTGGATATTAGCCAGCCAACTGTCACTAAATTAATGGATAGAGGTACATGGCAAGCACTTGGAATTGTCTCTGATGTAGGGGCATTTTTGCCAATGGTTGCTCAACAAATCAAAAAAAGATCTAAATAATTTACAAATTATTTATTTTTAATATCTTCAAAAAATCTTGCAATCATCTTAATTCCTCCTACTGTTTTTGGGGCATTATTTACAACAAATTCAGTTCGTTCTGAATGAGTCTTTGGTTTTTGATTTTTATAATTTTCATATACTTTACCTCCATCATAATCCACATATGCAATTCTTGCACTATAGTCAGTTCTTTCTAAAACTAAGCTATCCCCCCCTACTATTGCAGTATGATATGGATGAACCATTAATGATTCTGATAATTTTTGAGATGTAGAAATTTTTGCTTTTTGTAAATCAGTAGCAAATGCATTAAAATCAGCTAAAAGATAGAATGTTGCGTCAGGTTTTGTTGCTTTTACCCCATCAATTTTTAATAATGCATCGTGAGTATACTCCCCCATCATATGATGTATGTTTCTTGTAATCTCAAAATACTCATCCATCTCCTTGCTAATCTCAAATCCAGCTACAGCTGCATGCTGAATTGGGGTAGATACTGCAGTGTATTCAGTAGCTAGAATTTTTTTAAATTGAGCTTTCAAATCAACTGCATGTTGTGGAAAAACAACATATCCCAATCTATATCCCCCTGAAGCATGTGATTTTGATAATCCATTAGTTACAAAAGTTCCTTCAGGATAAATTTTTCCCATACTTACAAATTTAGAAAAATTAAAGGTGGTTTGAGCATAAATTTCATCAGAGATTACTGCAATGTTTTGTTCCCTACATACATCGGCAATTTCTTCTAATTCTAATTGATCATACAGTAAACCTGTAGGGTTGTTTGGATTATTCAAAATTAGGATTTTTTGTCTGTCTTGTAATCTTAATGCTAATTTTCGTAAATCATTAGGAGATATTTTCTTATTTGCTCTAGTTGATAACATATGATAATTTTTTTGCAAGAATCTAATTTGTGGTAGATATCCTAACCATGCAGGAGTTGGTAAAATTACTGTTCCGTGTAAAATTTCCAAAAGATTGAAGATTAGTTCCTTAGTTCCAGGACCTACATAGATACGTTCAGGGGCCACATCCATGCCAAAATAATGCTTGTTGTATTTTGAAATAGCATTTCGTAATTCTGGTATTCCTGGAACTGCGGCATATTCCCCTTTGTTTGAATTTTTGATTAATGCCTCTTGCATTATTTTTGGTACTGGAAATGGAGATTGACCAAACGCAAATCCATAAAAACCAAAACTACACTCAGGATGAGCACAATCTGAGTGAAATTCTTGCAAAAATGTGTTTAATTTGAGATTTTCAGGCATTTCAATGTCTTCGACTTGCTGATCAACTATGAATTTCAATAATTCATTTTATCGTGGTTTCATTTAGCCATTTAATGTGAAATAGAAAATATCAAAGAGGTAGATTTTCTAAACCTAAATTCATTTTCATATCACAAATTTTTCAATAATAATACATCCATAAAATGTACTTTTGAAAATTATCACAAACGATAGCTAGGTCTCTTTAAACTCTCATTTCCTTTGAAAATTAGTTCTTTTTTTGATTCTACTGTTAACTGTTTTACAGTATTCAATGATTCAATTTTCTTTTGAAAATCTACAATAATTTTCTCGCTATTTGTTGATGAAATCATCATAGTATTATGTCATCTAAATTATTTAAAATTATAATTCTAAAATATTTGAATTTATTTCATTTTGTTAAAAAATTGAATTACAATCAAACAAACGATCATTTTTTCAAAACTATTCTTTTATCTTATAATATTGTATTATTGTCAGATAGAAATCAAATAATTCCAAAACATTGCACGGTATGTTGTAAAACTAGTGTGGTGCTAGTTACCCGTTGGTAACCATGTGGTTTTGGTTTTCTATCGGTTTTATTTTTAAAATAATACTAGAAATTAAATTTTGAATTTGTCAATTTCCTTTAAAATATCTGGATTTTCTAAAGAGGATAAATCGCCCAAAGGATTTCCTGTTAATTTTGCTTTTAATAGTCTACGCATAATTTTGCCAGTTCGTGTTTTTGGTAAATCTGATAATTGGAAAATTAATTTTGGTTTTGCAATCTTTCCAATTTTTTTGTTAATATGTTCAATAATATCTGCTTCCAGATTAACTTCATTTTTATTTTCAGGTACAAAAAATACCACAATTGCTTCTCCAGTTAATTCATCAGGAATAGAAATAGATGCTGCATCTGAAATTTTATTGTGAGAAATTACTGTATGTTCAATTTCAGATGTACTCATTCTGTGACCTGATACGTTGATCACATCATCAGCTCTACCTTTCATGTACCACAAATTACCCTCATCTGCAAGAACATAATCTCCATGAAACCATATATTTTCAAATTTTGACCAATAGGTTTCAAGATATCTCTCATCATCATTCAACAATCCTCGAGTCATTGCAGGCCACGGTTGTTTTATTATTAGATATCCATTATTGCCTCGAATTTGATTACCGTCTTCATCAACTATGTCTAGGTCCATTCCCGGTACTGGAATACCTACAGTTGATGGTTTTAGTTGCATTCCAGGAAATACAGATAACATTGCACCTCCAATTTCTGTTCCTCCAGACAAATTCATTATGGGGATTTTTTTATTTCCAACCTTTTCAAAAAGCCACCACCATGAATCCTCATCTAATGGCTCTCCCGTGGTGGGAATATTTTGTAATGTATCTAAAGAATATTTTTCCAAAGGTTTTGCATTAATTTTTTTAAATAATCTTACAGCAGTTGGAGATATTCCAAATATGGTTGCTTTGTAATTGGACAATATTTCCCATACTCTGTCTGAATTTGGAAAATCAAGGGCACCGTCGTAAATAATGGCATTTGAACCTGTTAATAGTAGACCATATACGTTCCAAACTAGTCCTGTTATCCAACCAATATCTGCAGGCCAAAATAATCTATCATTTTCACCCATATTCACCAAATATGATGCCTGATGACCTGCAAAAACAGAGAATCCACCATGTGTGTGTATTACTCCTTTGGGTTTTCCCGTAGTTCCAGACGTATACAATATGAATAATGGATCTTCAGAATCCATGATTTCAGTGCTACAAGAATTACTTTGGTTTAAAATTAATTTATCATAAAATTCAATTTTGTTTGATTTTTCATATTGGTCAATTCCTTTGTATGGTACAACAACAATTTTTTCAATATTTGTATCAACAATTGCATTTTCTACAATTGTTTTTTGAGATATTGATTTCCCTTTTCGATGAAACCCATCTGAGGTTAACAGTATTTTTGCCTTACAATCTTGTAATCTAATTTGTAATGATTCTGAACTATATCCTGAAAAAATAATGGTTTGTACTGCACCAATTTTAGCTGCTGCAAGTATTGATATTATTGCCTCCTCTATCATGGGCAAATAAATTGCAATTACGTCTCCCTTTTTTACTCCCAAGGATTTTAAACCATTTGCAAATTTTGAAACTTTTGAGTTTAATTCAAAATAAGATAATTTTGTTTGAATTCCATCTTCTGAAATAAAATCATATGCAATTTTTTCAGGAGTTTTTTTTGTAAATTTTTCTACAGATGATTTATAGATGTTAGTTTTACCGTTGACAAACCATTTTGCCCATGCAATTCCATTTGATGTATCTAGTGTTTTTGTATATGGTTCATCCCAAACTATCCCAATATCTTTATCCACAGATTCCCAAAACCATTCTAAATTATTTTTTGATTTAATGCATAATTCATCTAATGATGATATTTCATGTTTTTTCATAAATTTGTAAATATTGGAATTTTGATATTGCTCCTCATTTGGAATAAATTCAAAATTTGACAAGTTTCATTTTTTTCAACACTCCAGACGGTAAAAAGATTTTTTAATTTATGAGATGTCTATTCCAAGACGTCTTGCACATGCAATTGCAGCCTTGCCATCATCTTCTGTAATTCCAAATTTTAACAACTGGTCCGTGCATGCTGTACCTGTATTTCGAGTGTTTTCATGATAATATTCACGTAAAATCATGCCTACTCTATTATCTAGTCTTTTTTTTGTGGCATCATTCATGCCTGCCTGTAAAATAGTAGAATCAGATGTGGCAAGAATTTTGATAAATTCAATATCTTCTAGAGATAAATCAATCATATTCCAATCTGTTTTTTTAATAAATTCAATGTGGATGTAGGGTCTGCTTTTCCTTTTGTAGCTTGCATCACTTTACCTACTAGATAGTTAATTGTTTGAGGGTTTGATTTTGCTTGTTCTACAGCTTCTGATTCGTTTGAAATTACCTGATCAATAATTTTGAGTAATTCTGATTCATCTGAAACATTGCCTAAATCTAATTCAGAAATTATCTGCGATACACTTTTTCCGGTTTTTAAAATTTCATGCAAGGCATTCTTTGATGAATTTCTGGATACCTTTCCTGTTTGAATTGCATCAGCTAAATCCTTTAGATGAGATGCAGTAAGTTTAGATGCTTCCCGTTTTTCTCTAGTATCTTCTAACCCCATTAATTCAGTTGTTATGATATTTGCAACCTCTTTTGCATTTGTTTCTGAATGTGATTCTTCAAATAAATCTGAATAAAATTTATCAGAAGATAAGACATCTGCAACTTGTTCTGGAATTTGATATTTTGTAACATATCTTTCTTTTTTAGAACTAATACTTTCAGGCATTTTTGATTTTAATTCAGTTTTAATTTCAGGATTAATTTTTACCCAAGGTATATCGCCTTCAAGAAAATAACGATAATCCAAATCTTCTTCTTTTGAACGTGATGATACAGTTATCTTTCTACGATCATCCCAATGACGTGTTTCTTGTGCAATTGGAATGTCTCTATCATGCAAACTATCTTGTCTTGTGATTTCAAAATGTGCTGCCTTTTCTAAATCGTGAAATGAACCTATATTCTTAATTTCGACTTTATTTCCTCCACGAGTAGAGACGTTTGCATCTGCTCTCATTGCTCCTTCTAAACTAGGGTCTGCAACACCCAGGTTTTTGAGTAAATCAGATAATATGTTGAGAAAATCACGCACTTCCTTTGGAGTTTCAAAGTCAGGTTCAGTCACAATTTCAACTAGTGGTGTGCCTGCACGATTGTAATCTACTAATGTAATTTGGTTTTTTGAGGAGCTACCTTCATAGATTAATCTTCCAGGATCTTCTTCTAATTGAATTCTAGTAATTCGAATTTTTTTATCACCAACAGAAATTGTTCCAGAACCCCCTACACTTGTGTCACCATAAATGTTCAATTGAGTGATTTGAAAATTCTTAGGTAAATCAGGATAAAAATAATTTTTTCTAAAAAATGCAATTTTTTCAGGAGTTGAACAATTCAAAGCCATAGAAATCATTGTTGCTTTTTTTACTGCCTCTTGATTTAATCTAGGTAAACTACCTGGCATTCCAGCACATACAGGACATATGTTTTCATTTGGTTCAAATTCACGATAGTTTGCTTTACAAGAACAAAATAATTTACTTTCTAAATTTGTTAATTGACAGTGAATTTCTAAACCAATTTTTGTCATATTGGTATCTCCGGTAAAGTAACAGTTTTCTCCAATGCATGAGCTGCTTGCAATAACATTTTATCATTCATTGAATTTGCCATTAGTTGAATTCCAATTGGTAATCCATTTACTATTTTAAATGGAATTGAGATTGCAGGTTTTCCAGTTAGATTTGCTGTAACTGTATTAATGTCAACTAAAAATAATGATACAGGGTCATCAATTTTTTCTCCAATTTTAAATGGCAATATTGGTACTGTTGGTGCAATTAAAAGATCAAATTTCTTAAAAGCCTCATTGATTTCTTTAGTCAATTTGCTTTTTACCTTCATTGCTTTAAGGAAATATTTGCCAGCATGACCTGCAGATGGAACAAATCCTCCAATTATCATTCTACGTGTAACTTCTGGTCCAAAGTTTTTCCTAGCTTTTGAAATGTATGAATTAAATTCATAACCTTCAACAGGCATTTCATATCCGTATCTCAAATTATCATATCTAGCCAGATTACTTCCAGCCTCAGTAGCTGTAATTGTATAATATGCTGCAACAGAATATTTCACCATTTCTAAGGACACTTCCTCACAAATTGCGCCTAATCCTTCTAGTTTTGAAATTGCCTCTTTTGTAGCAGTCATTACCTCAGGATCAATTCCATCTCCAATCATCTCAGTAATTATTCCAATTTTTTTGCCCTCAATTCCAGAATCAATATTTTCCAGATAATCCTCATTGTTGTTATTGACAGTAGTATTATCATTAGGATCAACTCCTGCAATGAGATTCAACATGAATGCCGTATCTTTTACAGTTCTAGTTAGTGGTCCTATCTGTTCAATACTATTTGCATATGAAATTAATCCATATCTACTGATTAGACCATAAGTTGGTTTGTACCCTACAGTTGAGCAAAAACTAGCAGGGTTTCTAACAGAACCCCCAGTATCAGAACCCAATGATGCAATACATTCGTAGGAACTAACAGATACTGCACTTCCACCTGATGAACCTCCTGGAACATGTTCAATATTCCATGGATTTTTACTTGGACCAAACGCACTGAATTCTGTAGTTAAACCCATAGCAAATTCATCCATGTTTACTTTACCAATAAAAATTGCATCTTGTTTTTTTAATTTTGAGATTACTGTTGCATCATATGGTGCAACAAAATTTTCAAGCATTTTTGAAGCACATGTAGTTTTAGTGTCTTTGATGCACATGTTGTCTTTAATTGAAATTGGCATTCCAAAACAATCTCCAACTTTTTCTCCAGACTTTATTTTTTTATCAATATTACGTGCTTGGTCAAGTGCATTGTCATTTACAGATAAAAATGCATGAAGTTTGTCATCAACAGAGTTTATTCTTTCAAGAGTTGCACTAACAAATTCTTCGACAGAAATATTGCCGTTTTTAGCTTCTTCAATAAATTCAAGGGCAGAGATTTTTAGATTCATGATTACATCTTTGGTGCTCTAACGAAGGTTCCTTTGTAATGATTCATTTTTTCAATTAATTTGTCCCCAAATGGAATATATTCATCATTTCGTAATTGTTCAATTGGAATTTCTGGCATCGATATTTCTTCAGATTCAACACCTGCAGAATCTAAAATGTCAAAATAACTTATCATAGTTTGAACTTTTTCTAGATATTCGCTATGATCATCTACATCTATTTTCATTAATTTTGAAACATGTTCAATTTCTTCAACGGTAACCATTTTCTATACTCCTATGAGGTCAATCTATCAATCTTACTATAAAATGGTAGGCACAAAATACTTTGATCTTATTGTTTAGCCACGTGGTAGAGCGAATAATCCCAAAAGATGCGTTAGTTTGAATTATCGCAGCCCAGCATTACCCATGGCAATACTATGTGTTGCTAAATTTCCATAAATAAAAAAAACAATGAAAAAATTGATCTTAACAGTAGTTTTGATTATACAAAATTTATGCCTAGATTAACATGAATTCCAGTTCGGTTCAAATCCCCTTTCTTTTCATGTCCCTTTGTAATCTTGGCTTGATTTGTATTTCAAAATTTCAATAAATAAAAAAAACAATGAAAAAATTGATTAGCAGATCAAAAATTATCCCAAGAATTAAGATTCCGTTTCAGTACCTAATGCATCAGCTATAATATTTGCCCAATTAAAAGCTGCAACAACGGATGTAATTTCTACAATTTGTTTATCATCATATCCATAATTTTTCAAAATTTTGTGATCATCTAAAGTTGTTTTATTTGCAGAATCATTAATTTTTAATGCATAGTTTAACGCAGCTTTTTCTTTATCTGAGAAACCATCAAAATTATTTTTAAGATCAGTAATTTTTTCATCAGTGAATCCCATTAGTTGTAATAACATTCCATGTGCTTGTGTACAATATTCACAGGAATTTGCATTTGAAACTACCACTGCAATAGATTCTTTTAAAATTCTGGGAATAGATGATTCACGAAGTAAGATTATTTTTACTCCATCCCAAAACCATTTGGCAATCAAAGGATCAATAGAAGTTGTTTTCAAAATATTTGGAATTTTTCCAATTTGTAATTCATCATTAATTTCTTTATACAATGAGGAAATTTCTGGATTAGATTCGTCTCCTTCTTTTACAAATGGCATATGTGGTTATAATTTGAATCCAATAAAAATTTTAAGTTAATACGAATTTTAGTAAAATAAAATATGCTGCAAATCCAGATAGAAACAAAATACCAGAAATACTAAGAATTTTTAACAATATTGAAGGTTGATGTGATTTTTCTAAATACTTGCCAGTAACTAATCTATAATTGAAAATTGCAATTACAGGAGCAATAACAAATGAAAGAATTGTTGCAAAATCAACTAATGCCTTGAGATTATCTCCAAATTGTAGTACAATCACCAGAGATCCTGAGGCTAAAAGAACAAGAAATACAGAATACAATTTTCGTGAACTTGTTAATTGATTTGAACTATTTTTTCTAAATAACAACTCCACAGTTCTATTGAGTGCTCTAGAATATCCATCAAATACAGCAAGGATTGTTCCAAACATCACAGTAAATGCAGATGCAGAAATTACAATATAGCTCCAATTTCCCATGACACTACTGTACATTGTAATGATGGTATGTGCAAATTGGGAATTATTGTTCGGAAGTTCTTCTCCTGACCCATAAAAGATGAAAGTACCCAGGGTAACAAACATTATTGCTAGAATTCCTGTAAGTAAATAAGAAATTCTAAATTCTAACAACGTTTCTTTTAATTTTGGTTTGTAGTTTGATTGTTTAATTTTCTCTAATGTCCACAAACTATTCCAACTTGACAAATCGATTGCAGTTGGCATCCAACCCATTAACGCTAGTAAAAAGAAAATTCCAGTTGTTGTCCACAATTCCTTTGGAATAAAATCTTCAACAGGTTCTATTGGACCATTAATTACAGTAAGTGAGAATGCAAGTACCGTGGATATAACTAGTACAGTTACAATAATTTTTATCAAATTATCTAACAGGTGGAATTTGCCTATACCCAATATCAAAACACATGAAATGAATAATAGTATGATAGACCATTCTCCTAAAAATTCTAAATTAAATAAATTCTCAAAAAATCCAGCAGCTACAAATCCTACAGCACCAGTTACAAAAAACATTGAACATACGGTGATTATTAGATACAAAACTAAAATTGGAGTTCCTAATTTTTTGTACCCATCAATTATACTTGTTTGAGTAGAGTTTGCATATCTAGAACCATACTCAAAAAATGGATATTTCAGTACACTGACTAACACTACAAAACCAATTATCATCAATCCAAAATCGGCCCCAGCTCTAGTAGATTGAATTAAATGAGATACGCCTATTGCAGTACTGGCAAATAGTAGTCCAGGACCACTAATTTTGATAATTTTTGATAAACTCTCAATCATTAGTATAAATTAAAAAATTAATTAACTGTATTAAAATTAAAACACTATTCTAGCGACTCAGCATCAGAATTTTTCTGATGATTTTCTGTAAATCCCAAAACAATAGAGTTGATACTAGCTAACTCCCCGTGAAGTTCACCTATGCTCAGAGATATTTCTGTTCCATCAGGTTCTTCGTATGTAAATTCAAAATTATTATTTATCCACCAAGAGTCATTTCTTAAAACATTTCTTAAATCAACATTGAAAAAAGTTCTAAGACCTGCCTTATGGAATACAGATACACCATTATTTTTGTAATCCCCTAAATGATCAATCATTTCATTATACCCTGGATCTAATTTTACTATTCCAAGTTTTTCAAAGTTTAAAGAAAACTTCAAACAGGATTTGTATATTTCAAAATATGATAACATTCCTTGGGCAAACATTGCAATTAAATCAAACATTATTGATTTATCAAAATCTCCAACTTGGTTTCCATTTGACATATGTTGTTTTAATAGAGATATTTTATACTCAATTGATACTTTTTGTAATTCTATTCTATCAATTCTCTTCTGAAAAGAATGATACACATGTCCAGTATTTTTATGAATTAATTCATTAGAAATCAATAATGGAAAAATTTCCCTATCAAATTTTTCCCGATATTCTGCTAAAAGATCATCATACATACTCATTACACATCTAGATTGATGTTCCTGATAAAAAATTATTGAATAATTTTTTGGACTCTACCAATCTTCCCACTATCTAACTCAACTTTGATTCCATGTGGGTGAATTTGGCTTGAAGTAAGGATTCTTTTTACTTTACCTTCAGTTAATTTCCCTGTACGTTGATCTTGCTTCTGAACTATCTCAACCATGATGCCTAAAGATATCCTATTCCTTGATGGTGTATCATTCAATAATATTCTAAATTTAATTGATATTCTAAATCTTACTTTGATGGAGGAGGATTTGGCTTCATAACTACTTTATCTGAGCCTTTACAAGTTTTATCACCTTTGTAGTGTTTGTGAATTTTCCAATTTGCTCCCTTTGTAAATTTTAGAACTATGTGTCCAGTTTTCCATTTCTGACACCATGCACAAAATATCTTGGCATTAGATTTTGACGAGTGGAAGTTTCCTGAATTCGGCATATGGGATTACGGAGTTAGCCTATCAACATCTCTTGGATAAAATGTAGTATCTCGAATATTTTCAGTTCCAGTTAGTGCCATAATCAATCTCTCAAGACCAATACCACAACCAGCATGGGGTGGGACACCATAGTCAAAGGCATTAAGATGGTACTCAAAGGAATCTGTTTTCATGCCTTTGTTACTCATTCTTTGAGCTAATTCATCACGTTTTTCAATTCTGGTACTACCTGAAGACAATTCCAGATCACCAAACATTAAATCAAAAGATTCTGAAATTTTAGGATTAGATTTGCTATCTTTTACATAAAATGGCTTTGGTCCAAGAGGCCAATCTGTAATAAAGTAAAATCCATCTAATCCAATTTTTTTAAGATTTGAAGGATACAAATCATCACCCCATTCTGTTTTTGCTCCAGCTTTTTGCATTCTATCTACAAGATCATCATAGGTATATCTTGGAATATTTTCAGGTACCGGAGTTGGGGTAAACTCTGAATCAGGATTATTTTTAATGTAATCATTAACTGCAATAATTGAAACTTTGATTATCTCTTCTATTCTGCTCATCACATCATTGTAATCTACAAATGCTTCTTCCAAGTCTATGGATATTGCTTCAGCTAAATGCCTATTGGTTCTTGAAGGCTCTGCTCTAAAAATAGGTGCAATTTCAAAAACTTTTTCAAAACTCATTGTTAATTGTTCTTTATACAATTGGGGGCTTTGAGCTAAAAATGCCTCCTTGTTGTAGTAAAATATTGGAAACAGTGCCGCTCCACCTTCAGTAGCTGTAGCAATCATTTTAGGAGTATTGATTTCAACAAAATTTTGATCATTAAAATAATCTCTAATTGTTTTTAGAACTAAACTTCTAGTTTTGAAAACATGTTGTAAAATATTACGTCTAAGATCAATGGGTCTAACTTCTAAACGAGTGTCAATATTTTTGACAGTTTTTGCTGTTGGTTCAAAGGGCGGAATAGTGGTAACTTCAGAAAATACACGAAGTTCAGTTGGAATAATTTCAAATCCACTTGGGGCTTTTTCAGATGCCTTTATGGTCCCAGTTACACCAATAGATGAATGTGCTTTGAGTGAAGAAATTTTTTCACGTATCTCGTCAGGGCAATCTCCTTTTTTTGCAACAATTGAAAGATCACCATTTTTATCTCGTACAGTTGCAAAACTAATGTTTCCATGACCTCTAACAGTCAAGACCCACCCCATTACAGTGACTTGAGTACCATCCATTGATGCGTTTAAGTCATTAGAATAGTGAGATCTACGTAATTGTCCTAATTCAGTTTCAATCATAATTTACAATTATTCCATATTTTCTCGTATAATTAATTTTTTGACGTGGTTTTTCTTTACTAAACAAGTTGATTTCTAAAATCAAAGACACATTTTCTTAATGTATTCATATCTATATCAAATTCAATCCATGTTGGGTCGCCTGTATCATCTAAATCTACATTTAGAACATTCATTGGCATTTTAGTAAACCCATCTTCAAATACATCTCCAATGGATTTTGGTAATTCTGTTAATGCAAGATGATATTTTGTTGTATGATCACGAAACTTATGTCTATAATTTACTTCATAATTATTATCTGCATCTACAATTATTGATTTCATATAGACCAATTTTCCATATTCCTCAATTGCATTGGCAAATATTGAATACATTTCATTTATGTGAATTTCTGACATTTCTTGATTTGGTTTATCAGGTTGTCCTAAACAGCGGTCAAGGAAATCCAGCATACTCAAAATATTGTTTCTAATCTTTTTTTGTGTCTGGTTCATTTGATCAACTGAAATTTTTTTAAAACTAGCCAAGTCAATATCTGACAAATTGTGTGAACTTAAGCGTATGGATTGTCTGTAAATACAAAATGTAGCATCATATCAAAATATCAATATCTATTCTAATTTGTAAAAATCTAGATGATTAAATCCACTTTCACAATACATTTTTTGTGATACCAATGCTCATTTCGAATTCTTGGATCTAACCGAATTTCTTTTTTACAAAGAGTACAATGAATTTTCAAAAGAAATTCTCCAATCGTATCAAATGTGCAACGTGCCACACACAAGATCTATGATAGGAATGCTCATTTCTCATTCTTCGTTCATCAAAAGGCATGATTTTCTTGCAAAGAGTACACGGAATAAACATAGGCTACAAAAATACTACTGAATGTTAGTTAATGAGGCACGGGTTATTGTATAAAATTAAAATTAGAAAGAGAAATAGTGAAACAAATAATTTTTTATTATGATTGTGGTCTTAAAACTAATTTTCATAATGGTTATATTCACCTAATAGAGAAATTCAGAATAATATGGCAAATATCCTCATTGGGCTTGTTATTGCAATGTTTCTAATTGTTGCAGTATATGTTGGCTATAATGCATCTCAAAATTATTCTGAAGACGCTGGAGGTCACGATATACAAATCGATCTAGATATTCTAGATACTGCACCTGAATTATTACAAATAATTGAAAAACAAGACGGATACAAATCAATTATCTAATTTTAGATTAATTAGACAGGATTTTTTGTAATAATTATGACACTAAACAATAGAGAGAAAATGATTTCAATAATTTCCAATGGAATTGCAGTTTTTTCATTATTGCAAGAAAGAGACGAATTACCTAAAAATACCACCATGTATGATTTTGTTCTTAAAGTGATTCCTGCAGATATCAAATCAGAATTAAGTGTAGAGTTAATTGATGAAGTTTTCCAGTATGTCACATCTGCACATAGTTCATCAAATATACAATAATTTTACTAATAATGGAAAATACAGATAAATTAAATTCTGAAGAATTTATTTCAAAATTTACTTCTTTAGATTATGTTGTTCTTTCATGTATGCATTATACCGATTTAAAAATAATGATCAAAATTAATCCTTTAGATTTAGTGGTAAGTTGTGAAAAATATTTTGATTGTGGATATATGAAAAAAATGAATACAGACCCACCAACGGAATTAAAAAATAAGATACAGCGATGGCTAGATTCTATAGAATACAGACAATATACAAAAAATACTAATGAAATACTCAGCATTACAGATAAAGAAAAAATTAGAAAAATTTACTCCAAATTAGAATTAAAGCCTCATGATTTATCTGAATTAACTAATACAGGAATTCAATTTCTAAAAAACAAAGAGATTGAAATAAAAAAGCAATGGGAAATATTTATGAAATTTAATAATAAAAAAGATGCCATTAATTTAAAAAAATCAATAGATGAATTTGCAATTTCAATTCCTTTAATGTTTTCCACAGGGGTTGCAGATGGAAAAATATTTTCTGCAATGTTTAAAACGATTAATGTTGGAATGTATGATTATTTATCTGAAAATCCCATCATTCATCCAATCTTTTTAGACTATCTCAAATAGAAAAGCAGAATAAGATAAATCCTATTCCAACATAACGAATATGTGCATTGTGATGATAAAAGAACGTTGTTTGTATTAAAACAAGGAATTGAAGAAACATGGGAAGAATTAAAAAAAATAGATTTTGGTAATGAGGATTTGATTAAAAAATTATCTGAAGAAATTCAAGAATATTTTGAATATAGGAATTCACCATCAAATTAGAGATAATGAGATTTCATTTCACCATAACCTACATTTCTTAAACTCACGATCAATTATTTTATGTAGTCAAGATGATAATTTACTGTACTCTATACACGAACCATGCTGATAATACTGTGTGAGTTAGAAATTTTCATCAATATTAGAAAAATATGATTGAACCGCGATCTAAATATAGTAGTGCGATCTAACATTTGTTAGTCTTGGTAAGATAAAGAACGTCGATACGTCATATCTTTTCAGGACTCGAAATATCACTAATCAAATTATTTTTTAGGCACAGTTTATCAAATAAATCATCATGGCTTTTACAAGATGTCCTGCATGCAACCAATTGAGATTTGATAAAAAAGCAAATCGTTGTGGAGATTGTGGTTATCAAATTGGATAATTAAAATAGATTTTGTGCTCACAGATAGATCAAGTTACAACAAGTATGGTTCATAAAGTACAAAATTTTACTCAGAGTAAGAAAATGACAGCCATAGCAACTCTAGGTTCTCACTGCTCCTTACAAGTTTTAAAAGGTGCAAAAGATGAAGGTCTCAAAACAATCCTAGTTTGTGAAAAAAAACGTGAAAAACTATATCGTAGATTTCCATTTATTGATGAATTAATTATTGTAGATTCCTTTAAAGAAGTATTAGATGAGAAATGTCAAAAAATACTTGAAGAAAATAATGCAGTTTTGATTCCCCATGGAACATTAATTGCACAAATGAATTCTGAAGAAATTGAATCAATCAAGACCCCAGTATTTGGAAACAAATGGATTCTTAGATGGGAATCTGACAGAGAAATGAAAGAAAAACTCATGAGAGAGGCAACACTTCCAATGCCAAAACCAATTGCAGAACCAAAAGATATTGAAAAATTGGTAATTGTAAAAAGACAAGGAGCTGCAGGAGGTAAAGGATACTTTATGGCAGCAAATGAAGATGATTATAACACAAAAAGAAATCAGTTAATTTCTGAAGGCATTCTCTCAAAAGACGAAACCCTATACATTCAAGAATATGCAGCAGGTGTTTTAGCATATCTACAATTCTTTTACTCACCACTTACAGGAGAATTAGAGTTCTTTGGAGTGGATCAAAGACACGAATCAGATATTGAAGGTCTTGGAAGAATTCCAGCTGAACAACAAATGAAATCAACAAAGGTTCCATCATTTAACGTAATTGGAAAT
>Ga0209251_1000256_pt1 | contig 48195 bp, 43 predicted proteins | sample SaaInlV_100m_DNA_6_FD_184665 | JGI IMG/M metagenome (GOLD analysis project Ga0209251, IMG submission 184665) | Marine microbial communities from expanding oxygen minimum zones in the Saanich Inlet - Saanich Inlet SI073_LV_10m_DNA (SPAdes) (version 2) | ecosystem: Environmental > Aquatic > Marine...
CAAAATCGACGCGCTTGATGCCGATGAACGTGCCGAGGCATGTGCAGCGTTGCAAACGGTGGTGGGCGGCCCGGTCTTGATGATGTCTGGGGTCAGTTCCGAAGGCGTGACCGATGTATTGCGCGCGGTACGTGGCCAGATTGATGAGGACAGATTGCGTCTTGCGCCGGTTGTTGAGGAAGTTGAGAAATGGCGGCCTTAGACGACATAAAACGCTTAGTCATAAAAATCGGATCGGCCCTCTTGGTCGACCGCAAAACAGGCGCTCTGCGGCACGATTGGCTGCAGGCGCTGGCGGACGACGTGGCCTTTCTCAAGGCGCGGGGCTGTGATGTTGTGCTGGTCTCTTCAGGCTCGATTGCATTGGGCCGTGGTGCTTTGGGTCTTTCTGCGACAAAGCTTGCACTGGAAGAATCCCAAGCGGCCGCTGCCGTGGGTCAAATCCGTTTGGCACGCGCTTACGAAGAAGCGCTCGAACCCCACAAAATCATAACAGCGCAGGTGTTGGTTACCTTGGAAGACAGCAGCAACCGTCGCCGTTATTTGAATTCACGGGCGACATTAGAGACCTTGTTGGGGCTTGATGTGGTGCCAATTGTGAATGAGAACGATACCGTTGCAACTGATGAAATCCGCTATGGTGACAATGACCGTTTGGCCGCACAAGTTGCGGTCACTGTGGGGGCAGGGCTGCTTATTTTATTGTCGGATGTTGATGGCTTTTATTCCGCCAACCCCCAAAGTGATCCCGCCGCAAAGCGCTTTGAGGTGATCGACCAGATCACCCCTGAGATCGAGGCGATGGCTGGGGATGCGGGGTCAGGTCTGTCAAAAGGTGGGATGAAGACCAAACTGATGGCGGCCAAGACCGCGATGGCCGCAGGCTGTGGCATGGTGATTGCCGAAGGGTCAGTGCTACACCCTTTACGAGCGCTTGATGCTGGATGCGCTGCCACATGGTTTGCGCCGCAACTTGATCCGCGCACCGCCCGCAAACGTTGGATTGCTGCGATGAAATCGCAAGGCTTTATGTGTGTCGATACCGGTGCGGCGGCGGCGCTGCAACAGGGTAAAAGTCTCTTACCGGCCGGGGTGAGCGCGGTAAGCGGCCTGTTTGAACGCGGTGATCCGGTCCGTATCCAAGACGCGCAGGGACGCGAATTGGGACAGGGTTTGAGTTGTTATTCCAGCCATGAGGCCAAAGCAATCATGGGTCGGCAGTCGCGTGAAATTGAAGCTATTTTGGGTTATCCTGGGCGGGCGGCCTTGATCCATCGCGATGATATGGCAATATAGGGCAGATCGCGTTGATCGCAGCCCAAATAAGGATAGGGTGCTGATATGAAAGACACTGCAAAAACTGAAAATGGTTTGGGCGATGTGGATATTGCCGCTATGATGACTGGCATTGGCGCGCGCGCAAAAAAGGCCTCGGCTGCGCTTGCAATTGCGCCGCCTGAGGTGAAAGCACTGGCGCTGGAGGCGGCCGCCGACGCGGTCTGGGCCAAGCGGTCAGTCATTATTGCGGCCAATCAAAAAGATCTGGAATACGGGCGCGCGAAAAATCTGAGTGCTGCGATGCTGGACCGGCTTTTACTGGATGAGCCACGTATTCAGGGGATCGTAGATGGGTTGCGTGCGGTTGCAAACCAGCCCGATCCGGTGGGCGAGGTGCTGGCTGAATGGGATCGTCCGACGGGGCTTAAGATAAAACGGGTGCGCACGCCTTTGGGTGTGATCGGAGTGATTTATGAAAGCCGCCCGAATGTGACGGCAGATGCCGGAGCGTTATGTCTGAAAGCTGGAAATGCGGTTATTCTGCGCGGCGGTTCGGAAAGTTTTCACAGCTCAGCCGCGATTCACAGCTGTCTTCTCGAGGGGCTGCGCGTGGCCGGTCTGCCCGAGGCCGCTGTGCAATTGGTGCCGACGCGGGACCGCGCTGCAGTACAGCAGTTGTTGACGATGACCGACAGCGTTGACGTAATTGTACCGCGTGGCGGTAAGGGCTTGGTTGGTTTGGTGCAGCGCGAGGCGCGTGTGCCCGTGTTTGCGCATCTAGAGGGTATTGTGCACATCTATATCGACAAAGCGGCAGATGTCGCGAAAACCATGCGTGTTGTGTTAAATTCAAAAACCCGTCGTACCGGGATCTGTGGTGCCGCAGAATGCCTGCTGATCCACCGCGATGTGGCGGCGGATCTTGGAAAAGAGCTGGTTGGCGGGCTGATCAAAGCCGGCATCGAGGTGCGGGCGACGGCGCCTTTAAACGCCATACCTGGCAGCATCGAAGCCACAGAAGATGACTGGGGACAAGAGTTTCTGGACAGTATCATCGCTGTGCGGGTGGTGGATGATATGGAGGCTGCGTTGATGCATATTCAAGCGCATAGTTCCCATCACACAGAGTGTATTATGACCCAAGACGATCAGGCTGCGGAGCTGTTTTTCAACCGTGTTGATAGTGCTATCTTGATGCTTAATGCCTCGACCCAATTTGCGGATGGTGGGGAGTTTGGCATGGGCGCTGAAATCGGCATCGCGACGGGAAAACTGCATGCGCGTGGGCCAATTGGGGCAATGCAATTGACCAGCTTCAAATATCTTGTTGCTGGAGATGGCACAATCCGGGCCTGAGCTTCGTTTTGGCTCTATACAGTCACTCGCAGCATTTGCTCAGTCTGTTCCACTTGTAGATCGCGGCCAGTTTCGAAGACGCATTCCGGCAAAAGGGCGAATTGAACATGTGCCGGTGCAATCTCGGTCCGCGGTGAAGTGGTGACAAGATACCGCCATAACGCTGGGTCAATCTCAAGCCGGTCAGCACCGCTGGATATGCGCCAAGTGTTGGCCTTGCGATTAACATGGATTGTCCCCCCAAGCGGAAGGGCGGTTTCGAAACATTGCAAAAGCAAAAACGCCAATTGGATTTCGCGGCGCGGCAAATCGTCTTTGGGGTGCCACAAGATTATCAGGCGTTCGGATTGTATCGCACCGTTGATGATTCGGACGGTTTCGCGATTGCTGATAATCTGGCCGTCGAGCGCTGTACCATAGGCAATTCGAAAAAATTGAATGCGGGCGGCGGCCGCGGCACAGCTTTGTTCGATCAAGCTCATTTCCGAGGAAACTTGGTCGCCTTTTAGTTCTATGAGTTCCAGCCCGTTGTTGATCGCGCCAATCGGACTAATCAGGTCATGACAAATGCGCGACCCTATTAAATTTGACAGGGTTAGGTTAAGATTATTCATAATATTCTCTGGCAGGACTTGCGCTAATGAAAAATTTGACTGTATTTTGGGAGCCCGGGGATTTGGTAGAACATCCGCAGCATCCGGACTGGGGCATTGGGCAGGTGCAATCGGTGATTGACGCTAAAGTAACTGTCAATTTTCGCGAAGTTGGAAAGTTGGTCATTGATGTTACCCTTATTGAATTGGTTGCAGCCATTCAAAACGAACAGCGTTAAAAGAAGCTTAATTGATGAATTAGCCAATGATAACCTTTGAATTGTGTCAAATAATATCTTATCAATTCAGGATAGATGCGAGTTTGCCAAAACAGCGACCGGTGGTCTGATTATGTTTAAAGCGGGGTCAAATTTATCTCTACGCTTGGCGCAAACCCAAGAAGACCATCAAGCCGCACAGCGGCTGCGCTATCGGGTGTTTATCCAAGAGCTGGGTGGAGATGGCGCGCTGGTAGACCACACCAACCAATTTGAGATTGACCGGTTTGATACTTTTTTTGACCATCTTGTGCTTATAGATGAGAGACGGAGTCGTGCTGATTTAGAGCATGTTGTCGGAGTATATCGCTTGCTACGGAGCGATCAGGCGGCGCGGGCAGGACAGTTTTATACCGAAGATGAATACCAGATCGCCGCACTGCGAAACAGTGGTCGCAATCTGCTTGAACTGGGCCGATCCTGTGTCCATCCTGACTATCGGGGAGGCATGGCGATGTATCAACTGTGGTCGGGGCTCGCGGCCTATGTACTCGAGCATAAGATCGAAATTCTGTTCGGTGTCGCCAGCTTTCATGGCAGCGATTTGGCGGCGCTTGCCGGACCGCTTAGCATCCTGCATACGCGGTATCTGGCCCCGACCGAACTGCGTGTGCGGGCGCATGCCACGGGCTATCAAACGATGGATCTGCTACCTGCAGACAGGTTGGATCGCCGGGCGGCAATGCTGAAGATGCCGGCTTTGATCAAAGCTTACCTGCGGCTGGGCGGCTTTGTCGGTGATGGTGCTTTCATCGACCGCGACTTTAACACAACCGATGTGTGTCTGGTGATGGATACAGCCCGGATGAACCCGCGGTATTCGGGTTACTACACAAGCGGGGCGGCGTGATGAGCACGACTTGGGATGCAGGCAAAAAGCCACCATCCGCCGCCGTGACGCCATGGCGGCTATTGCTTGCTGTTATCCGGGCATTGATACTTGCGGTGGTGGTGTTTGGTGGGCTGGCAGTCTTATTGGTTTTGCGCTTGGTTGAGTGGCCGTTATTCGGACAGCACCGTCCGCTAACGCCTTATATTACCCAAGGGGTTTGTCGCGCTGCTTTTGTAATCCTTGGCATCGGTTTCTGCAGCCACGGTCAGGCGATGGGTCATCCGGGAGCCGTGGTGGCAAATCACTCGTCTTGGCTGGATATTTTTGCGTTAAATGCAGGAAAGCGGATCTACTTTGTCTCGAAATCCGAAGTTGCGGGCTGGCCCGGGATCGGTTGGTTGGCGCGCGCCACGGGCACGGTGTTTATCCGGCGGGACCCCAAAGATGCACAGCAGCAAAAAGTCGTGTTTCAGAACCGTTTGTTGGCTGGGCATCGGCTGCTGTTCTTTCCCGAGGGTACCTCAACCGATGGTCTGCGGGTGCTGCCCTTCAAATCAACACTTTTTGCGGCGTTCTTTGATGAAAAACTACGCTGTGAGATGTACATTCAACCGGTCACCGTGCTGTATCAGCCGCCCCCAGGCCAAGCGGCAGAGTTTTACGGGTGGTGGGGGGACATGTCGTTTCACAGCCATCTGCTCAAAACGCTGCTTACCCCCCGGCAGGGTAGCGTCGAAGTGATTTATCATCTACCGGTGCAGGTGGCCGCTTATCGGGACCGTAAAACGTTGGCAGCCGATGTCGAAGCACGCGTGCGCGCCGGACACCGGGTGTTGGTCGCCGATGCCGGGAGGAGGAGGAACACCAGCGATTAAACGGGCATCTCAACTGTTATTACCGGTGGCCCTAAGGTTGAAGTGTCAATAAAATTGAAACTGATACCCCAGTTAAGTACTAAATTCGCTGCTTCAAAGAGAAATCTTTGTGGGCAAGCATTAGAATCACACTCACTTTGAGATTGACCAGTGTAAAGGATTCCCGATGTGAAGAGGCTGCTTTTATGAAATCTCGGTCAATATTATTACCGCGGTCCCGTTCAATGCTGTATCTGGCAACGCCAAGCAATTTCGGTAAGGTCGGTCGACCCAGTTACCCTCTTGGGAGGTCGTGCGGTTAAACAGCTTTTATCAAGAAATGCCCAATCATTTCTTGCGCAAGCCCCTGATATAAGATGATTTTTTAATAGTATTCCCGCAGATTTTTTTAATACTGTTTTGTGTTTCGCGCCTGCAGACTTACAAAAAACTGATTTCTTTAATAAAGCAACTTATAAAGTCTAAAATACTTTATTTAAAAATTTAATTGTAAATATTACTTGACTTTATTGACGGTAATTTTGTACCCCTAATGTCGAAGTGGAAATATCGGACTCCCTTGGGGATTATATTGGTGACGTGCGTTACTTGTAAGTCTTCATTGTACAAAAATCTAAATAGCTCGTGTTTGTTCAACTGAATAGCACGGCAGGATCATAGTACGGAGTTTGCCAAATGGCTTTATCAATAGGAACCAATAATAGTGCTCTGAATGCTGCGGCCGCGGCCAACAGCGTGAACAGAAGCATGGAAGTCTCGATGGAAAGGCTATCCACCGGGAAACGAATTAATTCTGCCTCCGATGACGCCGCAGGAGTAGCGATTTCTTCACGTTTGACGGCGGAAATACGGGGTACCAATCAAAGCATTCGTAACGCTTTGGATGGTCAAGCTTTAATCGCTACTGCAGAGGGTGCTCACAAGGAAGTTGAAAACATCTTGCAGCGCATGCGTGAAGTCGCGGTGCAAGCAGCGAACGACACTAACAACACCCAAGACCGCTTAAATCTGCAATCAGAAATGGATGCAATGGTTACAGAAATTGACAGGATCGCTGGAGCCACGACTTGGGCTAATACGGAATTGTTGGCTGGAACTGGCGCCGACGCCGATGCCAAAGTAGACAGTTCCACAACTTTCTCTTTTCAAGTGGGCGCTTCGACAGGAACACCGAACCAAGTAGAAGTTACAATTGGCGCTATGGACGCTGAAACTTTAAACCTAAACACGGATGAACACAAAAACTTGCTTTTAGTTGTTGCTGACGCCGATATCGTCGATGCTGATCATGATGACGGTGGGACTGCTACCACTGCGACTGGTAATGCACTGCAATCTATTGGTCTCATTGACGCGGCGATAGAAACGGTCAACACTCAAAGATCAGAGCTTGGGGCTGTCTCCAACCGCCTCAATCATACTGTGAATAACCTCACAAACGTGTCGGCCAATTTAAGTTCAGCAAAAGGCCGTATTGAAGATACGGACTACGCAATAGAAACAACGAATTTGGCTAAGAACCAAATCCTACAACAAGCGTCAACTGCCATGCTAGCGCAGGCCAATGCATCAAAACAAAATGTTTTGGGTTTACTGCAATCTGGCTAACGCTACTAACGGCCGGACATGCTGACGAAAGGGCTCGCGAGGTGCGAGCCCTTTTTTACGTCTGAGCTGTAAACTTTTACGATAAGGTTTGGGCTGTCCGAGCCTTTTAAAAATTAATCTAAGCGGCAATTTAGCTTTGATTGAAATGGTGCCGCCCCAACGGCCTAAATAAAATTTTGCTGTGTTGCGTATTTTATAAAGAATATAAGCTATTGATTAAACTTAAAGTTTGTTACCCATACCAGAATTAGAACCACGATTAAATTCATTTGAAATTTGAGGGCCTGCTACTCAGGCGCTCTTACGGGAACATACCGAACTCCAGTCGATGAGTGTCAAATAGATACACGGTCCCTATCGGCCTCGAAAAAGGGCGGCACGACTGAAAAGGCGTATATATTAGAGTGGGTAATGCTTGTGGTGATTAAGATTTATAATTTTAAATCATATATTGATAAAATAATGGGGTCCTATGTAGGCATCGCTGCAATAAGCGCGGCGAGTGTTTTCTCGGGTGCTTGCGTCGTCCAAATTTCTGGACCGATGGCAAAGAAATCGCTGACTGGGGCCAGTTGGGCAATCAGGTCTTCGCTTACCCCCCCCTCAGCAACAACTGGCAGTTCTATCATTTCTGACCACCATGCGAACAATGCGTGGTCTGCTGAGACACCGTCTCCCAAAGGTGAGCTGCCGATGGGACCAAAGCTGATATAGTCGGCACCGGACTCGGCAGCCGAGATCCCATCATGGCGCAGCGCGCCACAAAATGCGCCAATGACGGCATCCGGACCCAGCACCTTGCGGGTTTTGCGCACTGATCGGGCTGCGTCGGTCAGATGAACCCCGTCCAGTCCCAGCGGTTCAACCAGCAAAAGGTGCTGCTCAATTACCAAGGCCACATCGCGGGCATGGGTGACCGGGCGCAGAGCATCGGCTGTCCGGCTGATAGTGTCTTGATCTTGCGAGGACAGGGCCAGACGGACGCAGGCAATCTGTTGGGCGTCAAGCACGCGTGCCAGTTGGTCGGGAAACTGCTCGATGTCACATTCGGACGGTGAAATAAGGTAGAGTTGTGGCTGTTCAGTGTCGGCCATGGGGGCGCTCCATATTCGGTTGATCTGTCTTAGCGTGGAAACCAGAGTTTGACCATAAGCTGCAGGTTTTACGGGATAAGTATCGGTTGGAATATCTGCGCGAACCGGCGCGGTGGGTCGCGGCCCTGCATTGTGATAAATCTTACCGGCACGCAGGTGTTTGCGCTTTCCTTGATGGTCAAGATCGCTTACCCCGCTTGCACCGTACAGGAGTGAGTGATGTCCACAGATATACCCCAACCCGCGTTTGTCCTGGTGCGCCCGCAAATGGGCGAAAACGTCGGTGCGGCAGCGCGTGCCATGTGGAATTTCGAACTTGATCGGATGCGGATTGTGGCGCCGCGTGATGGTTGGCCGAATCCCAAAGCGGTGGCAATGGCCAGTGGTGCCGGGCGATTGCTTGATGAGGCGCAACTTTCGGATAGGGTGATCGATGCAGTGGCCGATTGTACTTATGTCTTTGCCACAACGGCCCGGCACCGTGGTCTGACCAAGCCGATTTTTTCACCCGAGCGGGCGATGGAATTGGCGCGCGAGAAAATCGCAGCCGGCGAAAGAGTGGCGGTCCTGTTCGGTCCGGAACGGGCGGGATTGGAAAATGAGGACGTGGCGCAGGCCAATGCGATCATCTCCGTGCCGGTTAATCCAGAGTTTGCCAGCCTTAATTTGGCACAATGCGTGCTGCTGACGGCGTATGAATGGCGTCGGCAAAGCGTCGCGCACCCAAAGCAGGGCTATGAAATGGGCAAGACTGATTGGGCTGAGGCAATTGAGATCGAAAAACTTGCAGAGCATTACGAAACGCGTCTGACTCAGGCTGGTTTTTTTTTCCCCGCCACAAAAGCCGAGGGTATGAAGGTCAATCTGCGCAACATGTGGTCACGGATGCGTCTGACCCGGGCGGATGTGCAAATGTTGCATGGTGTCATGCGCCAGATGGTCAGATGGGCGGGGCGGTCTGGCAAAAGCTGAGACCGCGCGGCTTATTGCGGCACCAGATTTCAGTCTGAATAGGCGCCTCAGACCGCGGGCGCGGGGTGCGGTTGGTCGCGGTCAGGCCTGATATGCGCTGCAGCGTCAGACCGCCAAACGTCCGATGAAAAAGCCGAGTTTAAACATGGTGCTTTCGGGTTGTCCTTGGTCGCTTGCCTGTGCAGACTGGGCTTGCGCCGCACTTTTGTTGTCGTAATTGCCCGAACTGCGCACGAGGAGCATAATGTCATCCAAAAAACGTTCAGTTTCCACCTGACCTTTGGCGAACCGCGCTGACATGCCTTCTTGGACCATCAGTGCATAGGCCTGTTGTTTCCAGTAAACAGTTTGTTCGGCGGTGAATGTATGGGACATCTGTCAGGCTCCTTTGCACTATAGAAGTAACGGTCAAAATATGCGCATTTGAGTCTATAAACTCGAAATCCTTAAATCATTTACAAAATTCTCTTTTCTTCCTTCAGGGCCACCGTTTTGCGCGCGTAGAGCGCAAGACGTGGGTGCGCGTATTTTAAGTGGCCATCCGCCAGCTAGAGAATTTGGCGATGGCAGAGCGGTCTGCGACAAATGGTGTGTGAACTGAAGACGAGGAGCGCCTTGAAGGCATTGGCTGTGTGGCCTATCTTTTGCGGGACCGATCATGGGAGACAGGCGATGAGCAAAACCCGCAGTATATTCGAGGATGTGGCGCAGCAGGTGCCGTCATCGGCGGCTCCGGCGGGTGGTTTGATCGATGCGCCTGCTGGGCGAGGCCGAGGTTTGACCCGGATCTGGCTGGGGCTTTTGTTCGCATTGGTGGTGTTAATGATCTTGGTTGGGGGGCTAACGCGGCTGACCGATAGTGGCCTCAGCATCACCGAATGGCGCCCAGTCACCGGTGCGGTGCCACCATTGAGTGCGGCCGACTGGCAATCAGAATTCGAAAAATACCAAACCATCCCCGAATATCAGCTTCAAAACAAAGGAATGACCCTGTCGGAGTTCAAGGTTATTTATTGGTGGGAATGGGGGCACCGGCAACTTGGCCGGGTGATTGGTCTTGTGTGGGCGATTGGTTTCTTTGGGCTGTTACTGAGCCGTCGCATGCCGCGCGGTTGGAGTATGCGTCTGCTGGCAATCGGCGCTTTAGGTGGGCTACAGGGGGCTATTGGGTGGTGGATGGTGGCCAGTGGTCTGAGCGGTACCATGCTTGATGTCGCCAGTTACCGGTTGGCTACGCATTTGGGACTGGCCTTTGTTATCCTCGGGGCGATCACATGGTTTTCGCTCGTGCTCGGGCGCTCGGACCGCGATTTGATGCAGGCCCGCAGGCAGCGCGAGACGGGGCTTATGCGGATGACCACCTTTTTGTTAGGCTTAGCCTTTATACAGATTATTTTCGGTGCACTGGTTGCTGGAATCGATGCGGGTCGCAATTATATCGACTGGCCGCTGATGGCGGGTGGTATCTTGCCTCCTGATCCGTTCGATCTTACGCCTTGGTGGCGGAATTTTTTTGAGAATGACGGTTTAGTGCAGTTTGTTCATAGGATGGCGGGCTATATTTTGTTCGCTTTTGGAGCATTCGTGTGGTGGCGTGCACGCGCCTCGACCAGTGATGCGGTACGGCTTGGTTTTCATTTTGTTATGGGTATGATGCTGGTACAGATGGTACTGGGGATTGTGACGGTCATGCATTCTGCTCCGTGGAATTTGGCAATCCTGCACCAACTTGGGGCAATTTTATTGTGGGTTTTCTGCCTACAGGCCCGATTTAGAACCGGCTATCCGGTGTTTGTATCCTTAAGGAGACGGTGATGCCCGCTTATGAAGACTTAATGTTGTTCCAAAGCCAGACCGAAGCACTGGCACAGATTTCCGGCAGGCAGGATTGGGATCAGGAAACCATGATGCCCTCAGGAGCAGCCGACCAACGGGGCGAGGAAAGCGCCGCGATGGAAGGCGTTATGCATGCCAGACGCAGCGATCCGCGCATTGGGGAGTGGTTGATCCAGTGTGAGGATGCAGACCTAGATGCGGTTGCACGGGCGCAATTGCGCCATATCCGTCACAGGTATGACCGCACCTGCAAAGTGCCAGCACGGCTGGCGGCCGAACTCGCCCGTGTGACCAGCCTTGCTCAAGGCGTCTGGGCGGCGGCGCGTGAGGCTGATAATTTTTCAGCGTTTGCCCCAAAACTGACTGAGGTTCTGGCGCTGCGTCGTGAAGAGGGGGCGGCATTGGCGGATGGCGGTGATGTATATGACGCCCTTCTTGACGGCTATGAAACGTCGATCAAAGCCACGGAGATTGAGACGATGTTTGGTGCGATGCGGCCGCGTCTGGTGGCACTGCGTAGGGCGGTTCTAGACCAGCCTGCGCCGGAGCCGCTGGCCGGGCATTTTGAGAGTGATCTTCAAATGCGCTTTGCCCAAAACTTGGCCGAAACCTTTGGGTACGATTTGACGCGCGGGCGTTTAGATAAGTCTGTGCATCCATTCTCTATGGGGTCAGGCGATGACACGCGGATCACCACGCGGACGGCTGTAGATGACCCGTTTAACTGTATCTACTCAACCATCCACGAGGTTGGTCATGCCGCTTACGAGCAAAATATTGCGCCCGCGTACCGTTTGACGCCACTGGGCTGCGGTGTTTCGATGGGGGTGCATGAAAGCCAGTCGCGGATTTATGAAAACCAGTTGGGTCGCAGCAGAGCCTTTACCGGCTGGATGTTCGGCAAGATGAAAGACGCGTTTGGCCCGTTTGGTATCGCGGATGAAGAGGCGTTTTACGCGACAGTGAACCGCGTTTCAAATGGCTATATCCGCACCGAGGCCGACGAGGTGCAATATAATCTGCATATCATGATGCGTTTTGATCTGGAGCGGGCGCTAATCAGCGGTGATTTGGCGGTAGGTGATCTTGAGGCCGCTTGGAACGACCGCTTTGCTGCAGATTTTGGGTATCAGGTAGATCGGCCGTCGCACGGCGTGCTGCAGGATGTACATTGGTCTGTGGGTTTGTTTGGGTATTTCCCGACCTACGCGCTGGGCAACGTCTATGCCGGGTGTCTTTATCAGGCGCTGCGCACGGATGTGCCAGACCTGGACAACCAGCTTGCGGCAGGCGATTTGACCGCTGCAACCGGTTGGCTGGGCCATCACGTTCAACGCCATGGCGGCTTTTATGAACCGCGCGAGGTGATTACAAAAGCGGCGCGCCAATTGCCTTCAGAATTGCCTCTTTTAAAGTATCTCGAGGATAAGTTCAGCGATCTGTACCGGCTTTAACCACATGATATAGCATCGCTGGAAAAACCCATCGTGACGGGCTGTTTGCGTAATGCAGCCGCCACGAAGCTATTGTTTGTTCCTAGGTTTATACATTATGTGAGCCCGAACGTCCGCATGTAAGAGGACGTTCTGGGCGATTGAAAAGCCGTTTATCGTCGCAGGGTCTAGGTCTCGCCGGATTCGGCCTTGCCTTCGATCACATCCTCTTGGTCGCCTTGATCGGCAATCCAAGCCACCGAAACGACTTCTTCGCCTTTGGCCGTGTTAAACACCCGCACGCCGCCAGCGCTGCGCGAGCGAAACGAAATCCCTTCCACCGGGACCCGAATTGACTGTCCGTTTGAGGTCGCTAGCATGATCTGGTCATCAAGCTCGACCGGGAAGCTGGCCAATAAACGGCCGCCACGCATAGCTTTGTCCATCGCCGACACGCCCATACCGCCGCGCCCGCGTAACGGATAGTCGTGGCTGCTGGACAGTTTGCCGGCGCCGTTCGCAGTTATTGTCAGAATCAGGTTTTCTGCAGCGGACATCTCAGCATAGCGTTCGGGGCTGATCCTCGCGTTGACATTGGCGTCTTCGTCATCTGGGAGCTCTGCATCATCGGCCAGGCCCGCCACAGCGCGCCGCATTTTAAGATAGGCTACGCGCTCGTCTGAGCTGGCTTCAAAATGACGAATAATCGACATCGAGACAAGGGTGTCGTCGCCACTGAGTTTAATGCCGCGCACCCCTACCGAGGCACGGCTGTTAAACACCCGCACATCCGTGGCCGAAAAGCGGATCGCGCGGCCCGAACTTGTGGTCAACATCACGTCGTCTTCATTGGAGGCAATCCGCGCATTGATTAGTGTGGTCTCGGCATGTTCGTTCTCGAACTTCATAGCGATCTTGCCGTTGCGCATCACGTTGGTGAAATCCGACAGCTTGTTGCGGCGCACGGTGCCTGCAGAGGTGGCAAATACCACTTGCAGATCATCCCAGTCTTTTTCGTCCCGATCGACGGGCATGATGGCGGCGATAGAGACCCCCGATGGTATTGGCAGAATATTGACAACAGCCTTGCCTTTCGAGGTCCGCCCCCCCTGTGGCAGGCGCCAGGTCTTCAGCTTGTACACCATGCCATCCGTGGTGAAGAATAACAGCTGAGTGTGGGTATTGGCGACAAATAAAGTCGTGACGACATCATCGTCCTTTGTGGACATGCCTGACAGACCCTTGCCACCGCGGCGTTGGGCGCGAAAATCCCCCAGCGGTGTGCGCTTGATATAGCCAGTCTGGGTGACTGTTACCACCATATCGGCGCGTTCGATCAAATCCTCATCGTCCATATCGCCGGCCCAGTCGACAATTTCGGTGCGGCGGGGGACCGCAAATTGGTCCCGGACCTCAGTCAACTCATTGGCAATGATCGCCATGATCCGGTCACGCGAGCCGAGAATTTCGAGGTATTCGCGGATTTTCCCTGCCAGTTCCTGCAACTCATCCGTCACTTCTTTGACCCCGATCTGGGTCAGGCGTTGCAACCGCAACTCAAGGATAGCCCGGGCTTGGGTCTCGGATAGAAAATAGGTATTGTCTTCGTTAATCTTGTGGGTCGGATCATCGATGAGCTTGATATATTCAACAATGTCATGGGCGGGCCAACGCCGGGCCATCAGCTTTTGACGGGCCTCGGCGGCATCGGCTGACGCGCGAATTGTGGCGACAACTTCATCGACGTTGGATACAGCCACGGCCAGACCGCACAAAATGTGGCTGCGCTCGCGGGCTTTTCGCAGTTCAAAGGCTGTGCGGCGCGCCACCACATCCTCGCGGAAATCAATGAATGAGGTTAAAAACCGTCGCAATGTCAGCTGTTCGGGGCGGCCACCATTCAGCGCCAGCATGTTACAGCCGAAGTAGGTTTGCATTGGGGTAAACCGGTAAAGCTGGTTCAGCACCACTTCGGGCGTTGCATCGCGTTTCAGTTCGATCACCACGCGCACGCCGTTGCGATCGGACTCATCTTGCACATGGGCGATATTCTCGATTTTTTTCTCACGAACTTGTTCGGCGATTTTTTCGATCATCGACGCTTTGTTCACCTGATAGGGAATTTCGTCGATAACAATCGCGTAACGGTCTTTGCGAATTTCCTCGACCCGGGTTTTGGAGCGGATGATAACGCTGCCACGTCCCTCAAGATAGGCTTTCCGCGCGCCAGAGCGCCCAAGCATCGTGGCTCCAGTCGGGAAATCAGGTCCCGGTACATAATCGATCAGTTGTTCGCTGGTCAGGTCCGGGTCTTCAATCAGCGCAAGTGTTGCGTTGATCACTTCGCCCAGATTGTGGGGTGGGATATTGGTGGCCATACCGACGGCAATCCCGCCTGCGCCATTGACCAGCATATTTGGAAACCGCGCGGGCAGAACGGTTGGTTCGCGGTCTTTACCGTCATAATTGTCTTGGAAATCGACGGTATCTTTATCAATGTCGGCCAGAATAAAGGCTGCTGGCTTATCCATCCGGACTTCAGTATAGCGCATCGCGGCTGGGTTATCACCATCCATTGAGCCAAAATTACCCTGCCCATCGAGCAAAGGCAGAGACATTGAGAAATCCTGCGCCATGCGCACCAGCGCATCGTAGATCGCACTGTCGCCATGCGGGTGGTATTTACCCATCACATCGCCGACGGGCCGCGCTGATTTTCGATAGGATTTATCATGCGTATTACCGGTCTCGTTCATCGCATAAAGTATTCGGCGGTGCACTGGCTTTAGGCCGTCCCGCAAGTCTGGGATGGCGCGCGAGACAATCACACTCATTGCATAGTCAAGATAAGAGGTTTTCATCTCGTCAGTGATGGACACAGACGGGCCGTCGTAAGTCGCGCGATAAATTGAATTTTCTTCTTCGTTATTAGTATCTTCTGGCGTATCGCTCACGTTAATTTGCCTGCTCTTTGTTATCAGTTACCGTTATCCTAAAAATGGTATAACAGAGCCTGTGTGGGGTGCGCAATGGCGCGGAAACCAAGATGAAAAAAACTTTCAGTGACGGTTCACACAGCGTAGGTGCTCAGCACCGAACATGAGATACGCAAACCCAGAGTGATAGAGATTTTCTGAAATCTGGGGTCTTTGTTTTTACAGTCGTCGGGTCCACCAAACGATGATCTGGCAGACCGAACAGGTGGTTTTAGGGAATAATCCGACTGTATTTTGTGCCTTCTAAAGTGGCCCCAAGTCTCAGTCCGGATTGTGCAAAGACGACACCGATCACTGGTGCCAGCGAGGTGAGTGTTTGTGCCCTGACCGACTTGCCGCGCTCTGGTGTGGCATATTCAACATCGGCGCCACCAACCCAACCGGGGCTGCGCCTGAAACCCGCCAAGGCATCTTCGGTCATAAAGAACAGAACATGGGCAAATTGCTGACCGCCAATTTGCAATCCGACATTGCCAGAGGTGGCCGAATAGTAATCTACCACTGTGTTATTGATCAACAAGGCACCGCGGCCAAAACTCCCACCGAGGAGAAACCCGCCTTTTGTAACCAACGGCATCACCAACATACCATTTGATTTTGCGGCCAAATCCTGTGTGTCGGGATAGTTCTGAAACATGTCTTCCAGCGTGGCTTGCACCTGACCGTCAATGACTTCGGGATTGCCAGAACCGATGCCATTTCCACAGCCCGCGACCAAGGTGGCGGCGCTCAAAATGCTAAAATTGAAGTTGCGACGGTTAATTTGTGTCATGCGCTTTACCTGTATTTGTATACGTGTTTTTGGTTTGTCCAAATTTATAACTTACGCATACCGCTTGTCCGGGAAAATGTCACCTTAATTCCGTGTTTCTAGAGCAATATTATCGTGCTTTTGCGATCTTTTGGGCCACCTCGACAGCAAAATAACTCAAAATGCCATCGCAGCCCGCGCGTTTAAAGGCCATCAGGCTTTCCATCATAACTTTTTCGCCGTCAATCCAGCCATTTACAGCTGCGGCTTGGATCATCGCGTACTCACCCGATACCTGATAGGCAAAGGTCGGGACGCCAAAGCGGTCTTTAACGCGATGGCAGATGTCAAGATAGGGCAGTCCGGGCTTGATCATCACCATATCTGCGCCCTCGCCGAGATCGCGTGCGACCAGCTGCAGGGCGGCATCCGCATTAGCCGGATCCAATTGATAGGTTGATTTGTCGCCTTTCAGCGCCCCGGATGCGCCCACGGCATCCCGAAACGGTCCATAAAAAGCGCTGGCAAATTTGGCGGCATAGGACAGCAGGATCACATCTTGATGCCCCTGCGCTTCGAGTGCGCTGCGGATGGCGCCAATTCGACCATCCATCATATCCGACGGGCCGATGATGTCTGCGCCGGCCTCGGCCTGCGAGAGGGCCTGTTTGACCAGCGCTTCGACCGTGGCGTCATTGACGATCGCGCCGTCGATAACAAAGCCATCATGGCCATCGATATTATACGGGTCCAGCGCCACATCTGTCATGACGGCAATTTCAGGCACGGCCGCTTTGATGGCGCGGGTTGCGCGGTTCGACAGGTTTTGCGGGTTCCAGGCCTCGGCGCAATCAGCAGTTTTCAATGCGGGGTCGGTGTAGGGAAACAGGCAGATTGCGGGGATGCCGAGGTCGGCGGCATGGCGTGCGGCTTCAACCAACTTGTCGATACTGCGCCGCATCACGCCGGGCATCGAGGGAACAGGATCCTCTATATTGTCGCCGTCACAGATGAAAACTGGCCAGATCAGGTCGTTGACGCTGAGGTGGTTTTCGCGCGCCAGGGCGCGGAGGGCGTCGGTGCGGCGCAACCGCCGGGCGCGGGCGGTGGGAAAGCTGGCAATCATAGATTTCATCTCAGTAAGTCCTTGAACACATGCTGTAGGGGTGGCATGGAAAGCGCCTTAGGACAAGAGCGAGGTTAGAACGGGCAGCGTGAAGCAGCGGTTTGTATCGGTGAAAGGCCCATCAGGGCAGATTGGGCGGTCCTATGGCTGCGTTTGAGGTGATCGATATAAGGTCATTTTCGAACCTTTGGTTCTGGATGGTGCTGGCGGTTATGTGGTCCAGTGCCAGCCATCGGGTGATCGGAATTCCCTATGATATGATCCAAAACGCCAAACGACACGGCGGCCAGGCCGAGCGCGATCTCGAGGCGTTGATGCAGATTAACGCCCAGCGTTTTTTTGATTTGCGATCACCCTCTGGGCTGACAGTGATCGGGTTGGGGTGTGCGGGTCTCAGTTCTCTTGGCCTGCTTGGCTTTAGCTATCAGATCGAATTGGCGCAAGCGGTGTTTCTGTTGGCGTTTCCAATCAGCTTGATTGCCATAATGAGCCTGCAAACGGCCGCTGCAGTGCGGGCGTGCGATGGGGTCTCAGAGCGTTTATACAGCCGATTCCGTCGCCACCGGATAGCGACGCAACTGTTGGCTGTCGCCTCTATATTTGTCACCGCCACCTGGGGCATGTACCACAATATTTCACACGCGATACTCGGGGGCATAAACTGATATGGATGCAGGGTCTTCTGACGGAAAAACCACAGCTGCCTTGCGAACTGCGCATGGTTTGAACACGTCTGCAACAATAACTATTGGTGGCGCGCCAGAAGGCTATGATGCGCATCTGGTTTTAAAAGAGATTGCCAGCAGCAACGCCCCGGTCCTCCATGTGGCGCGCGATGATAAACGCATGGCGATCATGAAGGCATCACTGCAGTTTTTCGCCCCTGAGATGCCAGTGCTCAGCTTTCCCGGCTGGGATTGTCTGCCCTATGACAGGATTTCTCCCAACGCTGATATTTCTGCGGCGCGGATGGCGACATTGGCCAGCTTGGTTCATGTAATGCCGACACAATTTGTAGTTTTGACCACCTTGAATGCCGCCTCTCAGCGGCTGCCGGCGCGCAGCGTTTTGCGCGAGGGGGTCTTTACTGCAGAGGTCGGACAACGGATCAATGAGGCTGAACTGAAAGCATTTTTGGTGCGTATGGGCTTCACTCAGGCCCCAACCGTGATGGAGCCGGGTGATTATGCGGTGCGTGGCGGGATCATTGATGTCTATCCTCCGGGTGAGTCGGGGCCGGTTCGTCTGGATCTTTTCGGGGATGTTCTGGATGGTGCGCGGCGCTTTGACCCGGCAACGCAGCGCACCACCGAGAAATTAAATGTGGTCGAGTTTTCTCCGGTTTCCGAAGTTATTCTGGACCCTGGCGCCATCACCCGTTTTCGGCAAAACTATCGCATAGAGTTTGGTGCCGGACGCAGCGACGACCCGCTATACGAGGCAATAAGTGCAGGGCGCAAGCATCAGGGTGTTGAGCATTGGCTTGGATTGTTTCATGAAAAGCTTGAGACATTGTTCGACTATTTGCCGGGGGCGACAGTCACGCTGGATGACCAGATAACTCCGGCGCGGATTGCACGCTGGGAAATGGTTGAGGATCAATACGAAACCCGCCATCTGGCAATGTCGCAAAAAAGCCGTCTGGATACGGTCTATAAACCGGCACCACCCCACCTTCTATATCTCGATGATGCGGCATGGGGCGTGGCTGTGCAAGACCACAGAGTGGTGCAGTTTCATCCCCTAGCGCAAGCCTCAGGCCCGGGCGTGATTGATGCAGGTGGGCGCATAGGTCGAAATTTTTCGCCCGAAAGACAGCAGGAAAATATAGGTCTTTTTAGCGCTTTAGCAGATCATCTTAAAGTTAAGTTGCAACTTGGCCCGGTGGTGATCGCGGCTTACTCCGAAGGGGCCCGAACGCGGCTTAGCGGATTGATCGAAGACGAAGGTCTGGCTGAAACAATCTCAATCGCCAGTGGGTCTCGGATGGGAAAAGCGGGGCTTTATCTCGCGGTATGGCCGCTGGAGCACGGCTTTGAGACGCCGAGTATGACGGTGATTTCCGAGCAGGACGTACTGGGTGACCGCTTAATCCGACGGGCCAAGAAACGCCGCAAGGCCGAAAACTTTCTCACTGAGACCCAGTCTTTGACCAGCGGCGATCTGGTGGTGCATGTCGACCACGGAATCGGGCGCTTTCACGGCCTAGAGGTGATTGCGGCGGCGGGTGCTGCGCATGAGTGTCTGATGTTGGAATATGCCGATAACGCGCGGCTTTATCTGCCTGTTGTCAATATTGAATTACTGTCAAAATACGGCCATGATGAGGGCCTGCTTGATCGGCTGGGCGGCGGTGCGTGGCAGGCCAAAAAAGCCCGCTTGAAAGAGCGTATTCGTGACATGGCTGACCGGTTGATTCGGGTGGCGGCCGAACGCGCGCTGCGCAAAGCGCCGGTACTCGATCCTCCACCGGGTATGTGGGATGCGTTCAGCGCCCGCTTTCCCTATCAAGAAACCGATGATCAATTGCGCGCAATCGGCGATGTGGTGCAGGATCTGACCAGCGGCCAGCCGATGGATCGACTGATTTGTGGTGATGTCGGATTTGGCAAAACCGAGGTTGCGATGCGCGCCGCGTTTGTTGCGGCCATGTCGGGGGTTCAGGTGGCGGTGGTGGCACCGACCACATTGCTGTCGCGTCAACATGCCAAAAGCTTTGCGGAGCGGTTCCGCGGATTTCCGATCCAAGTGCGACAGCTGTCACGTTTTGTGCCGGCCAAAGAGGCACAGGTCACCCGCGACGGAATTACAAATGGCACGGTCGATATTGTTATTGGCACCCACGCCCTGCTGGCAAAATCAATTCGGTTTCAGAACCTCGGCCTTTTGATCATCGATGAAGAGCAGCATTTTGGGGTCTCGCATAAAGAGCGGCTCAAGCAGATGCGCAGCGATATTCACGTGATGACGCTGACGGCAACGCCCATCCCGCGCACCTTGCAATTATCCCTGTCGGGGGTGCGCGATCTGTCGATCATCGGCACACCACCGGTCGACAGGTTGTCAATCCGCACCTATGTGAGCGAATTTGATGCTGTCAGCATCCGGCAGGCGCTACTGCGCGAGCATTACCGGGGGGGGCAGTCGTTTTATGTCGTCCCCCGCATCGCCGATTTGCCCGAAATTGAAGACTTTTTGAAAGAACAATTGCCAGAATTGAGCTATGTGGTGGCGAATGGCCAGATGGCGCCCGGACAGTTGGATGACCGGATGAATGCGTTTTACGACGGCAAATATGACATTCTTCTGGCGACGACGATTGTCGAATCCGGCTTGGATATCCCCACTGCAAATACCATGATCATTCACCGTGCTGATATGTTTGGCTTGGCACAGTTGTATCAGATCCGTGGTCGGGTTGGGCGCTCGAAGACCCGCGCCTATGCGTATCTGACAACCAAGCCGCGGATGAAATTAACGGCAACAGCTGAAAAACGCCTGCGGGTATTGGGCAGTCTCGATACATTGGGGGCCGGCTTTACGCTGGCCTCGCAGGATCTTGACATTCGCGGGGCGGGCAACCTTTTGGGCGAAGAGCAATCCGGCCAAATGCGTGATGTCGGCTATGAACTGTACCAATCCATGCTGGAAGAGGCGATTGCCAAAATCAAGGCGGGCGAAATGGAAGGCCTGTCAGAGGCAGATGATCAATGGGCACCGCAGATCAATCTGGGCGTTCCAGTCCTGATCCCAGAGGCATTTGTTCCCGATCTGGACGTGCGGTTGGGCTTGTACCGCAGATTATCGGGCCTTAGCAAAAAAGTTGAACTAGAGGGCTTTGCCGCCGAATTGATCGACCGCTTTGGCCCATTGCCGAAAGAGGTCAACACATTGATGTTGGTGGTGCGGATCAAGTCGATGTGCAAACGCGCGGGTATTGCAAAAATGGATGGTGGTCCGAAAGGGGCGACGCTGCAGTTTCACAATGATAAATTTGCCTCGCCGCAGGGATTGGCCGAATTTGTACGCAATCAGCGCGGTCTGGCCAAGGTCAAAGGTAATAAAATCGTTGTGCGGCGCAATTGGGCGAAAGACAGTGATAAAATCAAGGGTGCATTCGCAATTGCCCGTGATTTGGTTGAGCAACTGGTGGCTGAGAAAGCGCGTAAGAAGGCGGCTAAGGGCTGAGTTTTCCGCAATGAATTCATCAAATAAAAGGGTTTTTAGCGGTTAGTTTTCCGCCATGAAACGTTTTATTTTTGGCTTTAACCAGGCCCAGAGCCCCGGTGCGCCGCGTGCTATTTTCGCCCCCACCCTCGCTTCTATCCGGTTCAGGTCGACGCCGTAGTCTTTCCAACTGCCGCCGCCCGAGGCAAGGTTCTGGTTGGGGGGTTGAAAGCGATCCATAGACTTGGCAAATTGCGCGTCTGGGGTCGCTGCGGCCTCAAATTCGTTCCATAGATCAAGCAGCTCGCTCGCCTGGTCAGCTGGTAGCAGACCAAAAATACGGCGGGCCGCTTTGGCCTCTTCGTCGGCAAGTTTTTCTGCGTCGTACTGCCCAAAAATCGGCGCATCACCCGCATCAATTTCCACCAAATCATGGATTAAGAGCATCTTAATCACGCGTGATATCTCTACGTCCGGGCGGGCCTGCTCGGCGAGAATTAGCGCGTAAAGCGCGACGTGCCAGCTATGTTCGGCGCTGTTTTCGAACCGCGTGCCATCGCCGAGTGTGGTGGCCCGCTCAATTGATTTCAGTCGGTCCACTTCTGTTAGGAACGCGACCTGCTTGTCAATTCTATCAGCCGGCATAGTGCTGTGCCGACCGCTTGCCCTGTCGGTTTGCGGCCGCGACACGATGTTTATAACGCGAGCGCTGCATCAGCGTGTATTTTCTGTTAACCGCCGTTTGACGTAGTCGGTGACGTTACCGATCATATCGTCCATATGGTGCTCAAAGAAATGCCCGGCGCCATCCATTTGGGTATGGGTGATGGTAATGCCTTTTTGTTCGTGCAGTTTCGCAACCATGGCTTCGGTATCTGCTGGAGGCGCGACGCGATCGTCTTTGCCGTTGATCACCAAACCCGAAGCCGGGCAAGGCGCCAGAAACGAAAAGTCGTACATATTTGCCGGTGGCGCTACAGAGATAAACCCGGTAATTTCCGGCCGCCGCATCAACAGTTGCATGCCGATCCACGCCCCAAAGCTAAACCCTGCAACCCAGCAGTGTTTGGAATTGGTGTTCATTGACTGCAAATAGTCCAGCGCCGAGGCGGCATCCGACAGTTCGCCAACCCCTTGGTCATATTCGCCTTGCGACCGGCCGACACCCCGAAAATTAAATCGCAACACAGTGAAGCCCATATTGTAGAAAGCGTAGTGTAAATTATACACAACCTTATTATTCATCGTCCCGCCAAATTGTGGGTGAGGGTGCAGTACGATAGCAATCGGCGCATCTTTTTCTTTTTGCGGATGGTACCGGCCTTCTAGACGACCTTCCGGTCCGGGAAAAATGACCTCGGGCATGTAGCGTTGGTGCTCCTGTCAGGCTTGGCGGTTATCTTGACGAAACAGCGCTGTCACCTTAGAATGATTCTAATTAAGCCGAAGTGGCTTTTGAAAAGTTGTGATACGGGGTGTGGCCGATAAGGTCAATCATTTCACGAGAGGTAGCGCATGAAACTCAGCACCAAAGGGCGGTATGCCATGGTAGCCTTGGCCGATATTGCCCTGCAGCCTGCAGATAATCTTGTTTCGCTTGGTGATATTTCAAAGCGGCAGGATGTTTCGCTGCCCTATTTGGAGCAACTTTTTGTCAAATTGCGGCGCGGTGGTCTGGTAGAATCGGTTCGCGGGCCCGGTGGCGGCTATCGGCTTGGCCGGCAGGCCAGCGAAATCCGGGTGGTTGATATTCTTGCGGCTGTGGATGAGACAGTAGATGCGATGCACAAAGGCGCCGGTGCCTCGGGGGCGTTGTCGGGTTCCCGGGCGCAATCGCTGACCAATCGCCTGTGGGAAGGACTGAGCGCGCATGTCTATGTGTTTCTGCACCAGACACGTCTGTCGGATGTTATCCAGAATGAATTGATGCCATGCCCGGCTGTTCCGAGCTTACTTTCGGTGGTGGATGACGGATGAGGCGGTGCTATCTCGATTATAATGCCACTGCCCCCCTGCGAGCTGAGGCCCGCACAGCAATGATTGCAGCCATGGATCAGGTTGGCAATCCGTCGAGCGTGCATGCAGAGGGCCGGGCGGCCAAAGCAATTGTCGAAAAGGCCAGAGGGCAGATCGCGACGGCTTTTGGTGCGGATGGGGCGGATATTGTGTTTACCTCTGGAGCGACCGAAGCGGCCGCGCTGGCCTGTGCTGGGCGCGGTTTGCAGGGGGCTGATGTTGAACATGACGCGGTGGCGGCGTGGATACAGCCAGATCATTTGGTGCGCGCTGACGGGACGGTTGAGATCACTGAACCAGAGTCGTCGGTACTGCAAATGGCCAATTCCGAAACCGGTATTGTGCAGAGCCTGCCAAAAGGTTTGGCGGTTACGGATGCTACACAGGCATTTGGCAAATTGCCAGTGGCCTTCAATTGGCTTGGTGCCGATATGGCGCTGATTTCGGCGCATAAAATCGGTGGACCAAAGGGCGTCGGGGCTGTGGTGTTGCGTCGAGGACTTGATCTGCCGGCACAAATCAAAGGTGGTGGCCAAGAAATGGGCCGTCGTGCGGGAACCGAAAATGTGGTGGCGATTGCCGGATTTGGCGCTGCGGCAGAAAGAGCTGCACAAGATCTTGCAGACGGAGTCTGGCAACGAGTGGCAGAAATTAGAAACATTCTAGAAACTGCTCTTGAGACACGCTTAAAAGAGATTATATTTATAGGTCGAGACGTCGAGCGTCTGCCAAATACCAGCTGTTTGGCCGTACCTGGCTGGAAAGGGGAAACGCAAGTGATGCAAATGGATCTTTCGGGGTTTGCCGTTTCGGCGGGATCGGCCTGTTCGAGTGGCAAGGTAAAAGCCAGCCGGGTTTTACGGGCTATGGGGTATGAGGATGATGTAGCGGCTTGCGCCATCCGTCTCAGTCTGGGACCAACCACGACGGAGTCCGATGTTCTGGAATTCGCAGACGTCTGGCTTAAAAAATATGACACATTCCGCGCTCGCGCGGCCTAATAGCAAATCGCAAAAGGAAATCTGATATGGCAGCTTTGGACGAGGTCATCGTAAAAGATGGGGTTGATCAAGAAACAGTCGATGCGGTGCGCGAAGTTGGTGGGGCGTATAAATACGGCTGGGAAACCGAAATTGAGATGGAGTATGCGCCGAAAGGCCTCAATGAGGATATTGTTCGGCTTATATCGGATAAAAACCAAGAGCCCGCTTGGATGACCGAGTGGCGTCTGGCGGCATTTGCCCGCTGGAAGAAGTTAAGCGAGCCTAAATGGGCGATGGTAAGCTATCCCGAGATTGATTTTCAGGATCAGTATTATTATGCGCGGCCCAAATCGATGGAGCAAAAACCCAAATCTCTGGACGATGTGGATCCGAAGCTGCTGGAGACCTATGCAAAACTCGGTATTCCGTTAAAAGAACAGATGCTTCTGGCTGGTGTAGAGGGCGCTGAGGTCGCGGCAGTGGAAAACCGCAAGGTTGCGGTGGATGCGGTGTTTGACTCTGTTTCGGTTGGAACGACGTTTCAGGCCGAGCTTAGAAAGGCCGGGGTGATCTTTTGCTCAATCTCAGAGGCCATTAATGAGCATCCTGAGCTGGTTCGCAAGTACCTTGGCACAGTTGTGCCGGTATCGGATAATTACTATTCGACGCTGAATTCTGCGGTCTTTTCGGACGGCTCATTTGTGTATATTCCGCCGGGGGTGCGCTGCCCCATGGAGTTGTCGACCTATTTTCGTATCAATGCCGAAAACACGGGCCAATTTGAGCGCACGCTGATTATCGCCGATAAAGGCAGCTATGTCAGCTATCTTGAGGGGTGTACCGCGCCACAGCGCGACGTGGCACAATTGCATGCCGCAGTGGTTGAAATCATCATTGAAGAGGACGCTGAGGTTAAATATTCCACCGTCCAAAACTGGTATCCGGGCGATGAAAACGGCAAAGGTGGGATTTATAATTTTGTTACCAAACGCGCGGATTGTCGCGGCGATCGGGCCAAGGTGATGTGGACGCAGGTGGAAACTGGCTCGGCGGTGACGTGGAAATATCCGTCTTGTGTACTGCGCGGCAATGAAAGCCAAGGCGAGTTTTATTCCATAGCGATTGCGAACAACATGCAGCAAGCCGACACCGGGACCAAGATGGTACATTTGGGCAAAAACACCAAATCGCGTATTGTGTCGAAAGGTATCAGTGCCGGAAAGGCGCAAAATACCTATCGTGGCTTGGTCAGCATGCATCAAAAAGCCAAAGACAGCCGCAACTATACCCAGTGCGATAGTTTGTTGATTGGTGGAAACTGTGGGGCCCATACCGTGCCTTACATCGAGGTTAAAAACAATTCTTCGCGCGTCGAGCATGAGGCAACAACCTCAAAGGTTGATGATGAACAGCTGTTTTATTGTCGTCAGCGCGGGATGGATGAAGAAGAAGCTGTGGCCCTTGTGGTTAACGGGTTTTGCAAAGACGTGCTGCAAGCGCTGCCGATGGAATTTGCAATGGAGGCCCAACAGTTGGTGGCGATTTCACTTGAGGGGTCTGTCGGGTAGACGCGAAGCCCAGAACAGTACTGGGAAGAGCCCTGCTCGGGGAGAGAAATATCGCGGGAAGATCACCGCACAAAAAGGCGAGATAGGAATATAAATGTTAGAAATTAAAGACTTGTGCGCGTCTTTGGCCGACGAAGAGAAGCAGATCCTCAAGGGGGTAAACTTGACCGTTGAAGCGGGAAAAGTACACGCGATTATGGGGCCAAACGGATCGGGAAAATCGACATTGTCATATGTCTTGTCCGGCAAGGATGGCTATGAGGTCACGGGCGGATCGGCGGCGCTGGACGATGAAGACATTCTTGAGATGGAAACCGAAGAGCGTGCGGCCGCAGGACTTTTTCTGGCGTTTCAATACCCGATCGAAATTCCCGGGGTGGGCAACATGGTGTTTATGCGCACGGCCGTCAACGCCCAACGTAAGGCACGCGGCGAAGAGGAAATGAGTGCGACCGAGTTTCTCAAAGAGGTCCGAGCACGGGCCAAAACGCTTAAAATTGATGCCGACATGCTGAAGCGTCCGGTCAACGTTGGTTTTTCGGGTGGCGAAAAAAAGCGGAATGAAATCTTGCAGATGGCGATGCTTGAGCCGAAGATGTGCATCCTGGATGAGACCGATTCAGGGCTTGATGTAGATGCAATGAAATTGGTGGCTGAAGGGGTCAACGCGCTGCGAGACAAAGGCCGCGCCTTTTTGGTGATTACTCACTACCAACGCTTATTGGATCACATAAAGCCGGATGTGGTACATATTATGGCCGAGGGCCGTATTGTCAAAACTGGCGGACCGGAATTGGCGCTTGAGGTCGAACAGAACGGCTACTCTGATATTCTGGCCGAGGTGGCCTGATGGGGGATACACAGCGTAAGGTTGAGTTGGCACAAACCCGTCTGGACACCATCAGCCCCCCTCAGGGTGGATGGACAGCCGAAGCCCGCGCTGCGGCGTTGGTGCGGCTCCAATCACAGGGCTTGCCGGCACGCCGTGATGAATATTGGCGTTATACCAGACCCGATACCCTGACCATTGCCACAGCTCCAAGCGCAGTGCCGGAACAGCATAGTGAAGACGGCGTGTTCGAGCATTTAGATGCGTTAAAAATTGTCTTTGTTGACGGCATTTTTGACCCGCAAGCCTCGGATGATCTAAGTCTTGACGGGATCACAATAGAGCGGCTGGCGACGGCAGCAGAGTTTGACATCCACTGGGCGAAACCGATTTATGGCAGCCTTGAGGCGGCGGGGCAAACCCCGGTTGCCCGGCCTTTGGCCGCTTTCAATACCGCGCAGGCCAGCGATGGCATTCTGATCGATGTCAAATCCACGCCGAGTAAACCAGTGAGCGTGATTTACCGCCACAAAGACGCAGGCTCTGATGTGACGCTGCATCACGTCGTCAAAGTGGCAGAGGACGCAAAGCTCGAATTGCTTGAAAGCGGCGCTGCGGCAGCGCGTTTTAATCATGTTCTTGAAATCGACATTGCCGATCGCGGCCAGTTTCATCACGTACGGGCGCAGGGTCCGGATCATGGCTGTCGCTTGGTGACGCATTTGTTCACCCGCTTGGGGACAGAAAGTGTATTCAAATCTTTTACGTTGGGGGCGAACGGTTTGTTGACACGCAACGAGTGCGTGATTGAACTGACCGGTGATGACGCCGTGGCCCATGTGGCCGGTGCGGCAATCGGTGACGGTGATTTTCACCACGATGACACAGTTTTCATCACTCATGATGCACTGCGTTGCGAAAGTCGACAAGTGTTCAAAAAAGTGCTGCGCAATGGTGCTGTTGGCGTGTTTCAGGGCAAAATTCTGGTCAAGAAAGATGCTCAAAAGACCGATGGCTATCAAATCAGTCAGTCGTTGCTCCTGGACGGTGACAGTCAGTTTCTGGCCAAGCCTGAGCTGGAAATCTATGCAGATGACGTTGTTTGCTCACATGGTTCGACCTCGGGCGCAATTGACGACGATGCGTTGTTTTATCTGCGTGCGCGGGGCATTCCCGTCGACATTGCCACCGATTTGCTCACCCTTGCCTTCCTCGCAGAGGCGTTGCACGAGATTGAAAGCGACAGCCTGTCCAGTGCGGTTGGCGACCGTCTTGAGGCTTGGTTGGCTCAGCGGCGGTCTTAAGTGGGGGTGGTAACGGACATTGTTGCCACTTACCGGCAACCGCGCAGGGTGATGCGCCGCTTGCTCTCTATGGGTAAGCGTGAAGACCGGGCTCTTGCGTTTGTCATGGCGGGCTGCACCGTGGTTTTCATGTCGCAATGGCCCATACTTGCGCGTCAGGCCCATCTTGAGAAGCAAGATTTGAACATGTTGTTGGGCGCCGCTTTGCTGGCGTGGATTATTCTGGCGCCCTTGTTGCTGTATTGTCTTTCTGGTCTTACCTATATTGGGGGGATTGTCTTGGGCAGAAAAGGCAGTGCTTTTGCTGCAAGGCTGGCATTATTTTGGTCTTTATTGGCCTCGAGCCCGTTAATCTTATTGAACGGGTTGGTCGGTGGGTTTATCGGCAAGGGGCCAGCGCTTCAAATGGTAGGTTTGATCTGGTTAGGGGTATTTATGTGGTTTTGGCTGTCTTGCCTAAGCTGCACAGAAGGAGAGCAGGAACCGTGAACAGTGGCTTCACCAAATTGGCGGTTGAGACGGTCACGGAACCGCAATCAGTGATAGGCTGGCTGCAGTCATTACAGCTTTCGCGAGAAGTGTTGTGGTGCGCGATGGGGCTGATCATTGTGCTGAATGCGCTGTTGTTCGGGTTGACCAATATAATTGCGCCTCCTGTACAGTCTCTACCAGCAATTTTTACATCTCCTTTGCTATTTGCAACTTTGACTGGAACAGGCTTTGTGCTCACGGTTTATGCTGTTTTTTACATTGGACGTGGTTTCGGCGGGGGCGGCAGTTTTGAAATCGTATTGGTCAGTCTCGTCTGGTTGCAGGGCCTGCGCCTGCTGGTTCAGGTAGCGTTAAGCTTGATTATGGTGATTTCACCGACATTCTCCGCGTTGTTAGCATTTGCGGCGTCTTTGCTAGGGTGTTGGATATTAATTAATTTTATTAATCTGTTCCATGGGTTTAATAGCATGTTCACGGCTTTGATTGTGATGGTGGTGGTCGGTTTGGCTGTGGTCTTGGGTCTTGTGGGGCTGCTAAGCGTTTTGGGCCCGGACATCTTGGGGTTATCGTCCTATGTTTGATCATTCTGACGTCCGCAGTAATTTTCCAATATTGTCGAGGCAAGTTAATGGAAAGCCATTGGTTTACCTCGATAACGGAGCTTCCGCCCAAAAGCCTCAGGTTGTGATTGACGCGATTAGCACCGCCTATTCGCATGAATATGCCAATGTTCATCGTGGGCTGCACTACCTGTCTAACCTCGCTACCGATAAATATGAAAATGTGCGGAGTATCATCGCACGGTTTCTCGGTGTTGCGGATGAGCGTCAGATCATAATGAATTCTGGTACGACCGAGGGTATCAATACTGTGGCTTATGGCTGGGCGATGCCGCGGCTGCAACCGGGTGATGAAATTCTCCTCAGTATCATGGAACATCATGCCAACATCGTGCCGTGGCATTTTTTGCGCGAACGTCAGGGTGTGGTGGTGAAGTGGGTTGAAACCGACGCCGAGGGTGGCTTGGACCCTCAGACAGTGATCGATGCGATTACGCCGCGCACCAAGCTTTTGGCGATAACCCAGATGTCAAACGTATTGGGCAGCGTTGTCGACGTGAAAACAATCTGTGCCGCGGCGCGTGAGCAGGGTGTTGCTGTTTTGGTTGATGGGTCGCAGGCTGCGGTGCACATGCCGGTTGATGTGACCGATATAGATTGTGATTTCTACGCGGTGACGGGGCATAAACTCTATGGTCCTTCCGGGTCTGGAGCGCTGTTTATTCGCAAGGACCGGATGGAAGAGATGCGCCCCTTTATCGGGGGAGGCGATATGATCCGCGAGGTGCATCGCGATCAGGTGATTTATAATGAGGCACCAATGAAATTTGAGGCTGGCACGCCTGGCATTGTACAGATGATCGGTCTTGGCGTGGCGCTAGAGTATATGATGTCGCTGGGCATGGCGAACATTGCCCGACATGAGGCTGTCTTGCGCGACTATGCGCGGGAACGTCTTGACGGGCTCAATTGGCTGCAGACGCAGGGCAATACCGCCGACAAAGGCGCTATTTTTTCGTTTACCTTATCCGGGGCCGCACATGCGCATGATATATCGACTATTTTAGATAAAAAGGGCGTAGCTGTGCGGGCAGGGCAACATTGTGCTGGCCCCTTGATGGATCATCTGGGTTTAACCGCGACCTGCCGCGCGTCATTTGCTGTTTATAATACTACAGACGAGGTGGATCGGTTGATCGAAGCGCTGGAATTAGCGCATGAGTTGTTCGGCTGAGGTTTCTGATTGCGACGGTTTTGTCGCGCGCGTTAAATTGGGCGCAGATTTTCCCGTAATTCTGTCGGATGCCGCCTAACGTAAAACTATCCGGGAGGTCAAGAAGGGGTTAGCGGCCGCAAATTTTGACACGGATTTGGGTTTCTCTAACCTGCCTTTTGAACCCGCACTGCGTTAAGCGCTGCTGTGGTGCCTGAGCTTGTACGGAAGCATTTTTACTTGCGTGGAACTGGCTTTACTCGCCATGCCGGCCTGATTGTTTGGTTCGGTCAATCGACCCCACTGCACAGGGGCTCTCCTGTGCTCGATCGCACTCGATAAAATAGGTGTGGTAAAGCGTTATGGCGTGCATAGCACCTGTGCCAAGCGCAATGATCGAAGACACCAAATCGAAGGTCGATACTGGCTTGTTCACACGCCCGCGTACTGGCCACGGCCGTACGCTTTACAGTTTCAGGCACACCTACGCTATATTTGCGCGGATCAACGATAGTACAGACAGCCACAGGCTTGCGATACAGATGGGAACCATCATTTAATGATTGAGCGGCACTACAGTCATGTGACACCACGATTACGTACAGCAATGCTGACTGGCAAGTGGTATGAGCTGAGCCGAGTAGAGGATCAGGAGCGTACTGAGATTTCTTGAAAAAGAGAGAAATCTGACATTTTCTGCTGCAAGAATAAAGGTCAGCTATGCGGGCCAACTTTGAAGTCGCTGCGGTTGCGCCAAAAGCTGTTCTCGACACATTTGGACGAAACGCTGACATTGAATGTCTTTTTTATTTGAGCGTTAATCCAAGAACAATCCAAAATGATCCTGCGCTTCGGAGAGTTTTCGCAGGCGTTGTTTAGCGCGCGCTCCAAGCTTGCCGCTGACATCCTGTAGTAACAGGTTTAATCCCGTTGAAATCCCTTGTGGCATTGCTAGAAAGAAATGCGTTTCTGCTGGATAGCGCAGCACGTAGGGTGTAATCTCGTTGGCCCAGTCACAGAATTCATCTGCGAAAATGATGACATCCATTCCGCGTTCACGTGCGAGGTTGGCGAGAATTGGACCGTGCGCGCCGTATCTAAACACATCCATCATAATAAGTGTGACCTGTTCGCCAGATGCGGGCAGAAGTCCTGCATAGACCCCGTCAATACCGTCTACGAGGTGGACGCGATCCCGCAAATAGGACAGGCGGCGACTGAAACCATCAGCAAGATAATACATCGTCTGAAATCCGGTGACATGAACGGCATCAGATCGTGTGACGCGCTCCACGACCTCGCCCCAAAGGTCACTGTCGCGCAGCGAAAAAGCCGCTTCGATTGAGGCATGGCTCAATTGAAGGCCCGCTTGAGAATCTTCGGAATGGCGTTTTGTAAAACTCGTCTCAAACCGTTTATCAACCCGATAGTTATCTGGCCCATATGTGTTCCGAATGGTCTTGCTGCGCGCGTCTGCTGAATCATCGAATCCGAGTTTGCGGTAGAAACGCGTAAGCGTCATCGGACTGATGTCCAGCTTGCGGGCAATGTCGGAGTTGGTTTCGATCAAAATTGCTTCTGGGCGCGCTAAAAAATAAGCCGAAATACGTTTCTCTTTCTGTGTGAGACGGTCTTCTGCCCGTGCGATCGCTTCTGCAAAAATGTCAGTTTCCTGCACTGTTTTTTCCATTTTTCTCTGCTCACCAGACTTTGTGTTACTAACCTTCCGAGCCTGTAACACCCGGGAAGACTAAAAAAAAGGCATTGTTATTGAGTTAACATATTTTACTATGAGGTTCTATTGATAACATTTAGTTTTACTTCTATGCAGGATGAGTGTCGCGGTGATTCGTGTTTCTCAGCAGCCCCTTGCCTTTTCAGGTGCGGCTGGTTCGCAGGAAAAGTGCACAGACAAAAAAATAGAAGCCAGCAGGAAGGAACATGACATGGAGTTTAAAATATTAACAACTGCAGCGTTGCTCATCAGCACTGTTATTAAGCTTGATTCCTGAAAGACAGATAGTAAGCTTCTATTTCTAAATTATAAATTGGAGATACTTTGACCGGCTTGGCATCACCTATAATTTTTGATGGGCATAATGATTTGCTTTTGCATCTCTATCGGGCGGGTAGGTCTTCTGCCGCAGATGCCTTCATAAAAGGTCGTGATGGTGCGTTGGATTTACTCAAGGCCAAGGCTGGTGGTTTTGGCGGAGGATTTTTTGCAGTTTACATTCCGTCACCTACCGATGAAGCCTTTAAAATGGAGCAAATGGCGAAGCCCGCTTATGATCTTGAATTACCCACCGCCATAGATCCCCAAGAGGCCTTACCCATTACCCTTGCGGTTGCAGCAATACTTTTTGATTTGGAGAAAAAAGGCGGGTTAAAGGTTTGCCGCAGTGTCGCAGATATCCGCGCGGCACTCGCTGCAAACCAGATTGGGGCAATCTTTCACATTGAGGGCGCCGAAGCTATTGATCCTGAGTTAAACGCGCTTGAAGTGCTTTATCAAGCAGGCCTTCGGTCAATTGGTCCAGTGTGGAGCCGCCCAACTATATTTGGGCATGGTGTCCCGTTCCGATATCCCAGCAATTCCGATATTGGTCCCGGCCTGACCGATCATGGTCTAAGGCTGGTCAGGCGCTGCGATGAGCTTGGTGTGCTGGTCGATTTGTCACATCTGAATGCCGCCGGATTTTGGGATGTTGCTCGCACTTCAACAAAACCTTTGGTGGCAACTCACTCGAATGCCTACGGGATCTGCCCGCATTCGCGAAACCTGACTGATGATCAGTTGGCGGCCATAAGGGATAGCGATGGTATGGTTGGCCTGAATTTCGCGGCGGCCTTCCTACGTGACGACGGCCAGATGATCTCAGACGTCCCACTGCAACAAATGCTGCGGCATTTGGACTATCTTATTAAACATCTGGGTGAGGATCGTGTCGGCCTAGGTTCTGATTATGACGGTGCGATTGTGCCCGAAGATGTTAAGACCGTGGCAGATCTGCCCAAATTGAGACAGGCCATGGCAAAGCACGGTTACAACGATGTGCTGATGACTAAGCTTTGCCATGAAAACTGGTTGCGCGTGCTGAAGAAAACCTGGGGAAAATAACTCATATAGGTACGTCATAACCTATTAAAAACTAAACAGAGAGGAAAAAATATGAATGCTTTTTACCGCTTACTATCCACCGCGGCCATTGGCTTTGCGGTCGGACTAAGCTCTATTGCCGCCCATGCGGAAACGCCAGCAAACATGCTGGTGATTGCCGGCCGGATTGACGATATCACCACAATTGATCCTGCACAAAGCTTTGAATTTGCGGGTTCTGACGTGAGCCGCAACGTTTATAACAAGCTGGTCAATTTTGACCCTTTAAATTTGGACGCGGGCTATCAACCTGAACTGGCTGAAAGCTGGATAGTCAGTGAGGACGGCCGCACCATTACTTTCACCATGCGTGATGGGATCAAATTTCATTCTGGTAACCCGGTACGTGCTGAAGATGCAGAGTTTTCCCTGCGCCGTGTTGTGACCTTGAATAAAACACCATCGTTCATTTTAACCCAATTTGGCTTCACTGCAGAAAATGTTGGCGAAACGATTGTTGCCGAAGGCAATACGGTGCGCATTACCACCGACAAACGGTATGCAACTTCTTTTGTATTAAACTGTCTCACCGCCACGATCGGTGGAATTGTCGACAAAGAAGTCGTGATGGCCAATGAGGAAGATGGCGATCTGGGCAATGCGTGGCTCGCTACAAACTCTGCAGGGTCGGGTCCGTACAAACTGCAAAGCTGGAAGCCAAATGATAGTGTTACGCTGGTAAGTAACCCCGCCTATTTTGGCGGTGCCCCAGCGATGGAACGCGTTATCGTGCGTCATGTACAAGAAAGTGCGACCCAACGGTTGATGCTTGAACGCGGTGACATTGATGTCGCCCGGAACCTGAACCCCGAGGATATCGCAGGCGCGCGCAAAGCAGACGGGGTAGTCATCGATGATGAGTTGCGTGGTCGGTTGATGTATATATCGGTAAACCAGAAACACCCGGTGCTTTCTAAACCTGAGGTGCGGCAGGCGATCAAGTACCTTGTTGATTATGAGGGAATGCAAAACAGTTTTCTCAAAGGTCAGTATACAATCCATCAGAACTTCTTGCCACGCACATATCTGGGTGCTGTGGATGAAAATCCATTCAGCTTAAATATCGAAAAGGCCAAAGCACTGTTGGCGGCAGCGGGTGTGGGGCCCTTTGAGATCGAAGTTGGAGTTCGTGAGGCGCAAGAACGGATTGAGATTTCTCAGTCATTGCAAAATACCTTTGCGCAAGTGGGAATAACGGTAAATATAACTGTCGGAACCGCCAAAGCTATCTTGGGCCGTTATCGTGCGCGGGAACTGGATATGTATATGGGCGCTTGGGGACCAGATTATCCAGATCCACATACCAATGCTGGAACATTTGCATATAACCCTGTAAATACAGATGAAGCCGGTGCAACGGGTCTTTTGGCTTGGCGAAACGCTTGGGATACCGGTGGCCTGACCTCCAAAGTTGCTGCGGCTGTTATTGAGGGCGACAGAGATAAACGCGCAAAGATGTATGCAGACATTCAGTCCGAATTTCGCGACACAGCACCCTTTGCCGTTTTGTTCCAAAAAATCGAGCAAACAGCCCGTAATGAGGCGGTTCAAAACCTCAATCTAGGCGGAGCGATTACAGCAGTATCTTACTGGCCTGTAACCAAGTAGATGGCATTGGAAGAAAATAATAACGGGGGGCGCTATAAGGCGCCTCTCGAGCTTTGGGTCAGGGTGACTTTTTTGACCCTTGGTTCGATTGTTGTGACGATGATTGGTTTGATGTTCATTACATTTATAATCGGGCGCGTCATGCCAATTGACCCGGTTTTGGCGATTGTGGGCGAGCAAGCCTCTAAATCAACTTATGATGAAGCCTATAAGCAGCTTGGTCTGGATCAGCCAATCATATTTCAGTTTGCATTTTATGTCTGGGACGTCGCCCATGGAGATTTCGGTAAGTCACTGCTGACAGCCCGACCTGTCGCGCAAGATATTATACGAGTATTTCCCGCGACATTAGAGCTTGCAACGATAGGCGTTTTTGCCGGAATTGTGCTGGGTGTTCCACTGGGCGTCGTGGCCGCTGTCAAGCGAGGGTCGTGGATTGATCAGGTTGCAAGGGTTATTGCACTGGTAGGCTATTCGATGCCAATTTTTTGGTTGGGCCTGATGGGTCTGTTGGTTTTTTACGGGATTTTGGGGTGGGTCGGTGGACCGGGCCGTGTCGGTATTTTCTATGTCGATATTGTGCCCTCAGTGACTGGAATGATTCTTGTCGATAGTATCCTTGATAGAAATTGGGCGGTGTTCAAAGACGCGCTGACCCACATTGTGTTGCCTGCATCTCTGCTTGGCTACTATAGCCTGGCCTATATCAGTCGCATGACGCGATCTTTTATGCTGGAACAATTAAGCGCCGAATACATCACCACTGCTCGGGTAAAAGGCATGTCGGAAAGCGCTGTCATTTGGCGGCATGCTTTCAAGAACATCCGTGTGCAATTGATTACTGTGATTGCATTGAGCTATGCAAATCTGCTGGAAGGTTCTGTGCTGACGGAAATCATATTTAGTTGGCCGGGGATTGGCAGCTATATCACCACGGCGCTACTCTCTGCCGATATGAATGCTGTTATGGGCGGTACGGTTGTGGTGGGTCTGATCTTCATTCTTCTCAATATCCTATCTGACTTGCTCTACAAGATATTTGATCCGAGGGCGCGATAGATGACCGGGCCCAAAACATGGCGTTCCTGGTTGCTTACCGACGCACCAACGTCCCGATGGCATGCAAAACTATCCGCTCTCTATCAAGGTTGGCTGTCGTTTCGTAGCAATACAATGGCGATGGTCGGGTTGTGGATCTTGATCCTTTTAGTGCTGATCGCCTTTGCGGCGCCAGTGCTCGCCCCACATGACCCGTTTGCGCAAAATCTTGACAACCGCTTGCAGCCACTGGGGGCTGATGAGCATATTCTTGGAACCGATAGTCTTGGTCGCGACCTTCTCAGCCGTCTGATCTATGGCTCCCGTATTACCCTGTATATTGTGGCGTTGGTTGCTTTGATCGCGCCTATATCAGGTCTTTTGGTGGGGACTGTTGCAGGGTATGTTGGCGGCTGGACTGATCAGGTACTGATGCGGATTACGGATATATTTTTGGCATTTCCTCGCCTCGTTCTGGCTTTGGCTTTTGTGGCGGCATTGGGCGCGGGCATCGAAAATGCGGTGCTTGCAATCTCGTTAACTGCGTGGCCACCTTATGCGCGCATCGCACGGGCAGAGACTTTGACAATCCGGTCTTCAGATTATATCAGCGCGATCCAATTACAGGGCGCTGGGCCACCCCGCATCATAATTAAACATATCTGGCCTTTATGTATCTCGTCCCTTATCGTTCGTGTCACGCTGGATATGGCGGGTATAATTCTTGCGGCTGCAGGTCTGGGGTTTCTGGGCCTTGGTGCGCAGCCACCCAGCCCTGAATGGGGCGCAATGATTTCCGAGGGGCGTCGCTTTATTCTGGATCACTGGTGGGTTGCTACCGTGCCTGGCATGGCAATCTTTACGGTTTCTTTAGCTTTCAACTTGCTCGGTGATGGACTGCGCGATGTGCTCGACCCAAAGGATAGTGAAAAGTGACACTGCTGGATGTAGAAAACCTTTGGGTAAAATTTCCATCGCGCCAAGGCGTCTTTGATGCCGTAAGAGGCATTTCATTTACGTTAGGGCGGGAACGACTTGGCATTGTGGGCGAGAGCGGGTCTGGCAAGTCCATGACGGGCCGCGCGATATTACGCTTGATCCGCCCCCCTGGAATAGTCACAGCAGATCAAATTTCATTGGAAAGTGATGATTTGATGCTGAAATCAGAGCGCCAAATGCGCGCAGTTCGCGGCCAACGGATTTCTATGGTCATGCAGGACCCCAAATTCTCTTTGAACCCGGTAATGACCATCGGCCAGCAGATCATGGAAGCCTATCGCCTTCATAATAAAGCTAAGAAACCTGAAGCTTACAGTAAATCTTTGGAAATGCTTGAGGCAGTATCGATCCGTGATCCGGAGCGGGTCATGCGCGCCTATCCGCACGAAATGTCAGGCGGAATGGGTCAACGTATTATGATTGCAATGATGCTGATTCCGAACCCTGAAATTCTCATTGCCGACGAACCCACCTCTGCTCTTGATGTTTCGGTTCAGCGACAGGTTTTGTCAATCATTGACAAGCTTGTAACAGATCGCGGAATGGGCCTAATTTTTATCAGCCATGATTTGAACCTTGTCGCTGATTTTTGTGACCGGGTGCTGATCATGTATTCGGGTCGTATTGTAGAGGTTTGTGATGCAGACAAACTACATAACGCGCAACATCCCTATACACGCGGCCTGCTCAATTCGTTGCCTCGGTTGGATGCCCCATGTGAAAAGTTACACGTGCTGAACCGCGACCCCTCTTGGTCAGAAGCCCCAAGCGTGAGTGCACGCCTGTGAGTATGCTAGGGGTTGATGACCTAGACGTTTGGTTCGGTGGTGGCCGCGACCGTGTTGATGCGGTGCGCGGGGCCAGTTTCACGGTAAAGCGTGGTGCCAGCTTTGGTTTGGTCGGCGAAAGTGGATCTGGAAAATCAACTATCCTACGCGCGATTATGGGACTGACCCCGGCGTGGTCTGGCGCAATTGCCGTTGACGGGAAATCTGTCGGCAAAAAGCGTCAGAAAGCCTTCTATAAGAGTGTTCAGATGGTATTTCAGGATCCGTATGCTTCGTTACATCCGCGCCATTCTGTTGATCATGTATTGGGCGAGACACTGTACCTACACGGCTTTCGTGATATCGATGCTCGTGTTGTCAAACTGCTGGATGACGTGGGGCTTAGTGGCAAATTCCGATTTCGCTACCCCCATCAGCTGTCGGGTGGTCAACGACAGCGTGTCGCTATCGCCCGTGCCTTGGCTCCGGAACCCAGCGTCGTTCTGCTAGATGAACCCACATCCGCTCTGGATGTATCGGTACAGGCCGAGATCTTAAACCTTTTAACGGATTTAAGGTCAAAAAATGAACTGACATATGTCATGGTTTCTCATGACTTGTCTGTTATTGGCCACATGTGCCAAACATTGGCCGTGATGAAAGACGGTGAGGTTGTTGAGGTCATGGATGTTGAAACTCTGCGAAAGGCGCAAGCAAAACACCCTTATTCTCGAGAACTGTTGGCAGCCTCAATCTGAATCGAGTTGTTGAAACTTTATAAATGGTTTTCAACAACCCGGTTCCACTGCCAATGTTAAGACAATCAGAAGGAAAGCCCCACAAACAGTATAGAATATTGTCACAGGGGTTCCCTCATGGGCTTAGACACGAAAGGGTGATTCACAGTACCCAAACACCGCTTCAGTGGTGCCAGACGGCGCTCCAGCAAGGGCCAGATTCGCCCGTTTGTCTAATGTTGTACCGGGGACGCTTGAGATTAATAACAGTGTTTAGCCATGGGATTTAATTTCTGCTGCGCCGCTAAACAAATTACAAATTCAAGAATTCGTCAAAAGCTATGCAATTTGTTATGCGAAAACCGCAATGTGAAAATAAAATTTCCCACAAATAACTATAGTCATTCATTTCTTCAAAAAGTTATGGCGGTCACAGCAGGATTCGAACCTGCGACCTCTCGCTTCGGAGGCGAGCACTCTATCCAGCTGAGCTATGCGACCACGCGCTACTAATGCTCACAGCACAGCAATTTCGTCAAGCCATTATCCTGTGTTCTATTTCAACTGCTTGAGCAATCCTTGCGATGCAGACCTATTCCAGAGACAGAGAGGCTATTGTCAGAAAAATTAACTTTTGGATGCTGGGCATGTTCTATTTGTTCGAACAAGCACAAGACCATAGGATTGGTCTGGCAGAAACCAGCGTGCTGTTACGCTTGTCATGTCGCTTGCAGCTCCGGCTTTTCGCAATAGGCGTCCTTACATTCAGGCAGAGGTTTTTTTGATAATTTTTCGGGTTGTAGGTCTCACAACGTGCTCCACCCGATAACCCAGTCCTGTTTTCCGCAACCACCTTTGTTAAGATTGATATGGTGTGCCAAACCGCAAGCTGTTGTCGTCACCTTTGAACAGGACCTCAACACTTTTCAAATCTTATAAGGGAGGTGTGGCGTAATTATTTACGTAATTAACTTTAATATTTTTTGGGTCAAAAAACTGCAGGTCATCCCGGCCTTCCAAGCATTTTTCGTAAACTTTAGCCTTTGTAGAGCAGGCGGTTTTGTCTAGACTTTAATAAAAGCACATTAGGTGAAATCTTATGAATCTACTTCGCACGACAATACTTTCATGGTTTCTAGTATTTGGTACCGGCATAATTTCGGCACAGGATCTTCAGGAGGGTTCTACTACATCAAGTGCAGAGGCCTATCTCAAAGAGCTCAAGAAGTCACAATTTTTGGCTGCGCAAGGGCATGCGGACGCACAATATAGTCTTGGTGTTAGTTATGAAACTGGCAAAGGGGTTGCTGAGGATGCTACTGAAGCGGTGAAGTGGTACCAGCTCGCTGCGGATCAAGGGCATGCGGATGCCCAATACAGTCTCGGTGTAAGCTATGAGACTGGCAAAGGCGTTGCTGAGGACAATGCTGAGGCCGTAAAGTGGTATCAGCGTGCCGCAGGGCAAGGTGTTGCTAAGGCTCAATATAAAATTGGTGGGTTTTATAAAAATGGCGAAGGTGTCGCTGTGGACGATGCTGAGGCTGTCAAGTGGTACCTCCTTGCGGCGCGGCAAGGCTATGCGGATGCTCAGAACGACTTGGGTGTGATGTATGAAAATGGCAAAGGCATTGCCGAAGACGCTATTAAAGCGGTGAAATGGTATCGTCGGGCTGCGACACAAGGGCACTCGGATGCGCAATATAATCTAGGTTTTATGTATTATGCGGGCAGTGGCGTGGATCAGGATGATGCCGAGGCTATAAAATGGTATCAGCTCGCCGCAGAGCAAGGTGCGGACGCGCAATTTTATCTTGGTGTGATGTATGAAAATGGCAAAGGCGTCGCAAAAGACAATAACGAAGCGGTAAAATGGTATCAGCTCGCTGCGGATCAAGGGCATGCGGACGCTCAAAAACATCTTGGATTTATGCATGATGCAGGAAAAGGCGTGCCCCAGGATGATGCTAAGGCTGTTGAGTGGTATCGTCTGGCTGCAGAACAGGGGCATGTGAAGGCTCAGAACAATATTGGAAATATGTATTATTACGGCGCAGGCGTTTTTCAAGATAATGTCAGGGCGTATATGTGGTACGATATAGCGACAGCCAATGGAAATAAAAGGTCGGCTAAATGGCGCGGTGAGACGGCTGAAAAAATGACATCGGCAGATGTCTCGCGGGCTCAAAATATGGCGCAGGAATGTATGAACAGCGACTATAAGAACTGTGGGTGGTAACAATATTAAAGCGCGGTTATAAGCTTTTTAGGTTTTGAAAACCTGATAGCCGCCTGCGCGGCTGCGGCTGCTCGGGTTTATTTGGCTGTAAAGCGTCTCATTAAGCGCCCGCCGGATGATATGGAATAAGTAATTGTTTCAAATGGATAGCCGTGTTAAGTTCATTCGCTGACTAAGATCAGTCGCACCATCGATAAAAGCTACGATAATTAAATCTGAGTAAAATCTTAGAAATCCAACAAATATAGGGCACCGTTTATAAACTCCCCTTTCTCTTTTCTCAGGTTCGTTTTTTCAAAACGGGAGATCCGAAAGTCAAATGTCTTGCACAGGCTTTCGATATAGGTCTTTGAATGTGAAAATCGTCCCGTTGTTTCTAGGGTAAAACCTGGTTTCTCAGTATGTTCTGTTGAAAACGACAAACTTCCATTTCGTTGATTCCGGGATTTTATGAGGCGGAAGAGATCGGAAACTTCGCCCAGATAGATAAACACGTCTGTGGCGATGAAGTGATTAAAATCGAGTGCTTCAGTTGCCAAATAATCGAATATATCGCTGTGCGTTAGCCTGTCGTAAATGTTTTTCTTCCTCGCCTCCTCAATCATAAGCTTTGACAAGTCGAGACCCTCTAGATTGCTACAAAATCGCCTGAGTTCCGCCCCGGCAAGCCCTGTGCCGCAGCCCAAATCTAAAACGGACCCTACCGAGCCATTGAAATGGTTTGCGACGATCATCTCAGACAGGATTTTCGGGGTCTGATATTCTAGGTCGTCAACCAGAGAACGTTCAAATTTGAATGCACAACTATCAAACAGTTTTTCGACGTAGGCCCGAGGGGCAGAGCGGGTCGTTTCTCCGGTTAAAGAGGCCAAAATATGCCTGACCTCCGGATAATCGGGCGTGATCAGCAATGCCTTTTCATAGTTATTTATCGCGGCGTTCAACTCGCCCTTTTCCTGCAATGCATTGCCGATATTGCAATAAGCTTCTGCATAGTCAGGTTTGATCTTCAGAGCATTCTGCAAGCATTTTATCGCCGCATCCAGTTCGAACATATCAATAAGAACAGTTCCCATGTTATTATGCGCTTCCGCGTAATCAGGGGTGATTTCTAGAGCTCTTTTGTAGCAATCTAAGGCTGCCGAGAAGTCGCCTTTATTTTTAAGTGAGATGCCCATGTTATAGTACGCATTTGCATCATCTGGTTTAATTTTTAATACTTTATTATAACATTTAATTGCAGCCTCTAGTTCCCCTCTACTTTTAAGTGCAACAGCTATGTTATTATAGGCATTCGCATAGTCCGGGAAGATTTCAATCGCAATTCGATAATATTCGATCGCTTCATCTAGCGCGCCTTTATTCTGAAGAGCATTCCCAATATTATAATGAATCTCAGCGTCATCAGGTTTGAGCGAGAGCGCCTTTTTGTAATTGATTATGGCGCCATCTAATTCACCCTTATCCATCAGTGTGGTGCCTAGGTTGTTGTAAGCCTCTGAATAACTGGGTTGGGAATTGATCGCTTTCTGGTAGTATTCAATCGCCGCGTTTGAATCATTATTAGCCTTAAAGGTATTGCCTATGTTATAATAAGCTTCAGCATCATCGGGCTTGATTTTTAGTAACTCTTTATAGGTATTTATCGCAGCATCTAATTGACCACTGTTCTTTAAAGTACTACCCAAATTGATATAGGCATCGGCATAGTCCGGTTTAATCCGTATCGCCGTTCGATAATTTACAATGGCGGCGTCATAATTTTGCAATTTTCTATTTACTTCTCCTAACATGATATGCACTTCAAAATTTTTAGAATACTTCTCCGCTATCTGTTCTGCTTGTGGTAAGAAGCTTGTAAAATCATCCTGATTGTAGAGCCTGATCAATTCCTGCAGCTGGTGTCGGGATGGTCCAGAATTATCAGGGCTATTGTGGACATTTTTTGGCTGTTTGGCTTGACGTTCTTCGAGCAATTTCCGGTTTTCAACAGGTTTTGATGGATTCAGCTTTTGGAAAAAATCCGATGCGATTGCGCAACTAGATTTTAGACGGTCTTGAAGATTTCGTAGTAGGTGTTCAATCGAAAAGGCCTCCATTTCCATGTCCTAAATAAAGTGCTCGCAGGCATATATTGTGAGCTATTTTTTGCCCTTGTCCCTATCGTCTACACGGTTTTGACTTTTGTTACCTCTGTTTGTTTGGCAATAATTATCCAATATTTCCCGAATAAACTGCTCCTAACTTAAGATTGTCATTAGGCGGCTATTACTTTCTTGTTTGACTTATAATTCCCAAGATATCAGCACGTTTAGCCTTTTGAGAGCTTTATCCCCGATCTGTTCTCGAACCCGCTTACTTTGTGGATCCTTCTCGTGTCTGACCTTATCAGTGATTATCTCGGTTCTTGGACACCTCAGACAGATCTGCTTTGGGAAAGCTTGTCGCTCGTTTTTGGACTGCCCCCTGTCAGCATGCATTTTTTAGTTATTGTAGCATTTGAATATAAATCTTGAAGCGAAGTCTGATGTATTGCTGAACGATTATGAAAGTAGTCTATTACTTGTCGCTTCGAATGAAACTCATCCAGATATTACTAGTTTCTCCTGTTTGCTGCCAAGCCTCGCCATCTCTGCAACCCGCCTCGTATCCATCTATCCATATTTCTGAAGTTGTCGGATCTCCCTCTAGGTATTCCAGAAGATCTGCCCGTTCCTTATCTGAAAAAACTCTTGCCATAACCGTCTTTGTAAAGGGCGAAATTCTATCCAGAACATTTTTATAATTTCCCAGTTCCGTAACACTGTCAAATGTTGAGTAGGCCATAAACCCTTGAACATAGCCAACGCTAAAGCGACTTGTGATTCGATCATAGTTGTCTCTGTAATCAATCACGGTGAGGTTGCCCTTTAAGCGTTTTAAGGGATAGATCACATTATTGTCGTAGTTGCTTTGATGTTGTTGAGGTAAAGGGGCCTCAGCATCGAAAATACCTGAGGACTGTTGCACAATAACGAACACCACCCCGGATACGATTATCGCAATAATCAGCAATACGAGCAGAACTTCCATTACGTCAGCCAATTATTTTCTAAGTCGATGGAGGAGCGTTTGAGTCCTTGAAAGAACTTTTTTTGCCAGAGAACCAGCTTACACTTTGAAACAACACCCGAGAAGAGCGCAGTATGGAATTCGCAGCTTTTAAGTTTCAAGTGGTGCATTTGCTATTTTTGTGAGTTTTCTGTGGGACTGTCGCATTTTCGGTGTGATCTATCAAGTTGCTTCGGCAGCCTTGCATTCAAAAATGTATCCTTGCAGAGCTGCAACCACTGGGTTCATAAAAATATAATGTCCGGTCAGAAGCATGCGACAGATTGGGTTATGACCTACAGCTCATTATTTCAAAGGCACTTTTTGCTGTTTTGACGATGCTGTGGGTTCAAAGGGGTGAGAACGGGATGCTGAACGAGTAAATAGGATAATATTTGTCTGTTATTTTGTATATACAGCGCCGGCGTTTGCCAAGATCAGAGCGGCTCGGCAAACAGATCGCGTGTCTTAAAATGCAAAATTTCTGGATTGGGTAATATTTGTCACCTTTGGCTTTATAGGATTTGACAGTATTTGCGACCCTATAATTTCCCGACAAACGCTGCCCCTTAATCCAATATGCACGTCGCAGATATGGATGACGTCCCGATCAATACATTCGACCTCAAGAAATCGGTCGATATCATCACGGCCAGTTACGTTGACGTTTTGTCCCATGACACAGTTCCGTTAACATTGAGCGGAGACCAGACCGTGATATGGCCAATTTTACCGGCCTCACGCGACAAGTTTGGCCCGGTGGCCTTGGTTCATGTTGAGGCGCATGCAGATATTAATGACGAAATGTTCGGGAAAAGGTGGCGCGTGGATGTCCGTTTCGCGGGACTTGGAAAGACGGATGCCGGATCGATGACAAAGTTTGTGAAATTGACTTGCTTGGCACGGGATGCAACCCCGGCGATTTCGATTGGGGATGACAGCAGGGGCGGACAGCCATCGCTGTGGAAGAATGCTGGTATAAGTCGCCAGCCTTCTTGATGGGGAAATACGCAGTCAGATAGGTGATGCGCCAGTGTATCTGAGTTTTGATAGTGATAGCCTCGATCCAGCCTATGTGTGCTGGAAATTGGAACGGTTGATGTGGGTGGTCTGACCTCCACCTAAGCGTTGAAATCGGCCATGGCATGGCTGGTCTGAACGGTGTCGGTTGCGATCTTGTTAAGATTTCACCGCCCTATGATCCCACGGGTAACATGGCCATGATCGGGCCATTTTTTGTATGAAATGCTCTGTGGGCTGAAACCATAATTTCACCCCGAGATCAGGGTCACTCAAAGCAGGCAGCAAACACGGCAGATGCGTAGTTATTCATTGGTTTAATGCCCGCAATAATCGACAGACGCGGGTTTTTGACGGTTGCTTAAAACATCATGTCCGACAGGTTGGTCAGGATCCTCACGATGCCGCAGGGTGTCTGAAGGACGAGATTGATCACTGGGACGGCTGTAAATCACGCAGTGGGGTTTAAAATCGTTCACTTTGCGGAAGTTGCGATTGTCTCGCCGTTATTTTACTGGCAATGGGGCAGCGTTTTGACCAAGATTGTACAGACTTGCACACTTGGAGACGCGCCGAGGGGGTTTAGACGCGGCACCAATAGCATTATTGGCTGTGTCTAGAAAATGAACCTCGTAGGTTTTTGAGATGAATGCATGGAGAGCCACGGTATTAAACGAGGGCAGGCGCCAATCAGAATGGTTGGCGCTGTATCTCGTATAACAATGTGTAGGGTAATGCCACGATCTCTGAGGGCGCAAATTTAATCAAAACTGTTGAGAATATGTTCAATTTCTGAACAGTTGTAGAATTTGCGTGCTATAAAAAGGCTGCTAAAGCTCTACGGGGGGATGAAGATGGACAGATTTGCCAGAGGGCGTGCCCAGGATACGTTTGCGGAGCATGCTCTGACACCAGATGAAAATCTGGCTGATAATACGATATCAACAAGCTGGGCGCGCTGTTCTTCCTTCGGCTTGAACCCGGCAGGTAAACCTGTGGATGCAGTGACATCTAACACAGAGCTTTCCGAAATTATTCAGGAAAACCAACATATCAGAAAGTTCGTTCTGCCTGAGTTGGAACTTTTATATAACCAGATTGCGGGCACGAATTTTATGGTGGCTTATGCGGATACGCGCGGCGTGGTTCTGGATGCTTTACTGGACGAAGAATTCAAGAAAAGCGATGCTGGAAAAGCCGTCATTCCGGGGTCGATTTGGACAGAAAACTATCGTGGAACCAACGCTTTAGGACTGGCGCTGCACAGTGGGGCGTCGCAAATTGTAGCCGGGCAAGACCATTTTTTTCGCAAACTTGGCAATCTATCGTGCTTTGCCGCCCCAATTTACGGTCAAGATGACCAGATCGTCGGTGTGATCGATGCCACCTCTGATGCGGCTTCACGCCAACAGCATACGCTGGCTTTGGTCAAACTGGCCAGTAAAAATGTTGAAAACAGGCTTTTTATTGATCAGTTCAGCACGTCTTCGATTATTGCGTTCCATGCGCGCCATGAATATCTTTCGACAACCAGCGCCGCGCTTTTGGCGGTGGATGATCACGGCTTTATTGAGGGCGCAAACATCAATGCCAAAATTATGCTCAATGGCTTAAACCTCTCGCAGAAGCAGCATTTTCGTGATATTTTCGCGATCCCCTTTTCGGCAATTATAAACCGGCTCAATTCAGATGAGATCATTCGCATTCAAGATACGATGGGGTCGGCTGTGTTTATGTTGATGAAAGAGTCCACGACTAAGCGTATTGTGCATATGCCGGTGAAGCCGAATTTATTGCAAACCTTAAAAACGACGGCAGCCGATACGGCATCTGACTGCAAAACTGATGCAAACGACGACCGTATCTTGCCGAAATACATTGATGCAGATCCGGTTTTGAAACGGCATTTGGCGCTGGCCCAAAAAGCTTTGGAACACCAACTTCCGGTATTTATAGAAGGCGCACGGGGGACCGGTAAGAAAACCACTGCTCTAGAACTGCATCAACAGCTTTTGGGGGGTAAACCCTTTGTCGAGATCGATGGAAAGCTGTTAACCGAATGCAATCATGAAAGCGTCTTGTTTGGCCCGGCGGGAAAACTTACTTACTTTGATCACCAACCGCCAAGTCAAGCCCGTGGAAAACTAGCGCAGGCCACTGGAGGAACGTTGTTCTTAAGCGCAATCGATGCGCTGCCCAAGGCAGTTCAGGACACCCTAAGCCAGGTGCTGGAAGCCTATCACGAGCCCAATTCATCAAAAGATCAACAAGCGATCGGTGGCTTTGTATTTTCCAGCCGATACGCGATGTCTGACTTGCAACAGCAGCCAAATATGGAACCTGTCTTTTTAGAGAATTTATTAGGGGCGCAGATTTCATTGCCCAGTTTGTCGCAACGGACCGATTTCAGAAAATTAACTGTTGAATTGCTGCGGCAAATTGCACCCAACCAGCGGATTTCTAAAGCCGCATTGGATGCTTTGGAAACGCGGGATTGGCCCGGAAATATTGGGCAGTTGAAAAAAGTCCTAAGGATTTTGGTCGCCAGTGCAGAAGGGCCAATTATTCGCAATGCCAACCTTCAGATTGATCATACCCTGTCGGGAAGCGACGTAACCCCATGTGAGACGTGTACGCAATCTCCCATGCGCAAGGAAAGCTGTCTGTTGATTAAGAAGACATGGCTTGAAACGGGGGGCAACATTAGTCTGGTGTCACGCCGTTTAGGCATCTCGCGGACGACCGTGTACAAGCATGTGACAAGCATGTCGTAGGCACATATCGGTCGGTGGCAATGGGCCGTTGCCCGTGTGGTAAAAAGATGTTTTTGCATCGAACATACGCGCCAGACCTTCCATGCGTTTCTCGCATTGCAGGATTGCAAACTTGTCTGTCGTAACGCTGCCCGAAGCTTTCTGTAAGCTCGGACATTAGAGTGGTCAGCAAAATATTTAAAAATATACCAAACTGTAATCATGGCACAAGCGGAGTCTGCGGCGATGAAAATGCTACAAAACTCGACTGATGCGCAGCTAGCACCGGTTGGTATTGATCGCGCAACGCATCCGTTGAACGTCATCAGACAGATTGAGGGTGAATTTGCTGCGAAAGATGCCAGAGTTGACGCCATTATCGGTACAGTTGCAGAGACAAACTTGCTTGATCAAGCGGCCTGATCTGGTGGTTGATCCGCTTTTGAGACTTTTAAAAGTTTTGGTTCCGGGAGCACAGATCCCGTTCAGTTTACAGCAGCAGGTTTCCGCGGCAGCAGTTGGTCGGCCCCACAGGTTTGCCTTTGATGAGGTGCCGTAAGTTGGTGATAAGGCTCCAGCAAAGGCCCGTCTTTTTGAACGAATGATTTAGACAGTGGGTAGAGAATG
>Ga0209251_1000261_pt1 | contig 47943 bp, 49 predicted proteins | sample SaaInlV_100m_DNA_6_FD_184665 | JGI IMG/M metagenome (GOLD analysis project Ga0209251, IMG submission 184665) | Marine microbial communities from expanding oxygen minimum zones in the Saanich Inlet - Saanich Inlet SI073_LV_10m_DNA (SPAdes) (version 2) | ecosystem: Environmental > Aquatic > Marine...
TCTTTCCCCCAAAGGGCGTATACGGTATTACTCTTCGTTTCCAAAGGCTATTCCGTAGAAAAGGGTACGTTCCCACGCGTTACTAACCCGTCCGCCGCTAGACCCGAAGGTCTCGCTCGACTTGCATGTGTTAGGCCTGCCGCCAGCGTTCGTTCTGAGCCAGGATCAAACTCTCAAGTTGAAAAGCTGTTGCCAGCTTATCCTTGACGTTCGAACCTCTGCACATCGTCCCGTTGTTCAAACGGGACAGTTTTCTGTTTGATGCACATCGTTTCCAAAGAAACGGTGTCCGTTCAAACAGTGAAGCTGTTCTTCCATAATCGGCCCAAAAGCCTAGGAAGTCGATATGCGAGGTTGATCCATCGAACTGAACCAAACCGCCCACATATCTCTTCAGATATTCTGTTTTCAAATAGCGTTGAGACAACATCATACGGCAAGCGCAGCTTCAATCTGCGCAAACCGCTTCAATAACCTCGGTAGTTTCCCACAAATCAAATCGTGAAACCTGTGTATCACTAACTCAATCTGCCGCCCAACCGCGCCTCAGCGCCGCCGGTGAAAGACCTTCTAGTCCTACTCTCAAAAACCCGCAACCCCCTTTCTTTAAAAAAAATAGAAAAATTTTAAACTGAGCAAAAAACCGTTAAAAAACTGTTAAATTAGTATGTTACACTTGTATACAGCATTGAAATCTCGGTGATGACCGCTTCTATAAGAGCGCGCGCACAGGAATCGCTTCGGTCCTGTCAACCGCACAGCCTAAGATTAGATCGTCACTTCAGGCCGTTGGGTAAAATTGTTGCGTCCCCGCAAACGAGAATCGCCTCAAGCCAATTTAAGGTACGGCTGTCGATTCGCGTGATGGGCTGTTTCGTATATCAAAGGCAGCCATGCATCATGATCGCGACACATTACAAAAGATGCACGATGATCGTTATGCCCGCACAATCTGTATCTTTTGGCGAGAACCATTCTCTCTATTCGTCATAAAAAGAGGGTCATTTCCCAACCCAGACCCTACTGCCAATTAAATACCTCCAGCCATTTCCAAAAGGCGTTCCAATTCGGCAAGGATTTGGCCGATCGCTGAAACCGGAGCCTAAGTAAGGCCTTGCGCTCATGGCACCGTGACTTTCGCCCGTATCTGATCGGTTGCGCTTGACAACGAGGTCTTTGACGGCGCAAGCAAGACTAGTTGGTTCCTGTCGACGACAGGTGAAAAGGGAATGCGTGTGGCCTTGCGCCACGGCCTACAAACGCAGCCGCCCCCGCGACCGTGACCAGAGAGGGCACTCACAGACCACTGACTATTGTCGGGAAGGGTGAGTGACCATGAGAGCCAAGGCTCCGAGATCTGCAAGCCGGGAGACCTGCCAACTCATAAGACGTGAGCTGGACGGGGTGTTCTGGTGACGGGTCTGGCCTTTGCGGTCCCCGCCATCTCTCCTTGATCCATACCAGAATACAAGGAGCGACAGCATATGCCGTTGAAACACCGAAATCAGGCCCGGCCGCGATGACAGAACGCAGCGTTGAAATTCTGGTGTGCACAAAATGCCGTCGCGGCCAGTCCGATGACGCTGGTGCCGTGCGACCGGGCCTGCAATTGTTACAACAGTTGTCCAGTCAACCCATGCCGGCCGGTGTTACCCTGCACGATGTAACGTGCCTGTCGAACTGCTCGAACGGATGTTCGATTGCTCTGCGCGGTCCGGGACGCTGGACCTATGTTTACGGAAACCTGCATGAAACGTCGCATACAGACGCGATCATAGACGGTGTGACCAAGTATCAAGCCACCCAAGACGGGGTTGTTCCGTGGCGCGAACGCCCGGACCATTTTCGTAAAAACTGTATTGCGCGCATACCACCACTGGAGATCCCCAATGCCTGATCTGTCGAAACTTCCCGTCACGGTGATCACCGGTTTTCTCGGGGCCGGAAAGACCACGTTGATTCGCCACCTGATGCAGAACCCCCAAGGCAAACGTCTGGCCGTGGTTGTCAATGAATTTGGCGACGTTGGCGTCGATGGTGAAATTTTGAAATCCTGCGCCATTCCAGACTGCCCTGCCGAAAACATCGTCGAGCTGGCCAATGGGTGCATCTGTTGTACTGTGGCCGATGATTTCATTCCCACTATCGAAGCCTTGATGGCGCTCTCCCCTCGGCCAGATCATATCCTGATCGAAACCTCGGGGCTGGCGCTGCCCAAACCTCTGCTCAAAGCCTTTGAATGGCCGGCAATTCGGTCGCGGATCACTGTCGACGGGGTAATTGCGCTGGCCGATGCCGAAGCTGTGGCCGCAGGGCGGTTTGCCCCAAATGTGGACGCCGTCGATGCCCAGCGCGCAGCGGATGACAGTATCGACCATGAAACCCCTCTGTCAGAAGTGTTCGAAGATCAAATCAGTTGCGCCGATATTATTGTACTGACCAAACCAGACCTTGCAGGTCCCGCAGGCGTCGCCGCCGCCCGCGCATTGATCGCGGCCGAGGCGCCCCGCCCGCTGCCAGTGATCGAGGTCGCCGAGGGCACAGTCGACCCCCGAGTGATCCTTGGACTTGGCGCAGCCGCCGAGGATGACCTCGACGCCCGCCCGTCGCATCACGACACCGCCCATGATCACGACCACGAAGATTTCGAGAGCATCGTGGTAAACTTGCCCGAACAGACCGACGCCTCGACACTGGCGTCGAAGATAGAAACCTTGGCAAAACAGCAAAACATACTGCGCGTCAAAGGCTATGCGGCGGTGACCGGAAAACCAATGCGGCTGTTGGTGCAGGCGGTAGGCGCAAGAGTGCGGACCCAGTTCGACCGCCCTTGGGCGCCGACTGAGCCAAGACAAGGCAAGGTGGTGGTAATCGCCGAGCATGACGACATCAATTCCGAAGCGATTCGAACGGCGCTGGGTGCCTGACGCAAAATGCATGTTATTTTTCGCGAAAGCCACGGTCTGGATGAAGCCGACACACCACAGGATCTGCGCCAAACTCCGGCTGACCTCGTGGTGTTGTCGCTCTCGGACAGCGACTTGGGCGCATTTGCGTCTGGCTGGCGGCGTGCCAAAGCCACTGCGGGCGCCGATATGCCCAGTCTGCGATTGGCAAACTTGGTTGCCCTTAAACATCCGCTGTCTGTCGACACCTATATAGACAACACGCTGCATGCGGCCCGTGGCATTCTAATTCGTTTAATCGGTGGCGTGCCCTATTGGCCTTATGGGCTGCAAAGCGTGGCCGCGCTGGCGCGTGAAAAAGGGATTGCTCTGGCGATCTTGCCCGCCGACGGGCGTCAGGATAGGCAATTGGACGAGCTATCGACACTGCCGATTTCAACCCTGCGGCGGTTGGGCGACCTCTGCGCCACAGGCGGTCCAGTGGCCGCCCATGCCGCACTGGCGCAGCTGGCGCTGGCGGCCGGACTTTATGCCACCCCGGTGCTTGGCGACAAAGCGCTGCCAATATACGGGTTTTGGTCACCAAAACAGGGGCTCACCTCACCGCTCACAACCGAGACAACCGAGACAACCGAGACAACCGAGACAACCGAGACAACCGAACACGCCGCGCCAAGGTTGGCAATCACCTTCTATCGCTCGTTCCTAAGCGCTGGCGACACCAGTCCGATACAGGCGCTGTTTGACGCCTTTGAACAGCGGGGCTTTGACGTCTACGGCCTGTTTATTCCCTCTCTCAAAGCCCCCGAGGCCGCCAAATGGCTCGTACAACAATTGCACGCTCTGGCACCCGACGCGATCGTCAATGCCACATCCTTTTCCGGCAAGGGCAAAGATGGCACCTCGCCTCTGGATGTCGCCGGCGTCCCGGTTTTTCAAGTGGCGCTGGCCACCTCGACCCGATCCGCATGGGCCGAAGCCGACCGAGGTCTGTCGCCCAGTGATCTGGCAATGCATGTGGTTTTGCCCGAGGTGGATGGTCGGCTGTTTTCCGGTGTGGTTTCCTTCAAAGAACCAGACGCACGCGATCCGGATCTGCAATATGCACGCTATGCCCACAACGCCCATCCCACGCGACTGGCGGCCGCTGTCGACAAAGTCGCAGCGTGGGTGACGCTGGCAAAAAAAACCCCGGCGGACAAACGGATTGCAATGATCTTGTCAACCTATCCGGGGAAATCTTGGCAAATGGCGCATGCTGTTGGGCTTGACGCACTGGGCTCTGCCGAAGCGCTGCTACAGGATCTCGACGGGGCTGGCTATCATGTGACTGCGGGGGTGCCCTTAGAACAGGCGCTAAGCCGTGAAACCGTCACATGGCCGCTTGATCAATATCTCGAGGAGCTTCAGAACCTGCCAGCCAATCTGCAGGCCGATCTTGCGGCGGTATGGGGCGCACCGCAAGACGACCCCAGTATGAAGGACGGGCTGTTTGAATTTAAAGCAACCTCGCGCGGTAATATCTTAATCGCCCTGCAACCCGAACGCGGGACACCAAAGGTGCGTGAGGCCGAGTATCACGATTTGTCACGGGTGCCCCGTCATGGTTATGTGGCATTTTACCTCTGGCTCCGAAACGCCAGAAACAGCGACGCGGTGCTGCATCTCGGCGCCCATGGCACATTGGAATGGTTGCCAGGCAAATCCGTTGCCCTGTCCGACAGCTGCTGGCCCGAGGCTTTGATTGCTCAAATGCCAGTTATTTATCCATTTATCGTGAATGACCCCGGTGAAGCGGCTCAGGCAAAACGGCGGATTTCGGCAGTGACCTTGGGCCATATACCGCCGCCGTTGAAAGCTGCGGATACGCCGCGCAACCTGATCCGTCTTGAAAGTCTGTTGGACGAGTTTTCCAATGCCGACGGGTTAGACCCGAAACGCCGCGACCGCTTGCAATTGGATATTCGCGATGAGGCACAAGCGCTTGGTGTCGAGGCTGATCTGGGCTTGGATCAGGCCAGCTGCCCCGCAGAGGCCTTGACCCGCATCGACCGCTTTGTGTGCGACGTGAAAGAAAGCCAATTCGGCGACGGTTTACACATCTACGGACGGCCCCCAGCGGTCCAGACCCAGTTTGAAACCGGCCCATCGATTGCCGCTGAACGCATGGCTGTGCTGACGGCATTGGCTGGGGGCCGCATATCACCCGGCCCGTCCGGATCACCGTATCGCGGCCGCAGTGATATTTTGCCGACCGGGCGCAACCTGTTCACTACAGACCCGCGCGCCGTGCCGTCGCGGGCCGCCTATGCACAGGGCGTGATCCTTGCCGAAGAATTGGTACGCCGCCATTTACAAGACGAAGGTGACTGGCCCCGTGGCACTATTGTCGATCTATGGGGATCAGCAACAATGCGGACCGCCGGGGAAGAATTTGCCATGGCGCTGCATCTGATTGGGGCCAAGCCGGTATGGGATAACGGTTCGGACCGGGTGTCAGGGGTTGAGATCGTGCCAATTGCCTTGCTTGATCGTCCGCGTATCGATGTCACGCTGCGGGTTTCGGGGCTATTTCGGGATGTCTTTCCCACCCTGTCAACGTTATTCGAGCAAGCCCTCAAGGCCCTGCGCAGTCGAGACGAAGCCACCGATTGGAACCCCTATGCCGGGCATGCGCCCAGCGCCCGTGTCTATGGGCCGGCTCCGGGCAGTTATGGTCTGGGCGTGGGGGCAGCCCTTGATGATTATTCTGAAGAGGGGCGAAAACAGGCCGGCAAAGCTTGGCTAGCCGCCAGCTCGTGGTCACTCAACGGCGCGCAGGCCCAGCAAGATCCCGAAGGTATCGCAACCCGGGTCCGTCAGGCCGATAGTTTCGTACATTTGCAGGATCTGCCAGAAACCGATTTATTATTGGCCGAAGATTATGCCACCCATGAAGCAGGCTTTGCCGCCGCCCAAAGCGTCACTGGCGGTAAGGCCGCACTTTATCATCTCGACAATACCGATCCCAATAACCCAAGCGCCCGCAGTCTGCCCGAAGAAATTGCCCGCGTGGTGCGTGGACGCGCTACCCAACCCAGTTGGATTGCCGGCATGCAGCGTCATGGCTTTCGCGGCGCCGCCGAAATCGCCGCCACATTAGATCACATGGCGGCGTTTGCACATCTTGCGGATGCCGTGCCAGCGCATCTGTTTGATCAATATTATGACGCAACTCTGGCTAACGAAGAGGTCGTCGCTTTTCTGCAAGAGGCGAACCCGCAAGCCCTTGATGCAATGCGCAACCGCTTTGCCGCGCTGCTAGACGCCGGCATCTGGCAGACCAGGCGCAACGCGATCCGCCATGCATTCGAGGCCGCATCATGACCAGACCCGTCGCCAAAGGCTGGTGTCCCGGAGCCTATCAACCGATGCAATCCGGCGACGGGCTAATTGTACGGGTCCGACCACGCTTTGCCCGCCTGAATGCCAAACAGGCTTTGGGCCTTAGTCAAGCCTCACAGCGTTTTGGCAATGGCACAATTGATCTGACCAGTCGCGGCAACCTACAAATCAGAGGCATCAGTGACACAACTTATGATACGCTGATGACCGAACTGACAGAACTCAATTTGCTGGATGACGCTCCTGAAATTGAGGCGCGTCGCAATCTTCTTATTGCGCCGGATTGGGCGGCAGATGATGACACATATACTTTGACGTTAGCCCTAACCCGGCGGCTTGATGCGCTGCCTGCGCTGCCAACAAAATTTGGCTTTGCGGTGGACACTGGCAGCGCTCCGGTGCTGACCACAGCATCCGCAGATGTCCGCATTGAACGCGACCTTTCCGGGGGCCTTTTACTAAGGGCAGATGGGGCAACGCTGGGGCGTCCAGTGTGTATTGAGACAGCCGTCGAGATGGCTTTGGAGCTCGCTCATTGGTTTGTGCAAGCCGCAAAAGGGCAATCGGTGCGTATGGCACAACTTCTGAACACGCGCCCCTTGCCTGCGGTTTGGTGCCAAAAAGCGCCTGCTGAAACGCGCAACGCTTTGGTGCCCGGTCCTCACCCGTTAGGGTATGTCTTGGGTGCTGCCTTTGGCCAGATTGATGCCTGTGCGTTTGAAACCCTTATCCGCGGCAGCGGTGCCACCGGCGTGCGTCTGACCCCTTGGCGTCTGTTTGTGCTTGAAACAAGCACCTCTGGTCCGTGGCAAGGGTTTATCAACCACCCCGAAGCCGCAGAATTAAACGTCTCTGCCTGTCCCGGCGCGCCCGCTTGTAGCGCCGCATCAGTGGAAACCCGTGATCTGGCCTATGCACTGTCAAAGCGAACCTCGCGCAGCGTACATGTCTCGGGCTGCAGCAAAGGCTGCGCGCTGCCCCGCAAAGCCGAAATCACTTTGGTTGGCCGGGCTGGCAAGTTTGATCTTGTTCGCAACGGGTGTTCGTGGGATCAGCCCGAACGCTCTGACCTAAGCGCAGCCGACGTGCTGAAACTAACCAATGAGACCTGTCATGCCCTTTGAATACCAAACCGACGGCGCTGCCATTTATCTGCAATCTTTTGCAACCATCAGAGCAGAAGCCGATCTGGAACGTTTTGCACCCGATGACGAGCCAATTGCTGTGCGGATGATCCATGCCGCCGGGATGGTCGATCTGGCTGCTCATGTTGCCATCTCGCCAACGTTTTCTCAAAGCGCCCGCGCAGCACTCGAAGCTGGCGCCCCAATTCTTTGCGACGCCCGTATGGTCAGCGAAGGGGTAACCCGCGCGCGCCTACCCGCGGGCAACGAGGTAATCTGTACGCTACATGCCGACCCTGTAAGAGATCTTGCTGCCAAGATGCAAAACACCAGGTCTGCCGCCGCGCTGGAACTGTGGCGGCCTCATCTCAAGGGTGCCGTGGTGGCAATTGGCAATGCTCCAACCGCGTTGTTCCACCTGCTTAATATGCTGGAAGACCCCGACTGCCCGCGCCCCGCAGCAATCATTGGCTGCCCGGTCGGTTTTGTCGGTGCAATCGAATCCAAAGACGCGCTTTGGCAGACGCAACCGGTACCCTGCTGCACCATACACGGCCGATTGGGGGGCAGCGCGATCACCGTCGCCGCGATCAACGCGGTTGCGAGCCGAAAAGAATGACCGCAGGAACCCTATACGGCGTTGGCCTTGGTCCGGGCGATCCTGACCTGTTGAGCCTGCGCGCCCACCGGCTTTTGGGTGCGACCGCTCATGTGGCTTATTTTCGCAAAGCCGGGCGTCTTGGACAAGCGCGACGCATCGCAGAAGGTTTGCTAGACCCACAGGCCTGCGAATTTGCAATGGAATATCCTGTCACCACCGAAATCCCGCTCAGTGATCCGCGCTATAATGAAATTCTTGGCGCCTTTTACACCGAGTGTACCACGCATCTGCTGGGTCTGCTGCGCACGGGCCAGGACGTCGTGGTGCTCTGCGAGGGCGATCCCTTTTTCTATGGCTCTTTCATGCATCTGCACAGCCGGCTCAAAGATCAGGCGCAGGTACAGGTTGTCCCGGCCATTACCGGCATGTCGGGGGCCTGGACGGCAACTGGCAGCCCGATCACCTGGGGCGATGACATCTTGACCGTGCTCATGGGGACATTGCCCGAAGATACCCTCGCCGATTATATGGCGCGCTCGGATGCGCTGGTGGTGATGAAAATTGGTCGAAATCTAGAGAAAGTCCGCAGCGCAATTGATCGCGCAGGTCGGCTGGGTTCGGCATGGCTGGTGGAGCACGCCACCATGCCCAATGAGAAAGTCAGCCGCCTGAGTGAGGTCGACGACACCACCAGCCCGTATTTTTCGATCGTTATCGTCCATGGTCAGGGGCGACGGCCATGACGAAAGGCACGCTTGTCATCGCAGGTCTGGGCCCCGGGCAGGACACTTTGATCACCCCAGAGGTGACCGAAGCATTAGCCATGGCCACCGATGTAATCGGCTATATACCCTATGTGGCCAGAATACCGCCTCGACCGGGGCTTAACCTAATCGCAAGCGACAATCGGGTCGAGTTGGAGCGCGCTCAACACGCGCTGCAACTGGCCGGTAAAGGCCACAGGGTCGTGGTGGTTTCATCAGGCGATCCAGGCGTCTTTGCCATGGCCTCGGCTGTTTTTGAAGCGATCGAGGTGGGACCCGCGCTCTGGCGCGATCTCGACATCAGGGTGTTGCCCGGCATCACCGCCATGCTGGCGGCTGCGGCGCGATGTGGGGCTCCGCTTGGGCATGACTTCTGCGCCATCAACCTCAGCGACAACCTGAAACCGTGGACCTTGATCGAAAAGCGCTTGCGCCTCGCAGTTGAGGCTGATTTTGCAATGGGATTTTACAATCCACGCTCAAACGCCCGCCCCGAGGGCTTTGGGCGGGCCCTGCGGTTGTTGCAGCAGCTGTGCGATAATCAAAGGCCGATCATATTTGCCCGCGCCGTCAGCACCGAGGCCGAAGCGATCAACATTTTGCCCCTGCAGAACGCCACTCCGGAGATGGCCGATATGCGCACTGTTGTGTTGCTCGGCTCAAGCACCACACGACTGATTGAACGGGTGGACAAACCGCCGCTGGTCTATACCCCGCGCTCGGTGCCGTCATGAGCCAGCCAATCCAGCACCGCGTCCACCGAGCCAACCTCGTCTCGCGGCGACAAAACCGGACGGTCGATCATCAAAACCGGCAGGCCAAGTTGGCGCGCCGCCAATATCTTGGCCTGTGCCCCGCTACCACCGGAATTTTTGGCCACCACCAGTTCGATATCATGGTCTTGCAACAAAGCGGCATCCCCAGCAACAGTAAACGGCCCGCGCGAGATTATGATACGGTGATGCGGCAGTGGCGGCGGCACATCGGGCGCATCGACCAACCGCAACAGATATTGATGCTGTGGACAGGGGCTGAACTGGGCCAGATGCATGCGCCCAATAGCCAACATAACCCGCTTTGCCGGCCCCGAAAGCGCCGTGACAGCCGCGGCAATATCGCGGACATTCTGCCAATCATCTCCTGCTTTCTTGCACCACGGCGGGCGCGTCAAAGCCAACAACCGGGTCGCAGTTTGTCGACAGGCCACCACCGCATTTTCACTCATCTGGGCGGCAAAAGAATGCGTAGCGTCAACCACATGGGTGATTTTGTGATCCCTGAGATACTGCGCCAAACCGCAAACGCCCCCAAAGCCGCCGACCCGACGCGGGATCGGCTGCTCTTTCAGACGCTCCACACGGCCGGCATAAGACAGGGTCGCCGTCATACCCTTTTCGGCAACCGCACCGGCCAGCGCACTGGCCTCGAGGGTACCCCCCAGAATAAGCAGGTTAGGCGGCATGGCTGAAGCTCCTTGGTTGACCATTATCGGGTTGGGCGAAGATGGACTATCGGGCCTGTCGAACGCAAGCCAAGAAGCGTTGGCAGCCGCAACCATCGTCACCGGTGCAGCCCGACATCTAGACTTACTGCCAGATCTTGCCGCAGAGATCCGAGTATGGCCTGTGCCGTTTGCCGATGGCATCCAACCCCTGTTGGCACTCAGGGGGTGTAATGTGGTGGTTCTGGCCTCGGGGGATCCGTTCTGGTTTGGTGCCGGGTCAGTCTTAGTGCGGCATCTTGAGCGAACAGAATGGCGGGCACTGCCTGCCCCTTCTGTGGCCTCACGCGCCGCGGCCCATCTGGGATGGCCACTGGAAAAAACCCCTGTCTTCGGCCTGCATGCGGCCCCTTTGCAGCGTCTGAGACCCGCCTTACACGCTGACGCGCGGCTTTTGATTTTACTGCGCGATGGCGCAGCGGTCGCAAAGCTGGCGACTTATATAACGGATGCCGGATTTGGTGCGTCGCAACTGTGGGTGATGGAGGCTATGGGCGGGCCCCGTGAACGGGTGCGTTGCACCACCGCAGACGGGCTTGACTTCGCAGATATCCAACACCCAGTTTGCGCCGCGCTCATTGTCAACGGGTCCGGCAGCCCCCTGCCCGTCAGCAGCGGCCTATCGGACGATGTATTCGACCATGACGGCCAGATCACCAAACGCCCGATCCGCGCCATTACCTTATCGACGCTGGCGCCCCGGCCGGGGGAGCATCTTTGGGACATCGGCGCCGGATCAGGGGCCATCGGCATCGAGTGGATGCTCGGGCACCCAGCCAACCGCACCACCGCAATCGAACACAACAGCGAAAGGGCAGCCCGCATCCGCTATAACGCCAACACTCTGGGGGCGGACCGCCTGCAGTTATTTGAGGGCACTGCGCTTGAGTTTCTCCGCCGCAGACCTGCCAAAGAACCGCCCGACGCAGTCTTTATCGGCGGCGGTCTGTCCGAGGCGTTATTACAATCGCTTTGGCAGCACCTGCCAGCTGGAACCCGAGTGGTGGCCAATTCGGTCACATTGGAAACAGATACGCTGCTGTCGAAATGGCACGCCAAGACCGGTGGCTCACTGATACGGATTGAGGTGTCAAACGCCACCCCGTTGGGCACCAAGCACAGCTGGAAGGCAAGCTATCCGGTCTCTCAATGGAGTGCCGTAAAATGCAGGTGATTGCCGGTTTCGGATTTCGCGGCAGCGCCGGATTGGACAGTCTGCGCGATGCCTTGCACCGCACCGCGCAGAGCCATCGGCTCACGGCGCTTGCAACACCCGCAGACAAAGCCGAGGCCGCCTGCCTGCGCGCGCTCGCCAACGACCTCAATCTACCAGTGATCGCCGTGACAGCAGAGAATTTAAACCAACCCAAAACCGCCAGCCACAGCCCACGCGTACAACAGCTGCGCAAGACAGGCAGCGTGGCCGAAGCCGCAGCCCTTAGCGCAGCGGGCACGGGGGCACGTCTGATCTCGACACGGCAGGTTTCTCACGATAGGACGGCAACCTGCGCGGTCGCAGAGGGAGGCACATAATGACAGTGCATTATAAATGACAGTGCACTTTATCGGTGCCGGGCCCGGTGCTCCGGACCTGTTGACCCTGCGGGGACGCGATCTGATCGCTGCCTGTCCGGTATGCTTATATGCAGGATCGCTCATTCCCGAGGCCCTTTTGGCACATTGCCCCCCAAATGCGCGGATTATCAACACCGCGCCACTAGATCTGGACGCGATTATCGATGAATGTCGCCGCGCCGAGGTCGATGGTCACGACGTCGCCCGCCTGCATTCGGGCGACCTGTCCGTGTGGTCGGCAATGGGCGAACAACTGCGCCGCTTGCGCAGTGCTGGCATCGCAGTCTCCATCACGCCTGGCGTGCCGTCTTTTGCCGCCGCCGCAGCAGCACTTGGCACCGAGTTGACTCTCCCGGGGCTGGCTCAATCGGTGGTGTTGACCCGCACCCCGGGCCGCGCGTCGGCCATGCCCAAAGGCGAAAGCCTGCACAATTTTGCTGCCACAGGCGCAACGCTGGCGATCCATCTATCGATCCATAATCTCGATCAGGTGCTGGCAGATCTTCAGCCCGGGTACGGCATGAATTGCCCAGTGGCCGTGGTGTACCGCGCCAGCTGGCCCGAGCAACAGATTATCCGCGCCACGCTGGGCACACTAAAAAAGGCAATGCAGACCAAGATTGAACGTACCGCACTGATCCTCGTTGGCCCTGCACTGGCTGGAGAAGGCTTTGACGAAAGCTGCCTGTATGCCAGCGATTATGACCGGCGCTTTCGCCCACAATCTGCCAAAGGCCAATCCCATGACTAATTTCAGAACACCCCCTCCGGGACTGATGATTTCAGCCCCCAGTTCAGGCACCGGCAAAACCACGGTGATGCTGGGCTTGCTGCGCGCCCTGCGCGAAGACGGTCTGATCGTGCAACCGTTCAAAAGCGGGCCGGACTATATAGATCCCGCCTTTCATCGCGCTGCAGCCGGACGGGCCTCTTACAATCTTGACAGCTGGGCGATGGGCCCACGCCTTATCAACAGTCTGACCCAGAAAACGGCAGGGGCGGATATCAGTGTCGCAGAAGGTTCGATGGGGCTTTATGACGGGGTTGCTACAGCCGGAGAGACCGGCTTTGGATCCAGTGCGGAGACCGCCGCCATGATGGGCTGGTCGGTGGTTCTTGTGGTTGATGTAAGCGGTCAGGCGCAATCTGCCGCCGCAACCGCGCTTGGGTTTGCGCGCTATAATAACGCCCTGCCCTCTGCCGGCGTTATTCTGAACCGAGTCGCCAGTCCGCGTCATGAGCGTCTGATCCGCCGCGGCATGGAACACGCCGGTCTGACCGTGTTGGGATCGTTACCACGCAACCGCGATCTGGCGCTGCCCGAACGGCATCTGGGACTGGTCCAAGCGGTTGAACATCCCGATCTCGAGCAGGCGATCATCACCTACGCGGGGTTTCTGCGCGACAATGTTGATTTGGCCGCCCTAAAAGAGGGCGCGACATCCTCTAAAGTCTCCCCTGCGCCGGCACAACTGCGCCCTGCCGCGCCGGCGCAGCGCATAGCAATGGCCCAAGACGCGGCATTTTCGTTCACTTATCCGCATCTATTAGATCAATGGCGGGCCGCGGGCGCCGAAATTCTGCCGTTTTCGCCCTTGGCAGATCAAGCACCAGACCCAAGTGCAGATCTGGTCTGGCTGCCCGGCGGATATCCTGAATTGCACGCAGGAAAACTGGCCGCCGCAGAGCATTTTATGGCCGGACTGCGCCAGCATGCAGACAGCCGCCCTGTCCACGGTGAATGTGGCGGTTATATGGCTTTGGGAACACATCTGATCGACAAGCAGGGGACCGCTCATAAAATGGCGGGATTACTGGGGTTGGTGACCAGCTATGAGAAACGCAAATTCCATCTTGGCTATCGGCAGGCAGAGTTGAACGCGCCGCTGCTGGGCTATCAGGCCGGAGCAAAATTGCGGGGTCATGAATACCACTACTCAAGCATCCTTGAGCAACCCGATGCGCCACTTGCTTCCGTGAGTGATGCGGATGGCAACCCAGTGGCCGAAACCGGATCGCGCCGCGGCAATACCACGGGTACCTTCTTTCACCTTATTGCCGAGGCCGGATCATGACACAGGCTTCCGCCCGAGGATTCGTCAGTTTTGTTGGTTCCGGTCCCGGCGACCCCGATCTTTTGACACTGAAAGCCGTCGCCTGCCTACAACGGGCAGACGCAGTGCTATTCGATGATCTCTCGGCCGGACCGATCCTCAGCCACGCCCGCAGCAATGCCGATCTGGTCGGAGTGGGCAAGCGCGCCGGTCGTACCTCGCCCAAACAGACCCATGTCAGCCGATTGCTGGTTGATTATGCGGCAAACGGCGCGCGGGTTGTGCGACTGAAATCGGGTGACCCGGGCATTTTTGGCCGGCTTGAGGAAGAGATCATCACCCTGCGCGCTGCCGCAATCGATTTTGAAATAATCCCCGGTGTCACCACTGCCAGTGCCGCAGCCGCCGCCGCAATGATCCCCTTGACACGACGATTGACCGCCCGTCGCGTACAATTTGTTACCGGTCACGATATCGCAGGGACGCTGCCGCAAGATTTGAATATGGCGGCGCTGGCCGATCCGCTGGCGACCACGGTTGTCTACATGCCAAAGCGCACCTTTCCAGTACTGGCAAAGCGGTTGTTTGCCGCGGGATTGCCCCACGACACCCCCGCGATGCTGGCCGAAAATGTCAGCAGACCAGAGCAAACCCTGTTGCGCGACAGCATGCAAGTCTTAGCCGAGCGTTTGGAAAACGATGTGTCTTCCGCGCCGGGGTTGATCTTATACGGATCGCTGGCAGGCGCGCCATGATCGCGCTGCATTTCATCGGAATCGGGATGGGCAACCCAGACCACCTGACCGCTCAGGCTATCCGTGAACTTAACCAAGCCGACGTTATTATTGTGCCACGAAAAGGCGCTGACAAGGCTGATCTGGCTGATTTGCGCCGGCAGATTTGTGATAAAGTACTGCAGCACCCCGTGCCAATTGTCGAATTCGACTTGCCGGTGCGCAACAGTACCATCGGCACTTATCTCGACGGCGTGAACGACTGGCACGCAGCAATTGCCACAACGTGGCAGCGCGTGATCCGCCAATCCCTGCCCAATGGGGGCACCGCAGCATTAATGATCTGGGGTGATCCGGCGCTATACGACAGCAGCCTGCGGATTGCCGAGCGGTTATTCAACAGCGGCATGCCGGTGCAAATCCACATGGTACCGGGTCTGACCAGTTTCCAGTTGCTAACGGCCGCCCATTGCATCCCTCTGAATACTTTGGGCGGCGCGGTCATAATCACCACCGGACGCAACCTGCGTGAAAAAGGTTGGCCAGAGGACTGTGAAACCATGGTGGTCATGCTGGATGGGGCCTGCGCGTTCCAAAAGCTTGAACCGGCAGATTATGACATTTGGTGGGGCGCCTATATTGGTATGGAAAATCAGCTTTTGATTGAGGGCGCACTTGCAGATCGTTGCAATGAAATTATCACCAAACGTGCCCAAGCCCGCCAGCAGCACGGCTGGATAATGGATGTATATCTGCTGAGAAAACGCAACATTAGAGGCTAACAAGCCTCGTTTGATACCGATGCTTTTCGATAGCACTCGTCCCGCCTTTGTGGGAAGGGTAACTGACACCGCCTAGCGGGCCGAACATATCGCGGAGATCTCAATGACCCATTCTTTAAATGCTGCCGTTATCGGACTTGGATCCATGGGATGGGGGGCTGCGATATCACTGCTGCGCGCGGGTGTACCAACCACCGGTGTCGATATAGCATCGCAGGTTTTGCAACGCTTCCAAGCCGAAGGTGGACGTAGCGCGTCAACGCCGGCGGAGGCCGCTGCAGAGGCTGATGTGATCTTTGTCTTTGTGGTGAATGCAGACCAAACCGAACAGGTACTGTTTGGACCAAATGGCGCCGTGGCCAACGCGCGTGCCGGAACGGTGTTTTTACTTTGTGTGACCATGCCACCCTCAGCTTCAATAGCGCTGTGCGACCGTCTGACGGCCAGCGGCATGCAGCCAATCGATGCACCGGTTTCAGGCGGCTCGGTCAAAGCATTGGCAGGTGAGATGAGCATCATGGCGTCAGGAGATCCGAAGGCGTTTGAGCGTGCCGCACCTGCGTTAGAAGCCATCACCAGCAAAGTATTCCGCCTTGGCAACACACCCGGCATGGCGTCACAGGTGAAAATGATCAATCAATTACTCGCGGGTGTGCACATTGCCGCAACCGCTGAGGCACTGACCCTCGGTGCCAAGATCGGAATTGATCTGCAGCAGCTTTATGACGTCATCTGCGAATGCGCCGGATCGTCTTGGATGTTTGAGAACCGTGGCGCGCATATTGTTGCCGGCGATTATACTCCGCATTCAGCGGTAGATATTTTCGTCAAAGATCTGGGTATCGTGGCCAGCGAGGCAGAAGAGGCCGGTTGTCGCACACCGCTGACCACGGCATCTCTGGCTTTATTTCATCAAGCCAGTGCGGCTGGCTTTGGGCGTGAAGACGACTCTGCAGTTGCCAAGGTTTTAGCGGCCAGCGCAAATGTCAGTTTACCCGGTGTCAGCACAGCCGAAAAAAGCTAAACTAAACAAGCCTGATCAAGACAATCTGGAGAGAAACAAACTGGGTCCGCGCATCCAAACCCCTCCGGCAAACAAAAAATTTTTCCAAATGCCTCTTATGCGCCAGCGACCTTTATGTCAGAAGCCTCTTGGGCAAACTCTTGACATATCTGCTGGTCCTCTCCCGCCTGCAAAGGCTCATTTAATAAATCACAATGCGCCCCTGATCCGGTCTTTTCATGATACTGGCAAGACCGACACGGACCAAAGGGCTTTTTGCCATAAAGCAGCAGCGCTTGGCGTAATACGATCTCCAACTGCGCGTTGAACGTCCCAATGAAGTCCGTGTCCATTGTCTGCAATACCTGCTCGACGACGGTTATCCGGCGCATCATCAGTGCCCCCTGTTCGGTCACCTTATAAGAAATAGACCGACCATCGACCGGTGAACGTTGTGCGCAGATCAGCTTTTTGCGGACAAGGGCCTTTAACGTCTGTGAGGCCGTCCCCCGCGTCAGCGCCATATACTCTGCCACATGAGATGGACACCGCGAAAACCGGTTAGCCCGCGCCAGATAGGCCAGCGCCATACGCTGGGTGGGGTTTAACGCTTCGGCCCAATCGCCTGCTGCACTGAGGCGAAAAAGGCGATCAACAAGGTCGCGGGTATGGGTCAAATCAGGTGTCATACCAAAATATGAGGTATCAGATGAAAATAAACACTGCAATAGTATGTAGTATACACTACTTTGAGATATATAAATTAACTTATGGAGATTCTCATGAAACAATTTTTCACACTTACCGCGGTATCACTTTTGGCCGCAAATACCGCTTTGGCAGACGCGAGCCATGCCAAACATCAAGATGGTGCAATTCTTTCGGCAGCTGACGACCAAAAAGTCGCTTCGCTTGATATTCTGGCGGCTCATGCCCACCGCGACGGCAATAAAGTAACTTTCCACATGACCACGAACGGCGTTGCCGGGGCTGATCCCGCAAAACCAGTTGGTGCGTTGGCCGGAGCACCTGCTACAGCCTATGTCTGGCCCACATCACTAGATCCAGCGAGCGTCGGTTTTGAGGGGGGCACCGGTATTCTGGCACTGGCCGCGGCAACCCACCCTGATTTTGACGATACACCGCTGTTTGACGAAAACGCGGATGGCGATGTCGGCAACGATGGGGGGCATTGGCACACCCATTGGGTGGTTTTAACCCCGACACCAGAATGTGGTGATGGTGCGCTCGCGGTGCGCGACATTCCAGAGGGCAGTTCACCCAAACTGCCTGCCACCTGGCCCGGATTGCCAATTTTCCTCGACAGCCCCGGCTTTAGCCCGGTGTTTGACGGCCCCGAAGTTGTCGTCAACGTGGGCTTTGCGCAGGGTGTGGATTTATCCAGCGTCGCCTATGACGGCGTCACAGCCGCACTGAGGGTCAATAAAAATGTCCACGCGCCGTTGTTCTGTGTCACCGATGTCTTTGATGTCGCCTCAGGTGACCTGAGCTTGCCCGGACAATTGAAATAATCTGGACATCGCATCGCCAGAGCGGGGTGCCTGCACCCCGCTCCAGCATAGGAGCAATATTATGTCAGACATCTGGCTTTCCACCTTAATCACCCCGACCCCGCAAACGGGTTATGATTTGGCCATCAAACTGTCGCGCATGGCCGTAAAGATGACCCAACCCGACGCAAATATTCGCGAAAAACTACGACCCGGCTATGCCGGAAATGCATCGGATCTTATCGCAATTTCGCATATTGTCGCGATCAACTTTCAAACCGTTTCAGCGGCCAACAAGTATTGGAACGAAGACCCAGCGACCAAATGCCCATAGTGTCGCAGATGGTAACAAACTTTTGAAACTCGCCATGTGGGGGCTAGCTATGGATTTGTTCAATGACTGAAAGAGAGACTTTCCATGCTTATTCAAAAACTGATCTTGGGTTTGACAACGCTGTTTATGGCCACCGCAGGTCTTGCAGAAACCTTTGAAATTCAGATGCTCAACAAAGGTGAAACTGGAAGAATGGTATTTGAACCTGCCTATCTCGCCGTTGCGCCAGGTGATACGGTAACATTCGTGCCGGCCTCAAAAGGCCATAATGCGGAAACTATTAAAGGGATGATCCCAGATGGCGCAAAGAAATTTAAAAGTAAAATCGGCAAAGCCTTTTCTGTCACTTTAACCACCGAGGGCCTTTACGGTGTAAAATGTACGCCACATTATTCCATGGGCATGGTCGCCTTGATCCAAGTTGGTGCGGCAACAAATCTAAGCGAGGTCTCCGGCGTGAAACAACGCGGCAAAGCCAAAGCGCGGTTTGAGCCGTTGTTCGCACAGGTTAAATAAAATATAAATTCCCTCTAAGGACTGGTGACTTTCATGCCATCAGTCCTTTATTTACCCGTACGAACAAACCCAAGCGAGATCCCAAAACGCCTGTGTTTTGCGCCCAGTCGGCAATTGCATTTCCCCGCCAGTGGTCTTATTTGAAGAACATGTGCTGAAAAATGGGAAGCCGCTGATGAACTGGATCACAAACTACGTCCGTCCGCGGATAAACTCTATATTTTCACGCCGCGAGGTGCCTGAAAACCTGTGGTCAAAATGCGATTCATGCGGCACGATGTTATTTCACCGGGAATTGTCGGATAACCTCAATGTCTGCACCACATGTGACCACCATATGGCGATCTCGCCGCGAGACCGCTTTCTAGGTCTGTTCGACGGTGGTATCTTCACCGAGGTTCCGGTCCCCGCGCCTATCGCCGACCCCTTACAATTTCGCGATCAGAAAAAATACCCTGATCGCATGAAGGCTGCACAGAAAAAAACCAGCGAAACCGAAGCAATGCTGGTGGTTGAGGGCGATATTGGGCGCACGCCAATCGTTGCCGCCGCTCAGGATTTTTCCTTTATGGGGGGGTCGATGGGCATGTATGTGGGCAATGCCATCATCGCCGCCGCCGAGCGGGCCGTAAAACTCAAGCGCCCGTTGGTCCTATTTTCAGCTGCGGGTGGCGCCCGCATGCAAGAGGGTATTCTCAGCCTGATGCAAATGCCCCGGACCACTGTCGCGGTGCAGATGCTCAAAGAGGCAAACCTGCCCTATATTGTCGTGCTCACCCATCCAACCACCGGTGGGGTGACCGCCTCATATGCGATGCTGGGCGATGTGCATATCGCCGAACCAAACGCGCTAATTTGTTTTGCCGGGCCTCGAGTGATCGAGCAAACGATCCGTGAACAACTGCCGGAAGGCTTTCAGCGCGCCGAATACCTGCTTGACCATGGCATGCTTGACCGCGTCACCCCCCGGACAAAGCTGCGCCAAGAACTGATCACGATCACCCGAATGTTGTTAAACCTGCCGCCAGAAATCAAGGGAGATCTGCCGCCCCCGGCGGATGCGGCAGGATCCGATGCCAAAGCGAAAAAAGACCCCGCAAGCAGTTCCGAGCCCAAAAAGGCATGAATGGAGAGCATTCCGACATTATCCTCGAGCGGATGATGACTCTACACCCAAAGATTATGGACCTGACGTTAGGCCGCGTCTGGCGTTTACTTGCAGCGCTTGATAACCCGCAAAGGCGCATACCGCCAGTAATCCATATTGCAGGCACAAACGGCAAGGGCAGCACCCAAGCCATGCTCCGCGCAGGTCTGGAAGCCACAGGCAAAAGCGTACACGCTTATACCTCACCGCATTTGGTCCGGTTTCACGAACGCATCACGCTGGCAGGCACAGTGATTGATGAACACCACCTCAGCACGATTCTAGATGAATGCTATAACGCCAATGCCGGCGGCACGATCACCTACTTCGAGATCACTACCTGCGCTGCACTGCTGGCGATGGCGCGCTGCGCGGCAGATTACACCCTGCTTGAGGTGGGCCTTGGCGGACGGCTTGACGCTACAAATGTCATCGACCGACCCGCACTTTGCATCCTTACTCCGGTGTCGATCGACCACGAACAATTTCTTGGTGATACACTCGCCAAAATCGCCGCTGAAAAGGCCGGCATTATCAAACCCAGCGTGCCCTGTGTGGTCGGTCCACAACCCGACGAAGCGCTTGAGGTGATCGAAGCTGTCGCCCAGCGTCTGCAGGCCCCAACATTTATCTACGGTCAGCATTGGCATGTCTATGAAGAACGCAACCGGTTGGTTTATCAAGATGAACGCGGGCTTTTGGATCTGCCGCTCCCGGTGCTGCCCGGCGCACATCAGATCTATAATGCCGGGGCCGCACTGGCCGCCTTACGCCATCTGGACCTGCCAGAAACCCGCTTTGAGGCCGCTGTCACCCGAGCACAATGGCCAGCCCGACTACAACGGCTTAAAACCGGACCTCTGAAAGACATGGCCCCCGACGCAGACTTATGGCTCGATGGAGGCCACAACGCGGCGGCGGGTCAGGCCCTGGCATCACATCTTGCACAACAGTCCCTCCGCCCCACATATTTGATCTGCGGTATGCTCAACACAAAGGATGTGGCCGGGTATCTGGCACCGATGGCCCCTTATGTTGCTGAGCTTTTTGCAGTTTCCATCCCCGGTGAGGCAAATACCCTGCCCGCCGAAACCACAGCGACCGCAGCAAAAAGTGTCGGGATGGCCGCCACCGCAGCCGATACCGTCAACGCCGCAGTCGCCAAAATCCTAAAATCAGATCCCGCAAGCAGAATTCTGATCTGCGGATCGCTGTATCTGGCGGGCCAGATCCTGCGCGAAAATGCCTAAAACCTGTCACAAATACCAGTAGATCTGCTCTGAGATTCAACTGTCCACCGTAAATTCACCTGTTAAGCTGCTCAAAAGCAGCACAGCCTATTTGCCTAAACGCCAGAACACATAAAAATAAACTAGAAATCCTTGTTGAATGCAGGCTTGTGTACCGCTTTCAGCTTGAGTATTCCAGCTAGAGAACATGTATCGGAGGTCCGCATGACCAAAATTGACAAAGCCAAGCTACCCAGTCGCCATGTCACCGAAGGGCCCGCCCGCGCGCCGCATCGGTCATATTACTATGCAATGGGCATGACAGAGGCTGAAATCCATCAGCCACTGGTTGGTGTCGCAACCTGCTGGAACGAAGCCGCGCCTTGTAACATCGCGCTAAACCGCCAAGCACAATCTGTCAAAATGGGCGTCAAGGCCGCCGAGGGAACGCCTCGTGAATTTACCACCATCACAGTTACCGATGGCATCGCGATGGGCCATGAAGGGATGCGCAGTTCACTGGCCAGTCGCGAAGCGATAGCCGACACCGTTGAGCTGACCATGCGCGGCCATTGCTATGATGCGCTTGTGGGTCTTGCGGGATGTGACAAATCATTACCAGGCATGATGATGGCGATGGTCCGGCTCGATGTACCGTCGGTTTTTCTCTATGGCGGCTCAATTTTGCCAGGCCGTCTGAATGGCAAGGATGTCACCGTCCAAGATGTATTTGAGGCGGTCGGACAACATCAGGCTGGCAACATGTCCAGTTGCGAACTGGAAAAACTTGAAGCTGTCGCCTGCCCTTCTGCCGGCGCGTGTGGCGGTCAGTTTACCGCCAATACTATGGCTTGCGTATCTGAGGCGATTGGGCTGGCTCTGCCCAATTCTTCAGGGGCACCGGCCCCCTATGAAAGCCGCGACCAATATGCCGAAGCGTCGGGCGCCGCGGTCATGCGCTTGTTGGACTTAAACATTCGCGCCCGCGATATCGTGACATTGAAATCCCTTGAAAATGCCGCTCGCGTTGTAGCCTGTACTGGCGGATCGACCAATGCCGGCCTGCATCTTCCTGCCATTGCCCACGAAGCGGGGCTTGATTTCTATCTGGATGATGTCTGTGAAATTTTCCGCGATACGCCCTATTTTGTCGATCTCAAACCGGGCGGGGCCTACGTCGCCAAAGACTTGTATGAAGCCGGTGGCGTGCCAGTCGTAATGAAAGAACTACGTAAAGCGGGATTGATCCATGAAGATTGCATCACGGCAACCGGGTATTCAATCGGTGAAGAACTGGATAGAATCACCCGTGAGGCCGATGGCCGGGTGATTTATCCAATTGACGCACCACTGACAAAAACCGGTGGCGTGGTTGGGTTGAAAGGGAATCTTGCACCCGAAGGCGCGATTGTAAAAGTGGCAGGCATGCCAGCCCAACATCAGATGTTCACCGGCCCGGCCCGGGTTTTTGAGTGCGAACAGGATGCCTTCGAAGCTGTTCAAAACCGCACCTATGAAGAGGGCGACGTGTTTGTGATCCGCAACGAAGGCCCCGCAGGCGGTCCAGGAATGCGCGAGATGCTTTCAACCACCGCCGCACTATCGGGTCAGGGCATGGGCAAAAAAGTGGCGTTGATTACTGACGGTCGGTTTTCAGGCGCCACGCGCGGATTCTGTGTTGGCCATGTCGGCCCAGAAGCAGCCCATGGTGGGCCGATTGCTTTGCTAAAAGATGGCGACATCATCACGCTGGATGCGATCAAAGGTGAAATATCAGTGGATCTGACTGATGAGGAACTTGCGGCCCGTAAGGCCGATTGGACCGGCCCCCGCAAAACCATCTATGCCTCCGGCGCGCTGTGGAAATATGCCCAACTGGTGGGTGAAATCTATAAAGGCGCCGTGACACATCCCGGCGGCAAAGCAGAAAAACACTCTTACATGGATTTATAGCGCGTTTAAAATGAGGCGTGTTTTATCGTTGATATGCGCATCAGTTCTGGGCCTCACATCTGGGTGCACCCTGCAAAACAAGGGCGGCATGCAGACCTCTGAGGCGATTGAACAGATGACAATAGCGCCGTTGGCGGTTAAGCTGGCCGGCCCAAGCGGGTACTGTATTGATCCCGAAACGGTCCAGCAAAACGACAGCGGCGGCTTTGTGGTGTTGGCGAGTTGTCATAGGCTGAGTGGAACGACCCCCAAAAGATTTGCCCCACCGGCGATCTTAACAATTACCGTCGCCGCATCCGAGACGGAAATAACCTCAGATGACGTTGAGAAAGTGGCGTCGGGGCTCAATGCCAGCCAGATTATCAAGCGCCATCCCTCGGCCACAATGCCGCTGTTCCAACTTAGTGTGAACCAGCAAGATCCCTTGGACAGCAAGATCAGCCACCAGCATTGGCGCGGTGCAATTGTACTTGAAGACAAATTGGTGTCCATGTCGGCTTTTGTGCCCGACACAGACCATGGCACCGCTATTTCTGGCGACGCGCTGATTGTGGAAACGGCCTCGATATTGCGCAGGCTCAATGCAGGCATAACGCTTTCAAGTGCCGTGAACGGGAACACGGTAAATCCCCGCGTAAGGCCCAAACTGCGGCCTAAAATGCGCGTGAACCTACGCCCAATGTTAAGGCCCAAAATATTGACAAATCAGCCAAAACAAGGCTAGGTTTATGTATTCAGGATCTTAATAGAGCCGAGTTTATATTGTTATTCATTCAAAGAAAATGGCATGGTTTAACCTGGTGGAAGGCCGGCAAGGGCCCACGGCAACAAAACCATGCTGCATCTCAAGGCGCACGAGAATTTGACCGCTTTAAGCCCGCCTTCAAATGGCTGCGACCATTAAGCCACATTTTCAGGCCTCGCCCCCCCCAACAGCTAAAGTCCCCCCTGTGCGCGCAGCATCTGGCAAGTGATTGGATCTGGCGACCCACATTTTGGCAAACACCCGTGACCCATCCTGCGTTGTCAGGGGCGGGCAATGGCGTCGCTCTGAACGATGAAATCAAGATGTTCCACAATGCTGATCACGCACAGATCACCTCAAGGCAGATTGTCCAAACCGGCCAGAAAACATTACCTGCTTTTGGCTTAAGTTTGGATGTGTATGATTTTTCCAGCGGGTATATTTCATTGGCGATCCGACTGCCTGCCCCGGCGGCAAAGAATTTGCAAAAGCATCATCTGCTGTGTTTGGGCTATGCGCTCAAGATCAGAAAACCCTTAACCATTTATGCCCGTTTAAACGTTGAAAACGGGCCAAATACGGCTGAGGTGATTGTTAAATTTCCAGATAATTGTGAAAATAGTACGGTCAAATTTGATCTCAGCAGCGTAAAGTTTGCCGAGCGCCGGATTAAAAATATCTGGGTCGATCTCATATTTGAGGCCCCGGCAATGAATAAAATCACGCTAGAGGATATAATCTTCAGCCGCCATCCGCGTGCGAAGCTCTAAGCGAAAACCTAAAATTATCATTTAAACACCTGCCGCAACAACCCGTTTGCGCCTTTAAGACCTGTCACACAACGCCACCAGACCGCACTCGAAAGACAGGCCTGCGCGCCTGTGAGCTGTTTCAAAACTTAACCTGCCCACTCCTCGCTTTGCATTTCGCGCAGACGGCTTGCGGTGCGTTCAAACTCGAACGTGCCTTCGCCCTCAAGATACAGCATCTCAGGTCTGGCAGCAGCCGAACAAATCAACCTGACCCGCGCCTCGTAGAGCGCGTCGATCAATGTGACAAACCGTTTTGCTTCGTTGAAATTCGACCGGCCCAATTGCGGCACATCTTCAAGCAGCAGCACCCGAACTGCCTCGGCCACAGCAAGATAATCCGCCGCACCAAGCGGCTGGCCACACAGGTCAAAGAAACGTACCCTGCCAACACCGTTATGATAGCCGGGCAAGACCACTTGACGGCCCTGGACCAGTAGCGTCAGAGGCGCAGAAGCACCAGCAGTCAAATCGCGCCATATCTGCTCCATTTGGCTTTGGGCTGCGCTGTCATTGGGGGTGAAATAAACCGGGCTGCCGGAGAGGCGGTTCTGTCTATAGTCTGTTGGGCTGACCATTTCATGGAGCACAAGCTTCTCTTCGATCAGCTGAATAAACGGCAAGAACAATTGACGGTTTATGCCGTTTTTATACAGCTCGCTCGGGGCGCGGTTTGACGTGGTCACCACCACAATACCGGCGGCAAACAGTTTTTCAAACAGGCGTCCAACAATCATCGCATCGGTGATATCGGTGATCTGCATTTCATCAAACGCCAACAACCTTATATCGGTGGCAACAGCCTCGGCAACCGGAGCCAGCGCATCTTCGGCCCCACTTTTGCGCGCCCTGTGTAAAGCGGCGTGGATTTCTTGCATAAAGGCATGAAAGTGGACCCGTCGGCATGGCAATCCGAGGCTGTCGACAAAAAGATCCATCATCATCGATTTACCGCGCCCGACGCCACCCCAGAGATACAGGCCCTTAGGTGGCGGGAGCGGCTTTGAGAACCAGCTGCGTTTAACCGGCACTGACAACGCTTTTTGAATACGATCAAACTCGGGCAACACCGCCGTCTGCGCCGGATCTTCCGTTAATTCCCCAAGCGACACTTTTTCGGTGTAAGTTTGAACAAAATTATTCATTGGGGTTCATTAGCGATGTTCAGAACGGGTGAAAAGCAGTTTTTCAGCCCTGTCATCACGGTCAAACACCGCGTGTAGAGCGGTAACAAAGCCTCTTGTTGCCTTCACTCCGGGCAACAAATGATAGATATGGCAAAGGCGCGATGAATATGAAATAGTTTCTCCACGTACTATATACGTTAAAGTGCCATTCAGGATTAAGTTATGACCAGCCGTATTGCATTGCTCACCCCCGTCCTGATGGTCGGCTGTGCGGTTATCGCGATCTCTTTCGGAATAAGAAGCAGCTTTGGTATTTTTCAGATTCCGATTTCGCAGGATTTCAGTTGGCTGCGCTCGGAATACTCAATGGCAATCGCAATTCAAAATTTAGCCTGGGGCCTTGGTCAGCCAATATTTGGCGCAATTGCTGATAAATTTGGCGATCGTCGCGCAATTTTCGGCGGTGCTTTGGTCTATGCAGCCGGTCTCATCCTGTCCTCTTCTGCGGTCACGCCAGCGGCTCATCAAGTCTATTCGGTTCTGATCGGGTTTGGCGTCGCCGGAACAGGCTTTGGCGTTATTCTGGCGGTCGTAGGACGTAGCAGCAGCGACGCGAACCGCTCGATGTCGCTGGCCATTGCAACGGCTGCTGGCAGTGTCGGACAGATTTTCGGACCGCCACTCGCAGAGTATTTACTTACTATTTTTAGCTGGCAAATCGTTTTTGTTTGTTTTGCTATTGTAATGGTATCTGCCATGATAATGTTACCACTGATGCGCAGCCCCAAAGCGACGCAAAAAGCCAATGCTGATGAAAACATGCGCCGTATTTTATCACAGGCAATACGTGACCCGTCATATATTATGATCTTTATCGGATTTTTTTCCTGCGGCTACCAACTGGCGTTTATCACGGCGCATTTTCCAGCTTTTGTCACCGAAACATGTGGGCCAATTTTATCCAGCGGGCTGCTGTATTCGATGGGAATCACAACCACATCCGCGCTTGGTGCTTTGGCCATTTCGCTGATTGGCCTGACCAATCTGCTCGGCACGCTGTCGGCCGGTTGGCTGGGCAATCGCTATAGCAAGAAATACTTATTAGCGGGAATATATACCGGGCGAACAGTAATTCTGATTGCGTTTATTTTAACCCCAGTAACCCCCGAAACCGTCGTGCTTTTCTCTGCTCTTATGGGATCTCTCTGGCTGGCGACAGTGCCGTTGACCAGCGGATTGATTGCGCATATCTATGGTATCCGCTTTATGGGAACCCTTTATGGCTTGGTGTTTTTCAGCCATCAGGTCGGTGCGTTTGTCGGTGTCTGGCTCGGCGGCAGGATGTATGATCTGTATGGAGATTACACTGCAGTGTGGTGGATCGGCATTGGCGTTGGCGCTCTAAGCGCGCTGGTACATCTGCCAATTCAGGAGACGCGACCGCAAGCGGCACCTGCTTGACCACCTCGCAAAAGACCAGTCATAGACTGAGCATCGCACTGTGAGGCTGTCAGGGCGCCTTCTTCCTCCATTGTTCAAGTATATAGCGACAGACCATCAGATCGAGATGCGCGCCACCACCATTTTTGAACAAGGTGATCGCCTCTTCAGACTGGCGGATGAATTGTTCCGGCTGGTAAAAGTCCGCCAGAATATCCACCTCGGTAATCACCCCGTTGGCCAGAGGCGTTTTCAATTCACCAATATGACCAACCGTCGTATCTCGGCTGTCGACAAACACCTGCGAGCGCTGTAAAGCGGCGTCGTCCGCTTCGCGCATATCAGGCCGATAGGCGCCGATAAGATCAATGTGCTGGCCCGGTTGAAACCACGCACCATGCAACAACGGGTCAACCGACATCGTGGCACTGGTGACAATATCAGCAGCCCGCACCGCCTGTTCCAGATCTTCGGCAACAGCAGTATTTTCATAAAAATTTGCAAAGGCCACCGCCCCGCTAAGGGTACGGTTCCAGATAAAAAACGTGGCATTGGGGAAAGCCACACCATAAGCTTCACGAAGCGCGTGCCCGACGGTGCCTGCCCCGACGATCAAGATAGATCGACTGTCTGGACGCGCCAGACGTTTGGCGGCGTAAAGGCTGTCACCTGCGGTTTTCCATTTGGTTACGAGATGAAAATCAACGATTGCCTCAAGCGTACCATTGTCATCAGAAAACAGACTGACCGCACCGTTGACCATTGGGTCGCTTTTCGCCGCGTTTCCGGGGAAAATTGTGGCCGATTTGACTGCCAATCCCAATCCGTCAACCCAAGCTGAACGCGATAAAAGCGTATCTTTATCCCGGTAGAGAAAGCTATCAGCAATCTCGGCTTTGGGCAGCTTATGGCCGCGTTCAATAGCATCGCACAGCGCGTGCCAGTTCAATTGCGCCTCGCCCTCGGCAAAGGGAATAACGGTTACACTCATTGGGCTTGCTCCTCACTCAGCAGCCCGTGAGCCACCAGACAATCCGCCCATCCTTGCGGCCCGTCAAACAAATGCACCTGCCAGCCTCGTGCTGCCGCCGCAGCGATATTTTCAGACAGGTCATCGACAAATAGCAACGTCTCAGGCGCCAGACCACTGCCCTGCTCAAGCGCCGCATATATCTCAGGGTCAGGTTTCATTATCCGCATCACCCCCGAGATATAATGCTGATCAAACTCAGCCAAAAACGGATAGCGCGCCTTGGCAATCTCAAAGGTTTCAGCCCCAAAATTGCTCAGAGCAAAAACTGGAACACCCTGCCGCCGCAACGCCCGTAACAACTTAACAGAACGGGTGATCACAGGGCTGACCATATCCAGCCAACAAGTATGCCACAGCGTGATTTCAGCCTCCCAATCAGGGTGTTGATCCACCAGTTGCACAATCGTATCAGGAAAGCGCGAGCCACGATCAATCGCAGCATTGGCCGCCAGAATTGGCACCGCGTCAAAAAACGCCCGCCGCCGGTCTGCGCCGATTTTTGCATCAAAAAATTGCGCAGGCGTCCAGCCAATCAAAACATTGCCTATGTCGAACACAACGGCAGAAATTTTCATATTTCTCTCCTGATCTCCGTAATATTATGGACCAACTATCGGCGAATTCTTCGCCTTTGGGCCGTACTATCAGCGCGTGTGACAGTTTCGCGCCAAACCATGAACAATCCTGATCCAATGATCAATATCATGCCAAACCAAGCTGTCAGGTCTGGCCAATCATCAAAAATTACCGCCCCCCAAAAGATCGCAATAGGCATGGCAATATATTCAAACGGTGCAACAAATGCCGCCTCACTGACCCGATAAGCCTGCGAAATCAAATATCCCCCAAACGCACTACCGGCTCCAATGACCATGAACACCAAGAGGTTTTCAGGCTTGGGCCAGATCCAGGCCCGAAATAAAAATTCGAGCGACGGATCACCGCTGCCGGCATAGCGGCCATCACCCATAAACAGACCCACCGCAACGCAGACCACCAAAAAGGTCAGTTGGATATAGATTGCCATGGTAATCGCACTCTCAGTTCCACCAATTTTACGGGTCAAAATATGCAACGTAGCATAGCCCGTTGCCGCAAACAGAGGCAAAAGCGATGCAAGCTGGAACGCCGAAGTGCCGGGGCGGACGATGACAATTACACCTAACAACCCCACCACAATCGCCGCCCAGCGAAACGGACCAACATGTTCGCGTAAAAAAACCACCGAAAACACCGTAATCAGCAACGGGCTGACAAAGAAAACAGCCACCGCATCGGCCAATGGCATGGCAGCCAAAGCCAGAAAAAAACACATATTGGCAAAGACCACGCAGAGGCCACGACAGATATGCATCTTAAGGCGTTTGGTACGCAAAACCTTGAAGCCACCGTTAAACGGCACCACCAAGAACAATAAAATACTCATCGCAATCAGCGTTCTAACGATCACCACCTGATGCAGAGCATAGCCGCCACTGAGAAGTTTTATGCCAACATCATTTGATGAAAAACACAATACCGCGACCACAGCGCAAGCCGCAGCGATCTGATTGGCCTTGTGACCCGCACTTCCCCCCACAATACCCCTCCTCGGAGCCTCTGTCTGTGTGACCGCCTGTTTGCTGTTATACCGCTGCTTTTATTGCCAAGCGCAAGGCTCGTTCTAACCCATCCAGAAAGCGTGATCGGTCGGCTTTTGTAAAGCCTTTACCACCGCCTTGTCGAAACGGATCAGCTGCGCGCAGGTCTGTCATCAAATCGCGGGTCGCCAGAACGTTGCCAATATTGGCTTGGGTCAGCATCTCACCATTGTGCTTAAGCACCTGAGCCCCGGCCTCGACACATTTTGCCGCCAGGGGAATATCTCCCGTGACCACCACGTCTCCGACCCCGGCCCGTTCGGCGATCCACATATCGGCGACATCAGGCCCATCGGGGACAATGATGGTTTCCACCAGCGGATTTTGCGAAGGACGCAAGCCGCCGTTACTGACCACATACATGTGAATTTTATGGCGCGTTGCCACGCGTTCAGCCTCAACTTTCACCGGACAGGCGTCAGCATCAATATAAAGCGCCGTCATACGATCGGGATCCGCAAAAGCGCATGGGGTTGGCGGTCGATAAATCCGGCTTTGACTGCAGCCAGCATCTTGCGTTGTCCCGGGAAGGCAAGCAGACGGTCAGCCTCCTCATAACCGAGCCATTTATACCCGTCATGTTCGGCGTTCAACACAACCTCGGCATCCGGTGGCACGACCCCGATAAAAACCGGTAACATCGTGATACGGTCTTTATCCGCCTCATAGAATTGCTCGCAAAAGTCACCTGACCATAATTCTGCAAGCCTCAGTCCCGTTTCCTCGGTAACTTCGCGCAGCGCGGTCTGCCAAGCCGTCTCGTTTGCCTCAATACCACCCGCGACCTGACACCAAACGCCCGCAGGCGGCCGCGTGCGGCGCAGCAACAGTATCTGGGCCAAACTCTGACGCCAGCGCAGCAGCACGACAGAAACCGCCGAGCACACTATAGGAATGTTGCCCTTAACCATTCTTGGCCATCTCCGGAGCCTGTGCAGTCTTATCCACAGGTATTTTCACCTTGAAGGCTTCGGGGATCGGCATACGGTTAAATGCATCCAGCCCAGCAATTTTATAGGCTTCGGCCAACGTCGGATAGTTAAAGGTATTCTCGACAAAGTAATCTACCGTGCCCTTCAGGTTCAGCACCGCTTGCGCGATATGGATCAATTCAGTTGCGCCCTCACCAACGATTTGCACTCCGAGCACCCGACGGGTTTTGAGGCTGACCAGCATTTTCACCATGCCGTGTTCAAGACCCATGATATTGCCGCGCGAGGTTTCGCGGAACCGGCCGATACCGACCTCATAAGGGATACCGCGCTGCTGCATATCCTGTTCTGACATGCCACAAGTGGATATTTCTGGCACAGAATAAATGCCATAGGGAAACCACGGGCTTTCCTTCAAGGTCGGGGTGTCCATTGCGTGACAGGCCGCGATGCGCCCCTGTTGCAACGATGTGGACGCCAGACTGGGATGGCCGATCACATCACCGGTGGCATAGATATGCGGCACCGCGGTTTGATAGGTTGTGCGGTCAACCTCGATCCGGCCGCGATGATCGGTCTCAAGCCCTACTGCCTTTAAGTTCAATCGCGCTGTGGCCCCCAAGCGGCCGGCAGCAAACAACAACATTTCAGATCGTACGTGACGACCATTAGCTAGGGAAACCTCGATGTGTTCACCGGCATCTTCGACCCGGTCAATGGCCGCACCAAGCCGCAGGTCAACGCCGTTTTCGCGGATTTGATGACTGAATTCACGGATCGTTTCATGGTCGACAAAATCCAGAAAACTGTCGCGCGGCTCGATCAGGGTCACCCGCACATCCAGCGCCGCAAACATAGTGGCATATTCCACCCCGATCACCCCGGCACCGACAACCGTCAGACTGCGTGGGATCGCTTGCATATCAAGAAATTCGTCACTGTCCAGAATAGTGGTGCCATTGAACGGCACCCAATCGGGCCGAAAGGTCTTGGTGCCAGTACAGACCAGAAACCGGTCCGCGGTCATACTGGTGCTTTCGCCTGCTTCGGTCAACACTTCGACCCTGTTCGGGCCGGTGAACCTTGCCAGCCCAAAAAGCGTGTCGACATAGTTGCGGTTGAACTGATGCTCCAGCACGTCCACTTCGTAATCCAGTGTTTTGTGCAGGCGGCTTTTCAGATCGCCCGCAGCAATCTCATCCTTGACCCTATAGGAACGGCCGTAAAAGCTGCGCTCACGCCAACCGGTCAGGTTCAGCACCGTTTCGCGAAGGGTTTTCGACGGGATGGTACCGCTATGTACCGAAACACCACCCAACCGCGGCTGACGATCAATGACCAAGACTTTGCGTTTTAGCTTGCCGGCCTGTATCGCAGCCGACTTGCCAGACGGACCACTGCCAATAATAATCAGGTCATAATGTACCATATTCTACTCGCTATACAGGGCCTCGGCATGGAAGGTCACATGATCCTCCATAAACGTCGAAATAAAGAAATAGCTGTGGTCATATCCCGGTTGCAAACGCAACATCGCCTGCTGGCGACGGGTTGACACTGCTGCGGCCAAGGCTTCTGGGCACAGCAAATCAAGAAACTGATCCTTGGTGCCGGTATCAATCAGCATCGGACCGTCAAAGCCAGCCGATTGCATCATCAATGTGGCGTCATGCGGCGCCCATGCGGTCTCGTCGGTACCAAGATAGGCCCCCAGTTGTTTGCGCCCCCAGTCCGAGGCCGTTGGGTTGCAAATCGGCGCAAAGGCCGACACTGATCGAAACCGCCCCGGTAACCCCATCGCCAAGGTCAAGGCACCATGCCCTCCCATCGAATGGCCAGTGATGGCCTGACGCTCGGCATCAATGGCAAAATTGGCGCCTATCAGTGCGGGCAGTTCTTCGGCCACATAATCCCACATACGGAAATGCGGGGCCCAGGGTTTCTGTGTTGCATTAACATAAAAGCCCGCGCCCTGCCCCAGATCGTAGGCGTCATCATCGGCAACGTCTTCACCACGCGGAGATGTATCGGGAAACACCAGCGCAATGCCCTGTTCAGCGGCCCATCCCTGCGCGCCGGCTTTGACCATCGCATTCTCATGGGTACATGTCAGACCGGATAAAAACCACATCACTGGCACCGGACCGCTCTGTGCTTCGGCGGGTAAAAACAGACCAAAAGTCATATCACCACCGCAGGCCTCGGAGGCATGTGTATAGACCCCCTGCACACCCCCAAAACAACGATTTTCAGCTACTGTTTCCATCTATATCTCCTATTAAACTTTTGTTACCGACTTCTTATCCATGTAAGTGTCGACACATTCGCAAAGCCCCAACCTTCTGAAAAGCGGCAAGATAAATCGACCGCGAAGTCTTGCCACACTGGACAGCGCGAAGACCATTTTCACCTCATAGCATAACCCCTCGCGCGGTGCCATGATCTAACCATCTGACATCAACGCATTCAACCACCCTCAGCCCGGCGGGAAAACTTGTTGCGCCAATACAGCACAGACCGCTCATGTAGGCTTTTTGGCAATGGGGTCTGGCCCCAGACGCCGCCCAAAACCCAGAGGCCGCGCGCGCATCGCGGGCGCCAACCACTTAATTGAAACGCAGCGACATACACAGGGACCGCTAAGACGGGTTTTGACCCGGCACTAAACCTGCACCTATCAGGGCGATAACGACAGATAACGTAACAATGCTTATACCTGTCGAGATCAAGATAGAGGCCGACACACGCTGCGGGGCCACCCCGTAATGCTGGGAAATAATATAGACGTTTCCCGCCACCGGCAAAGCCGCAGCGGCAACCATCACACCTGCCGAATAGCGTTCGACCGAGAAAACCACAAATGCGGAAAAGGCAACACAGGCTGGGTGCAAGATCAGCTTGCAAAACGATAACCACGCTGCAACCTCGAGCCGTTCGGCCGATTTAAACGCCAACGACGCGCCAATCGCAAACAACGCGCCCGGCGTTGCCGCCCCACCCAAAATTGTGACGAAATCGTTCAACGGTGCGGGGATTGGCAATGACAGCGCCGACCAGCACAAGCCAAGCGAGATCGACACGATCATCGGGTTTTTGACCAGACCCGCAGCCGAGGTTGCGAACATCGCAAAACCGGCTTGGCCGCCGCGAGATCCTGTAACCAGCATCACCACGAGACTGCCAAAGAAAATCAAATCAACCGCCAGTACCAACATTACCGGGCCGACCGCCTTTGGGCCAAGCAGCAGAATTAACATTGGAATGCCCAAAAAGCCGACGTTCCCAATCACCGCACATTGCGCCTCGATCGCGGCTTCGGCCATCGGTTTTTGCCGCCAAAGGGCCACCGCAGTGGCCAAAGTATAAACAACCAACGTGCCCAGAAAATAGGCCAAGACAAATGAACCGTCAAAAATCTCGCCCAGCGACATTGCAGATGAAAATCGAAACAGCATCGCAGAAAGCGCAAAGTAAAACACGAACTTGGTCAGATACGCCGTGGCCTGCTGATTAAAAAACTGGCTGCGCCCGGCGCAATACCCCAGACAGATCACGGCAAAAAACGGCAGGGTTTTCAGGAAAATGGCCAGCATGCATCGCAGGTATCACCTGCACAAGCGAGGTCAATCACATTGCGCAGAAAACACTAAAATTAAAGCAACATCCCAGCCCCAATTCGCAGTGTCAGGATCGCTAAAGCGTTTGATATAAAACCAGCGCGTCAACATAGCCTTGCGTGGGATGCTTAAACGCCCCGGGCAATCGCCCGACAACATCAAATCCAGCCCGTTGCCACAGCGCCAGCGCCCGGTGATTTGTTGCGACGACAAAATTAAATTGCATCGCAAGGTAACCGGTCTGACGCGCCGCATCTAACGCACGGTCCAGCATGGCGCGCGCCACACCCTGCCCCTGTGCTTTGGGGCTGGTGACAAAACCACAATTGCACACATGCTTGCCACCGCCGGATTGATTGGCACAAAGATAATAGCTGCCTACCACCTGTGCGTCCTTGACCGCCACCCAGACCGAGCGGCTGGCACTGCACCAATATTCCAATGCGGCCCTGCGTGAAATCGCCGGATCAATTGCATAGGTATCACCGGCCCGGAACACGGGTTTGAGCACAGCCCAGATCTGATGGTGATCCTCCACAGTTGCGGGGCGTATGATCAACGCAGATGTCACAACAACTCTGTGACCGAAGCCACAACCCGCCCCACCAGACCATATGACAGCGCCGCCTCGGTATTAAGCCAAAAGTCTCGTTTTGTATCTGCTTTGATCCGTGCCTCAGTTTGTCCCGTTGCCCGAGCAAACAGGGTCTCAAACCGCGACCGCATATGCCAGATTTGGTTTGCCTGAATTTCCATATCCGACGCGCTGCCACCGATGCCGCCACTGGGTTGATGTAACAAAAATCGTGTATTGGGCAAACAGTAACGATCTTTGATATCAGCCCCCACAAAGATTAACGCCCCGGCACTGGCCACCCAACCGCTGCCAATCGTACGCACCCTAGGACGGATGAATTTGATCATGTCATGTACCATATCGCCAGATTCCACATGCCCCCCAGGAGAACTGATAATCATATTGATCGGATCGTCACTTGTCTCAGCCAGGGCCAGCATATGCTCTGTGACGCGTTGTGCAAGTTGATGGGTGATCTCCCCGGTGAGAACAATAGTGCGACTTTGAAAAAAATGTTCTTCAATCGCACCACGTCGTGAAACCTGGTCCTGCGCCACTTTTAAAATTGCCATAATTTGAACTCCTGTCGGTATATATTGAAAATATAAGCTATACACTGAACGGGCCGGCAATTTTGTCAACGGCTACCGTGTTGTGTCGCGCTTTGGCCTCCGGCAGTTGGACGATGTTATAGAGCAAATTTGACACCTCGCCTTTTGGCGCAAACTGCGGGAAATTCTTTTCTTAAGACAGCTGCAACAGGCCATCCGCATAGCCCCACCCCCCGCTTTTGCAGGACTCGACTCACGACAAAGAGACGCATAGTCTGCAATAAGAACAAATCATGAACAAAATATGCCCTCACGTCGTATCCTATCTCTGTGGTTTCCCCGTCTGGGCGCTGAGCAGTTGCTGCGCAGCGCTATATGTGACCCAAACATCCCTTTTGCCGTGGTTCAGAACAAATCGCAGGCGCAGGTTTTGTTGTCTTTATCACAGGCCGCCTCGGCCGCAGGGCTGCACCCGGGGCAGCCGCTTCGAGACGCACAAGCCATGTGCCACACCCTTGTGACGCGCAGTCAAAACCCGTCATCTGAAGCGCTGTTTCTCACCCGCCTGCAACGCTGGGCAGGAAAATATTCACCCTGGGTCAACGCCGTCACCCCCGATAGTCTGGTATTGGATGTGACCGGTTGTGCCCATCTGTTTGGCGGAGAGCCCGGGTTGGTCGGTCAGATCGAACAAGAGTGTGGCAAGCTGAACTTAAGTGTCCGGATCGGATTGGCCGATACGCTGGGGGCGGCTTGGGCGTTGGCGCATTATGCCGGCCACGCCACCGCCAGCCACCGCAATGGCGATGCCATCGATCAAGAGGCGCGCGCGACCCGTACCCGGGCCCGCAAACGCCGGACATATGAGCTGACCGGTGCAGCCCGGCACGCAGTAGCTGTCGATCAGGCGAGCCACAGCATCGCTCCCCCGGGGCTGGCTCATAGCCTGTTGCGCGATTTACCAGTGGCCGCATTACGATTAGACACCACTCTTATTGAACAACTTTCACGCCTCGGTTTGCGCCGCATTGGCGATCTGGCCGGTCAGCCCCGCGCCGCCTTGGCCCGTCGATTTGGCAAGGGTTTGGTGTTGCGCTTGGATCAGGCCTTTGGCAGCGCCGCCGAGCCCGTCTCGCCGGCGGCAGCACTGTCTGTCTTTGCCATACGGCTGACACTGCCCGAACCCATCGGGCTGGAAAGCGATCTTATCGCCGCAATCAAGCGGCTTTTACCACGGCTTTGTAGCAAGCTGGCAGCCGAAAACCGCGGCGCACGGCAACTGCGTTTGCAAGCCTATCGCTGTGACCAAACCATGCAATGCTTTGATATCGGTCTGGCCCGCGCCAGCAGTGACCCCGAGCGGATACACCCGCTTTTGGTGATGAAACTTGCCAAAATTGATGCCGGTTTCGGTATTGATATGCTGCGCCTCGAAGCCACGCAAACCGAGCCGCTGCAACCACATCAACAACACCAGCCTCTTGACAGCCTATCCACCCCCACTGCGGCCGCGGCTGCGACCATACCACAAACCGTGGCCATCGAGGATTTGATTGGTCGGATTGGCGCGCGTATTGGCCTTGACCACATCACCCGTCGTCATCCCGGCGACAGCCACATTCCAGAGAAATCCGCACTGACCCTCGCGGCGGCATGGTCGGAACCCGCAGGCGAATGGCCCCTCTGCTCCGCCCCCCGCCCGCTGATACTGTGGTCACCAGAGCCGGTCACCGCACCCGACACACCCACGCCTCCGGCTCAGTTTCGCTGGCGTGGTCGCAACCTGATCACCCTGCAAGCCACAGGGCCCGAACGCCTTGCACCCGAATGGTGGCTGGATGATCCCAACTGGCGGTCAGGCGTACGCGACTATTGGTGTCTCACCACACAGACAGGCGACCGGCTTTGGTTGTTTTATGCCCATGGCGCAAGCCTCTCAGCCGGATGGTTTACCCATGGCAGTTTTGCCTGAAAGCACCGCGCCACAGCCGAATTGAGGCTCCCACCCACAAACGGGCAGACAAAGTCAACGCGCAGATACCATCAAGCTGCAGCCCTGAGGACAGACAGGAAAAACTTTTGACTATTCCCGCCGCATGATTGCAAGCGTTTCCGGCTTTTCAACCAGACTAAACTCAGCAACCACAGTCCGAACGCTCGGCGCAAACCTTCATTTATCAACCTGTGATCCCTGCGGCGGGCGCCTTGGATAAGCCCAAACTGAGGTTGGTCAAAATCACAGCAGATCGTTGAGGCATCCGCGCCTGAGTTTATGTTTTTTCTCTGCATGCACGCACCAAAGGCGCATCAAAATGACCACTGAGGTTATCTTCGCATCACAAGCCTGAAAACACACCGTCCTCATACTGGTGCCTGCCACGATCACAGCCCCTCTGTGATCTTACCGCCCCATGGTCAGGGCGCGGTCGCAACGCAATCAAACCTTTAGCAGATTTACCAAAAGACTGAGCACCGCACTATCAGCCGTTTGAACCGTGAGATTTCAGGCATGCTTGCCTCTATCGACCCACCGACACATACGCTTCAAAGCCTGCTTTTTTAGCCTCATCTGCCGCATATATATTGCGCAGATCCGCCAGACGGGACGTGGACATCCCCTGTGAAAGACGCCCCAAATCAAGCGCCCTGAACTCATTCCACTCGGTCAGGATAACCACCAAATCTGCGCCCTGAGCTGCCTGATAAACGTCTTCACACCACACCACGCCGGGCAAAAGCGCTTTGCCTTCGTGATGGCCTTGTGGATCAACAACCCGAACCTTGGCACCAGCCCCGATCATTGCCGGCACGAGGGTCAGAGACGGCGCCTCGCGCATGTCATCAGTATTCGGTTTGAAAGTCACACCCAGTACAACGATCGTTTTGGTGTTAAAGCTGCCCTCGCAGATGTCTAATAACTTGTCGATCATACGACGTTTGATCTGTTCATTGACCGCAATCACCGTCTCGGTAATGCGCATCGGCACCGCGTTCTCTTGACCAATCCGCGACAGTGCTTTGGTATCTTTTGGAAAGCACGAGCCCCCATAGCCCGGACCGGCATGCAAAAACTTGTTACCGATACGATTGTCCATGCCCATGCCGCGCGCCACCTCTTTCACATCGGCCCCAACTTTTTCGCACAATGCCGCAATTTCATTGATGAAAGTGACCTTTGTCGCCAGAAAAGCATTGGCGGCATATTTGATCATCTCTGCACTTTCCAAATCCGTAGTCACGAAAGGAAAATCGCGCAGATACAGAGGCCTGTAAACGTTTTTCATCACGTCAGCTGCGCGGTCACTCTGCACGCCAACGACAACGCGGTCAGGCTTCATAAAGTCTTCGATCGCAGCTCCTTCGCGCATAAATTCCGGGTTAGAGGCTACATCAAACTCCAGCGCCGGGTTTGCGTTTGCCACGCGATCCCAAACCCGCCGATTGGTCCCAACCGGCACTGTAGATTTCGTAACAATCACAAGATATCCGCGCGCTGCCAAGGCAATTTCCTCGACAGCAGCAAATACATAATCCAGGTCAGCATGCCCCTCACCACGACGCGTCGGTGTCCCAACCGAAATAAAAACCGCATCTGCGCCATCGATTGCACTCGACAAATCGACGGTGAAAGACAGCCGCCCCGCCTGAATATTTTTTGTCATCAATACTTCAAGCCCCGGTTCGAAAATTGGCACCTCACCACGGTTCAGTCGCATAATTTTATCGGGATCTTTATCGACACAGATTACATCATGCCCAAAGTCAGAAAAACAGACCCCGGATACCAGCCCGACATAACCGGCGCCAACCATAACAATCTTCATCTCGCGCCCCTTATTTCGCCCCACAAATCAGCTTTTGGTAAATGCCGAAGATACCACAGCTGTCAAACAAAATGCCTATAATGCCCTACATCATCCGACAATGCCTGATAGGTCGGGTCATTTGAAATCAGCGGCACCACACTTTGCAATCCGCAACTTGCCAACTTCCAATGCATTCGGAACCACCCCACATTTAATGCGATCGGGCGGACCCTTAATCAAGCCCGCCCGCGTAGATCATTGGCAAATCACCCAGAAGCTCCGGCCCGATCAAACAGAATTCATTTATTTAGATGCGCCGCTTCAGTTTAGCGGTATGTTACCGTATCTCCGTCGCCCGCCTTTACCCGCGACGCTGCGTAGATCATATCCCGCATCGTCACTTGTCCAATCATTTGGCCATCCCGGGTTACATTAATCGCCTCTTTTTCAGAAGCAGCCAGATCATTCATCGCCTGCTCCAGCGTCAGCGTGCTGTCCAAGACAATGCCATCCACGCTGGGTTCATTATGCGAGAGCGTCCCAAGTGTCAGAACACGAGCGCGATTGATATCCTTGGTGAAATCGGCCACGTACTCATCTGCCGGGTTTAACACAATATCCTGAGACGATCCCTGCTGCACCAGATTACCATCCCGCAGGATAGCAATGTCATCACCAATCCGCAGCGCCTCATCAAGGTCATGGGTGATGAAGACGATGGTCTTGTGCAATTCCGATTGCAGATCCAGCAAGATACCCTGCATGTCGGCGCGAATTAACGGGTCCAGGGCCGAGAAAGCCTCGTCCATCAGCAAGATATCAGCATCGGTGGCCAGCGCACGCGCCAGCCCCACGCGCTGCTGCATACCACCTGACAATTGGGCCGGAAAGCGGTCTTCAAAGCCCCCCAAGCCAACCCGCTCCAACCAATGGCTGGCGCGTTTCTCGGCTTCGCTTTGCTCGATCCCCTGCATCGAGAGCCCATAGGTGGTATTCGCCAGAACCGTCCGATGCGGCAGCAGTGCAAATTTTTGGAACACCATCGAAGCATCAAACCGGCGGAAATGCAGCAACTCGGCGTCTGACATAGACAGCACATCCTTGCCATCGATCATAATCTCACCCGTGGTGGGTTCAATCAGGCGATTGATATGGCGGATCAAGGTCGATTTTCCAGACCCTGACAAGCCCATAATTACCTGAATGCGTCCTGCAAAAATATCAATATTGATATTCTGCAGGCCCAGCACGTGGCCGTGTTTTTCCAGCAGTTCGGTTTTGCCAACACCGTTGCGCACTTTGTCCACATGCGCCGCACCATTGGCGCCAAAGATCTTATAAAGATCGCTTATCTTGATTTTAAGATCAGGCACCATGCTCTCCTTCGCGGTGTTTCTGCAGGCGCTTGCCAAAGGCCTGGGATACGCGATCAAAAATAATGGCAATCGCCACAATGGCCAGACCATTCATCACGCCGAGCGCCAGATATTGGTTTGAGACTGCCCGCAAAACTGGCACACCAAGACCCGGCACACCAATCATCGCAGCAATCACCACCATCGACAGTGCCATCATGATAGTTTGGTTCACACCGGCAAAGATATTTGGAAGCGCCAAAGGTATCTGAACCTGAAATAGTTTCTGCCTGTAACTGGATCCAAAGGCATCTGCAGCTTCAAGTACCTCTTTATCAACCAGACGAATGCCAAGGTTCGTCAGGCGCACAATTGGCGGAATGGCATAGATCATAACCGCCAGGAGACCCGGCACCTTACCGATGCCAAGCAGCATCACCACCGGAATAAGATAGACGAAAGACGGAATGGTTTGCATGATGTCAAGAACCGGCAAAATCATCGCCTGCACTCGGTCGCTGCGCGCCATTAAAATGCCGATAGGAATTCCGATTGCGATGCACAATAGCGTCGCCACTGATACAATCGCCAGCGTCGCCATTGTGTCTTCCCACATATCGAGCCAGCCGATAAAAAGAAAGGCCAACACTGTACCTACAACCATTTTCCAACTGCGCGAGCCCCACCAGGACAAAGCCCCAAGAATGACCAGAATTAAAGGCCAGGGTGTTTCAATCAAAAGGTCCTGAAACCACTTGAGAAACATCAAAAGAGGATGAAAGAAATTCTCGATTGCTTCACCGTATCCCCGCGAGAACTCTCTGAAAGTGCCATCAATACCTTTTTTAAGTTCGCGCAAGACTTCCCGCGGCAGTTGCGGCGGGTCGGTCAAAGTAACCTTGCTCCAATCAATAAGGGCCATCCGTCATTCCATTTCAAATCAATAAGAAAACCAGCCAGAAAAAATCTGGCTGGCTACGTTGCTTTTTTTGAAAAGCTTAAAGTGCTTCTGCAATTTTTTTACCGACCGAGTATGAAACCCACTCACCCCAAACATCTTCATGCTTGAGCAGAAATTCAATCGCTGCATCTTCACCACCGGCTTGCTCGTCCCCCATGTAGACCAACATCGCGTTCATAACGGGCCCGGGAAAAATGCGCTTGGACAGGTAGTCCAATGCAATACCGCCTTGTTGTTTAAGACTATCGGTAACCACAGTGTGAACCTCAGATTTCGTCCAGGCGCTTGGCTGTGGATCGGCACAGTCCTGCTCAGCTTTCACAATGCAGCCATCCCAGTTTTCAGAGCCGCCGAATGGTACACCAAAGTCCACTGGCACAAGACCGTATTTGCCAACCATCGCAGTTGGCGACCAGTAATAACCTAACCAGTTTTCGCCGCGATCACCCGCTTTGGCGATGGAACCATCAAGGCCAGCAGCCGAACCGGGATCAACCAGTTTCCAGCCCTTAGCTTCCATGTCGAATGCCCGGAACAAATTAGCATTTGCCAACTGACAGCCCCAACCCGCAGGACAGCCAACAAAGGCGCCTTTGCTGGGATCTTCCACATCTGGGAACAGGTCCGGACGCTCGAGAATTTTGACAACAGTGTCAAGCTCAGGGTGCGCTTCTGCAAACGACGGTGTCACCCACCAGCCTTCACCCAACTGAGTAATTGGTCCGGCAACGGCCGAGTGCAAACGCCCTTCATCCATAGCTGCAAACAGTGGCTCACGCACCGCATTGATCCAAAGTTCGGCAGCCACATCAGGCTGGCCTTTTTCGTTCATCGAGGCAAACGTTGTCATTGTCGCACCGGCAACCAGTTCAACGTCACAGCCATAACCATTTTCCAGAATGAATTTGTCGACATTGGCCATCAATTCAGCCGATGCCCAGTTCATTTCTGCCATTTGCACGTCGCCACATTCCGCAAAGGCGGCGGTGCTTAGCGCGGCGAAGGTCGTCGCGGTTGCGAGACCTTTCACAATCAATTTCTTCATAGTTCTCTCCCAAAGTTAACTTAAACTTACGATTCTTTTCCCGGTATCACCTTAGTGCACGACACAGAGTTTACACATATTTACCTCTCGGTCTACCACGTCTGGCGTTCTTAGTGCGGTGGGCACAATACCTTTTTTGCGGCCGCTACCAAATGACGGTACCGAAACGCTCCAACAGGTGGACAGCCCCAACCGACCCGCTCAGGCAAAAAAGCGACGCGGCATGTCGCTTTTGACCTCCTAAGGTTGAATGAACCTTCAGAGCCAAACTTTCAACCCGAAACCTTGAATCACCGATTGCTAAACCAGAAGGCAGGCTAACAAAAATGCGCTCAAGTCGTTTCTTTTTAAAGAGGAGCACGTGGCAGATGGACATCCACCAAAAAGCACTGTTGTCAAAACTTGTGGCGCAGGCCCAAACGGGTCTACCTCGCCCGACCGGAATGGGCAGGTCGATAACTGGAGATCAATTGACGCGCGCTCTGACCCCGAATCTGCATATCCCGGGCCTGCCAATTCAAAACCATCGTTTCCCAGGCTCTGCGATAACCGGAAACCTTTTGGGCAGCCTGTCCCATACGACCGGTCTTAAAATGGCCAGTGTTATCGCCCTTTTACAATCTGTTCCACGCATGGAGCCACCACAGGGGGTATACCCGACCACCAAACATGAAGCCATCGCCGTTCTGCGGATGCTCTTACAAGATGCGGCAACCCACAAACCGCAAACAGATCTACCGCAATTGACCCTATCGAAACACCAGACCTTGCACCCGCCACGCTCGGTTGGTGGTCGCGGGGCCACCGCCAAATCCGCCCTGACCAGCGCGGTGAATATGTCTGTTATCTCGCTCTATCTCGACAACAAAATCGGCATCAACCGACTTCTGCAAATTTTGGATTACCTGATCAAAAAACAAAATATCGATCCTAGGCAACAGCCTTTGCAAAACAATTTTATGCCAGCCACGCTGACCCCTCACAGCGCGTCTATGTTTCCCTTTCACGCCCTTTTGAACAAGCGCCGCCGCCGACGCGCCAAAGCAAAAAAACGCGCCCGCTAGCCTTCTATAATTTGTGCGGCATTGCCCTTGGCATGCCATTTTGACATTGCTGAGCAAAACAAGCTGCAAACACCGGTCTCCGGCTTAACAGGGCATGAAATCATCAATAAAATCCTGCACCACGCGATCGAGATCAGCATCGGCTGGAAACCCCAAACGTTCGGCACGCGCGGCATCAATCTGGCTCGGCCAGCCTTGAATAATTTTGGCAACAACAGGATCGTGCGACATGGTGATCTTGCCCAAAACAAGGTTATTGCGCTGTGCTACCTCTTTGAGGGTTTCTATCATCTCATGCACGGTGTGCCCCTGATTGCGGAGAAAAACCGCCCGGTCGTCGCCAAGAACATCTGCCGGCAATTCGGCCAAATGAATAAAACTCTGCACACAACTGCGATAGCCCAGCAATGGCAGCAGGGTCTGTGGTGGCACCGGAACCGCAAAATCTTCACCATTTAGGGGCTCACGAAAGACCCCGCTGCAAAAACTGGAGGCCGCGGCATTGGGCCTGCCCGGCCTGACAATAATATGAGGCAATCGCGCCGAGCGGCCATCGATAAAGCCTTTACGGCTATAATCGTTGATCAGCAGCTCGCCAATAGTTTTTGTCATACCATAGGTGGTCTGGGAGGTCTGTTTTGTCTGATCGCTCACGATGCCTGGCATGGATTGGCCGCCAAACACTGCGGTTGAGCTGGCAAACACCACACGCGGCCCCCCGGCCCGGGCCCGCGCCGCCTCTAATATGTTAAGGGTGCCCGTTAAATTCACCCGGATCGCCAGATCAAAATCGGCCTCTCCCCCTGCGCTGACAATCGAGGCCAAGTGAAAGACTACAATATCATCGCGGTCGACCAGCTTTCCGACCGTATCACGGTCAGAAATATCGCCCGCCACAAAAGATACTCTTTCGTCCAGTCCCTCCGGTCGGGTTGGGGGCACAGCGGTATCATATAACACGATGCAGTCAATCGCCTGTTGGGAATCCCGTCCAAGCGACAAATGCGATTTTGCGCATAATTGCCGCGCCAGCGTAAGCCCCAGAAACCCCGCCCCTCCAGTGATCAGCACTTTCATTCCACGGCTCCACAACAGATCAATATATTTGAGTCACAGTTCACACATCATAAAACCGGTTTGCAAGGCAATTGCACAAAGGGCGGATCAGAATAGGCGAAATGCATAAGTCCGTTCGGGGTCCGAGGCCAATTTGCGTTAGAGACCGACCTGGAACCGGCTTGAGATAAAGTTTTACGGTTTTTGCTGGATATAATGAGGTCAGTTATTCAATTTAACCAGTCCTGCGCCTGTCGCCTCAATTCTCATGGTTTACACTCATCCCGTGTTCAAAAATAAATAGAATGTCCAGCCTTGGGTAAAGCAATAGAAAAATCTTGGGGTCCAGAAACATCATATCTTGGCGTATGGGACGAAGACAATCCGGCGTTGGGTTAGTATTATCAAACGTCACTGAGCGTACCGCATGCTCTTCCCGAAACTCAAGTGATCGAGGGTACAGCGTGGAATGGTCCGGAATTCCGCACGCATTTTTAGATTTAGGTATTTGGATATTTATCGGAGATAACTCTTCGTAAATTTGACCTGAACTGGCAGCAATTTCAAGCAGGATCGTCTATTTTTAAATTTGTACTTTTTGATGGATTTCATGGAACTGAGCCCGGGGCTAGCGCCGGCACCAAAGAGCGTTGCAGGATACTTCTTGAGCGCGTTTGCGAAGACATTCGGGCAAAATGAACCGGGTCAAGACCCAATACCTCTTTTATTATTATCAAAATCAGAACTTTAGCTGGGAAAGCGTTCTGAGTTTTTTTGTAATTGCCATCTACGAAGCTCGACATCAAGCCCAATACGCGCGGCATTTAACTGCCTGAAATCAATATTTTTTCTAAAGTACAGGCGATATTTCACGGTTTAAACTAAGGTCTCGGGCTGAAATCCGACTGCCGACACCCAGAGCGCCAGCCGTCAAGAAGCTTGGGTATGTTAACCGTCACTCCCGCTTCAGACTGCACCTCGATATCATAGCACCGACCGATATGGACGCTGTGAAAATCCCGCGCGGCACTGCCAAGCAGGCGGTCGCCCCGCGCAACCTCGCGCCGGGTCAGTTCTTCAAGGCTACAATGCACGCCAATGAAATATACATTGAAGGGCTTCAAAAGTTCGATAAGTGTCTCGCACCAGCCCTCATTCTCCAGGATGTGTTCGACAATCAAATCGTTTCCAGCCTCCGCACAGGCGGCCAGCGTCGCATTAAAGCCGGCGAAAAACCGTCCCCTCAGATCAGACCAGCGGAAATCTCGTCGCGCGATACGCGCCATAGGCAGCACCCCGGAATCCCTAAAGTGGTCAATTGAAAGATGCCAAAAGGGGTTTTCTATTCTGTCTTGCAATGCGCGGGCAAGAACAGTTTTTCCACTGCTTGACGCCCCATTCAGCAAAATGATCCGGCCGGGCGTGCTCTTTTTGCCAGTGCTCAAGCCTTGCCGTTCAACACCTTCCATAAGGCCCTACCCTTTGGACAGTAAACACGATTAAATAGTGCAATGGTATCGTAAAATAGCTCACTGCTCAATCCAGAGCATGATCAAAACTGCCATTTTGGCTTGCTACATGCGATAGGTCAGGCGCAAAGGTCATCATAGAAAACGCTTGCATATCTGATCTCACGGATCTGCCATAAATGACCCCATCGTAAAGCTATGCAAACCAACTGAAGTTTCTTCAAAAAACCTCTTGTGAATAGGCAGAGTGTGACTGTATACGCATCGGCGGAGACGTGGCCGAGTGGTCGAAGGCGCTCCCCTGCTAAGGGAGTAGGCGAGGAATCGTCTCGAGGGTTCGAATCCCTTCGTCTCCGCCATTAAATGGCATTAAATTGTTTTAAAACATTAACTTGTGCCAGAAGCACTGAATTCATTCCCTCTTTTGTTCCCTCAATCGTTAGCGGCTCAAACAATAATAAAAATGCGCCCAATAGTTATTTACCCGCGCGCACGCGTGCCTGAGACACCGTTACAGGCTCAGGGCATAATCGTTGGTGCCACCGGCAGCCGTAGCCTGTTTTGCTAAAGGCGATTAAGCAGTATCGCTTGATCGCGCGCGCGCGACATCGGCCACAGTGGGTCATCACCTAGTTCAATATCATAGGTGCGTGCGGCCCAGATCATAGTCGTATGCGCGCCAGAGCCGGCTCAACATTGATGCCCATTTAGGCCTTGGCCAATTCTTTACTTGAAATAATACGCGCCGCGGCATATCCAACAAATAGGTGATTTAACACCTCAACTTGTGCGCCTTGGCATTCTGCCTAAAGCACTAAAGCGGAGGACAGCAAAATGGCTGACACAACATCCCCTAAAAAAGATAATAATACGGCAGTTTCTGACATCGGTCGACTTGACGGATCTAACTATTATGGAACCGCGGATAAAGACACCATCGCACTGCTCCACATATTCCAACAGCAAGCAATTGCAGAGGACAAACACAAGCGCCTGATTAAGGCAACCGTGGACGCCTTCGAGCAGCAGCTCGCTAGTGGGAACATTCGGCCAAATTGACTGCCATAAAAGGGTGTGACGCCAAATATAAATAAAGACCGACAATCGACCATAATTACTACGGGCTTTTAACTTCTAACTTGTGCGCCTCGCCATCCCAGCTAAAGCACTAAAGCGGAGAAATACAATGGCTAAAAAATGGACAACCACCAGATCTGGAGGATCGGTCACGCACGTTTCTGAAAGCGGCTTTATAGCCAGGGAGGGATCGCCGGAGTATACGCACCATCAGTTTTACAAAAACTACAACCCACAGGCAGTGACTAAATGGCATCGGGGTTCTCCGGCTGAATTGATTGAGACAGAGCGAAAACGCCGACAGGCAGAGGAATAGTGCCGTCCTTCATTGCTTGACGTAAACGATCTATCCAGCCCGGCCCTTCACCAATAAGGCGCCGGGCGCTTTGGATATCAGATCTGACGTCGCCAAATTTAGAGGCTAGGCTTCTGCCAGGGTGCATTTTGGTGGGAACGGTTTGAGAACTGGTTGCGGCTTGACCACGGATTTTGAACAATTACACTACCTATTTATGACTACG